>Ga0209488_10005131_pt1 | contig 10097 bp, 7 predicted proteins | sample Rivendell_Oct201_8_FD_188349 | JGI IMG/M metagenome (GOLD analysis project Ga0209488, IMG submission 188349) | Vadose zone soil microbial communities from the Eel River Critical Zone Observatory, Northern California, USA -... | ecosystem: Environmental > Terrestrial > Soil > Vadose zone >... | reverse complement strand
TGGGAGTGATCTCGGGCGCGCTCGGCTGGGACTGCGCGGATTGCCACCCCGGCGCCGGCACGGACACGGTCGATTGGGTAATCGACACGCGCGTGAAGCAGACCGATCGCAACGGACTGCTGCTCTCGGCGCATCACCTCGATATTGAAATCGTCCGTTCCCGCATTTCCAGCCATGGGAAGGTCCAGCATGTATGCCGCCATCCATACTCCTGAGTCTTCCTGCACACCCACGTCCGCGCAGGCGGCCCTGCTCGACTGCGCGAGCGCGTTTTCTCCGCGCGTGGAAGGCACCGCGGCCGGCACCGTCGTGCTCGACATCGAAGGATTGCACCGGCTGTTCGGCTCCGCAGCGGAGCTGGCGCAACAGCTGAACCGGCAATTGTCGGAGCTGGGACTCACCGCCAACATCGCAGTGGCATCGAATCCGGATGCCGCCGTGTGCGCCGCGCGCGGCTTTGCCGGCATCACCGTCATGGAACCCGGCACGGAAGCGAGGCGATTGAAAGATCTCCCCGTCGATTTCCTTCCCATGGATCCGGAAACTCTGGACACGCTGCGCCGCTGGGGCATCCACACCTTCGGCGGCCTGGCACGGCTTCCCGTGAAGTCATTGTCGTCACGGCTGGGACAGCATGGTGTTCACCTGCACCGGCTGGCGAGCGGACGCGCCATGCGCCCGCTGATACCGCATGCTGCCCCGCTTCGTTTCGAAGAATTCATGGAGCTCGAGGACGCCATCGTGCTGCTGGAGCCGCTCAACTTCCTCATCAACCGGTTGTGCGACACGCTATTCCTCCGACTGCAGTGCCGCGGGCTCGCCGTACTGGAAATGCATCTACGCCTTGATCGCGAGCGTCCGCACGAACCGTTCGTGCATTCATTGCGGCTGCCGGTACCCGCACGAAACCCGCGCGTGATGGCCCGGCTGTTTGCGCTGGAACTGGAGTCGCATCCGCCGGGAGCGCCCGTTGTTGGAATTCATATGGAAGCGATTCCATCGAAGCCCCGCGTCATCCAGAACGGATTGTTCGTGCCGCTGTCTCCCGAACCGGAAAAACTCGAACTCACGCTCGCGCGTATTGCGGGCGTGGTGGGGCGCGGTAATGTGGGATCGCCGGAGTTGCACGACACGCATGCGCGAAACCGGTTCGTCATGAATCATGTGGATTATTCGAGAAATTCCAAAGCGCTCCGAACCGATAACCGCATGCAGGACCTGCGCACCACCAGCGCCCTGCGACTGCTGCGGCCCGCACCGCAAGCGACGATCCGGCTGCGCGACGGCGTCCCGGTGTGGATGGCCTTCCCACTCGCGTACGGTCCCATCGAAACAGCCGCAGGGCCGTGGACCAGTTCGGGAGACTGGTGGACTTCCGAAACCTGGACACGCGAGGAGTGGGACGTTGTTCTGAAACCGGCAGATTTGAAAACTCTGAAAACGATGGTGCTTCGCATCTATCGCAATACGGCAACAAACCGCTGGTATGCCGAAGGAATCTACGATTGAAGTACATCGAGCTTCATGCGGCTTCCGCATTCAGTTTTCTCGACGGCGCATCCACTCCAGAAGACCTCGTCAAGGCATGCCAGAACTTCGGCATGCCCGCGATGGCGCTTCTCGATCGCGGCGGAGTGTACGGCGCCGCACGCTTTCATCAGGCTGCAAAGAAAGCCAGTCTGCAGGCGCACATTGGAGCGGAATTTGGAATGGAATCGGAGCCCCGGCTTCCATTGCTTGCGGCAACGCGCCAGGGATACCAGAACCTTTGTCGCAGCATCACGCAGATGAAGCTGGGGAAACCGAAAGCAATTGAAGTCGACCTCGCCCTATACGCGGAAGGTTTGATCTGTCTCACCGGCGGACCGCGCGGACCGCTCGCACGGGCGATTCGTGTGGGCGGAGTTTCCGAAGGTAGAAAGACCGTCGAACGTCTCGTCGACACATTTGGACGTGATGGAGTTTACCTAGAACTGCAACGGCATTTCGATCGTGAAGAAGAGGCGGTCAATCAACGCTCGATCGAGATTGCGCGCTCGCTGCGGCTTCCGCTGCTGGCCACCAACGGTGTGCAGTTCGCGAACGAGGCGGATCGCGAGATTCTGGATGTGTTCACCTGTATTCGAAATCACCGAACCCTGGACACCGCCGGACGCCTGCTCACGCGAAATGCGGAACGGCATTTGAAGTGTCCGGAGGAAATGGCTCGGCTCTTCGCCGATTTGCCCGAAGCCGTCGCCAATACGGTGGAGCTCTCGTCGCGACTGCAATTCACACTGAAGGATCTGGGATACGAATTCCCCCGCTATCCGGTGCCCGATGGCGAAACCATGATTTCGTTCCTGCGCCGGCGCGTGGATGAAGGCGTGCGGCAAAAGTATCGTCCGTACACTGAAAAACATCGCAAACAGATCGAGCGTGAACTGGCGTTGATCGAAAAGCTGAAGCTCGAAGGTTACTTCCTGATCGTGTGGGACATCGTTCAGTTCTGCCGCAGCAGCGATATTCTCGTACAGGGACGCGGATCGGCGGCCAACAGCGCGGTGTGCTACGTCCTCGGAATTACAGCGGTGGATCCGATCAGCATGGAGTTGCTCTTCGAACGCTTCCTTTCCGAAGAACGCGGCGAATGGCCCGACATCGACCTGGACCTTCCCAGCCGTGGAAAACGGGAACGCGTCATTCAACACGTCTATCAGAAATACGGACCTCGCGGCGCCGCGATGACCGCCAACGTCATTACATATGGCGGGCGCTCGGCCATACGCGAAGCAGGCAAAGTACTGCGCTTCGACACAGCGATACTCGATCGGCTGTCGAAGCTGGCCGGACACTGGGGGTACAAGGACTCATCCGATACCCTGGCCGCTGTCTTCACACAAGGCGGTCTGGATATCCAGCAACCGCGTATTCGAAAATTTCTGGAGCTATGCATGGGCATCCAGGATCTTCCGCGACATCTGGGACAGCACTCCGGCGGCATGATCGTGTGCCAGGGCCAGCTGGATTCGGTGGTGCCGCTGGAGCCGGCGACCATGCCGGGCCGCACCGTCGTTCAATGGGACAAGGACGATTGCGCTGACATGGGACTCATTAAAATCGACCTGCTCGGCCTTGGCATGATGGCGGTGCTCGAAGATTCGCTTCAGCTGATTCACGATCATTACGGTGAAGATGTGGATCTGTCCCACCTGCCTGAAAACGATGAGGCCACGTATGCGGCGATTCAGAAGGCGGACACCATCGGAATGTTCCAGATCGAAAGCCGTGCACAGATGTCTTGCCTGCCACGCATGAAACCCGATCATTTTTACGACCTCGTGGTGGAAGTCGCCATCATCCGCCCCGGGCCGATCGTCGGGAAGATGGTAAATCCATATCTGAGACGACGACAGGGACGCGAACCCGTAACCTACGCGCACCCGGCACTCGAACCCGTGCTGAAGCGCACGCTTGGAGTGCCGTTGTTTCAGGAACAACTGCTGCGCATGGCGATGATCACGGCGGGATTTACCGGAGGCGCCGCCGAGGAACTGCGTCGGGCCTTCGGATTCAAACGCGCCGAACGCCGCATGAAGGAAATTGAGACGCGGCTGCGGGCCGGCATGGACGCCAATGGGATCGCCGGCAAGGCTCAGGACGAAATCATCCAGTCGATCACGTCGTTCGCGCTGTACGGATTTCCGGAATCGCATGCGGCGAGTTTTGCGCTGCTCGCGTATGCCAGCGCGTATCTAAAGTGCCATTACCTGGCCGCGTTCACGGCGGCCATCCTCAACAATCAGCCGATGGGGTTTTACAGCCCGGCCGCTCTGGTGAAGGACGCGCAGCGGCATGGCTTGAAAGTGCGTCCGATCGACGTTACGCGCTCGGGCTGGTACTGCAGCATTGAAGAAGACCACTCCGTGCGCATCGGGTTGCGCTACGCCCAGGGCATGCGAAAAACCTCCGGTCTCGCTCTTGTCGAAACACGCGATATGGCTCCGTTCGCATCGATCGACGATCTTGCGCTCCGCGTCCCCGAACTGCAGAAAAGCGAACTGGTGGTTCTGGCGGAAATCGGCGCGCTGAATTTTCTCGATCCTGAAAATCACGTGCACCGCCGGGACGCGCTCTGGCAGGTGGAACGCGCATCGCGGCACACCGGTCCGCTGATTGATGACCTTGAAGAGTGTAACGGAACGGAATCCGAAAGCCGCGCGTCCCCGCTCGACGCCATGACGACTGAAGAACGCCTCAATGCGGATTTCGCCGGCTCCGGTATGACCGTCGGGCCGCACCCGATGGCCTACTGCCGCAGCGACATGATCCGCCGCGGCGTGAGCCGTGCCGTCGACCTGGCCCGCATTGCCAACGGACGCATCGTTCGCATCGCCGGCAGCGTGATCGCGCGGCAGCGTCCAGGCACCGCCAAGGGTTTTGTCTTTCTCAGCCTTGAAGATGAAACCGGAATTGCCAACGCCATCGTCACACCGGATGTGTTTGCGCAAAATCGTGAGACCACCGCTCGATCAAGGTTCCTGCTCATCGAAGGACGAATCCAGAACGTCGACAATGTGATTCACGTGAGGGCCACACGCATGGAGCCCATTGCGGTAACGTATCCGGCGGCGGCATCAAGGGATTTTCATTGAGGTGGTATCCTGTCGGCATGACAGAAGACTCAAATCCGGAAGGATTCAGGAGCTGGCGACAGGCTCTCGAAGAAAAGAAACTCACGCCGGGACAACTCGAAGTCCTCGAAGACATGGTGGCGAAGGGAGAGGCCAACGACATCGCCGCCGCGGCCAGCATGCTCGACTGGAAAGACGGAATCATCCACAAGGCCGAACACCTTTACGGATTCTGAAAGCACTGGAATTGGGAGTATTGCCCTCCTGACTCAGGAGGGGAATCTCGGCCTTCTCCAAATTCAATCTCATCTTCATCGGAAGAGGGCCTACGCAACGCCGAAGGCGCGGAGAGTCTGGACGGTGAGGACGGACAGGGCGTAGCCGAGCCCCGTGTAGAAAAGCAATTGCAGGCCGGCAAGGCGCCAGGAATTCATTTCCTTACGGACGACGGCGACGGTTGAGAAGCACTGCAGTGAAAAGAAGAAAAACACAATCAGTCCCACGATACTCGACGGCGTAAAGATCAGTTGATCTGTTCCGGGAAACGTAGCCGTGCGCATCTGCTGAAGGAGGCCTTCCTTCTGGGTCTCCTCATTGGAGCTCTCCACATGAAATACAATTGCCATCGAACTGACAAACACTTCCCTCGCCGCAAATGCCGAGATCAGGCCTACTCCAACTCGCCACTCCACTCCCATCGGCCGTAGCGCCGGTTCCATCCGATGACCCAACTTCGCAGCATAGGATTGATCTTTGGGAGTCGGCGCAATGAACCGGTCCGGCGTTGAACCGAAATTCGAAACCAGCCACAACACCGCCGACACCGTCATGATCGGCACACCGGCGCGCTGCAGATACGAGAAGCCCCGCGCCCAGGTCATCTTCAGGATCGGCTTCCATCGCGGCACGCGATACGCCGGCAATTCCATCGCCAGCAGCGAAGGCGTGCGATATTTCAGGAATATCCGCGCTGCCATGCCGGCAACCAGCGCCCCGACCAACAGGCTTGAAATGTAAATTGCGGCGAGGCTGAGCCCGGCCTTCCATGCCGCTGCGGGAAGCAACGCCGCCAGCAACAGCGAATACACCGGCAACCGCGCGCTGCAACTCATCAAGGGAAGAATCCAGATTGTTAACAGCCGCTCACGCCGCGCCGGAATGGATCGTGCTGCGAACACGGCGGGAATCGCACACGCAAATCCGGAAAGCATCGGAACAAACGACCGGCCGTGGAGCCCGAGAAACGACAGAGGGCGATCTACCAGCGCCGCTCCGCGCGCCAGGTATCCGGAGTCTTCCAGCAGTGTCATTAGAAAAAACAGAATCATGATCTGCGGGAAAAAGACTGCGACCACGCCGACTCCGCCGATGATTCCTTCTGCCAGGAAACGCACAATCACCGATTGAGGCGCAATGGACGTCAGCAGGCTACCGGCAAACTTGAAACCTTCATCGACCAGGTCCATGAATGGGGACGCGGCCCAGAAGATTGCGGCAAACAACGACATCAGAACGACAAAGAACACCGGAAATCCCAGATACCGGTGCAACACGATTCCGTCGATTCTCGACGTTACCGAATCCACTTCGTTCGAGTGCGCCACCGAACCGCTGCGCCGCAGCAAGTCTCGCACCTGCATGAATGCTGCAACCGGCTCATGCGGCAGCTGGGCAAGCGCGTTGACAGGGGTTGGCCCGCTGGCCTTCCTCGCCGCACGATCCAGTGCGACGACCAAATCGCCCACTCCCTTTCCCGTCCGTGGATCCACGGGAACGACGGGCACGCCCAACGTTTCCGACAATCGTGCCGGATCGACAACCTGTCGGGTTCTGGGAAGCAAATCCATCATGGTCAGCGCGATTACGGTCGGCTTCGCCTGTCGCGCTACAAGGCCGGCAAACTTCAAGTGACGCTCGAGCTGAGTCGCATCAACTACCAGAATAAAAGCGTCCGGCTTCACTCTGCTGTGTTTTCCTTCAATCACCTGACACGCGAGTTCTTCCTCCGGAGACGGTGCGATCACGCTGTGCACGCCGGGAAGGTCTACAAGATTGCGAACGGGCCCGAACTCCGGTTTCGTACGGCCTCGGAGCAGTGAGACGGTGACGCCGGGATAGTTTGCGGTTTTGAAATTTCCGCCCGTCAGGGCGTTCATCAATGTGGTCTTGCCGGCATTGGGCATGCCAACCAGGCAGATACTCTGATCTTCAGTGTGAACCGAGGATGATTCGACTTCCGGAGGGTGGCAGCTCATACAACCCAAATCCAGGCGGCCTCTCGCTTTCTCAAGGCGAGGGACGCGCCGCGGATACGAATAATGAGGGGATCGCCAAGAGGGGCGGCATGCGTGACGATCACATTCTCGCCCGGCGTGAGACCCAGATCGAGGAGACGGTTGCAGTCTTCCTCCGGGCCATCGAGGCTGTCGATATGGAAGGTCCGGCTTAGCGGAACCACGGACAACTGCCTGGCTTCGGGCGGGCGCTTCAAATGAAAACGATTATCATTTTCAACTCTCACATCAGGAGTATGCCCGATGGACGGTCCTACTTCAATAGATCCGATGAAATATTTATGAATGCCCCATTCTTCATAACTTTGAAGATCTTCCTCAGGGCCTGCACGTCGCGGGTCGGATCCGCGTCGAGGATCACCAGGTCCGCCAGTTTCCCCTTCGCCAGGGTCCCTAGATCCGCTTCCCTGCCCATGACCTGCGCCGCATTCCGTGTCGCGGCCACGAGAATGTCGGCGGGCCGCATTCCTGCAGCCGCCATCAATTCGAATTCCCGATGAAGCGCAGGTCCGTGCAGCGTACCGATATTGCCCGCATCGCTCCCCGCGACAATACGCACGCCGGTGGAATCCAAAAGCTGAAGGTTGGTGAACTGGGTCATCTGCGTTTCCCGGAGATTCGGCGCGGGCACACCGCCGGGAATTTCACCGGCAGGAGTTTTGGCAAGCTGCGACCAGGTTGCAATCACCTGCGGGTCGCCGAATTGCTGTTCAATATCGGTGAGCTTCACGGCCTGACCGAAAACTTCGTCGTAACCTTCGTTGACAATCAGGGTCGTGATGTACAACACGTTTCGGCTCTTTGCCAGATCGATGAACTCGCGATCGACGCGACGGTCCTCCACACTGTGCACCAGGATGTCGGCGCCGGCTTTCAAAGCCAGCTTCGCCAGTTCCAGTTCCGTGGCATGAACGGCCACTCGGATACCCAGCTTATGGCTTTCCTCGGAGGCAGCCTTCACCACCGCGAATTGTTTTTCGATGTCGCCGCTACCGTGAATGAAAAGAATTTTAGTCAGGTCCGGATGCCGGGCCGCATTCTGTCGAACCAGATCGCGCGCCATTTCCGGCGTCGTGGCCACGATCACCGGCTGATCGGTTTCCGCAAATGTTCCTTCGCTGGCAGTAGAGATCAGCGGGCCCGCCACGGCAACGCGCGGGGAGTTCGCGGTTTTGTTCGCAATGTCGCGCGCCTCGTAGGTCCACAAAGGGCCGCCCATGTCGACAACGCTGGTAATGCCGGACGCGAGATATCTCATCAAAGTGATGGGAAGGCGCTGCTTCGTCCACGCCAGCTCCTCCGCATACGGGCGGACCTTTCTGAGATCGACTGCATCGGGCCGCGTGAATACATCACCGGACTGATCGAAGTGGATGTGGGCGTCAATGAGGCCGGGGATGACAAATTTCCCAGTGGCGTCGATGAGCATCGTTCCGGCGCCCGGCTTGATGGTTCCGCGAGGGCCGATCTGCTGGATGCGATCGCCCTGTATCACGATCGCGCCATTTTTGATTGCAGGTGCTCCCGTGCCATCGACGATCGTGGCGTGATCGATGATGATCAATGGAGCGCCTTGAGGAACTGCGGAAAGCGAGGCCGCAGCAACAAGCAGGACTAACCAGCTAATCTTCCACATACTCCGGAGTTCCTTCCTCGATCAGGATTTGAATTCCCTTCTGAGCCAGAAACGGCACCATGACCAGTGCGCCGAGGGCGTCTCCCCAGCCGAAATCCATGCCCGCGTTCAGCAACAACGCGATCAGCAATACCATTGATAGATACGAATTGCCAAACGTGAAAACTGCGGCGTCCTTGAGCGTTTGATTGCGCAGCTCGACAGCGAGCACTTTCATGTACGAACCTGCAATCGGAATCACCAGCATCGATACGGCGGCGAGAACGATTCCGAGAATGCTGCGCTTGGCGGGATGGTCCACCAGGAAGCTCGCTGCTCCAAGATAAAGCGACATCAGCGCGCCGCCGATGTATCCGTAGGCCACGATGCGCGACCGCCATTTAATGGCAAGAGTCTCGTACGAATTGTGAATGCGAACGGACAGCAGCAGCGCCGCAAACGAGCTGACGATGGCGTCCAGACCGAAGGAAGCGATCACCGGAGAGTCGGTGCGAATCCACAGGGCGAAGCTTGCTACGAATTGAAGAAGGTGAAACGTGGCGGTAATCAGAGCCAGCCTCGCCATTTGACGGATCCAGAGTGCGCGTTCGTCAGACATAATTTTTCAAGATGTCGCGCGGAAGCGCATCCATACAGCTGTAGGCGCGGTCTATGACCGCGCACGATACATCAATCGAGTTCACTCCAGACCAAACAGAGTGCGCGGTCATTTTTTGATGGCTGCGCCCTGTCGGGCTTGCATTCGCTCCGCTCATCGACCGCGCCTACAGCTATCTAGTACGCGCGCGCAAAGATCACCCGTCCATCCGATGCGCCGCCGCAAACGATGCACTTCCCGGTTTCCTTTTCCCGATTCAATGGAATGCAGCGGATCGTGGCCTTCGCCTCAGTCTTCACCTTCTCTTCGCAGGCATCGGCGCCACACCAGTGGGACCACAGAAACCCCCCGGCATCGAGCATCTCATTGAATTTCCCGTACTCATCCACGCGATGACTGTTGCGATCGCGGAACTCCACCGCCCGATCGAAGAGCGATTTCTGGATCGTATCGAGCATCTGCAGAACCGCCTGTGCCAAGCCATCCTGTGAAACGAAACTCTTCTCGCTGGTATCGCGCCGCGCAATCACCACCTGATTCTTCTCCAGATCCTTCGGCCCAAGCTCGATACGCACCGGCACTCCGCGTTTTTCCCAATCGTTGAACTTCCATCCTGGGCTGTATTGGTCACGCTCGTCGAGTTTGACGCCGATCCCCGCCGCCCTGAAGTCCGCGGCGATGCGCTGTCCCACTTCCATGACGCGCGCCCGCTCCTCCGGTTTTCGCGCAATCGGAATGATAGCGGCCTGGATGGTCGCCAGCTTCGGCGGAATCACGATACCGTTATCGTCGCCATGCGCCATGATCAGCGCGCCGATCATGCGTGTGGACAGCCCCCAGCTTGTGGCAAAAACGCTTTCGCGGGTTCCCTGCTGCGTCTGAAATGTCACATCGAAAGCCTTTGCAAAATTCTGCCCCAGGTGATGGGACCTTCGCCGCTCGAGGAAAATCTGCGG
>Ga0209488_10005128_pt1 | contig 10099 bp, 7 predicted proteins | sample Rivendell_Oct201_8_FD_188349 | JGI IMG/M metagenome (GOLD analysis project Ga0209488, IMG submission 188349) | Vadose zone soil microbial communities from the Eel River Critical Zone Observatory, Northern California, USA -... | ecosystem: Environmental > Terrestrial > Soil > Vadose zone >... | reverse complement strand
AGATAGAAGAGCAGGTATCGTAGGTGACCAAACGTCGCTTCGACGTTATCGCCGAAGATCCACAGGAACAGCATGTTGCCTAAGATGTGGGCAATTCCTGCGTGCAGAAAAAGGCTGGTTATTAAGGGCAGGAAAGCGGCTTCGAAGCTTCCGTGACCGCCGAGGAATGCAGGGATGCGCGCTGGGACCATGGCGTTCGCCGTGGTGAAGGCCGTGAACGCATGCGGCGTCAGCGTTATTTGGTAGATGAAAACGGCAATATTTGCCAGGATCAGCGCCAGGTTGACGAAAGCGAATTTGCCAGAAGGGTTTTCGTCCCGGAGAGGAATGAACATGCTGATCTACCTTTTTGTGGCACGGCCCGCGGCACCGTCTGCGCGTTCAGCCGCTCTTGCCAAAATTTTCGCTGAATACTGATTCGAGTGGCGCTTTCCCTTGGCTCGCAGGCGCTCGATAGTGCGCGGAGAGCCGATTCCACCTCTGGCGCCATGCGCCATGCAATTGAGTCCAGCCGCCGCGCAGCCGAACTCCAGTACTCGTTGCGTGTCCCAACCTCTCAGCAAGCCGTAGGCAAACCCAGCGTGAAACAGATCGCCCGCCCCAGTTGTGTCAACCACTGCTACTCGATACGCCGCGGCGTAATTAAAGTTTTGCCCGTCCCAGGCTAGTGCTCCGTGCGCGCCCATCGTGGTGCACGCCAGCTTACAACCATACGTCGCCTGAATATTGGGGAGCGCGATCAGGGGATCGTCCGACCCGCCGAGACCCTGCAGAATACCCACAGACAGCACGGGATAATCCACATGCGGCAGAAGGGATCGCAGTTCGTCTCGAAACACGTCGAGATCGCACATCACCGGAACGCCGGCATCGCGCGCCCATATGGCCGCCAGTTTTGAGGCGTCTGGGTTTTCGCCGTCCACGTGCAATAGCCGAGAGCGCTGAAACCATTCTTTCTTCAAGCCGGACCGCGCAATCTTTACGCGAGGATCCCGGTGGCAAAGGACCGCACGGCTCCCGGTAGTGTGCTCGACAAGAATATAGGAGAGTCGGCTCTCGGCGTAAGGCACCCGACACAGGTGAGTCTCTACGCCAAGAGCACGCAATGCCGCCTGATGCAAATCTCCGTTGTGGTCTCGGCCGGTGGCTCCAACATAGCGGGTGCGCAGTCCCCACTTCGCGACGGCGACGACGGCGGTTGCCATCTGCCCGCCTAGCCGGATGTCTCTCGATACCGTGTTGGTTTTCCCGTCGCGTGCAGGGAATTGGGCAAGCCGCAACACGATGTCGGTGGCATTTTCTCCGATGCCTGTGAACTCCACGATGGGAAGTGGCATGAGGCGAAAGCCTAACCGATATCGGTCAGAAATCAAAAGGGAAGCTGGTCCGATTGCGTCCTATAATCTGTGTCCGCCAGGAATGCTGGTTAACAGATTAATTCTACGGGTCCAAGCGCATGGAATCACGGGACTTGCGGGAGTGCTGAGGTTTAATTTACTGAATCGCGAACGGGCGCAGCGCTAATCTTTATGCCTGATGGCTTCCCGCTAATTGTCGCTGTAACGCGCGCAGCGGCTTTGCGTCCACGAAACGCAGGGCGCGGATTAGAAAAATATTCGAAAATCCCGCGCAGAAAGTTGCGCAACAGGGAAGCGTATGGTAAGAAATTTGATTCGCGTTTGCGTTCATTTTTTGCGGTTGCTCGCGGACGGCGAAGCGATAGTCGGCGCGCCGACAAGCTATGCCCGCCAGGGAAACGGAAGCCATCATTTTGAAGACCTTTCCTTTGGGCGAGGCAGACCGCCTGGTCAGTTTCCTGGGGCGTACCTCAGGACGTTTGCGTGGCGTCGCTTCCGGCGCTCGGCGTATCAAAAACCGCTACGGCTCGACGTTGGAGGTTCTTTCGCACGTCCAGTTGTGGTACGTCGAGCGGGAGACTCGAGACTTGGTCCGTATTCAGCAGTGCGAATTGCTGGAGTCCTTCAACAAGTCGCAAAGCGACTATGGTCTCAGCACCGGACTGGCAATGGTCAGCGAAATTGCCGAGCGTGTGCTGCCAGAGCAGGAAGTGGCCGATTCTATGTTCAGGCTATTGCTGCTGACCGCCCGGGAAATTGAGCGGTGTGGCTCCTGGCAGTTGCCACTTGCGTACTTCGCGTTCTGGACGGTTCGCCTGGGAGGCTGGCTTCCGCCGCTCGATCGTTGCGCACTCTGCGGTACGAGTTTTGCCGAGCATCCCGGCTATCACTTTTCGCAGACTGCGGGCCCCCTGTGCGAGAACTGTCGCAAGCCCGGAATGCGCCCGTTGAGCAAGGGCGCCAGGGAACTGGCGGAGCTTTTCGTTGGTCGGAAGTTGGACCAACTCGAATTGACGGAAGACGCGATCCGGGCACTGACCGAGCTGCGGGAAGCGTCTTTTAGCTGGATTGAGTTTCATACCGAGAGAAATCTGCACACGCGGGAATTTTTGGAGACGACTTGAAAGCTAAAGTAAAACTTGAATATCGGCCCAAGGGTTTGAATTTTCAAGATTTGATTCTGGCGCTCTCGCATTTCTGGATCAAGCACGGTTGTGTTCTTCAGCAGCCTTACGATGTAGAAGTAGGCGCCGGCACTATGCACCCGGAAACCTTTTTGCGGGTGCTCGGACCAGATCCGTATCGCGCAGCCTTTGTGCAGCCGAGCCGTCGGCCCGCCGACGGACGCTACGGAGAGAATCCCAATCGCCTTTATAAACATGCGCAGTTTCAGGTGATCCTTAAGCCGTCGCCCACCGACATCCAAGACATCTACCTAAAGAGCTTGGCAGCCGTCGCTATCGAGCTGCGGCAGCATGACATCCGGTTTGAAGAGGACAACTGGGAATCGCCCACCCTCGGTGCATGGGGTATAGGCTGGCAGGTTCTCCTCGACGGTCTCGAGATCACCCAGTTCACGTACTTTCAGCAGAGTGGCGGACTGGACCTGGATCCGATCTCGGTCGAGCTCACCTACGGGCTGGAGCGCATCTGCGCCTTCCTGCAGGGCACCGACAGCGTATACGACCTGCGTTGGTCGGATGACAAAACCTATGGCGACATACGTCTGGCAGAGGAGCAGCAATTCTCTGAGTACAGTTTCGGTCGCAGCGATGCCAAGGCCATTCGCACTGAATTTGACCTGCATGAGAAGCAAGCCAAGGAGCTCCTCGACGGATGGGGGAAGGCGGAAGGGAAGCAGCGAGTCCGCTACCCCTTGCTCGCGGCTTACGACCACTGCCTTAAGTGCTCGCACCTGTTCAATCTCATGGACGCCCGTGGAGTCATCTCCACGACCGAACGTGCCGCGCTTATGGCGCGGGTCCGGGCAGTGGCTTGCCGCACTGCCGCCAACTATCTTGAACAATTAACAGAGGCCGCGGCAAAGGCTGAGGTGCGCGCATGAGCCCGACCAAGAAAGCGCCAGCCGCGAAGAAATCCGGCGCCAAGCCCGCGCCCGAAAAGCGGATTGAGTTACTGTTCGAAGTGGGCTGCGAAGAGATACCTGCAGGGATGCTCGCCCGGGCCGAGGCCGACCTGAAGGCTGGTCTGGAGAAGCAACTCGCCGCTGAGAATCTGATGGCAGGGGTAACGGTAGAATCATTCAGTTCGCCACGCCGCCTGACGCTCTGGGCGCAGGGCTTGCCTGTTCGCCAGGCCGATCTCGTAAGTGAAGTGACCGGCCCGCCAAAGTCCGTGGCTTACGACGTGGTCGGCGCGCCGACACGCGCCGCCGTCAGCTTTGCGGAAAAGCAGGGCGTCGCGCTGCATGAAATTTATTTCCTGCAAACGGCCAAGGGCGAATACCTGGCTGCCAAGAACGTGAGACGCGGCCGTGCCACCGAACACATTCTGGCGGACATTCTCCCGCGCATCCTGCACGACCTTTACTGGCCGAAGACCATGACCTGGACCGGCCTGTCCGGTGCCCGCTTCATTCGTCCAATCCGCTGGATGGTCGGGCTGCTCGACGGCAAGCCGCTGAAATTTTCCTATGGCGGTATCGCTGCTTCGGACACCACTCGCGGGCATCGCTTTCTCGGCTCCGCCTCAATTCGAGTGCGAACGTTCGCCGACTACGCCAAGTCGCTCCGAGCCAACGGCGTGATCGTTCGACCTTCCGAACGGCTCGACAAAATTCAGAACGAACTTGCTGCGCACACCAAAAAAGGCAGCTTCCGAGTACACGAGGATGCTGAGCTGCTGAAACTTGTGACGTATCTCAACGAATTTCCCACAGTTATCCGGGGTGACTTCGACCCAGCCTTCCTGAATTTGCCGGACGAGATTCTCGTCACCGTCATGCGCGACCACCAGAAATATTTCGCGGTCGAGAAGCGCAACGGAGAACTGGCTCCGCATTTCCTGGCGGTCATCAATCTTGCCAAGGACGGCAAGGGCTTGGTCCGCGCTGGCCATGAACGCGTCCTGAAGGCGCGCTTTGCCGATGCTCAGTTCTTCTGGGAGTCGGACCAGAAGTGTCGGCTCGCCGACTATCTCCCCAAACTGGAACGTGTCACCTACGAATCCCGTCTGGGTAGCTATCGCGACAAGGTCGAGCGCATTCGCGCGCTTTCGCGCTGGCTCATGGAACAGTGGTTTAACCTGGGCATGGTGCAGGCTCACGTTGCGGAAGCAGACCGCGCCGCCGAACTGGCCAAGTGCGATCTCTCGACCGAAATGGTTCGCGAGTTTCCGGAGTTGCAGGGCATTGTCGGCGGCCTGTATGCCAAGGCTCAAGGTGAACCCGACGAAGTCTCTGATGCCGTATACGATCACTACCGCCCGGTCGGTCTCGACGATCCCATCCCACGCAATCTCATTGGCTGCGCTGTAGCCCTGGCTGACAAGTGCGACTCCATCGTGGGCTGCTTCGCAGTGGGCGTGATACCCACTGGTTCCAGCGATCCTTTCGCATTGCGCCGTGCCGCTTTAGGCATCGTCAAAATTATCCTGGAGAAGAAGCTGCCGCTTTCTCTATCGCTTACGATCGCGGCGGCTGCCAAAGCCATACACGCGAATCCGCCCAAACGTGCCGTGAGCGCGGAACACGAAAAACAAATCCTCGATTTTCTAATCGACCGCGCCCGCTTCGTCTTCCGCGAAAAGGAAGGCTTCAGCTACGACGAAGTGAATGCCGTGTTCCGGGCCGGTTCGGACGATCTGGTTGACGCTCGCCGCCGTCTGGACGCTCTGCGGGCCATACGTAAGTCAAAAAACTTCGAGCCGCTGGCCGTTTCCTTCAAGCGAATTCGTAAGATCTTGGAAAAGGCCGCCATCCCGACGGGAGAGGCGCAACCGGTTTCGCCGGAACTCTTTGAAAATGACGCCGAACGCGCCCTTCATTCCGTGATGCACGCGGCTGTTCCGCGCGTCAATGAACACAAACGGGCCGGACGCTTTAGGGAGGCGCTCGAAGCCATTGCTGCGTTGCGCCCGGAGATTGACAGATTTTTCGAGCAAGTAATGGTGATGGCTGAAAACGAAGAAGTTCGCAAGAATCGCCTGGCGCTCCTGGCAGAGCTGCTTCGAGAATTTACCACTATCGCGGATTTTTCCGAGATGGGCGGAGAAGGGCGTAGTTAAAGTTTTACTTTGAATGGCGTTGCACGCGAGGGAAGCGAACTTTTGTCAGCGCGCCGACAAAGCTAAATAATTTCAGAGGACGCCGCGCATGCACTCGTCCTCCGGTGCTTGCAGTTTGCATGTAGCTCTTACTCCAAATCGCTAGTGAGGCATATCGTGACGAAATGGGTTTATTTCTTCGGTGCAGGTAAAGCAGAGGGCGACGGCACCTGGCGCGACCTTTTGGGCGGCAAGGGTGCCGGTCTGGCAGAGATGACCAGAATCGGACTGCCGGTTCCCGGCGGCTTTACGATTTCCACGGCTGCGTGCGACTACTACTACCAGAATGGCAAGAAGTTTCCGCCTGAGTTGAAGAAACAAGTAACCGACAACGTCGCCAAGCTGGAAAAGATCACCAGTAAGAAGCTCGGCGATCCCAAGAATCCACTGCTGGTTAGTGTGCGCTCAGGCTCGGCTCGTTCCATGCCGGGAATGATGGAAACGATTTTGAATCTTGGCCTCAACGACAAGAGCGTCGTGGGCTTGGCTTCCTCCGTGAACAATGAGCGCTTCGCCTACGACGCGTATCGCCGCTTCGTGCAAATGTATTCGACGGTGGTGATGGGGCTGTCCAAAGAAGATCTCGAACACCGCCTCCATGCGCTCAAAGACCGCCTTGGCGTGAAAGAAGACACGGCTGTCCCCGCCAGCGGCTGGAAAGAACTGGTCGCAGAATTCAAGAAGTACTTTAAGGAAAAAGCCGGTCAGGATTTTCCAGACGATCCGATGGAACAACTTTGGGGCGCAATCGGCGCGGTATTTGGTTCATGGATGGCCGAAAAGGCAGTCACTTATCGCCGCGTAGAAAAAATCACCGGCTTGCTGGGCACAGCCGTTAACGTAGTGCAAATGGTGTTTGGCAACACCGGAGAAAATTCCGGCACTGGCGTTTGCTTCACGCGCAACCCCAGTTCTGGCGAAAAAGAGTTTTACGGCGACTATCTTATCAACGCGCAAGGCGAAGACGTCGTGGCGGGAATTCGTACTCCGATGCACCTGAGCGAAATGGCCAAACGTCTTCCCAAGATCTATGGCCAACTGGACAAAGTTCGAGCAAAACTTGAAAAGCATAATCGCGATATGCAGGACATGGAGTTCACCGTCGAAGAGGGAACGCTGTACATGTTGCAGACGCGCACCGGCAAACGCACGCCCGCCGCGGCCTTTCGTATGGCGGTGGACATGGCCAACGAGAAGCTGATCAGCAAAGAAGAAGCAATCATGCGCATCAAGCCGGAAGATATCGAGCGGCTTTTTTATCCGGTCATCGATGTAAAGGTAGACAAGAAGACGCTCTCAAATCTCATCTTCGGTTCCGGCATTAACGCAGTCCCTGGTGCGGCGGTCGGCAAGATTGTTTTCTCGGCGGCCGATGCCGAAGCCTGGGCGGCGCGCGGCGAAAAAGTTGTTCTGGTGCGCCGCGAAACCAGCCCTGAAGATGTCGGCGGTATGGCCGTCGCTCAGGGCATTCTTACCGCGACTGGTGGCAAGACCAGTCACGCCGCAGTGGTCGCCCGCGGTTGGGGCAAGTGCTGCATCGTCGGCGCGGAAAAAATCGATATTAATCTCAAGTCGAAGACCATGACTTCCAATGGGAAAACGGCTAAAGAAGGCGATTGGGTCACACTCGACGGTGGCGAAGGTGTTGTTTATCTTGGCCCACAGCCGCTGGTTACTCCATCGCTCCCCAAATCCTACGACACGCTGATGAAATGGGTTGACGAAACCCGCAAACTTCGTGTCCGTACCAATGCCGATACCCCGCAAGACTCGCGCAAAGCCCGCGAAATGGGCGCCGAAGGCATCGGCCTGTGTCGCACCGAGCATATGTTTTTCACCGACTTCGAGTTTCCCGAGAAGGGAGCCGAGCGGCAGCGCGCTATTCAGGAAATGATTCTTGCGGACCAGGCAGAGGCGCGTGTCAAAGCGCTCGACAAGCTTCTCCCGTTCCAACGTCGCGACTTTGCCGGCATCTTCAAGGCTATGGACGGGCTGCCGGTCACCATTCGCCTGATCGATCCGCCGCTGCACGAGTTCGTTCCGCACGAGCGTGCCAAACAGGCCGAGCTGGCCAAGGAGCTTGGCCTCGACGTGGACAAGGTTGCTCGCCGCGTCGAACAACTGCACGAATCGAACCCCATGCTTGGCCATCGCGGCTGTCGACTGTGCATCACTTATCCGGAAATTCTGGAGATGCAAGTGCGAGCGATCATCGAAGCAGCTATCGAAGTCCAGAAAAGTGGGGTTAAAGTAATACCTGAGATCATGATTCCGCTGGTCCTGGACCGGAAAGAGTTGAGCATCCTCGAACAATCCACTCGCCGCGTGGCCGATGCCTTGATCGCCAAGGCTAAGGTCAAGCTGCCGTATCTCGTGGGAACGATGATTGAACTTCCCCGCGCTGCTCTTCTTGCCGATGAAATCGCGGAGGTTGCCGAGTTTTTTTCCTTTGGCACGAACGATCTGACACAAACGACCATGGGACTGTCGCGCGACGACGCGGGCCGCTTCCTGCCGGACTACGTCGACGAAAAGAAGGCCGGCGTTTTCTCAGCCGATCCGTTCCAGTCGCTGGACCAAAAGGGAGTGGGTATGTTAATGGAATGGGCGGTTGAAAAAGGCCGCAAGACCCGCGACAAGCTGAAGATCGGTATTTGTGGCGAACACGGCGGCGACGCCGACAGCGTCAAGTTCTGCCACCAGATCGGCATGGACTACGTGAGCGCTTCGCCATTCCGCGTTCCGATCTCGCGCCTGGCTGCAGCTCAAGTTGTGGTCGAAGAAAAACAAGCCAAGCAGAAAAAGAAGTGAGCTGCCACGGAATCCGATCTAAAGCATCACTTTAGTAATGAAAAAGCGGAGTCGAATTCGTGGCTCCGCTTTTTTCTGGCTCGAATCGACCAATTAAACAATTGCTTTAGGTCAGTCATTTTGGTTTTTCGGACCGACCGAGTGGTGGTCGTAGCTCAGGACTCGCGTTAGCTTCCATACTCCGTCCTTGTATTGCCATAGATGCACGAAGCTGCCCTCGCCCGTCCCGTTCGCAGCTTCCGTCTTGGGATGTAGAAATCGGTGCACCCCCATTTCGATCGCGCCGTAGCCCTTCATGTAATAGATCTTCAGCGTGCCGGGCACCAGCACCCGCTGCGTGTCGCCGGTGCAGATGTTGTTCTTGATGCTTTCCGTCAACTTTTGTCGGCCCAGCGTTACGCCGCCCTGGTCATGGTAAAACTCAACGTCATCCGCCAACAGGCTATCGAATGTCTTCAGGTCGCAATGGTTGTAAGCGTCGAAGAGCTTGGTATCCAGCGCGGTGATGGCCTTGTCCAGGTCGGCCTTATTCTTGATTTCGTCCAGTGTGGGTACCTTTGGTTCGGCCGTAGCCTGAGCGTTTGCTGGCGACGCCCAGCGGCTCGCTAACGCACCAACCAATAATCCGAACGTGAGTAACTGTCGAAGCTTCATGCAAAATCCTCCGTGGCGCGGGTCCTGACTGCGCACCATGAGATACGGTCGATTCCGGCTCGATGTTCCAGCTTGCCGCAGGCAAGCTTCATGCTGCCGCTGCCTTAAGCACTGGCGACCTGTGCCCTCCTCTGCGCGGGTTTCTGCCGCGCCGTATCTCACCGCTCCTGACGTAGAATGTGGGAGCCAGCCGCGGTGCCATAAACCCTCTTGCACAAACTCGCCAACCCGCCCAATTTGCAAAATTTGCGCGTCGTCCTGGTGCGCTCGCGCAATCCGTTGAACATCGGCGCCGCGGCGCGTGCTATGAGCAATTTCGCCGCGTTGCATCTACGCGTCGTTACGCCGTACGACAAGGCGTTCCGCGAAGCCGTCTCCGCCGTCGGCGCCGCGCCGCTTCTTGCCAAAGCCGAAGAACACAGCTCAGTTGCGGATGCTACGCGGGATTGCAGTCTGGTAATCGGCACTACCGCCATCGGCCACCGCGAACTGCAGCACGGACTGTACTCGCTCGAAGAAGCTGCAAAAAAGATTTGCAAGGCGCTGGCGTCGGGCCGCGTCGCGATTCTGTTCGGATCGGAAAAGACCGGCCTTTCCAATCACGATTTGAGCCATTGCCATTTCCTTCTGCGCATCCCCACACGCGAAGAACATCGCTCGATGAATCTGGCTCAGGCAGTAGCAATTGTTGTTTACGAAATTTCGCGCGGCCGCGCCACCGCAAAAGCGAAAAACAAATTGTCGTCGCCCGCAGCGGACATGGAATCCATCAATCGCATTGCCACCGTTCTGCTCGAAGCTCTCCATGCAAGCGGCTACATTCACTGGCGCGCCACTGCTACGGCCGAAGAAAAACTCCGCCGCATGCTCCGCCGCTTCGCACTAAGCTTCGCCGACGCCGAAGTCCTCCTCGGCATGCTCCGCAAAATCCTTCGGAAACTGAAATCCGAGTAACAACGGGCTGATTATTCGAGTCAGTAACCACCACATCC
>Ga0209488_10005126_pt1 | contig 10103 bp, 5 predicted proteins | sample Rivendell_Oct201_8_FD_188349 | JGI IMG/M metagenome (GOLD analysis project Ga0209488, IMG submission 188349) | Vadose zone soil microbial communities from the Eel River Critical Zone Observatory, Northern California, USA -... | ecosystem: Environmental > Terrestrial > Soil > Vadose zone >... | reverse complement strand
CTTACCTCTGAAGACTCTGTAGCTAATGAACGTGTACAGCAGCATGAGCGGAAAGACGAAAAGGCCCTCTCCCCAGAACATGAATGCAAGACTGGACTGGGGCGCTGCCGCTTCGTCGATGGTGAGGACGAAGGGAATCATGTAAGGCCAGAACGAGATGGCCAGAGTGCCGAAGGCCGACAAGAAGATCAGTATGACCATAGGAAAGGGCAGTTCATCCCGGCGGTATCGAACACTGACTGCGAGCACAACTGCCGCCAGCGCGCCGATCACGGGGAAGACGAACAAATACGGACGCTCGATCCACCTACCCATCACCTGAAGTTCTTCGGCCAGCGCGTAGACAAAGACGACAACAAGAAATACGAGCAGCCCGACCGATAGATAGGGTATCAGGCGATAGGCCGACGTCCGAACGTCGCCTTCACATTTCTTGACCAGCCAACAGGCGCCAAGAAGTGCATAGCCGAGACACAGTCCGACACCGCAGAGTGCCGCGAAGGGGCTGAACCAGCCGAAGTCGCCACCGGCATATTGACCGTTAACAATCGGCAGGCCCTCTACGAGCGCGCCGACTGTTAAACCCTGGATGAATGCTGCCGCAAACGATCCGCCGATGAAGCACCAATCCCAGATCCACCGCATCCGCTCCGTCTTGTGGCGATACTCGAACGCCACTCCGCGAACGATCAGGCCCGCCAGCATGACAAGGAGTGGAAGGTAAAAGGCCGGTAAGAGCGTCGCATAGGCGGCCGGAAAGGCGCCCCACAGGATAACTGCAGTCACCACGAGCCACGTCTCGTTGCCGTCCCAGATGGGCGCAACGGCTCCCAGCATGGCGCGTCGTCTCGTCTCATTGTTTGTCAACCCGAACAGCATCCCTACGCCGAGATCGAAGCCGTCGAGCAACACGTAGAGCAGAATGCTGACTGCCAAGAGCGTGACCCAGAACATCACCATGGCTACTCTCCCGCGCCCACGTATTTTGGATCTGAGCCTAGGCCTTCATCGGCGAGCGACATGGGCCGATTGGGCACTGCGCCGGATGGGATCTCAATAAGATGTCCGGCGGGGCCGGCCCGCAGAAGCCGGTAGATATAAAAGATACCGAATGCGAATATGAACGTGTAGACGGCGCAGAAGACGACGAGCGAGATCGTCGCCGCGCGCGCTGTCAGGAAGGGTGTCATTGCGTCGGCTGTTCGCAACACCCCATAGACCACCCAAGGCTGACGGCCCACCTCCGCGGTGTACCAGCCGGTGAGGATGGCAATGAAGGGCAGGGGGAAGCTGAGAAAGACAAGCCAAAGCAAGAAACGGTTTCGCTCGATGCGATCTTTAAGGCTCAAGTAGGATCCCAGCCACGCAAGCGCCAGCATGACCAATCCACAACCAACCATGATCCGGAAGGTGAAGAACGGGATGAGCACCGGCGGTCGGTCCTGTGGCGGAAAGCTGGTCAAGCCGACTTCCTTCGAAGTCAGGCTCATGCTTCCGATAATGCTTCCGAGAACCGGGATCTTGATTTCATAGTTGTTGGTCTCTGACGCCGGATCGGGGATCGCAAACAAGACCTCCCCGGCCGGCTGCTCATCATGCCAACGCCCCTCGATTGCCGCGAATTTCGCCGGCTGATATTCGTGGACGTAGTCGCCGGCGAGGTGTCCGAACCAGATCTGGGCTGGGACAAGCACCGCAGCGAGAAACAGACCCATGCGAAGCATGATATGCGCCTCGGCGTGATACTTGTTGCGCAGCAGGTACCACGCGCCAGTCGCCGCAACGCAGAAGGCACCGGTCAGGTAGGCACCAAGCAACATGTGGGGAAATCGCACCCAGACCACCGAATTGAAGACGATCTTGGTCCAGTCATCCGGAACAAAGGCGCCGTTTTCCACGACATAGCCGACCGGCACCTGCATCCAGCTGTTATTGATCATGATCCAGAATGCGGAAATCGCCGTCCCCAACGCCACCATTGCGGTCGAGAACAGATAGAACCACGGGGGAACGCGGGGGCGACCGAAAATCAGGACGCCAAAAAACCCGGCTTCCAAAGTGAAGGCTGTGAATGTCTCGTATGAAAGGAGCGGTCCCTGAATCGGTCCGGACATCTTGGACAGCACGCTCCAGTTCGTGCCGAACTGGAATGCCATCACAATTCCCGACACTACGCCCAGGCCGAATGCCACGCCGAATATCTTGAGCCAGAACTCAAAGAGGACTCGGTACGCCGAACGGCCGGTCATGAGATGCAGGGCCTCCAGAACGGTAAGCCAGGCTGCCAATCCGATCGTGAAGGCCGGAAAGATGATGTGAAACGAGATGGTGAACGCGAACTGAATTCGCGACAGAAGAAGGGGTGTAATGTCCATCGGAAACCTGCTTAGTGACAGTGATTCGACCGGGCTACGGCCGGTTCGTCATCGCGACCACTAATTCGCTTCGGATGACTGAAGATCTCGAAATCCTGACCGCGGGCAATTGCGACGAGCGTCATCCCGCAGGCTTCGGCGACACGGACGGCAAGCGCCGTCGGCGCCGACATGGCGACGAGAATCGAGGCGCCGAGAACGGCCGTCTTCTGCACCATCTCGACCGAAACGCGGCTGGTGAGAAGCACAACGCCGCTGCCTCCGTCGATCTGGTGGCGAGCGAGCGAGCCGACGAGCTTGTCCAGGGCATTGTGACGGCCAACGTCCTCGCGAACCGCTACGAGTCCTTTGCCTGGTTGCCAGAATGCGGCGGCGTGGACCGCTCGGGTCTCGCGATTTAGCACTTGCGCCGGGGACAGTGCTGCCATCGCATCGGCAATTTCTTCTTGCGCGAGATGAAGTCCATCTCCGATCGGCGGAGCCGAGCGTGACGCTTCGTTCAAACTCTCGACGCCGCACAGGCCGCATCCGGTTGGACCGGCGAGATGACGGCGCCGAGCCGAATACGGCTGCATCCGCGCTTCCGGAATCCACATCCGGAGCTCTACGCCGAACTCGCCGCTCACGACGACCAACTCGGAAATATCCCCAACTTCGTTGACAATCCCCTCGGTGAGACTGAACCCGACCGCGAAGTCCTCGAGGTCCGCCGGCGTCGCCATCATGACCGCATGTGAGCAGCGGTTGTATGTGAACGCGATCGCCGTCTCCTCGGGAATGAGCCGCTGCCCGGGCTCCAGGTGCCCGGCGCGCGACGCGATACGCGGCCGGCGCGCGACCGGAGTCGGCAGGTTGGGTATATCGACCTCGGCGAGAGCCATGGCGTGCACCCGATCCGATCACTTGGGCAGGACAGCCGGCCCGTTGCCTGGCCATTTCGAGATCGTGGCCTGATCGATGTTCAAATGCTGGGCGACCATGTCCGGCGGCGAATGTCTAAGCCAATCGGATAAGGAAATTTCTTCATACTGGGGCGTCCTGAACACAGCGAAAAACTGCAGCTCCGTGTCGCCGACGTTCTGCAGATAATGTCCATAGTTTCGCTTGACGTAACCGATGTCGCCGGGGTTGAAATCCATTGTGAGTACATTGGGCCCGGTATTGAACACCCCCATGCGCGCTTTACCCTTGATGTAGTATTGCCATTCGTCGGCGTTCGGATGCCAGTGCATCTGCCGCATTGCGCCTGGCTGCATCGTGATGAGCGTTGCAGCGATGGTCGTGGACACCTTGAAATTGTTGCTGTCGGCGACCTGCACCTTGCCGCTTTTCGTCTGGCTGATTGGTGCCGACGATCCGAGAGAGAATGTGAACGGGTACGGCGGAGCCCCGGCTGTCCCGGTCATCGCCGCCCTGACGGCAGACAGATCTCCTGGCACTTTGCCTTGAAAGATCCAGAGGTTGTGCAGCGGAATGTCCGAGAACGTCTCGGCCGGCACACCGAAGTTTTCGGCCAGGACGGCGGGAGGCGTATGGGCCGTCCAGTCCGTCACCAAAAGGGTGTTGTACTCGCTTGCGGCACCGTCGTCGAAGCAGATGACGAATTCGCACCCGTCAGGGCCGAGGCCCTGTAGCGAATGCGGGTAGCCGGCCGGGAAATACCAGATATCTCCCTCTTTAACGTCCGCCACATAAGCACGGCCCTGTGCATCGAAAACGGTGACCCGGCAGTTGCCGTAGGTCATGAACGCCCATTCGGCCGCTTGGTGCCAATGCAATTCGCGTATGCCCCCGGCAGTCAGTCGCATGTTGACGCCCGCGATCGTGTTCGAAATCGGGAACGTGTCCTGTGTAACCTGACGCGCCCAGCCGCCGTCCTGAATGCGCCGTGGCGCGTTGTTGAAGGAAGCCCAGTTCATTTGCACGCCACCGACGTCGGTCGGAGGCGGCGAAAATGCCGACGGAAACTGGTCCCTGATGGCCGGATTCTGCGGACCGGGATCGGTGATGCTCCGGGGATTCTTGGCGTTGATTGCTCCCTGCGGCGGATCGTTCGGGTTGCCGAAGGAGATCTCTCGCTTCACCGGCGTGGCACTGGCCGTGGCCATGGTCGCGGCCGTCACGACCCCACCTACTGCTGTGGCTGCCAACATTTCGCGTCTCGATATCATGCTCGGTACTCCTCTGGGTGGAACGGGCGGCGCCCGTGCAGCAAGTTCCGCGTGAAATTCATTGCACATCCCTCATTGCGGCCTGACCAGAACCGGGATCGATTTGGCCGCCGGAGTTTTGCTCTTCAGATCGTGGTGGGCCAACGGAAGCAATGGATTTGTTTCCGGGTAGTAGGCGCCGATCGAACCCTGCGGAATGGCGTAAGGCCGTGCCTTGAAGCCCCGCACTACGCGCCTCTGTCGGTCGTCGGCGAGCGATTCGATCTCCACGAGCGCATCGGGCGCAATTCCACGCTCCTTCATATCGATCTCGTTCATGAACACGACCATTCGGCCGCCGAACACGCCCCTATACCGGTCGTCCAATCCGTAGATCGTCGTGTTGTATTGGCTGTGGCTCCTGAGCGTCGCCAGCCGCAGCACAGACGCACCAGCCACCGGCGGGTCCTCCGCGACGCCTGGGAAGACCAGAAAGTTCGCGCGGCCGGTCGGGGTATTCCACACGCGATCACGCGGTGGGATCGGAAGGTGGAAGCCACCGGGTTGACGTATCCGTCGATTGAAGTCGCGGAACAGTGCGGGGAAAACGTCTTCGATCCGATCGCGGATCAAATCGTAGTTCTCTTCAAATGCAGACCAATCGATTGCATCCCCCAGCAGCGTTGCCTTGGCGATGCCGCAAACGATGGCGACTTCGGATATCAGTTGCTTGCTCGGCGGCTGCACCAGACCCGCCGACGCATGCACCATCGACATACTGTCTTCCACGGTGATCGACTGCCGCCCGCTCGTCTGGATATCGATGTCGCTTCTGGCAAGGCACGGAAGAATCAACGCCTCCTCGCCATGGACGAGGTGACCGCGGTTGAGCTTGGTGGAGATCGCGACGGTCAGGCGCAGCCGCCGCATCGCAGCCTCGGCGACCGGCTTGTCCGGCACCGCGGCGACAAAGTTGCCGCCAAGGCCGATGAACACCTTCGCGCGCCCATCGATCATCGCCTGTATCGCATCGACGACGGTATGCCCGTGTGCGCGCGGCGGCTTGAATCCGAAAACCCGTTCGAGTTGATCGAGCAACTCAGGTGTTGGCTTCTCGTCGATGCCGACGGTCCGGTCACCTTGCACGTTCGAATGTCCGCGCACCGGGCAGATGCCCGCGCCCGGCTTGCCGAAATTGCCGCGAAGCAGCAGCAGATTGACAATTTGCTGGACGTTCTCCGAACCGTGCCGATGCTGGGTGATCCCCATCCCGTAACAGACAATAACCGCCTTCGCCGTCGTGTAAATTGTCGCCACACGCTGAATCTGCTCATACGACAGTCCGGAAACTCGCAGGATGTCGTCCCACGCCGTGCGACGCAGATCCTCGGCAAACGCACTGAAGCCGTGCGTATGCTGCTCGATAAACGCAACGTCGAGGACGGGCTCGCGGTAAGCTTTGACCGCCGTATCGTGCGCCTCGAGCACGAGCTTCATGATACCCTTGAGGGCCGCGACGTCCCCGCCGACGCCGACTTGGCAATACTCGCTCGCAATGCGCGTCGAACTCAGCGTGGCCATTTCGACGGGATTTTGAGGCGCCGCGAAGCGCTCCAGCGCACGCTCGCGAAGCGGATTGAGAGCCACGATCGGGACGCCACGACGAGAGGCATTGTGCAGCTCGGTCATCATGCGCGGGCTGTTCGTCCCCGGATTTTGACCGATTACGAAGATCGCGTCGGCATACGAGAAGTCATCCAGAATTACGGTCCCTTTGCCGATGCCGATGCTCTCGGGGAGCCCGACACTTGTCGGCTCGTGACACATATTCGAGCAATCAGGAAAATTGTTCGTTCCGAAGCGGCGGACGAAGAGCTGGTACAGAAAGGCGGCCTCATTCGACGTGCGTCCGGAAGTATAGAATTCGGCTTGATCTGGACTCTCCAGCGCCCGCAGCTCACGTCCGACCAGCGCGAAGGCCTCCTCCCACGCGATCGGCAGGTAGTGGTCGGAAGCGGCATCGTAGCGCATGGGTTCGGTGAGCCGGCCTTGCTCCTCGAGCCAATAGTCACTGTGTTGCTCGAGTTCGCGAACGGTGTGGGCCGCGAAAAAATCCCGGGTGACTCGGCGGCTGGTCAGCTCGAAGGCCACTGCCTTCGCGCCGTTTTCGCAGAACTCAAAAGAGCTTGTGTGTTTCGGATCCGGCCACGCGCATCCAGGGCAGTCGAACCCGTCAGGCTGGTTCATCGAGAGCAGCGCTTTGCCACCCTTTAGGACAACACTCTGCTCCCTCAGCGCCTTGGCAGTCGCATGCAACGCACCCCAGCCGCCCGCCGGCGATTCGTAGGGCTCGAACAGCGGAAGCTCGCCTGCCGTGGCGGGTGCGTCCTCTTCGGCAGCCGTCGTTATCGCATCCAGTTTCGAGGATTTCATTTGCTCAATCACCAGATATGCCGTTGCAGCGTCCGGCCGCCAGCCACATCAACCTAATGACTTCGGACTGAATGTGCTGGTGTTGAATTGCTGAGAACAGGCCTCGGTTGCGGAATTCATCGGCAAGCCGCAGGGTTGGATGCCGGCAGCAACAACGCGCCATCTCAATCAGATGGCCTGGACCACGGCCACCTGGATAGTCGATCGAGATAAAGAAGTTGGCGGCGTCCTGAAGAGCCTCAGCAACCGGCGGCGCTTTGTCCTTCATCGGACTTGCGGACCAACATCCCGGGCATTTGCGGGCCGGTGTCCTGACGCTTCGCAATCGCGCCACGGACATACGCCAAGGCGGATCTAAGCGTATCGGCGCTGCGTTGCAATGCCCGGCGTTCGTCGGCCGATATTGCAGGCTCGAGGATCCGGACGACACCCTGGCGGCCGACAACCGCAGGCAAGGACAACGTTACTCCGTAAGCCGGATTGTAGCATCCGATCGGGATGGCCGCCTGTTCATCGCGGAGCACGATCTCAGCGATCCGAGCCGATACCATGCCGATGCCGTACTGGCTCGCGTCGTTGCCTTCGATGATCGCAATATTGGCGTAGCGCACGTCGCGCTCTATCGAACGGCGGAAGTTGTCGATGGGCAGATCGCGTTGCTCCAGCGCGTCGAACACCGGACACCCGCCGACCCGCGCCGCCGACCAGACAAAGACTTGCGACGTCCCGTGTTCGCCCAGCACCATGGCGTCGACCGAAGCCGGACTCACGCCGAGACGCGCAGCAAGGTGCACGCGAAAGCGCAGGCTGTCGAGGTAGGTGCCGGTGCTCAGCACGCGGTCGTGATGCGCCAGGCTGCGCGCAATGTCGGCAAGCGGATCCGGTGGATCGGTCACCACGAGGATGATGGCGTCCGATGCCGCCTCCACAATGCGTGGAACCAGGCTTTCATAGATGTCGCGATTGATGTCGAGAAGCCTCAACCGGCCCGCGGCATCGCTGCGATCGATGGCGCCCCCGGTCTTTTCATTGACTCCGGCGGTGACCATGACGAGCGCAGCACCCGTAAGGTCATTGAAATCGCCGTCCCGGATATCGACCCGCTGCGATAGCGGAGCACCGTAGCGAATATCGGTCGCGACTGCCCTAGCGCGTTCGCGCGTCCGGTCGACCAGCACGACCTCGCGGGCCGCACCGCGCATGACGAGTGCCAGCGCGCACGCCGCACCGACTGCACCGGCCCCGATAATTCCAACTCTCATCACCAGCTCCTCGATAGGACTTGGCGGATTGCCATTCATTCGGCGGCCACCGGTGCGGCGTCGCCAGAGGCCGCTTGCTTCCTCTTTTCTCCGAAGATCCAGGTCTGCAGCCGGTCGAGGTAGATATAGACGACCGGCGTCGTATAGAGCGTCAGGATCTGCGACAGAGCGAGGCCGCCGACGATGGCATAGCCGAGCGGCTGGCGAATCTCCGAACCGACTCCGGTACCCACCATCATCGGCACTGCACCAAGCAGCGCCGCCATCGTGGTCATCAGAATCGGCCGAAACCGCAGCACGCAAGCCTGGTACATCGATTCCTCGGCCGTCAAACCGTCGCTGTGTTCGACTTGCTGAGCAAAATCGACCAGCATGATGCCGTTCTTCTTGACGATACCGATGAGCAGGATGATGCCGACGATCGCGATCACACTCAGATCGATTTGAACCGCCATCAACAGCAGCAACGCGCCGACGCCGGCCGAGGGCAGGGTCGAGATGATGGTGACCGGATGGATCAGACTCTCGTACAGAATGCCGAGGATGAGATAGATCACGAACAGCGCTGCGGCTATGAGTATCGGCGTGCTCTTCAGCGACGCTCCGAACGCCTGGGCGTTGCCCTGAAAGCTCGTCTGGAGCGAGAGTGGCGCGCCCAGCTCTTTTTCTACCTTCTGGATGGCGCTTACCGCCTGGCCGATCGCGGCATCCGGGGCGAGATTGAACGAGATCGTAACCGAGGGGAACTGACCCTGATGGTTGACCACGAGTGGCGCCACTTTCACGACGCTGTCGACCAGCGTGGACAAAGGCACCTGCTGCCCGGCCGACGATTTGACATAGATGCCGTTGAGCGCTTCGGGGCCGTACTGGAACTTGGGGTTGACCTCCAGGATGACATGGTACTGCTGCAGGGTGGTATAGATGGTCGAAACGATGCGCTGGCCGAACGCGTCGTCGAGCGTGTTATCGATGGTGGAGGGCAGGATGCCATAGCTCGAGGCGACGTCGCGCTTGATGGTGATGTCGAGCATCGGCCCGGCACTGAGCTGGTCGGTGGTGACGTCGACAATGCTCGGGATGGCCTTGAACTTGTCGATGAACAGGCTGGTCCAATGGTTGAGTTCGCCAGGGTCGGCGTCGTTCAAGGTGTATTGAAACTGAGTCTTGTTCAGCCGCGCGCCGATGGTGATGTCCTGAGCGGCTTGCATATAAAGCGTGATTCCCTGGATCTTGGCGAGGTTGGTCCGCAACCGCGCCATCACCTTATCGATCGGGTCACGTTGGTCTGCGGGCTTGAGCTGAATGTAGACACGGCCGTCGTTGACCGTGTAGACGCCACCGCCGGCACCGATGGCCGACCCGATCGTGGCGATGGCGGGATCCCGCATCAGGGCATCGAGCAGAGCTTGCTGGCGTTCCTGCATGGCCTGAAAGGAAATATCCTGCGCCGCTTCGGACTGGGCGATGATCAATCCGGTGTCCTGCTGTGGAAAAAAGCCCTTCGGAATGATCACGTAGAGATACCCGGTCAGCGCGATGGTGCCGAACATCGTCATGAGCGTGATGAACCGGTGCCGCAGCACGATTTTCAGGCCCGCCTCATAGGCGTGGAGCAGGCCATCGAAGCCGCGCTCGGACATCCGGTAGAGCCATCCGTGCTCCTTGCTCTCCGGCTTGAGCAGGTATGCGCACATCATCGGCGTGAGCGTCCGCGAGATCAGCAGGGAGATCAAGAGCGCCACACTCACCGCGACGGCGAACTCGCGGAACAGCAATCCAACATAGCCGCTCATCAGGAACAGCGGAATGAACACGGCGATCAGCGAGAACGTGATCGCCATGACGGTGAAGCCGATCTCGCCGGACCCCTTCATCGCCGC
>Ga0209488_10005124_pt1 | contig 10104 bp, 10 predicted proteins | sample Rivendell_Oct201_8_FD_188349 | JGI IMG/M metagenome (GOLD analysis project Ga0209488, IMG submission 188349) | Vadose zone soil microbial communities from the Eel River Critical Zone Observatory, Northern California, USA -... | ecosystem: Environmental > Terrestrial > Soil > Vadose zone >... | reverse complement strand
CGGGAGAGGCTATATATGTGAAAACTTCGGTGTTCCCTTCAGACTGCCCGAGCTGGGACCGATCGGGTCAAACGGACTTGCGTACGAGCGTGACTTTCAAAGTCCAGTCGCGTGGTACGAAGACCGCGAAGAAACCTGTGAGCTGATCGCCAAATTCATGGGGGAGCTGTGGTCAACGACCCTTGACCATTCGCCATTCGATGTAGTTGCGTGGCGCGGCAACTGCGCTCCGTACAAATATGACCTGCGAACGTTCAATACCATCGGCTCGATCAGCTATGACCACCCCGATCCTTCGATTTTTCTGGTGCTGCAGGCGGTGAGTGACACGCCGGGCGTAGACAGTATAGACGTTGTAGTGTTCCCGCCGCGCTGGCTGGCGATGCAGCACACGTTCCGCCCACCCTGGTTTCATCGCAATGTCGCGAGCGAGTTCATGGGGCTCATCCACGGCCGCTACGATGCCAAGGCCGAAGGGTTTCAGCCTGGAGGCGCTTCGCTTCACAGCTGCATCACGCACCCTTCCGTCCACAGTCCTGCGAGGACGAACTTCTTGCGGCGCGTCGCCGCCAATGCCGTGCGGAAAGCCGGATCAAGCCATGAGTTCATGGAGGTGCCTGGACATTGTTGAATGGGACGAGCCGATCGTGGGATTGAACGCCCTGAAACATGGCTGGCTGGTAGTCGATCAACGCGATCGCGCTATTCTCGGGAGTCAACATTTCGATCTTCGACATCTTCATGCTTGTCACTCTCGACGCTGTCGCACTAGCGAGTGCACAAAAGCAACATCGCCTTGAGAAGCAGCGTGTCACGAAACGGTTTCGCGCGATTGAAGGAGTCCGACTTGCATTGGTAAGATGCTGAGATCACAGAAGCCAATGAGCGGATGACAAATTAATCGAGTGGAGCCTGTCGCCAAATGTTGAGCTGATGGGTTCGAAGCGCGATCCATCAAACCGAACCATTCCGTTAGGTCCAAAGCACGGCCACAGAAAACCGTCGTTGGTCTGTGCCAAACACGTGACGTCCGGGCGGGCGCCGTGTGCGTTCCTTTCCTTAGGTCTGCAGTTCCAAAAGCGACTATGCTGGGCGCACCATGTCGCGGGCGTAGGCAAGACCGATTCCGTACCCACCGGCGTTAGACTCGACAGTGGCGCGACACCCATCGTAAGTCTCGTGGCGGGTCCAATCGCGCTGTAGTTCGAGCAAGATTTGGATCCAGGAAGTCATTCGCGCTCCCGCCGCTTCCATTCTTCGCAGTGCCAATTCATGACTAGCAATCGTCAGGCCGCCGCAGGCATCACCGACAACGAACACTTCGTAGCCTTCGGCAAGCGCGGATAGCACTGGAAATGAAACGCAGGCTTCCGTGAGCAATCCCGAAATCAGCAAACGCCGCCGCTGGGTCTTCACCACGGCACTTCGGACCGCTTCGTCCTCCCAGATATTCATGTTGCGGCGTTCGATGGACTGAATGCCCGGAAGCGCCGCCTGGATCGCAGGCATCAGCGGTCCGCTATACACTTTGCTCGCCGACGTCGAGACAATGACGGGGAGCTTGAACACGACGGCAGTCTTCGCAAGCGCTATGGCATTGTTCAAGAGCACTTGTCGATCAATTGAACCGACGCCGAATGCGAGGCCCGCCTGCTGATCGATCAGCAGCAATGCGCACTCCTCGGGCGTATTAGGGGCTTTGGGCTATTCACGGGCATATCTCCTTCATTGTCTTGTGTAAGGGAAAACGTCTATCACCGTGTCGTCGGACGAACGAGAAACTGCAGGGTTCCCACGATGGGCGGCACCATGAAGCACTTCACCCCGAAGAGTCTGTACAGAAGCGCCGCGGCGCCGCAGCCGGTAGCAAAGAGTACGATGGTCGTCGACATCCGCAATAGGCGCGAACTCGGTTGGGCGTCAGGCCCCTTCGGAGCATAGATCCTGTCGGCCAGATCGATCATGACTTGTGTGGTAGTGCCGGTCATAATCGTAGAGGGAGGCGCGCTTCCGAGATGGACGCGATGGAAGGCGTTCTGCATGGCCATGGCGCCCACCAGAACCATTCCCGTCAGAACGGCTCTCCAGCTATCGGCGTCGCGGAAGGGACCGAACTGCATTGCAAGTACAGCGCCGATGACCAGAAGTAGAACTTGAAGAACAAGGAGCGTATCCAATGCGGGCCGCTGGCGCTCGGAGAGCCAGGTACTGAGCACCCGTGCCGCAATCACCACGACGCAGAAGACCGGGAGTGCCAGAAGTTTCGCAATTGCACCGGAAGTGCCGAGGGCAAGCGAGGCGCCGAGGGTCACGAAATTGCCAGTCACGTGAGCTGTGAACAGTCCACTGAGCGCCAGAAAGCCGGCGGTGTCGACATAACCCGCGTTGAGGCTCAGAAGCAAGGGAAACGTCGCTTTGGTTTCAGGAGCTGGCATGGGTATTCTCAGTGAGTATCACGGTCACCACGAAAATCGAAGCTCTACCATCGCGTAATTTGCATTGAGGCCGCCAGCTCGCCGGATTACATCGCCGACCTGATATTGCACGCCTTCAACAGCCGCGCTCCAATGACGGCTGATCGCCCACTCCGCGCGCAGCTGCTCATATTTTCCCGTCCACCGCCCGGGTTGTCCGGCCGTATCGGCCAGCGGCTTAACGGGTATCGCGTAGACCGCATCCGATGTCGTCTGACGCCATTGCAGGCCGAGCGCACCGATGATCTTTACGCTACGTAGCGGGTGTAATTCCAATGATGGCCGCACGTGAATGAGGTTTGCATACGTCGGAGTGCCCGCGAGCGTGAAGTAGTAGGCGTTTGGAAACAGTGGATTGAATGTTCCAATGGTCCCATCTCGGTGCCGCTGATCGCCGGAGGCCAAATCCACCTGAAGCCCGATTCGTGGCCTCCAGCGAGCTCCTTCAAACGTATATCCGCCCCGCGATCCCACGGCCCAGGCTCTAATCTCATTGCTGCCGACTCGACCGGTCTGCCGCATGCCTTCGAGGTCCCAATCAACACGACCTCGCGCAATTCCATAACGCAGGTCGAAGTTGTCGCGACGCTCGTTCCCGCTACCATCCAGATAGTGCGCTCCATCCGCATCGTATCGGGAGTAGTAAGCAGATAACTTTCCCGACCCCACATCGTCGCGTTCGACTCTGAAGCCGCCATACTGAAAAGCGCGGCTCGAGTAGTCATTGAAGGTTTTGTCTGGGACATCCTGAACCGGGTGGCTCCAAAATGTGATGAATCGCCATGAGGATCTTTCCCAGTCCGCCCAGACCGCATCGAAAGATTGGCGCACGTTCGGACCATCTCTAACTCCGATGAACCTCTGCAGATCGAACGCCATCTGCTGGCGTCCGACTCGAACCTTCAGCGTCCCGCCTGCAACATCGTTGCTGTAGCTCGCGAACGCCTGCTCAAGATCCAGTGGATCCTTGTCTACTGGCGTAATAATGTCTTTGCCGAAGGCTCGATCGTCTTGCATCTGCACGAAAATCTGCCAGTTGACGTTCAGGTGGACATCAGCGTAGATATCCAGGCGTTGGAGCTCGTACGTATTGGCATGAGGATTGCCGATTCCGAAGGGGTTGATCTGAGTGGATTCCACACGCTCGCGCAGATCGAGTCCGAGCGAGGCATAGCTATTAGGATCACTGCTCGACAGCGGAATGTACTTCAGGTTATCGAGCGGCTCAGTACGCAGCGCCCGATCGGCGAGCACGGACCAGTCTTCCCGCCAGCGATTGAGTTGAGTCTCGGGTCGTTCATGCACTGCAGGACTGCGCGTGGGATCGCTGTTATCGGCCCGGCTTCCCGGCGCGGTGAGACAGGCCGCTGCCGCCAGAAGCGCGATCCAGCGTGCACGTCGAGCGCGTATTGACGCCGCCCCCCTCGCTCTGGTCCCAATTGGTTCTGGACGGCATTGGATCGTACGATGTGAACGGCATGGCGCGCAGTGTGCGTCGCACGCCCGCTCCCGAGGGGCAAGACAGGAAGTTTCTGCACTGGCGACCAACCGCGTTAACTCGCCGGCGCGTGAATCTCGGCGATGTATCCGCCCGGAAACTGGACGATCGCCGAGGTCCTGCCTTCGGAGGTGAACGGCTCGACGAGTATGGTTGCTCCGGACGCGCTCGCCTTGACCAGCGTGTCCTTAAGATTGGCCACCTCGTAGCCGGTGCTCTCGCGCGCGTAAGGAAATGGGAGGTGACCTTCAGTGACGAAGACCGTGATCTTGCCGAACACGGACTCGATGCGGATTCGGCGAGTTGAATCGTTGGGTCGACCCACTTCGATGCCGGGAGCGTGCGACTCATCCGAAACCACCTTTCCGTGCGAGAATCGAAGAAAGTCGCGTGTAAAGGCGTCCGCTCGCCCCGGCGAGATGTACACACGATTCTCAGGAATGGTTTTGAACGCAGCATAAGAGGGCTTCGCGATATGCCAATAGAGTTGCATATTGACCCCGCCAGGCCATTGGACGACGGCGTCCCGACCGATGGGATCGGGAAAGGCGGCCACCACGATATCCGCCCCAGAGGCCTTGGCGAGTGTGATCGCCTTGTCCAAGTCGGTGACAAGATAGCCCGTCCGTTCGGCACCGAAGGGATAGGGGATCGGCGTCTTGAATCCAAACACCGAAACCGTCCCGACCGGGGTCTGCAGGAGCTGCGACGTCGTGCTGCTCGAGGTCGGCGTTACGGTCACCACGACCTGCTTGGTGCTCTGACCGCCGAAGGTCGCAAGAAAACTGGCGATGAATTTGTCGATGTGCTCTGGCGCCACATAGACATGAGTGGTGTCGTATTGCGCGCCGACGCCGATTTGCGAAGCGGTCGCGGGCGCGACCTCCCGCGCGATCGCGTTCGATGCGATCAATGAAAGCAGCATGATCATTATTGGGCGATGGTTACTAATCATGGGAGTCCTCGGGGGAATGGACTTGAGCCGTTGTGGGGTCTGGAAGCGGCGTACGCACCGACATGACTGCAACCAGGACGAAACCTGCGATCAAACCCAGGTGCTCAAAAAAACTATTCAAGGCCATGAAGCGTTCATGGCCGGTCATCGTCCAAAAGTTATTGGCGGCAAACATGGCGACCGCCGTCAGCACGCCGAGACCGCCGGCGCCGAGCCATACCCAACGCCCGGTGATTACCACCGCGGAACCTACCAGCTCAACGATGATGGTCGCGCTTGCCCAAAGCCACGCCGGCTGCAGACCGAAATGCGCCTGCTCCGCGACGGCAGCGGGGAAGTCGATAAGCTTTTGCAATCCGCCGATCAGAAAGGCGGACGTCAGGGGGATCCTGACAAGCGGCAAGAGCGCGGGCCAAGAGAGGATCGCACCAATCCAGCGAGGCATATCGGTCCTCGCCAACATCTCATACTGCCCAGCAGGCGCAGCCGAGTGCGCCCCAAAAACTCTTGAGATCTGACACCGGAATCCTGCCGAGCAGCGCGCGGGCATGATCATGCCCATGCACCGCGCAAGCCGGGCGACAGCCGCACGCATGCATCGCCCGCGCCGCGACGCCTTGAGCGTTCTTGCCCGCGTTAGCCCAATTGCCATAGCCGCCGAAGTTTCGAACTGGCGACCAAACGGGCATCGCGGGGGGCGGCGCGGCGTCATCGAGCGACTCGAAGTCTCTGGCGCCATACACGATACGGCCGCCAACGACGGTCAAATCGCTGGTGATGTCGGGGATCTCACTCTCGGCGCAGGCGAAGAAATCTCGATCTGGCACGACCAGATCGGCAAACTGACCGACCTTGATGCGGCCCTTCTTGCCCTCTTCATTTGAGAACCAGGTGACATTCTCGGTCCACATTCGCAGCGCGGTCTCACGGTCCAGGCAATTGCTTTGCGGGTACAGCCGAAGGCCGCCGACCGTCCTGCCGGTGATGAGCCAGGCGAGTGAGACCCAGGGATTGTAGGAGGCGACGCGCGTCGCGTCCGTGCCAGCTGAGACCTTCACGCCCCTTTCCAGCATTCGTCTCACCGGCGGCGTCGCTTCGGCGGCGCCGCGACCGTAGCGCTCGACAAAATATTCGCCCTGATAGGCCATGCGGTGTTGCACAGCGATGCCGCCGCCGAGCGCGGCGATGCGATCGATTGATTGGTCGGAGATGGTTTCGGCGTGGTCGAAGAACCAGTGCAGGCCGTCCAGAGGCGTGTCCTGGTGAACCTTCTCATACACATCGAGTGCGCGCGAGATCGTCTCGTCATAGGTAGCATGCAGTCGCCACGGCCACTTGTTCTGGACGAGAATGCGGACCACCTCTTCGAGCTCGTTCTCCATTTGCGGCGGCATATCGGGGCGCGGTACCCGAAAGTCTTCAAAGTCCGCCGCGGAGAACACCAACATTTCCCCGGCACCGTTGTGACGGAAATAGTCGCTGCCCTGCTTGTACTTGGAGATCTTGGTCCAGTTGAGAAAATCGTCCTTTTCGCCCTGCGGCTTCTGCGTGAAGAGGTTATAGGCCAGCCTGATGGTGAGCTGCCCTTCGTCGGCCAGCTTCTGGATTACGGCATAGTCTTCGGGATAGTTTTGAAAGCCGCCGCCGGCATCGATTGCGCCGGTGACGCCGAGACGGTTCAGCTCGCGCATGAAATGGCGGGTTGAATTGACCTGGTATTCGAACGGCAGCTTCGGACCCTTGGCGAGCGTCGCATAGAGAATCGCCGCATTCGGCTTGGCGAGCAGCAGCCCGGTCGGGTTTCCCGTAGCATCGCGTGCAATCTCGCCGCCAATCGGCGCGGGTGTGCTCTTCGTGTAGCCCACCGCCCGCAGCGCCGCGGCATTCAAGATGGCGCGATCGTACAGATGCAGCAGGAACACCGGCGTGTCCGGTGCGATCGCATTGATTTCTTCGATGGTCGGGAGCCGCTTCTCCGCGAACTGATGCTCAGTAAAGCCACCCACCACCCGCACCCACTGTGGCGGTGGCGTGATCGCGACCTGCTTCTTCAACATGCTTAATGCATCGGAGAGGCACCTCACTCCGTCCCAACGCAGTTCCATGTTGAAGTTGAGTCCGCCGCGGATGATGTGCAAGTGGTTGTCGATCAAACCGGGAAGCACTCGGCGGCCCTTAAGATCTATCACCTTGGTCGATGGACCGCGCAGCTTCATCGTCTCGTGATCATTTCCGACTGCGGTGAATAACCCATCCTTGATAGCGACCGCGCTTGCCGTCGGATTCGAGGGGTCCAGGGTAGTAAACAAACCGCGATAAAACAGCACATCGGCCGCGTTCATGTTGCTTTCTCCATGGTGTGCTCGGTCGTTACGGGTTTATCCTCATGTCGTCCCGGAAGCATCCCGAAGAGGTGCGACGCGCAACGCGCCTCGCGGTAGGCGCCAAGAATTGACGCACCCGCCCACAGTTGTTTGCCCACGGGGATGATCTGTTCGCCGACGAGAATGCCGAGTAACCCCACTAGCGCGACCAAAGGCGGCGCGGGCGACCGCACATTCAGCAAGCTGTAAACCACTCCGACGAGGACTCCCGCGCCGAGCGACACCAGGTAGATTTTCATGATGAGCGCCCTTGCGTTATGCGACCTTGGAGCCCGACTCCGAAGCATGCTCACCGAGCGCCCATTTAGAAAAGCGCACCTGGATGCCATAGGGGGAATGTGCGCGCAGGATGTTCATCACGCCCTCATAGGTTTCAGTGCGTGCCCAGTCCTGCTGCAACTCGAAGACATATTGGAACGTAGTGATCGGAACGGCCCCAGCCTGGATCGCGCGCTCCATTGAGCGGTTGTGCGCCTCCAGGGAAAGATCCCCGCAGGCATCCGCCGGAATGTAGATTTCGTATCCCTCCTTCAACATATCGAGCGTCGGAAACATCACGCACCCTTCCGTCCACAGTCCTGCCAGGACGAACTTTTTGCGACCCGTCGCCGCCACGGCCTTGCGGAAAGCGGGATCGAGCCATGAATTCAAGCCAGTGCGGTCTATCACTTTGTGATTGGGAAACAGTTCGATAACTTCCGGCATAAACGGGCCGGAGAAGCTGTCCTTCGCCACCGTGGAAATAACGGTTGGGATCTTGAATAGCTTCGCGGCCTTTGCCAGGACCTGGGCATTGTTAAAGGGGACTAGCCGGTCGTGCGATTGAATGCCCTGAAACATGGCCGGCTGGTAGTCGATCAGCGCGATCGCGCTGTTGTCGGGAGTCAACATTTCGAGATTTGACATTCTCACGCTCCTCACTATCGGTTTGATTACGCTGTCGAACGAGCGAATGCACAAAACAACATCGCCTTGTGAAGGAATGTGTCACGAGGCGGTTTCGCGAGATTGAAGAAGTCCGACCTGCGTTAGTAGGATGCTGAGATCACAGAATCAGCAGAACGGATGACTAAGGAAGCAGACGTGACAGTGACCGGTGCACACGATTACGCGCGCCTGTTCGTGAGGACAATCGTTCGCTTCCGGCCTAGATCCGCCGTGCCTCATCAACCAAACGCGAGCTGCGCTGGCCGGTGAAATCGCTCCGAAACCATGGGTTTTACACGCGGCGCCGATTCTGCAGTTGCGGCAGGAACAGGATGTGAATAAACGCCCAGAGGAACCAAGGAATAATTCCTGCGAGCTTGACTCGGCTAATACCCGATATCGCTGCGAACCTTGCCGCGAAATACCCAATACGACCAACCCGTATACATCAAGATCACGGGCAGCAAGAAAAGTGCGCCCACTAACAGGAAGCCTTGGGTGCTTGGCGTTGACGCCGCTTCGAGCAACGTCACGCGGTACGGCACAATGGTAGGCCAGAGACTGATGCCGATGCCGATGTACGCCAACAGAAACAACAGCGCCGCGGCCACCATCGGCCTTGCACCGGTAGCGCGACCCAAGGCACGCCAACACCACCACGCAATTGCCGCGGTCGCGATGGGCACCGGAGCAAGCCATGCGATGTTGGGCCATGAAAACCAGCGCTCGTAGATATGAGACTCAATGAGCGGAGTCCAGATGCTGACCACAATAAATCCGGCAATGACCATGAGCAGCGCGCGTCGTCCCATGCGAGCTGCCCAGCGCTGCAGATCTCCCTCGGTTTTTATAATCAGCCAGCCGGCCCCTAGTAGCGCGTAACCACCGATGAGCGCAACTCCGGTCAGCGCGGTGAAGATGGTGACGAAATGCCAGGAGTGGCCCGAGTAATGACGCCCATCGGTCTCGAATCCTTGGATGAATGCGCCAAGAATCATTCCTTGCGCGAGGGTGGCGATGATCGATCCGTAGTGAAAAGCGCCATCCCAGAAACGACGGCGCAACGGCTCTGTGAAACGATACTCGAACGCAACGCCGCGGAAGATCAGCGACAGCAACATGATGAGCACGGGAAAATAAATCGCCGGTATGATGATGGCGAAGGCCAACGGAAAGGCTGCTAACAGGGCAACACCGCAAAACACCAGCCAGGTCTCGTTGCCGTCCCACACCGGCGCGATCGATCGCATCATGAGATCGCGATGACGTTCATTGGTCGATAGGCCATAGAGAATGCCGATGCCAAGGTCGAACCCGTCCAATAACACGTAGATGTACACGCCGAGCGCAACCAAGGTCGTCCACACTCCTACGAAGCTGATGCTGTTGTTCATGACTGCTCCCCTTCGGCCGATGCGTGCGGCGGCAGCGCCTGGATCGGATTTGCCGGACGTCCGGCCTCCACAGCAGACGTTTGGGTGTGGGGCGCAGGACCTCGCTGGATCAATCGCACCATGTACCAGAAGCCCGTGGAGTAAATGAGAAGATACGCGAGGGCATACAAGATCAAGGAGAGCACGACGTCCTGGCTTTGCAGCGAAGGAGTCACCGAGTCGCTGGTGCGCAAGATTCCATAAACCGTCCAGGGTTGACGGCCGACCTCCGTCGTCGTCCAGCCGGCGAGCACCGCGATGAATCCGATCGGGCTGGCGTATTCGCAGCATCTAAGAAAGATGCTACTGGTGTATAGCCGGCCGCGAACTCGCAAGTAAAGACCGACGAGGATGATGACTACCATGATCATTGCCAAACCCACCATGATGCGAAACGCAAAAAACACCGGCGCCACCGGCGGGCGCTCATTTC
>Ga0209488_10005121_pt1 | contig 10109 bp, 10 predicted proteins | sample Rivendell_Oct201_8_FD_188349 | JGI IMG/M metagenome (GOLD analysis project Ga0209488, IMG submission 188349) | Vadose zone soil microbial communities from the Eel River Critical Zone Observatory, Northern California, USA -... | ecosystem: Environmental > Terrestrial > Soil > Vadose zone >... | reverse complement strand
CACCGCCATCGGCGGACCGGTTTCGATCCTCAAATCCGGCGACACCGTCGTCAAGGCGTTCATCCATGCCGGCATCTGGGCGCTGGTCGTCATCAGCCTGCTGCTCTGGGCTGCGCTGCAGCGGGTCACCGACGTGCTGCTGACGCTGGTGCCGCTATTGGTGGCGGGCGCAGTGACGATGGAAATCTGCGTGGTGATCGGGCTGCCGCTCAATTTCGCCAATATCGTCGCGTTGCCGCTGCTGCTCGGCATCGGCGTCGCGTTCAAGATTTACTACGTCACCGCCTGGCGGTCGGGCAGAACGAATCTGTTGCAGACCAGCCTGACGCGAGCGATTTTTTTCAGCGCGCTGACGACGGCGACCGCGTTCGGCAGCCTGTGGCTATCCAGTCATCCCGGCACTGCGAGCATGGGCAAGCTGCTCGCGCTCTCGCTCGTTACGACGCTCGCTGCCGTGTTGCTGTTCCAGCCGGCGCTAATGGGCAAACCGCGCGATATCGGGGAGTAGGCAGATATCGCCGACGGTATCGGTCTGTCCGGCCGCCTGCTTCTGACCTGACACTTTGGGCGCCGGGCTTGCCGAGCCCGTGGTCTTGGGCGCCGCGCCGGGCGTGGTCTTCGGCGCGCCTTTGGCCATGCTATTGACTGGGCTGCTCGGAATCGGCGGCCCAACGCGGCTCCAGGTTTCGCCGCCGCAGAGGAAGCCCAGCACGCAGCCCTGAATTTCCAGCTGGTCGGTGCCGACCGGCTTGATCGTGGAACTGTAGGACTGGCCATCCTTGGCGTTATAGACTTGGCCTTCCCATTGATCGACGCCGGCTTTCTTCTTCATGTCGATCAGGATCGGCATGCCCAGTGTCGGCCGGCTTTGCTTCGCTGCATCCGGATTGTTTGTATCGCGCCCGCCGGGGGTTTTTTCCCAGGCCACCGCGCCCCACACGCTGCCGTTGCATTGCGCAACGCGGATGTTGGCAACACCGTCGGCTACGCGCCAGTCTCCGGTCGGGTCCGCTGCCAGGGCGGGACCTACGGCCAAAATTAATCCTGAAAAAACTATTGCGCGCGCGATCGATCTTGGGCAGTGCAACATGGTTCAAACCTATGCTTGATTGGGCGGGGCCAGCGGGGTCAAAACGCCGCATTTAGCGTTTTCAGTTGACGAAATTTAGCGTTTTCAGTTGACGAAATGGCCATCAACCGACGTATGTAACGAATGCTAAGTTCAAATCTAGACGTTTCCGAGATGTTTGTGGAGCGGCAGGCGCAACGCAGTTCCATGCATGCGCGTCATTTGAACGAACAGCTGGTCCGCGTTCTCAAGACGATTGGTTACGACGTCGGGTTCCAAAAAGGACAAGGCCAGTACCTCTACGACCGTGACGGGGCGCGCTACCTCGATCTACTGAGCGGATTTGGCGTTTTTGCGATTGGCCGCAATCACCCGGCGTTGCGCCATGCATTGAAAAGCGTGCTCGACGCCGAGCTGCCAAATCTTGTCCAACTCGACGTCTCCACGCTCGCGGGCGTGCTGGCGGAACGGCTGCTGGAATATGTTCCTTATCTGGACAAGGTGTTCTTTGCCAATTCGGGGGCGGAGACCGTCGAGGCCGCGATCAAGTTCGCGCGCGGCGCGACGGGGCGGCCCGGCATCGTGCACTGCGCGCACTCGTTCCACGGCCTTTCCTATGGCGCGCTGTCGCTGACCGACGATCCGAATTTCCGCTCCGGCTTTGAGCCGCTGCTGCCGGGCTGCACGGCGATCCCGTTCAACGATCTCGCCGCCCTCGAACGCGCGCTGTCGTCGCGCGAGGTCGCAGCCTTCATCGTCGAGCCGATCCAGGGCAAGGGCGTCAACATACCCAGCGACGAATTTTTGCCGGGCGCCGCCGCGCTGTGCCGCAAATACGGCACGCTGTTCATCGCCGACGAGATCCAGACCGGCATCGGCCGCACCGGAAAATTTCTGGCGGTCGAGCACTGGAATGTCGAGCCGGACATGGTGCTGATGGCGAAGGCGTTGTCCGGCGGGCATGTTCCGATCGGCGTACTGCTGACCCGCAAAAGCATCTTCGACAAGATCTTCAATCAAATGGATCGCGCGGTCGTGCACGGCTCGACCTTTGCGAAGAACGATCTGGCGATGGCGGCCGGCATCGCCACGCTCGAAGTGATCAAGGAAGAGCGGCTGGTCGAGCAGGCGGCCAAGCGCGGCGCCGAACTCAGGTTGGCGCTGACGCGGATGGTGCCGGGCTACGAACTGATCAAGGAGGTTCGCGGCAAGGGGCTGATGATCGGCGTCGAGTTCGGTCCGCCAAAATCGCTGCGGCTCAAGGCGTCGTGGAATTTGCTGGAGACCGCCAACAAGGGCCTGTTCTGCCAGCTCATCACGGTGCCGTTGTTCAAGGATCAAAAAATCCTGACGCAGGTCTCCGGCCACGGCAGCCACACCATCAAGCTGTTGCCGCCGCTGACCATCACCCAGGAAGATTGCGACTGGATCGAGCGGGCGTTCGACACGGTGATCGCCGGCAGCCACAAGGTCCCCGGTGCGATCTGGTCGCTCGGCAAGACGCTGGTCGACAACGCCGTGCGGAAGTCGGCGTAGTCACGCGACAGTAAGACGCAATAGCAAGTCCATTGCGCCGTCAAAGCCACAAATCGCTAAAGCTATCGATCAGACGGGACGGCAAAACCGCGTCGATCGGAGGAGAACATGGGCAAGATTGTCGGCGGCTGTCACTGCGGCGCCATCCGCTATCAGGTCGAGGGCGAACTCATCGTTCATGCGTTATGTCACTGCATTGACTGCAGACGTCACGCCGGCGCGCCGATGGTCGGCTGGACGATGTATGCAGAGCATGCGGTCAAGGTGACGAAGGGGCAGCCCAAAGTCTACCAGTCCTCGGAACATGGCCGGCGGCACTTTTGCGCCAATTGCGGCACAGGCCTCTTCTACACCAATGCGAATGTGTTGCCCGGGGTCATCGATATTCAGAGCGCGACCTACGACAACCCCGATGCCGTTCCGGCAATGGTGCATATCCAGGTCGCAGAGCGGCTTCCCTGGATGGAGCGCGCACACGAACTGCCCGCCTTCGACCGCTATCCGCCGCAAACATAGTGGCGCTGCAGCTTCTCCGTTGAAGCCGGGTGAAATGCCCCCTTCGCGCGATCAATTTCCGAAGGCCCAGTAAGAGAAGAAGGACCATCTCTCCAGAGGCGACATGGCGGCAGTCCTATGCTTTCGCTGGCTTGCGAAAAGCAGGGGTCTCTCACCTTCACCACGCCGTGTGCGATTTCTCAAATCGCGGTGATAGCTGCGCCATGCCCATCTGCTTTCGCCTTGCAGCACCCAAATAGGTGAGGTCCCCCATTGAAGGATGCTCATCATGCCAAAATTCATCCCGACCATTGTGGCCGCTGTTCTCACGACGGCCATCGCAACGCCGGTATTCGCGCAGGCCGCGATACAGGAGCCCGGCGCCTACGCGTTCTATCATCCCAACGCCGATGTGCTCGCTGGCAGGTCCACGTATCGGCCGCTCGACGCGAATGCGTACTATGACGGCCCGGTGGCCGTGCGTGATCACCGCTCGGCTGCACCGCGGCATCATCGCACGGCACGATAGGAAACGTAGCTTGATGGTTGTTGCGCAGGGGCGGATGTGCTGTCGCCCATCCGGCCGCGAATTTATCCCGCCGCGCGCATCGCTGCTTCGAACCTCTCGCCGAAATCCGCCAGTTCATCCCTGGCGAGATCGCTCACCGCCCAGAAATTCAGTCCGCGCTCGCTCCAGCGCCGGATGTTGAAGCCCTGGACGGTTTCGGTCTTCGCCGCGCGATGCTCGGTGTTGGCGGTCTGCGCCACGAACAGATTGATGACATGCGACCGGCGGCGGTAGACCACGGCGCCGAGCGCGCGCGCGTCGACATAATCGAGCCGACCGCCGATCAGCGTAAAGCCCTGCGCGGTAAGATCGACCACCGGCGGCGCGACGTCGAGCTTGCCGTTGAACCACGGTTTTACCGTGTGCTGATCAGTGGAGACCACGTCGGTGAGGTGACCGGCCTGCAGCGAGCGCAGATGCGCCGAGACGATCTCGGACTGGATCCGCGCCTCGTCGTCGTTGCGCAGCACGATGGCGACCAGTCCGGTGGCGGCGATCGCCGAGACGGCCGACCCAAACGCAAAGCCGCGCAGCACCGCGCGCCGGCTCGGCTGCTGCGCGGATGGCAGCGAGGCCTCGATGCTGCGGCGCAGTTCCAGAGGCGCGGTGTAGCCAGCGCCGGCATTGGCGACGGCCTTGCTCATTTCGCGGTAGTCGGTGAGCAGCGCGCCGCATTTCGCGCAGGTCGCGACATGCGCTTCGACTTCGCGCGCATGTCCGGCGTCGAGCTCGCCGTCGATCAGCGCCTGAAGCAGGATTTCGGCCTCGTCGCATTTCATTTCGATTGCTCCTGTTCGGCCAGCCATGCCGACCGCAGCATGGCGCGGGCGCGCGCGAGACGGGACATCACGGTGCCGACCGGCACCTCGGCGACATCGGCGATCTCGCGGTATGAAAGATTCTGGATTTCGCGCAGCACAAAAGTTTCCCGGAACGGTTCGGCGAGCGCTGCGACCAGGCGGCGGACGGTGTCGCCATCCCAGCGCCGCACGATCTGCGCTTCCGGGCTTTCCTGCGCCTCCTGCCAGACCGGCACCTGTTCGGCGCTGTCGGGCAGATCCTCGACATTGCCGGCCGGCGCATGGGCGCGCCGGGCATATTCGGCGTGGCAGACATTGCGCAGGATCGCAAACAGCCACGGCTTCATTGCCGGTCCGCGATAGCTGTCAAAATGTTTCAGCGCGCGCAGGTAACACTCCTGCACCGCATCTTCGGCGTCGGAGGCGTCGCGCAACAGATAGCGCGCCAGCGTGTAGACGTCATCGAGATACGGCAGCGCGGCGTCGCGAAAGCGTCGCGCCCGGTCGGGATCGTTGTCCGAAATTTTGACCGGCATCGCCCTTTGCCTGGCGCCCGCGGAAGATGCTTGCGCCCGGCCGGTTGGCATCCACCGGCCGGGCAGGGTTGTGATGCCTTGGTTCTGGTCGCTACTCAACCTTGACCATCCCTGTCATATGCGGGTGCAGCGAACAAAAATACTTGTAATCGCCGGCTGCCGTGAATGTGAACGCAAAGCTGTCGTCGGTATCCATGGTTTTCGACCTGAACTTGCCGGGCGAGACCACCGTATGCGGAATGTCGTCACGGTTTTTCCAGGTGACGGTGGTGCCGACCTTCACGGTGAGCTCCTTGGGCTCGAAGGTGAAGTTGTCGATGTGGATCTCGGTCTCCTCGGCGCGGGCGCCTCGGGCGGGCAGCATGAAAGCCGCAGCGAGGGCCAACCCCAGGGTCGACCCAAGGCTGCGGCGACTGAGTGACGTCATTGCCAATTTCCTTCAGCCCTGCAGCGGGGTGTCGATGATCGCAAGCCGCTGCTCACCCGGCTTGAAGTTGATGCTGGCGACGCCGAGCAGCGTGCGCAGCTTCGCATCTTCGACCTTCATCGGCCCGGGCGAGGGGGCTGAGCCCGGCGCCGGCTGCGGGAATGCGGTCGAGCGCGCGGTGTGGAAGGTGACGTTGCCCTCGACCTTCTGCATCACCTGGTGGATGTGGCCGTTGAGCACGGTCACCGAACCAAATCCCTTCAGGTAATCCAGCGCACGGGCGCCATCCTCGGTGCCCCAGCCCCAGGCCGGATAGACCGTCCACAGCGGGATGTGCGCAAACACCACGATCGGGGTCGATTTCGAGCGGCTCTTGAGATCGTTCTCCAGCCATTCGAGCTGGTCGTCGCCGAGACTGCCGAGGCCGCCACCCTTGAGATTCGCGACGTTGACGAGGCCGATGAAGTGCACGCCGTTGGCGTCAAACGCGTACCAGCCGGCGCCCTTGGTGCCGCGGCCGTAGCGCTCGCGATAGAGCTTGACTTCCTCGTCGATGATGTCGTGTTCGCCCGGCACGTAATGCACGTCGAGCTTGGCCTGCGAGATGATGCGCTCGGCGTCGTCGAATTCGGCGGCCTTCGACAAATGCGTGATATCGCCGGTGTGGATCATGAAGGACGGTTTGGCCGGAATCAGCTTGATGCGGCTGATCGCCTCTTCCAGTGTGCCTTTCGCGTTCGGGTTGGCCGGCTTGTCGAAGCCGATATGGCTGTCGCTGATCTGCAGGAAAGTCAGGCCTTGCGCTTCGGCGGCCTGCGCCGAGCCGACCAGTCCCAGCGAGCGCGGCACGCCGCCCGAAATGGTCCAGAGCACGCCGGTACCGGCCCAGGTCATGCATTCAAGGACGCGGCGGCGGCTGACGCCTGAACCTCCATTTGGCCCGTCATCGTGATGGTCGTGATTGCTCATGACAAATCTCCGTGCACCCTTGATTGGGTTTCACGGGCTTGACCGGGCGAGGAGGGGCTTTATTCCCGGAGATCAGCGATCTGGTGAAAGTCGCGATGACGGTTTCGTGACTGCTAGCGGCTTCGGTCGCAACAAACCTGTCTTGGTCCCGTCAGCATAGTGTCAGGCGAACCGCGTAACTCAGGCGGACTTTTAACCATCCGACCGGGAGAACAGCATGAGCAAGCATGAAGGCGTCGAGCACCATCACAAGGCCGCCGAACATCACGAACACGCTGCCGAGCATCACCGCGAAGCCGCCAGGCATCATGAGGCCGGCGATCACAACAAGGCCGCGCACCACGCCCACAGCGCTCACGGCCACGCCAGCCACGCCGAACATCATCTTGTCCAGGCCAGCCGTCATCACGCCGAGCATCACGGCAAGCACTGACAGGAATTTTCCGGCGTTGAGTTGCCTGATGCCGTTCCCGTCAAGGGAACGGCGTTTTGCCAGCGCGTGGACTCATCAGCGCGCCGCCAAATGCAGATTGACGCTAGCTTGATGAAGGCCAGATAGTTGGCCGCGAGTTTGACTCAAAGCGGGCGTGCGAGGCTCACAGTTTGCGCTGCTTGGCGTTCCAGTGCTTCTCGAGATTGACGATAAGCTGGTCGCTTAGATGACAGAACGCCTGCTCGAATGCGTATGTCGTCAGGTATCTGCGGAAAGCTTCCAGTGGCTCCGTTTGCTGCCGGATCGCCTTGCGATTGGCGCCAGGGCTCACGATACCCGACCCGATCGCACTTTCAACGCAGCGCGAGACCGCCAGATCCATTTCGTCTGATGGCACCACCTCATTGGCGATCAGACGGCCCTCCGGCGTGTCAGCGCGAAAGATGCGATCGAACAGAATCGCCTCGCGTGCGAGCCGCTCGCCGACATAGCGGGGCAGCCGCATGTTCGCGGTGCCGGGCAGAAAACCTTCCTTGCGCGCGGGCAGATTGAAATAGGAACCAGTCTCGGCGATCACGTAATCGACAACGAGCAAAAGCTGGCAGCCGCCGCCGATGGCGAATTTGTCGACGGCCGCGATCCACAGCTTCTCCCGTGTGCGCTCCGGCTCATCGAGCGGCGCGTCCAGGCTGTCAGGTTCATCGTCGACCATTACGCCGCGGTAGAGCTTGCTGTGCAACCCCATGCTCCGAAACAGGAAGGACAGATAGCTCTGCTTTCCCTGGTAGATGCGTGTCAGATTGATCCCCGATGAAAACACGCGTTGGCCCCGGTATTTCGGATGATCCACCACGCTGCCGCGGAGCACGCCGATTTTAGCATCCGGATGCAGCAGCGCGAGATCCGTCGCGATCTCCAGCGGGCCCACCACCGTGTCGTCTTCGGAGTTGAGGTATCGTTCGTTGTGAATGGTGAGATGGCATGCGCTGCCGCGCACTTCGACACGCGCGGTGCCCAGATCGGCGTAGCCCGTGGCAATGAACTGCGGCAGCAGCTCGAGCGATTCGGTCCGCGGGCGCAGCATGGAGCGTATCAGGTGATGCCCGGTCTGCGGATTGGCCATGATTTGGCTGACGAACAGGCCCTGGTGAATCTCGAGGCCGTCCTTGTCAGCCTGCATGCGATCGCTTTCGACGAGGAGGTCGGCCTGCGTGGGCAGAATGTCAGGCCAGCGCGCCGCGGCTTCCCAAACAAGCGTATCGACGCGAAGCGACCGGGCGCCCTCGCGCGTGAGTTCGCGGTAAATCGGCACGGCGTGGCGGCGGAAAAATCGCCACGCGGCATCGGCTGTCAGATGCACAACCGCCTCGCCTGCCGCTTTCTGCACCGGCGTCCGCTGCGAGCGCAGCGGCAATCGCGCCAGCAGTGCGCGGCCGTTCCGGATTGCAGCGCGCAAGTCGGCGGCAGCGAGAGTCGCGATGGCGTGGTCGCGGCTGACCAGAAGCGCTTCCGCTTCGGTCCGTGGCAACGCGGCGGCGAGCACCGGAAAATGCTGATCGCGGGGGATTGAATGCATTGGACACCTCGAAGCGCGCTCTGCAGAAATGATGCTCGTTGGGATCAGCGTCAGTAGATTTCACAGGCAGAGTGTCGGCTCTAACGCGAATCCTCAAGGATCATCGCCGCCCCTTTTTCCGCAATCATTGCCGTCGGCGTGTTGGTATTGCCCGAGGTGATGGTCGGCATGACCGAGGCGTCGGCGACGCGAAGTCCGGCGATGCCGAAAAAGCGCAGGCGCTCATCGACTACCGCAAGGGGATCGCTCGCCGCGCCCATTTTTGCGGTGCCGACGGGATGAAAGATCGTGGTGCCAATATCGCCGGCGGCCTTTGCGAGTGACGCATCGTCGTCACCGACCGAGGGGCCGGGCAAAAATTCGCTCGGCTGATATGTTGCCAGCGCCTTTTGCTTCATCAGCCGCCGCGTGGTGCGGATGGCGTCGGCGGCAACCTCGCGATCTTCATCGGTCGACAGATAATTCGGCGCGATCATGGGCGCTTCGTCCGGGTTTGCCGAGCGAATCCGCACCGTGCCGCGCGAGGTCGGCTGCAGGTTGCAGGCGCTGACCGTGATCGCCGGAAAACGGTGCAGGGGATCGCCGAACTTGTCGAGCGACAGCGGCTGCACGTGGAACTGGATGTTGGCGCGCTCGCGGCGCGGATCCGATCGCGTAAAGATGCCGAGTTGCGACGGCGCCATCGTCAGCGGCCCGCGGCGGCGCAAGGCATAGTCGAGACCCATCAAGCCGCGCCGGACCAGCGAGTAATAAGTCTCGTTCAGGGTGCGGACGCCAAAAACCTTGTAGATCGCGCGCTGCTGCAGATGGTCCTGCAGGTTGCGCCCGACGCCTTGGCGATCGAGCACCACATCGATGCCGAGCGGCGCCAGCCAGTCCGCGGGCCCGATGCCGGAGCGGTGCAGCACCTGGGTCGATCCGATCGACCCGGCACACAGGATGACTTCACCCCTGACGCGGGCCTCGACCGCTTCGCCGCCTTGCGTGAAGCGGACGCCGACGGCGCGGCCATTCTCGACGATCAGGCGATCGGCCAGCACGTTCTTTTCCAGCCGCAGGTTTTGCCGCCTCAATGCCGGCTTGAGAAAACCCCGCGCGGAGGACCAGCGCCGGCCGCGCTTCTGATTGACGTGGAAATAGCCGACGCCTTCGTTGTCGCCGGTGTTGAAATCCGGAATTTTTCGAATCCCCATTTGCTCGGCGGCGTTGCCGACCGCGTCGAGAATTTCCCACGACAGCCGCGGCGCCTCGATGCGCCAGCCGCCGCCGGCGCCGTGATGCTCGCTCGGCCCGAGAAAATGATCCTCCAGCCGGTGGAACGCGGGGCGTACATCGTCATAGCTCCAGCCGGTGAGGCCGAGCTGGCGCCAGTGATCGTAATCGGCGGCTTGGCCGCGCATCGAGATCATCGCGTTGATCGATGACGATCCGCCGATCACCTTGCCGCGCGGATAGGCGAGCGCGCGGCCGTTCAGGCCCGGCTCAGCCTCGGTCTTGAACATCCAGTCGGAACGGGGATTGCCGATCGCGAAGAGATAACCGACCGGGATGTGAAACCAGATCCAGTTGTCGTTGCCGCCGGCCTCGAGGATCAGGACGCGGTTTTTCGGATCGGCCGACAGCCGGTTGGCCATGATGCAGCCCGCGGTGCCCGCGCCGACGACGATATAGTCGAAATCACCCTCAAGCCGTCGCGGCAT
>Ga0209488_10005120_pt1 | contig 10109 bp, 7 predicted proteins | sample Rivendell_Oct201_8_FD_188349 | JGI IMG/M metagenome (GOLD analysis project Ga0209488, IMG submission 188349) | Vadose zone soil microbial communities from the Eel River Critical Zone Observatory, Northern California, USA -... | ecosystem: Environmental > Terrestrial > Soil > Vadose zone >... | reverse complement strand
CTTCCATAATCTGCGGATGACGATACAGCACCTCCTCGACCTCGATCGAGGAGATGTTCTCGCCGCCCGAGATGATGATGTCCTTCGAGCGGTCCTTGATCTCGGCATAGCCGTCGGGATGCATGACCGCGAGATCGCCGGTGTGAAACCAGCCGCCGGCGAAGGCCTTATCGGTCGCTGCCGGATTTTTCAGATAGCCCTTCATCAGCGTGTTGCTGCGCAACAGCAGTTCGCCGATTGTCGCGCCGTCGGCCGGCACATCGCGCAAGGTGTCGGGATCGGCGACGCGCTGGCGCTCTAAGGTCAGATATTGGACGCCCTGGCGCGCCATCTTGGCGGCGCGCTCACCTAGCGGCAGCTCGCCCCATTCCTCTTGCCAGGCGCAGGAGGTCGACGGCCCGTAACTCTCCGTCAATCCGTAGAGATGCGTGACGCGGAAACCCATCCGCTCCATCGCCTCGATGACCACAGAAGGCGGCGCCGCGCCACCGGTCGCGACTTCGACGACGTGATCGAAGCGGCGCTTCACACTATCCGGTGCATGCACGAGCATGTTCAAGACGACCGGCGCGCCACAGAGATGCGTGACCCTGTGCTCGGCGATCGCGGCAAAGATGGGTGCCGGATCGACTCGGCGCAAACAGATATGCGTGCCGGCGACCGCCGTCACCGCCCAGGGGTAGGTCCAGCCGTTGCAGTGGAACATCGGCAATGTCCAGAGATAGACCGAATGCCGGTCGATCCCGAAGGTGATCGCGTTGCCGAGCGCGTTCAGATAGGCGCCGCGATGGTGGTAGACGACGCCTTTCGGGTTGCCGGTCGTGCCCGAGGTGTAGTTGAGCGCGATCGGCGCCCATTCGTCCGCGGGCCCTGACCACGGCATATCCGGATCGCCCTCGGCGAGAAACGCCTCGTATTCGATGCCGCCGAGTGTGGTCTCGCCGCTGCCATCCGCGATTTCGACGACGGGGATCGGCGTCTCCAGTTCGGCGAACGCGTCTCGCGCCAAGAAGGCGAATTCGTGGTCGGCGATCAGCAATTTGGCGGCGCCATGCTGCAGGATGAAGGCGATCGAGCGGGCATCCAGGCGGTAATTCAACGCGTTCAACACCGCCCCCGCCATCGGCACGCCGTAATGCGCTTCGAGCAATGCCGGCACGTTCGGCGCGAGGACCGCGACGGTATCGCCCGGGCCGATGCCGCGCCGGCGCAGCGCATCGGCAAAGCGGCGGCAGCGCTCGTAGAATTCGCGATAGGTGAAACGCCGTGCCCCATCGATGACGGCGAGCTTGTCGGGATAGACCGCGGCGGCCCGCGCCAGAAAGCCGAGCGGCGTCAGCGCCGTGAAATTGGCCGGATTGCGCGCCAGATGTTCCGCATCGTAGGTCCGTTCCGTCATGGCCGCATCCTTAGGGAAGCCGCCATCAGAGATCAATCCGGAAGACGAGCTTCGCCTTGCCGCCAGGCAGCGGGTGCGTGCCGGTTAAGACACCGCCATTGGCGAGGATGACCCAGCGCGAGGGCTCGTTGTCGTCGTCGCAAGTGATTTCGAGCCGCCGCAAGCCAACCTCGCGCGCCACCGGCAGGATCAGCGCCAAGGCCCGGGTCGCGTAGCCGCGCCGCCGCTTCCACGGCACCACCGCGTAACCGATATGACCTGAAACGTAATCGGGAACCTCGTCGCTGCCCGAAACGAAGCGCAGATTGATCGCGCCGCAGAAATCGCCGTCGTCGAGCCAGAACACGGCTCCCGGGAGGCGCGGCACCTGCCTTCCCGAGGCCTGAGTGAATATTCCATCCTGGCGGGTCAACTCGGCCAGGAGCGCGGCAGGATCGAGGCTGATCGCGGCTAATTGCGCCGCGCTGACATCGCCGCTGGTATCCGGCGACCAGCCGGCCGCGAGCGCCGCGGCGTAGTCAGGCAGGCGTTCGAGGCCTGGCGCGACGAGCGTCAGCGGTCGGGTCGGCTGTTTCGGGAGACGTTTGCCGACGCGAACGGAGTGATCGCGTTCCGGCTCGACGTCGAACCACGCTCCGGGCTCGTAGCCGTGCTTCCGATAAAATCCGAGAGCCGGTTTGATCGCGTTCAGCACGACTTCGCCGCAGCCGAAGGCGGCGGCACGCTCTTCCGCGAGCCGCAACAAGGCGGCTCCGTGCCCCTGACCCTGCAGATCCGGCCGGATCGCGATCAGGCGAAACGCGGCGCGCGCATCGCCGAGCACATCGATCCGTAGCGTGCCTATCGCGTCCTCGTCGTGTCGCAGCAGATGCGGGAAATTGAGTTCCTTGAACTCGTCGGCGTCTTCGGGATCGTAGGTTTGGCCAGGCAGGTAGCGCTCGAAAATCGCCACTCGGCGAATGTCGTGATAGGCGGCCCACTCAGCCGCAGTTGATGGACGGGCGAGTTCGTAATTCACGCGCCCATCAGTTGCGCGACGCGCTCGCGGTGCCAGCTCGCGTCGCCAAAGGCGACTTCGCCCGCCTTGGCGCGCTTCAGATAGAGCTGCAGATCGTGCTCCCAGGTCATGCCGATCCCGCCATGCAATTGGATGCCGGCGGCGCAGACCTTGCGCCCGGCATCGGAAGCCGCGGCCTTTGCCATCGAGACCGCGAGGGGCGCATCGGCTTCGTTCTCATCGACCGCCCAGGCGGCGTAATAGGTCAGCGACTTTGCGTTCTCGATCTCGACCAGCATGTCGGCGCATTTGTGCTTGACGCCTTGATAGCTGCCGATCGGCTTGCCGAAGGCGACGCGCAATTTGGCGTAGTCGACCGTCATCTCGAGGACGCGTTGCGCCGCGCCGCACATCTCAGCCGACAATCCCACAGCGGCGCGGTCAATGACCTGTTGCAGCGGCGCCCATCCCCGGTGCAATTCGCCGAGCAGCGCCGAACCCGGCACCGCGACATTGTCGAGCACCACCTCGCACAGCTTGCGGGTCTCGTCGATCGACGGCAGGCGCCGGATCGCAAGGCTGGGCGTATCCTTCGGCACGAGAAACAGGCTGACCCCGTCCTCCATCGTGCTGCCATCGCGACTGCGCGCCGCGACGACCAGCACATCGGCGAGATGCGCGTCGGGCACGAACATCTTCGTGCCGGAGAGCGCGAACCCGCCGCGCGTCTCGCGTGCCGGCGCGGTGATACCGGCGGCGTCCCAGCGGGCGTTGGGCTCGGTGACCGCGAGCGTCGCCTTCACCTCACCGGCGGCGATGCGCGGCAGCCACTCGCGGCGCTGCTCGGGCGAGCCGGCCGCGGCAATCGCAGCGCCGCCAAGCAATACAGTCGCAAGATATGGGCCCGGCATCACGGCGCGGCCGATCTCCTCCATCAATACGACAAGATCGACGAGACCGAGGCCGCTGCCGCCCGCATCCTCGGGATAGGTGATGCCGAGCCAGCCATTTTCGGCGAGCTTCCGCCAGAACTCTTCGGTGACAGCCGCGTCGGTCGCCATCATCTCACGCACGAATTTGGTAGGGCATTGGCTGTCGAGAAACTTGCGCGCCGTGTCGCGCAGCAATTCCTGTTCTTCGGTGAAACCGATATCCATTTCCGTCCCCTGCCCGCCTAGACCGGCACCGTGCCTCTGACGACGCTGCGATGCATGACGCGCCGGTACCGCCGCATCGAATCGTCGGCGACGAGCCGGTGCAGCAGGCACCGATTGTCCCACATGACGAGATCGCCGGCACGCCAGCGATGCCGATAAACAAATTGCGGCTGCGTCGCGTGATCGAGGAGTTCGCCGAGGAGGGCCGCGCTCTCGGCCTCCGGCAGGCCGAGGATGTGCGTCGAGTGGTTGCCGAAATAAAGCGCCTTGCGGCCGGTCTCGGGGTGCGTCCGCACCAGCGGGTGATCGACCGCCGCGCGGCTCTCGTCGAATGCCGGGCGAAACACGACCCGCAACCCGGCAATGCGGCGCTTCATCTGGTCCGGCAATGCGTCGTAGGCCAGCGCCGTGTTGGCGAATTCAGTGTCACCACCTGTGGGTGGCACCTCGACAGCGCGGAGCATCGTCAGCATCGGCGGCGCGGCGTGGTACGGCTTATCGGTATGCCAGTGGTAATTGGCAGCCTTCGAGACCCGCAGCACGGGATTTCCGTCGGCGTCGAGGTTCGACATGACATGCGCGACATCGTAGCGTTTCGCTTCGCCGCGATGGGCGCCGTGCACCTCGACTTCGCCGAAATTGCCCGCGAAGGCGAATTGCTGTCCGCGCGTCAAGAACTGGCCCGGGAAGACGACGATATGGTGCGCAAGAAAGGCGCGCCAGATCGCGTCCTTCAGTTCGGGCGAGAGGGGCTCGGACAACTCAACACCGGCTATCCGCACGCCGCCCGCCGCTGCAAGCTTCTCCGCCCTTAACTCCATCGTCCCGGCGAAGGCCGGGACCCACGGTTCCGTTGGTCCGCGAGTATGAGTCGGCTCACCAACGCCGATGCCAATTGTCTCGTTTGGAGAGGCGGATGGGTGGGTCCCGGCTTTCGCCGGGACGACGGAGGAAGGGTTCACCGGTTCAGCCCTTCGGGAGGCCGAGGACGCGCTCGCCGATGATGTTGCGCTGGATCTCGCTCGTGCCGCCGGCAATCGTGTATTGCCGCGCGCCCAAGACGCGGTGCGCCCAGCGCGGCGCATCGGGCACTGTCTCGGTCGGGGTCTCCAAGGTCGCGTAGGGGCCGAGCAAGGTCGCCGAAAAATCGGCAATGCGCGTCGCCAGTTCCGACCCGAACAGTTTGAGGATCGAGCCTTCCGGCCCGGGCGGCTCGCCGCGCAGCCGTCGGGTCAGCCCGCGCAGCCGCGTCACCTGCAGTGCCTTGGCGTCGATCGCGAGCTGCGCCAATTGCTGGCGGATGTGGCTTTCGCGAAAGGCCGGCTCCTGCCGGTTTGGGAATTGCTTCGCCAGTTCAAGGAGGCGCGCGATCTGCGCGGCGTGATCGCGCCCGCCGGCGCCGCCACGCTCGAACATCAAGGTTGTCGTCGTGACCTTCCAACCCTCGTTCAACGGGCCGACGAGATTCTCCTTGGGCACGACCACGTCCTCGAAGAAGACCTCGTTGAAATGCCGGTGCCCATTCAACAGCACCAACGGGCGCACCGTGACCCCCGGTGTCTTCATGTCGACCAGCAGATAGGAGATGCCGTGATGCTTCGGCGCGTCGGGGTCGGTGCGCACCAACAGAAAACACCAATCGGCGAAATGCGCGCCCGAAGTCCATACCTTCTGACCGTTGACCAGGAAATGGTCGCCCTTGTCGACCGCGCGGGTGCGCAGGCCGGCGAGATCGGAGCCGGCGCCCGGCTCGGAATAACCCTGACACCAGATCTCGTCGCAGCTGAGGATCTTTGGCAGATACCGCTTCTTCTGCGCCTCGGTGCCCCAATGAATGAGGGTGGGGCCGAGAAGGCTCATGCCGACCGTGCCGGGCAGGATCGGCGCGCGGGCGCGGAAATACTCTTCGTCGAAGATCACCTGCTGCATAAAGCTGGCGCCGCGCCCGCCATATTCCTTTGGCCAGGACAGGCCGACCCAGCCGGCCGCGTGCATCTTCTTCTGCCAGGCGCGGCGCTTTTCGAGCGTCTCGCGGTCGGGTGACACGCGCTGATCCTGCGCGTCCTCGACCTTCAGATCGTCGGGCAGATTGGTGTCGAGCCAAGCACGGAACTCGCGGCGGAATTCGGCATGCTCCGGAGAATCGGCGAAATCCATGGGCGCGGCCCTCCCTCGGGCCCGAGGATACCGGCCGCCGCCGCCCGGCTCAATGCCGAGGCGGCCCTCGATTACCCGAGCAGGTCCTTTATCTCCGCGTAAATGAACCGCGTCAGCAACGGGTAGGAGCGCGGCCGAAAATGCAGCACATCGTAGAAATGCTCGCGAAACTCGGCCGATCTCTCGGTATCGAATGCCGCGCAGACATCGACTAGACGGACGCCTAACCGGGCGCAGACCGCGCGGGCGATGTCATTGCGCTCGGTGATGTGCTCGAAACCCTGGCGTTGCGCGTCCGTCTGATACGGGAGATCGCCGAGAAAACGGAACCCGGTCTCGTCGGTTCCTGCCACAAAATAGGGTGACAGGTCGCGATCGATGATCTGGCGGTTGAGCGCCGTCGGCGTCGTCAGCACAATGGTGTTCGGGACGCGTTGAAGAAAGCTCGTCAGCTCGCCCTGCAGGTTTTCGTTGCCGGAGCGCGGCTCCCAGATCTCCTCCGGCGGATCATTGTTCCAGACAAGCCAGCGCGGGCGCGGCGCAGCACGGATCACCTGCCGGGCCGGCACGAAGTGATGCCAGCCGAGCATCAGCAGGTTGAGCTCGACCGGGCAGCGGCTGTTGAACTCTGCGGCTCGGCCAAGAATGTTGCTGTAGGGATCGCCGTCCAGCCCGCCGTTCAGGAACTGCCAACCCGGCGCAAGCCGATCGAGAAGGCAAGGCCAGCTCCGGCCGGAGCCGAACACGACGGAATCGCCCCACACCACCGCCAGCTTACGGCTGGCATCGACCGGATCGCCCTTGAGGCCGACCTCGTTGGTTTCGAAGACGATCGCACCAGTGCGATCGACAAAGGTGAGGTTCGGCCGCAGCGCTGCGTGCTCACGGTCGTAATAAAGCGCCTTGAACACATCGGTGTCGGCCACCGGCAGCACCGTCCGGAGCCCGCTTGGATCAAAGTTGCCGGCGGTTTTCACGCAAGCAGGTCCATGATTTTGTCCTACGCGATTTGCGCAAGGACCGGGTAAGAGCGCAGCCGCGGATGCAGCGCGTCTGAAAAATGCTCGCGAAAGTCGGGTTCCCGGTCGGTGTCAAACGCCGTATAGAGGTCAACCACTCGGATCCCGATCTGGGCGCATTGGCGCTCGCCAAGTGAACCGTCTCCATGTCGAGCGCGGGACGCCGCACATTGCGGGCTAATCTGCGCCAGGCTTCTCGACGAGAAAATTTTCCATCGCGAGCGCATCGATGCCGGAGGCGAAGAACGTCTTCAGCGCATCGGACGGGCTCGATACGATCGGCTCGCCGCGCAGATTGAACGAGGTGTTGATCAGCACCGGCACCCCAGTGCGCCGCTCAAAGGCATCGAGTACCCGGTAAAGGTAGGGGTTCTGCTCGGCCGAGACGGTCTGCACGCGGCTCGTGCCGTCGACATGCGTCACGGCCGCGGTCTCGTCCGGGCGCAACGCCTTGTGCGTGTAGAGCATAAAGGGACTCTCCGCCATCCCGAGCGTCTCAAACCATTCGCCGTAAGCCTCCTTTTTGACGACCGGCGCGAACGGGCGGAACTCCTCGCGGAATTTGATCTTGGCGTTCAGGTGATCCTTCATCTCGGCGCGGCGCGGATCGGCGAGGATCGAGCGTGCGCCGAGAGAGCGCGGCCCCCACTCGTCACGGCCGTGCAGGATGGCGACGACCTTGCCCGCGGCGAGCGCGGTTGCCAGCTCTTCGGCAATATCGGCGCATTCCCGGAATGGGATCTTGTTGAGCGACAACGTCGCCTTGATCACGGGTTCCGGATAGTCGACCCCGAGATAGGCGTCGAGCGGATAGCGCCGCGCCGCTTCGTGCTCGCGCGAGCGCATGATCCATTGCAAAGCCGCGCCAAGCGCGCATCCAGCATCGCCCGCCGCCGGGTGGATGTGCGAATTGATGCCGAGATCCCGGATCATGCGCGCATTGGCGGTGCAGTTGAGCGCGACACCTCCGGCGAAGCAGAAATCGCTGGTGCCGTATTCGCGCATCAGCGGTGGCAGAATGCCGGCAATCGCGATCTCCAGCGCTTCCTGCACCGAGGCGGCGAGATCGTGATGTTCCTCGCGCACCGGCTCATCCGGCCGCCGCGGCATCACGCCGAGATGCGCGATCAGCGACGGATCGTAATGCCGGTCATGCCGGCAGAAATCGAAGAATCGCCGGTTCAGCGTGAACGCGCCGTCCTCGTGCAGCTTGAGGATCGGGCCAAGCAATTTATCGCGATAACGCGGCCGGCCATAGGGCGCGAGGCCCATGACCTTGTATTCGCCCTCATTGACCTCGAAGCCGAGATACTGGGTGAAGACCGAGTAGAACAAGCCGAGCGAGTGCGGAAAATGGATCGAGCGCAGTTTCGTCAGCCGGTTGCCTTCGCCGAGATGCACGCTCGCGGTCTCGTATTCGCCGACCCCATCGAGCGTGACCACCACCGCGCGCTCGAAAGGCGAGGTAAAGAAAGCCGAGGCGGCGTGCGAGCGGTGATGCTCGGAAAACTCGACCCGATGGTTGAACCCCATATGCACCCGAAGCTGGCCGGCAATCGGCAATTTGTGCTGCACGAAGCGGGGCAGATCGGCGTCAAAGATGCGGCGGGAGCGCGGCCAATTGTCGATGACCTGATCCCATAACCGGCTCAGCTTCAGTTTCGGGTCTTCATAAAAGACGATCCGGTCGATATCGTTGATGCGCAGCCCGCTGGCATGCAGCGCGCTCCCGATTGCCAGGACCGGAAAGCGCGCATCGTGCTTGCGCCGGCTCAACCGCTCCTCATGGATCGCGAACAGGATGCGGCTGTCGTCCACGAGCGCGACGGCGCTGTCATGGTAGTAGCAGGATATTCCCAGGATCAGCACGTCACCGCTCCCGCCCGGCCGCGATCCACCCGGAGCGGCCGGGACGCAGACGGCGCGTCAAGGCGACGGGCGCCAGCAGCCAGAAAATCAGGGCAAGCCGAAATCGGGAGAAAGACACGAGAAGGGTCAGGCGAGCGGGTATGTGATGATCGCGTCCTCGGGATCTCTGGGGATCTCGACCCGCCGGATTTCCTTCAGATACAAAGGCAAAAGGAGGCGTCGTGCGAAGACGGCGAGGGCGGCGATCGCCGCCCCGGCGAATAAAAGCACGGCAATGATCAATTGTTCCGACAACTCGGCCCCCGGATGCCTAGCGGGCGAAGATAAAGAGGCCGCTTGCGCAGTGTCAACGAAAGGGGCGCTCGACGCCTGGCCGGGTTATAATTCGCCAGGCTTGGAGGTTCGGGTCATGGCCAAGGTTCTGAACGATGCACAGATCGCGCAATACCGGCGGGACGGGTATCTGTTTCCGTTCCCGGCCTTATCGGCGGAGGAGCTGGCGGAATGCAACGCCGGGCTTGCCCGCTTCGAAAAGTGGGTCGGCACGCCGGTCAATCAGGGCGATTTCCGCTGGCGCTCGGGCAGCTACGTCTTCCTTCCCTGGGTCGACGCGCTCGTCCGCCACAAGCGCATCCTCGACGGCGTCGAGGATCTGATCGGGCCCGATATCCTCGTCTACACGGCGACTTGGTTTATCAAGGAGGCCAACAGCCCGGCCTTTGCCGCTTGGCACCAGGATGCCACCTATTTCGGCCTCGTGCCCAATGACCAGCACGTCACCGCCTGGGTGGCCCTGAGCAACGCCAGCGCCGCAGCCGGCTGCATGGAGGTTGCATCGTCGCGAGGGCGGCCGCGCCAGATGCGTCACGCGGCACTGCGCCTTGCGAACAGCATCAATGGTGCCGGCCAGGCGATCGTCGAGCCCGTCGATCAGACCGGCACGGCGATGATGGAGCTGCCGGCCGGCAGCTTCTCATTGCACAACACGCTCTGCCGTCATCGCTCGGCGCCGAACCGCGCCGATCACCGGCGGGTCGGGCTCGGGATCAGCTACATCCCGGCACATTGTCGCCTTTCCGGCTCGGTGCGGATGGGTGCGAGGCTGGTTCGAGGCAAGGACACCGGCGGGCATTTCGATCTGATTCCGGCGCCCGAAGGGGAGTTGCACCCAGCGGCGCTTGCCCGCCATGAGCGGGTGTACGGACGCTATCGCGACAATTACGAGGAGCAGGTCACGGCCCACGAACGGCAATTCGCCGCGGCGGATTGATCGCGGCCGGGCACTGGACGGCCAGCAGAACGGAGGAAAAAGGCATGCGCAGCCTCTCCGCCCGGCTCCTCGTGCTGACGGTGTTTTTCGTCATGCTGAGCGAGGTCTTCATCTTCGTCCCGTCGGTGGCGCGCTTCCGCATGACCTATTTCGACAATCACCTGGCTGCCGCGCATCTCGCGAGCCTGGCCTTGGCGGCGAGCCCGAACGGCAAGCTCGATCAGCCGATGACCAATCTGAT
>Ga0209488_10005117_pt1 | contig 10114 bp, 11 predicted proteins | sample Rivendell_Oct201_8_FD_188349 | JGI IMG/M metagenome (GOLD analysis project Ga0209488, IMG submission 188349) | Vadose zone soil microbial communities from the Eel River Critical Zone Observatory, Northern California, USA -... | ecosystem: Environmental > Terrestrial > Soil > Vadose zone >... | reverse complement strand
GGCGGCATCGCGGCGTCGCTCGGCAACATGGGCGAGGACGACTGGCGCTGGCACATGTACGACACCGTCAAGGGCGCCGACTGGCTCGGCGACCAGGACGCGATCGAGTACATGTGCGCGAACGCGCCCAAGGCCGTCTATGAGCTCGAGCACTGGGGCCTGCCGTTCTCGCGGCGCGATGATGGCAAGATCTATCAGCGCCCGTTCGGCGGCATGACCACGCATTACGGCAAGGGCACCGCGCAGCGCACCTGCGCTGCCGCCGACCGCACCGGTCACGCCATGCTGCATACGATGTATGGCCAGGCGCTGCGCCACTCGGCGGAGTTCTACATCGAGTTTTTCGCCATCGATCTGATCATGGACGACGAAGGCCGCTGCCGCGGTGTGATCGCGCTGCGGCTCGATGACGGCACGCTGCATCGCTTCCGCGCCAACATGACGATCCTTGCGACCGGCGGCTACGGACGCGCCTACTTCTCCTGCACCTCCGCGCACACTTGCACCGGCGACGGCAACGCCATGATGCTGCGCGCCGGCCTGCCGCTGCAGGACATGGAGTTCGTGCAGTTCCACCCCACCGGCATCTACGGCGCCGGCTGCCTCATCACCGAAGGTGCGCGCGGCGAAGGCGCTTATCTGGTCAACAGCGAAGGCGAACGCTTCATGGAGCGCTATGCGCCCTCCGCCAAGGATCTGGCGTCGCGCGACGTCGTCTCGCGCGCCATGACGGTTGAGATCCGTGAGGGCCGCGGCGTCGGCAAGCTCAAGGACCACATCTATCTGCACCTCGATCACCTCGATCCGGCGGTGCTGGCCGAGCGGCTGCCGGGCATCTCGGAATCGGCACGCATCTTCGCCGGCGTCGACCTCACACGCGAGCCGATCCCGATCGTGCCGACCGCGCACTACAACATGGGCGGCATCGCCACCAACTATCACGGCGAGGCGCTCACCAAGAAGGGCGGCAACGCCGACCATGTCGTGCCCGGCCTGATGGCGCTCGGCGAGGCTGCCTGCGTATCGGTGCACGGCGCCAACCGGCTCGGCTCCAACTCGCTGATCGATCTCGTGGTGTTCGGCCGCGCCGCCGCGATGCGCTGTGCCGAGTTGCTCACACCCAACGACAAGCATCCCGAGCTGCCGAAGAATTCGGCTGACCTCTCGCTCTCGCGGCTCGACAAGTTCCGCAACGCGGCGGGCGCGACCGGAACCGCGCAGATGCGGCTCAAGATGCAGAATGTGATGCAGAGCAATTGCGCGGTGTTCCGCACCGGCGAGGTGCTGCAGGAAGGCATCAAGCTGATCGACGACGTGCTGGGCGGCGTGCCCGACGTCAGGGTGACCGACCGCTCGCTGATCTGGAACTCGGACCTGATCGAGACGCTCGAGTTCGACAACCTGATCGCACAGGCGGTCGTGACCATGCACGCCGCAGCCAACCGCACTGAAAGCCGCGGCGCGCATGCGCGCGAGGATCACCCCGAGCGCGACGACAAGAACTGGATGAAGCACACGCTCACCTGGCTCGACCCGAAGGGCAAGGTGACGATCGACTACCGGCCGGTGCACACCTACACGCTCACCAACGAGGTCTCCTACATCGAGCCGAAGGCGCGGGTGTACTAGTTTGATGGTCATGCGCGGGCCTGTCCCGCGCATCCACGTCTTACTCACCTTGCTGAGCTCAAGACGTGGATGGCCGGGACAGGCCCGGCCATGACGAACGCAAAAATTCGAGACGCGAAGGCGACAGGCACCATGGTCCAACTCACTCTGCCCAAGAACTCCCGCATCAGCGAAGGCAAGACCTGGGCGCGCCCATCGGCCGCGCGCGAGGTGCGGGAATATCGCATCTATCGCTTCAATCCGGAGGACGGTCACAACCCGCGCGTCGACACCTACTATGTCGACACTGGCGACTGCGGCCCGATGGTTCTCGACGCGCTGATCTGGATCAAGAACAACATCGATCCGACCTTGACCTTCCGCCGCTCCTGCCGCGAGGGCGTGTGCGGCTCCTGCGCCATGAACATCGACGGACGCAACACGCTCGCGTGCACCAAGGCCATGGCCGACGTCAACGGCGCCGTGAAGGTGTATCCGCTGCCGCACCAGCCGGTGGTGAAGGATCTCGTCCCTGACCTCACCAATTTCTACGCGCAATATGCTTCGATCGAGCCGTGGCTGCACACCGTATCGCCCACACCCGAGAAGGAATGGCAACAGAGCCACGAGGACCGCAGCAAGCTCGACGGGCTCTACGAGTGCATCCTGTGCGCCTGCTGCTCCACGTCATGTCCGAGCTACTGGTGGAACAGCGAGCGCTTCCTCGGCCCCGCGGTGTTGTTGCAGGCGCAGCGCTGGATCGCCGACAGCCGCGACGAGGCGACCGGCGAGCGGCTCGACAATCTCGAGGATCCGTTCCGGCTCTATCGCTGCCACACCATCATGAATTGCGCCAACGCCTGCCCGAAGCATCTCAATCCGGCGAAGGCGATCGCCGAGATCAAGAAGAAGATGGTCGAGCGACAGGTGTAGGCAGGCCTACGCGAGCCTACTTGTCCGCCATAGAGCGGCCATCGCGCTTGGCGAGGGTGCCTTCGACTTCAATCATGAAGGAGGCCCCCCGATGATCGACCACATGAGCTTGCCGGTCTCAAACTACGCGCGCTCCAAGGCATTCTACCTCACGGCGCTCGCTCCGCTGGGTTATGGAATCGCCATGGAGGTCACGCCGGAGCAGAGCGGCGGCGCGAGCTATGTCGGCTTTGGCAATGATCGCAAGCCCTATTTCTGGCTGGCACTGAGCGAAGGGCCACAGAGCCACATCCACGTCGCCTTCGTGGCCAAGGACCGCGCCGCGGTCGATGCTTTCTATCGCGCCGCGCTCGCAGCCGGCGGCAAGGACAATGGCGCACCGGGTCTGCGGGCGCACTACCACCCGAGCTACTATGGCGCCTTCGTGCTCGACCTGGACGGTCACAATGTCGAGGCCGTCTGCCATATGCCGGCGTGACGTGGCGCGTTCGGAACCTGTCGCGCGCATCGACCGTTAGATCGACATGACGGATACCTACACGCTTATCAGGCAAGCTGTTCGGCGCCGCCAGCAGCTGATATTTCACTACGGCGACTATGAGCGTCAGTGCTGTCCTGTCATTCTTGGCTACAAGGCGGACGGTAGCGAGGCCGCTTTCATGTATCAGTTTGCGGGCGGCAGTAGCGACCCATCCAAGCTGCCGCAGTGGCGCTGCCTGACTGTCGCGAAAATCCGTGATCTCCAGGCACGAGCAGGCCAGTGGCGTGAAGGAACGAGCCACAAGCAGGAGCAACGCTGCGTGCAGTTCGTTGATGTGGACGTAAACATTCCAGAGACATTGACGCGAGACGCACCGCTGCCGTTCGGCTCGCCGAAGCTGCGCCCGCCGCGGCGCGGCTAATCACTTGTCGCGCTTCATCCTCTTATTCCGCTGCGCGAGCGTGCGCAGCCGCAGCGCGTTGAGGCGGATGAAGCCCGCGGCGTCGCGGTGGTCGTAGGCGACCTTGCCTTCCTCGAACGTCACCAGATCCTGATCGTAAAGCGAATACGGGCTCTGGCGGCCGATCACGCTGACGCTGCCCTTGTAGAGCTTGAGTGTCACCGTGCCGGTGACGAACTCCTGGCTCTTGTCGATCGCGGCCTGCAGCATCTCGCGCTCGGGCGTGAACCAGAAGCCGTTGTAGATCATCTCGGCGTATTTCGGCATCAGCTCATCCTTGAGATGGCCGGCGCCGCGATCGAGCGTGATCTGCTCAATGCCGCGATGCGCGGCATAGAGGATGGTGCCGCCCGGCGTCTCGTACATGCCGCGCGACTTCATGCCGACGAAACGGTTCTCCACCAGATCAAGCCGGCCAATGCCGTTCTGGCGCCCGAGCTCGTTGAGCCCAGCGAGCAGCTGCGCTGGCGAGAGCCCCTTGCCGTCGATGGAAGTTGCATCGCCGCGCTCGAAGCCGATCGTGATGACGGTCGGCTTGTCGGGCGCGCTCTCCGGATCGACCGTGCGCGAATAGACGTAACGCGGCACTTCCTGCGCCGGATCCTCCAGCACCTTGCCCTCCGACGAGGCGTGCAGCAGGTTGGCGTCGACGGAGAACGGGGCTTCGCCCCTTTTGTCCTTGGCAATCGGAATCTGATGCTGCTCCGCGAACGCGATCAACGCCTCGCGCGAGCGGAACTCCCATTCGCGCCAGGGCGCGATCACGGTCACGTCGGGCTTGAGGGCGTAATAGGTCAGCTCGAAGCGCACCTGATCGTTGCCCTTGCCAGTTGCGCCATGCGCCACCGCATCGGCGCCAACTTTCTCGGCGATCTCGATCTGCTTCTTGGCGATGAGCGGGCGCGCGATCGAGGTGCCGAGCAGATATTGTCCCTCGTAGAGCGCGTTCGCCCGGAACATCGGATAGACGAAGTCGCGCACGAACTCCTCGCGCAGGTCCTCGATGAAGATGTTCTCCGGCTTGATGCCCAGGAGCAGCGCCTTGTCGCGCGCGGGCTCGAGCTCCTCGCCCTGGCCGAGGTCGGCCGTGAAGGTGACCACCTCACAGCCATAGGTGGTCTGCAGCCATTTGAGGATGGCCGACGTATCGAGCCCGCCCGAATAGGCGAGCACGACTTTCTTAACGTCTTGGGGCATGCCCTGTCCCTGCTCGAAGGCCGCCTTGGCGGCCAAAATCGCGCGGACTATAGGGGGAATGCCCCTGCGTGCAAGCGGTGTCGTGCCCGCTATTGCGTCGTGGTCGGAGCGAGCTTGATGCTGTCGTAAATCGCGAAGGCGTCCTGCTCGCGGCCCTGCCGGCAGGCCTTGCGGGCACGCATCATGGTAAAGAACGACTGCGCCAGCACGTCGCCTGGGATGTCCTGCGCCTCGCCGTGGCGCTCGAGCAGGATGACGTATTGCAAGTCACGCTCCGCGCATGCACGCGTCGTCAGATTGGGCCGCGCGGCATCTCCGGCAAGCGCACCGAAGGTCGAAGCGGTCAACGCGGTCACGGACAACACAGAGCCCAAATTCAAATGCCGCATGAAATCCTCCCTTACCGGATGCGCCCTTCTTAAATCCAAGTCGCGCCCGGTAAATCCACCGATTGGAGGATGGCCGGCGAACGGGCGCGCCGGGTCGAGCCAAAACAAACATTCTTAGTCAGAGGCTTACGATATCATAGGTAACTGGATGCGGGGTCCCAGGACTGAAGTATGGGCCCTTCAAATGCCGCGATAATTGCGCTCTGATGGGCCATGCGCAGCCTTCTTCTCGCGGCCATGCTCGCAGGAACCGCCTCGCCGGTGCTCGCCGCTCCCTGCGGTGGTGACTTCGACACGTTCATCGCGGCGTTCTCGCGCGAAGCGGCCGCACAACGGATTTCCCAGCGGACCCTCGCTTCGGCCTTCGAAGGCCTCACCCTTGATCCGCAGGTGATCGCGCTTGACCGGCGGCAGGGGGTATTCCGGCAAAGCTTCGAACAGTTCGCATTGCCGCGCATCAATTCGCGTCTCGCCAAGGCGCAGCGCCTTCTTGCGCAGCATGCCGACTTGCTGGCGCGCATCGAGCAGCGCTTCGGCGTACCGGGTCCGATCCTGATCGCGATCTGGGGGCTCGAGACCGATTTCGGCGTTGGCATCGGCCGGCAGCCGGTCATTCGCGCGGTCGCCACGCTGGCGCACGACTGCCGCCGCTCCGAGATGTTCCAGGATGAGCTGATGGCGGCGCTGACCATCGTGGAGCGCGGCGATCTCAACGTCGCCGAGATGCGTGGCGCCTGGGCGGGCGAGCTCGGGCAAACCCAGTTCCTGCCGAGCTCCTATGTCAAGTTTGCGGTCGATTTTGACGGCAACGGGCGGCGCGACCTCATTCGCAGCGTGCCCGACGTACTCGCGTCGACCGCCAATTATCTCAAAGGCTATGGCTGGGAGCGCGGGCAGCCGTGGACCGAAGGCACTCACAATTTCTCGGTGCTGAAAGCGTGGAACAAAGCCGAGGTCTATCAAAAGACCATCGCGCTGTTTGCCACGCGGCTTGCGCAGCCGCACTGACGCGACCCATCGGATTGCTCGTGTCCCGACGCACCGATATCGAAAGCGCACTCAGACGGCTCGCACCCCGCATTCCCGATCATGAGTTCGGCGCTGTGATCGACCACGCACTCGATAGCCGCGGCTTGCGGCAGGCCGCGCCCGAGGAGGCCGCCTGGCTCTCGCTCGTCGCCTATGTGCGGCACGTCTTCACCGACTATGACGGACTGCGCGATCAGGACTACGACGAGGACAGTGCGCGTTTCTTTGTTGCCGAGGAGATCGAAGCCGTGCTCAAGCGCTGGGGCGCGTGTCGGCGGCTTGCGACAGAAGATTAAGGCAACGGCTCGTCGCCAGCTCGCCAGCGCAGCAGCAGCCCGTGCATGATCCAGATCACCAGGAACATGAATACGCCCGCGAACACCACGTCGCTGAAAAAATGGCCGCCACCGGCGGCGCGCACAAGCCCGATCGCAACACCGAATGCGAGCGCGGCCCCATAGGCGAGCGCGCGCCAGTGCGGCGGGGTCAGCGCAGCCGGCGCCAGCGTCCAGAACGCGCCTGAGGGCTCGCCGGCGACGAACGAGCAGTTCTTCGGACAGGGGCCGCGCGGATCCCACCACGGCAGGAACTTGAGCGGGCCGCCGAACTCGGTCACCTCGTTCGGGCGCGGGCGGCCCCATTTGTCCTTGAGGATGGTATTGGCCAGGAGGCCCGGTCCGAGCGCCAGCGTGAGCAGCATCAAGAGCGCGTGGCGCGGCGGCATCAGCGTTGTCTTGTGTGGCCGCACAAACTTGCCGAGCAGTGCGATGGCGGCCGGCGCCGCGATCAGCGCGGTCAGCCATACGGCCGTATTGCGCACCAGGAGCCAGCCGCGGCCGCTCACGACCCAGCCGGTCGCCGGATCGTAGAACGGCGACACCAGAGCAAGGTCGAGTTGCGGATTGAGCCCGAAGACAAGGCCCGCAACCACCGCAACCGCCAGCGCGATCAGAAGACCCCTCTGGTTCATTGGCCTACCGTTGCCTGCCCCAACACGAGCGAGTGCATCAGCGCGTGAACGCCTGAAGTCACGTCCAATTGCCCTAGCGGCTGATCTGATGCATCCCTCGACAGGATGATGCGAAGCAAAAAGAGAACCCCTGCCCCATGATGGCGCGAGCGATGCCACGCGCCAATCGCTGGAATCAGAGATCGGCTCGATGACGCCCGCGACATCCTGAGGGAGCCTTCGACAGCTTCAGCGCGGCCCTTGAGCCTCGGCCAATCGGCCATGCGGAACGCTCTCGTCATTCGCTCAACGTGGGTTGGGAACTCCGGGCGGCACCACCCGTGGGGCATCGGGGACAAGACCAGCGTTGCGGCCAGCGATCAGCCAATAGACCAGGCCCGCCGCAAGGCCGGCCGCCAGCACGGCGGGTGGTTGACCGTGGAACTCGAAGGGCCGGCCGGGATCGACCATTGAGGCACGGCCGACCCAGATCGACACCACCCCGTTGAGGACATGGAACACCAGCGAGCGCACCGCCAGCGCCTCCGAGATCGTGATGCCGATCACGGCCGGCAGCAGCATCGGGAAGGTTGCGGCGGAGCCGACCAGAAGCATCGCGAGCCCAACCAGGATCGCCACGACATCGCCGCTGGTCATGGCGTCGCCGCCGATGACCGACAGAAACACCTTCCAGTTGGCCAGAAACGCCACCAGCGTTGCGGCGCAGCCGGCGACCACGCCGCCGAGCGGTACCAAAAGGAGGCGAACGAGGAGATGACTGATACTCATCGTCGACACAACCTAAGACTTGTAATCATCCCCGAACGCGTCCCTCGGCTGCTGACGCCGCCGGTTTCTTCAGGGCGCTGGTTGTAAGCCATTTTCGGCCAATAGGCGAGCGGGCCTCGTATAGCAGAAAGCCCTGGCGGCTCATGCGTCCGGCCAGAACTATGTGAACGCGCGGCTTGAGAGGTTACGGCCTCAATCCGTCATCGCCATGGCGCGCAACGCCATGCGCTCGCGTGCGGAAAGCTTCTCGGTCGCGCTCTTGAGCTGGCCGCAGGCGGCGAGAATGTCGCGGCCGCGGGGCGTGCGCACTGGCGACGCATAGCCGGCATTGAACACGATCTCGGAGAACTTCTCGATCTGCTCCCAGTCCGAGCATTCGTAGCGGGTGCCGGGCCAGGGATTGAACGGAATGAGATTGATCTTGGCCGGGATGCCCTTGAGCAGCCGCACCAGCTCCTTGGCGTCGGCCGCTTCATCGTTGATGCCCTTGAGCATCACATACTCGAAGGTGATGCGGCGCGCGTTGGAAACGCCCGGATAGTGCCGGCAGGCCTCAAGCAGATCCCTAATGGGATATTTGCGATTGAGCGGCACCAGCTCGTCGCGCAGATCGTCGCGCACGGCGTGCAGCGACACCGCCAGCATGGTGCCGATCTCGGTGCCGGCGCGCGCGATCATCGGCACCACGCCCGAGGTCGAGAGGGTGATGCGGCGCTTGGAGATGCTCAAGCCTTCGCCGTCGGACACGACATGGAGCGCATCGCGCACCGCCTCCAAATTATAGAGTGGCTCGCCCATGCCCATCATCACGACGTTCGACACACAGCGATCGCCCTCGGTCGGCAGACCGGCACCCGTGGCGCGTGTCGCACCCGGCCAGTCGCCCAGCCGGTCGCGCGCGATCATCACCTGGCCGACGATTTCGCCCGGTATGAGATTGCGCACCAGGCGCTGGGTGCCGGTGTGGCAGAACGAGCAGTTGAGGGTGCAGCCGACCTGGCTCGACAAGCAGAGCGTGCCGCGGTCGGTCTCAGGAATGTACACGCACTCGACCTCGTGCGGCCGCTCGCCCGACACTTCGCCCGGCAGGCGAAGGAGCCATTTGCGGGTGCCGTCGGCGGAAACTTGTTCGGCCACCACCTCGGGCCGTGCGAGCGTGAAGTGCGCATCGAGGAGGCCGTGCAGCTCTTTCGACACGCTGGACATTTGCTCGAAGTGCGTGGCCCCGCGCACATAGAGCCAGTGCCAGATCTGCTGCGCGCGCATCTTACGCTGCGCCTGCGGCACTCCGATCGCGCCGAGCGCTTGCGCAAGCGCCGCGCGCGACAGCCCGACCAGCGAGGGCTTCGCTGGCGGCACATAGCGCTCGAGCGGCGCCTTCTCGACAAAGCCTGCCGGCGCGCGCGGATCGGTATCGGTGGTCAATTCAGTCATCGGCTCAGGGCAAGTCCATATCACGAATTCTACCCATAGATAGGCTCTCAGGCAGCGCTTTGGCAGAGCCCGATTGTGCCACGCGGACGCTCGGGGCTACACTTCGGTTGCGGCCCTCGCGGCCCAAAAGCGACCAAGAGAGCGGTCAAGAGAAGCAGCCCAGGGAGGACACCATGCAGCGTCTCGTAAAGATTGTGTTTGTTGCCGTAGCTTGCGCATTGCCGCTCGCCGCATTCGCGCAGGAGCGCTATCCGGCGCTCAATCCAGACCAGCTCAGCCCCGAGCAAAAGGCCTATGTCGAGAGCCTGCAGAAGCCGCCACGCAGCAACACCACCGCGCTGAGGAACCCGCCCTTCAGGGTCTATATGCGCAGCCCCGAGCTTGCCACCAAGCTCGAGGCGCTATCGGATCACGTGCGCTGGGGCACCAGCCAGCCGCCGCGACTGACCGAGCTCGCGATCATGATCACCGCACGCCAATGGTCGAGCCAGTGGATCTGGCGCGGCCACTATCGGGCGGCCGTGAAAGGCGGGCTCGACCCCAACGTCGGCGCCGACATCGCCGCCGGCAAGCGGCCCACCGCGATGAAGGAGGACGAGACGATCCTCTACAATTACGCGACCGAAATGTATCGCGACAAGGCAGTGTCGGACGCGACCTTCGCGGCAGCCGTGAAAGCGTTCGGCGAGAAGGGCCTGATCGAGCTCGTGGCCACCATGGGCTATTACGACATCGTGGCGATGACGCTGATCACCGCCAAGGCGGTCGCGCCCAAGGAGGCGGATGTGCCGCAACTCGCCGAGCTGTCGAAGTGAGACCCAGCGTGTCCGGCATTTGTTAGTAGC
>Ga0209488_10005115_pt1 | contig 10115 bp, 9 predicted proteins | sample Rivendell_Oct201_8_FD_188349 | JGI IMG/M metagenome (GOLD analysis project Ga0209488, IMG submission 188349) | Vadose zone soil microbial communities from the Eel River Critical Zone Observatory, Northern California, USA -... | ecosystem: Environmental > Terrestrial > Soil > Vadose zone >... | reverse complement strand
ACGCTGCAATACAAGGACGGCAAGCCCGGGGGGTTCGACCCGCACGAGCGCATTCCCGACATGGATGCCGACGGCATCGACGCTGTGTTCCTGTATCCGAGCCTCGGGCTGTTCTCGGGCGCGATCCACGACCCGCAACTCGCCGCCGCGGTGTGCCGCGCCTACAACCGCTGGCTCGCCGATTACTGCAAGCCGTATCCCGACCGTCTGTTCGGCGTCGCGATGCTGCCGATGCAATCGGTCGACCTGACGATCGCCGAGATGCGCTTCGCCAAGAAGGAACTCGGATTCCGGGGCGGCTTCATCCGCCCGAACCCGTACAACAACAAGATGATCAACCACCCCGATTACGAGCCGTTCTGGGCGGCGGCCGAGGACCTCGATTTTTCGATCGGCTTCCATGAAGGCGCCTCTGCTGGCATGCCGCAGGTCGGGGTCGATCGCTTCGACGGCCGCGGCGCGCAGCACATCATCAGCCACACGATGGAGATGATGCTGGCTTGCCTGGCGGTGATCTGGGGCGGCGTTTGCGAGAAGCACCCGAAGATCCGCATCGGCTTCCTGGAGTCGGGGGGCGGCTGGATCGCGCCGTGGCTCGATCGCATGGACCGCCATTTCGACGATCAGGGCTTCAATGACTCAGGGCTGACGACCCGCCCGAGCGAATTGTTCCGGCGCAATTGCTGGATCTCGTTCGAGCCGGTCGAAGGCAGCCTGAAGGTGCTGGCGGACTATATCGGGCCCAACAAGATCATGTGGGCGACCGATTACCCGCATTCGGACGGGTTCTTCCCCGGCGCACCCGACATGCTCAAGAAGCAGCTCGAAGGGCTGTCCGCCGCGACCCGGCATGGGGTCATGGCTGGTGGCGCGATGGGGTTCTACGGCCTGAACTGAAATAGAAACATTTCACCACAAAGGGCACAAAGGTCTCACGAAGGTCACGAAGGAAATTTCCTCTGTGCCCTTCGTGAATCCTCCGTGTCCTTCGTGGTGAGAAATTTTGTCTTTTTATGGGAAGGGAACTGCCGATGAGCCGCGCCTACAATGTCGTCGATGCCGATGGGCATGTGCTCGAACCGCTCGATCTGTGGGACCATTACATGGACCCGAAATACCGCGACCGGGCGCCGCGGCTGATCAAGGACACCGACGGCAAGGAGCGGCTGGTCATCGAGGAGCAGATCCTCGGCAGCGCTCAGGCCGGGCTCGGCGGCGCCGGCGGGGTCGGCGCCCGCCAGGGCGTCGTCGCCTCCAATACGATGGAGTACAGGGACGGTAAGGCCGGCGGGTTCGACCCGCATGCGCGGATGCCCGACATGGACGCGGACGGCATCGACGCCGCGTTTCTGTTCCCGACGCTCGGCCTATTTTCCGGCGCGATCCACGACCCCGAACTGGCCGCCGCGACCTGCCGCGCCTACAACCGGTGGCTCGCCGATTACTGCAAGCCCTATCCCGACCGGCTGTTCGGCATCGCGATGCTGCCCTTGCAATCGGTCGATTTGGCGATCGCCGAGATGCGGTTCGCCAAGAAGGAGCTCGGCTTCAAGGCCGGGTTCATCCGGCCCAACCCGTACAGCAGCAAGATGGTCGATGACCCGATGTACGAGCCGTTCTGGGCCGCGGCCGAGGACCTCGACTTCGCGATCGCCTTTCACGAAGGGGCGGGCGGCGGCATGCCGCAGGTCGGCATCGACCGCTTCGAGGGGCGCGGCGCCCGCCACATCATCACCCACACGATGGAGATGATGCTGGCTTGCCTGGCGGTGATCTGGGGCGGCGTCTGCGAGCGGCACCCGAAATTGCGCATCGCCTTCATGGAGTCCGGCGGCGGCTGGATCGCGCCGTGGCTCGATCGGATGGACCGCCATTTCGACGATCAGGGCTTCAACGATTCCGGGTTGACGATCCGCCCGAGCGAACTGTTCAAGCGCAATTGCTGGATCTCGTTCGAGCCGGTCGAGGGCAGCCTCCGGGTGCTCGCCGACTATATCGGACCGCACAAGATCATGTGGGCGACCGATTATCCGCACCCGGACGGGTTCTTCCCGGGCGCGCCGAAGATGGTCGAGAACCAGCTTGCCGGCCTGTCCGCCGAGACAAAGCGCCAGGTCATGGGCGGTGGCGCCAAGGCATTTTATGGTCTGAACTGACTTCAGGGAGGAAATGCTGATGACTCGCGCTTACAACGTCATCGACGCCGATGGACATGTTCTCGAGCCGGTCAATCTGTGGGACCACTACATCGACCCGGCGTTCCGCGACCGCCGGCCGCAACGCTTTGTCGACAGCGACGGCAAGGACCGGCTGAAGATCGACGGCAAGGCGTTCGGCGGCAAGAAGGGGATCGGCGCGCTCGGGGCGGTCGGCGCGCGCGACGGGGTCGTCTGCGACGACACGCTGGCTTACGAAGAGGGACGCCCCGGCGGGTTCGATCCGCACAAGCGCATCCCCGACATGGATCTCGACGGCATCGACGCCGCCTTCCTCTATCCGAGCCTGTGCCTCGGCTTCGGCGGCATCCAGGACCCGCAAACCGCGGCGGCGATCTACCGCGCCTACAACCGCTGGCTCGCCGATTACTGCAAGCCGTATCCGGACCGCCTGTTCGGGGTCGCGATGCTGCCGTTGCAGTCGATCGACGCGGCGATCGCCGAGATGCGCTTCGCCAAGAAGGAGCTCGGCTTCCGCGCCGCCTTCATCCGGCCGAACCCGTACAACGGCAAGCAGCTGCATCATCCGGATTACGAGCCGTTCTGGGCGGCGGCCGAGGATCTCGACATGGCGATCGGCCTGCACGAGGGATCGAGCCTGAACCAGCCGACGGTCGGGGTCGACCGCTTCGAGACGCGCGGCGCGCAGCACATCATCTCGCATCCAATGGAGATGATGCTGGCCTGCCTCAGCGTCATTTGGGGCGGCGTCGTCGAGCGCCATCCGAAACTGCGGGTCGGTTTCCTCGAATCCGGCGGCGGCTGGGCGGCGCCGTGGCTCGATCGGATGGACCGCCACTTCGACGATCAGGGGTTCAACGATTCCGGTCTGAAGACCCGTCCGAGCGAATTGTTCCGGCGCAATTGCTGGATCTCGTTCGAGCCGGTCGAGGGCAGCCTCAAGGTGCTCGCCGATTATATCGGGCCGAGCAAGGTCATGTGGGCGACCGACTACCCGCACCCCGACGGCTTCTTCCCGGGGGCGCCGAAGATGGTCGAGAAGCTGCTGGAAGGCACCTCGGCGGAAACCCACCGCCAGGTGCTCGGGGGCGGCGCGGCCGGCTTCTACGGGCTGAACTGAGCCAGCCGGACTGACTCAGCCGAAGCGGGCGAGCAGCCGCACCAGGCGGCGGGTGCGCGGCGCGAACAGGGTCGGCGTGTAATAGCTGCCGGCGGCGCGCTTGCCCGCCTCGCCGCGGGTCGGGTAGGGCACGATCAGATTGGCCAGCGCGCCGATCTTGAGCTTCTGCGAAATCGCCAGGGCCCAGGGCAGGATCAGATCGCCGGCGGCCGCGCCGAGGATCGTCGCGCCGACAATGCGGCCGTTGCGCCGGGTGATGATCTTGACCTCGCCCGCGGTGTCGCGTTCGGTGTGGGCGCGGTCGTTGTCGGCGAAGGGCCAGCGCAAGACCCGGACGGGACCCTCGGCGCTCGCCGCCGCCTCGGTCAACCCGACCTGCGCCAGCTCCGGATCGGTATAGGTGACCCAGGGCAGGGCGCGGTAATCGACCCGCGCCGGCAATCGGAACAGCGCGTTCCGGATCACAATCCCGGCGTGATAGAGCGCGATGTGGGTGAATTGCGGACCGCCGGCCGCGTCGCCGATCGCGAAGGCATGGCGGTTGGTGGTGCGGAGCCGCGCGTCGACGGTGATGCCGTGCGGCGTGGTTTCGATCCCTGCCGCCGGCAAGTTCAGCGCGGCGGTGTCGGGATGGCGGCCGGCGGCGACCAGCAGATGCGAGCCGGTGACGCGTTCGCCACTCGCGAGCGTGACGGCGATCCCTGCCTCGGTGCGCTCGACCGCTTCGACCCCGACCGACGGCCTCAGCACAATTCCCTCAGCCGCAAGCATTGCGGCGAGGCGGCCGGCCAATTCCGCGTCGTCGCGCGGCAGGAGCGGGCCGGCGTCGATGACCGTGACGGCGGCGCCGAGCCGGCGATAGGCCTGCGCCAGCTCGATGCCGATCGGGCCGCCGCCGATCACGATCAGGTGCTCGGGCCGCTCGCGATTGGCGAAAACCGTTTCATTGGTCAGGTAGGGCACGCTGTCGAGACCGGGGATCGGCGGCACGACCGGCCGCGATCCGGTGGCGATGACAAAGCGGCGCGGCCGGATCAGGATCTCGCCGGCTTGCGCGGTATGGCGGTCGATGAAGTGCGCCTCGGCGCGTATGACATGCACGCCGAGGCCTTCGAACCGCTCCTGCGAGTCGTTCGGGGCGATCCCGGCGATGACCCGCTCGACGCTGTCGGCGACCGCGGCGAAATCGATCCGCGGCGGCTGATAAAACACGCCGAACTCGGCGCCATGCCGCCAGCAATCGGCGAGCCTGGCCGCGGCCAGCAGCGATTTCGACGGCACGCAGCCATAATTGAGACAGTCGCCGCCCATCCGGCCGCGCTCGACGAGCACCACGCTGGCGCCCATCTGCACCGCCCCCGCCGCCACGGCGAGCCCGGCCGATCCGGCGCCGATCACGCACAAATCGGGGGCGAGCGGCTGCCTCACGCCGGCTGCTTGCTGCGCCCGTTGCGCCAGCGCTTGTAGAGGACCGGCAGCAGCACCAGCATGGCCAAGCCGATGATCGGCAACAGCACGCTCGGCTGGTAGAGAATGGCGAGATCGGGATGATGGCCCTGCGCCAGCAGATCGCCCAGCCCGTTGCCGAGGCTGGCATAGACGAGGCTGGTCGGAATCATCCCGACAAAGGTCGCGAGCACATAAACCGAGAGGCGCAGACCAACCGCGCCGGCCGCCAGATTGACCAGCCAGAACGGAAAAATCGGCACCAGCCGCAGGACCAGCAGATAGCTCAGCGCATCTTCGCGAAAACCGGCTTCGAGCCGGCGCACCCGCTGGCCGGCGCGCTCGACGAGCCCGGCGGATCCGGTACGCACCGCGAGGAAGACCGCGGTGGCGCCGAGGGTCGCCCCGATCACCGCGCAAATCGTGCCAAGCCACGGCCCGAATAGGAAACCGCTGGTGATCGATAACAGCGCCGCGACCGGCACCGAAAGTGTGACCAGACCGGCATAAGCCAGGATAAAGGCGAGGACGGCACCGATCCCGCCTTGCGCCACAAAGTCTTGCAGCCATTCGCGGTTCTCGGCCAGTGCCGCAAGGCTTAGATACCGCAGGCCACCGAGCGCGACGAACAGCACCGCCGCGAGGATCAATGCTCCGAGCGGGACAAAACGGCTGATCGAGTGGCGGCTCGGGCGGGGATCGGGCATCGCCGCAATTTGGGGCCGGCCGGACGGGAAATGCCAGTCTTTTGCCGCGCCTCCCGGTCAGCTTTGCGTGAGGTTAATCCCGGTCAGCCTCGCAGGAGTCGTCATGGCGGAACGGCGAGAACTCGGCCAGCTGCTCGATTTTCTGAGCCACCATCTCGCGCTCCTGGGCGAGGAACGAGGCGACGGCGCGGCGGAACGCCGGATCGGGGATCCAGTGGGCGCTGTAAGTCGGCACCGGCAGATAGCCGCGCTGCAGCTTATGGGGGCCTTGCGCGCCGGCCTCGACCCGCTTCAGCCCATGCTCGATGGCGAATTCGATCGCCCGGTAATAGCAGCATTCGAAATGCAGGAAGCGGTATTCCCGCGGCGAGCCCCAGTTGCGGCCGTAGATCGTCTCGCGGCCGAGGATGTTGAACGCGCCGGCGATGTAATCCGCGCCGCGCCGGGCCATCACCAGCACGACTTTGTCCGGCATCCGCTCGCCGATCAGCGAAAAGAATTTGCGGTTCAGATAGGCCGAACCCCATTTCCGATCGGTCGTGGCGAGGTAAAGGCGGAAAAAGGCGTCCCATGCCCGCGGGGTCAAATCCGACCCGGTCAGCACCTCGATCTCGATGGCGCCGTCGGCGAGCGCCTCGCGCCGCTCCTTCTTGACCGCCTTGCGCTTGCGCGAGTTCAGCGCCGCGAGATAGTCGTCGAAATCGCGATACCCGTCATTCGTCCAATGGAATTGCTGGCCGATCCGCGGCAGAAAGCCGGCCTCGCCGAACGCCTCGAAATCCTCGGCCTCCGGGAAGTTGACGTGCAATGAGGAGATCTTCCGCTGTTTTGTCAGCTCGACCATGCCGGCGACCAGATGCCGCTTGGTCTCGGTCGGCGCGCCGGGGGCGATCAGCAGCCGCGGTCCTGGCACCGGCGTGAACGGCACGGCGGACAGCAGCTTCGGATAGTAGCGGCCGCCGGAGCGCTCATAGGCGTCGGCCCAGCCCCAATCGAACACGTATTCGCCATAGGAATGGCTCTTCAGGTACATCGGCACCGCGCCGATGATCCGGCCGGCCGGGTCGCTGAACGACAGATGCTGCGGCGCCCAGCCGCTGCGCGCGCTGCATGAGCCGCTCTCCTCGAGCGCGTTCAGAAAGACGTGCGACACGGTCGGGTTGATGCCGCCGGCGCAGGCATCCCAGGCCTCGGGCGCGATCTCGGCAATCGCGCCGTGCACGCGCAGGGTGATCGTCTCGCCGGTGTCGTTCATCGGGTTGCTCGATTCAGCCGAGCTCGAAGGTCGCTTCGACTTCGACCGCCACGCCGCCGGGGAGGGAGCTGGTCCCGACCGCGGCCCGGGCATGGCGGCCGGCATCGCCAAACACCTCGACCATCAAATCGGAGGCGCCGTTGACGATCTGCGGCATGTCGGTGAAATCGGGCGTGCAATTGACGAACCCGCCGAGCCGCAGACACTGGCGTACGCGGTCGAGATCGCCGCCGGCGGCGACGCGCAAATGCGCCAGCACATTGAGGGCGCAGAGACGCGCCGCCTGCTGTCCGTCGGCGATGCTGATCGCGGCGCCGAGCTTGCCGACAAAGCGGCGTTCGCCGTTCCACTGGCTGATCTGGCCGGCGATGAAGACGAGGCTGCCGGAAACCGTGAACGGCACGTAATTGGCCACCGGTGCGGAGGGCTCCGGCAACTCGATGCCGAGCTCCTTGAGCCGCGCCTCGATCTTTCCGCTCATCGCCCGCCTCTCACGTTGTCGGTTCGGAGGATAGGGTCTCTATCGGCGCTGTCCAGCCCGCCGCGAAACCGCCGTATTCGCTGCGTAGTTCCGTTCCCATGCGCGCTTTCCGCTATGTCCTTTTGTCATTGCTGCTCGCTCCGGCAATTGCCGATGCCGCGACCCTCGGCGAGGCGCAGATCGGCTTCACCGCCGACCGCGTGCTGGTGGTCGACGGTCGCAGCTACCGTGGCAAGATCTGGACCATGCCTGGGAAGGAGCGCCACGAGCAGGCGATCCAGGCGTTCCACCCGATCTTTCTGCTGCGCGCCGACAATCCGATCGGCGAAATCGTATTGCCGCAATTGCACACCACCGTGCAATTCGCGATGCCGCCCGAGTTGCGGCTGCTGAGGAGCCCGCAGCTGACGAAGAACCCGGCCGGCCAGGAAACCGTCAATGGCATTGTGACGACCAAATACCGGATCGACGAGACTGTTGCGGAGGGGCACGCTGAGGGAAATCTGTGGCTCAGCCGCGACGGCATTCCGATGAAGCTCGCCGGCAATTTCACCGCGAAGAACGGCAAGGTCTCGACGATCCGCTGGGAACTCAACCACGTCAAGATCGGGCCGCAGCCCGCAGCGCTGTTCGAGCCGCCGCAGGGCTACGCGAAACTGCCGCCCGAGGCGGTCGCGCCGCTCCTCGGGCTGCGGCTCAAACCGGCTAAAGCAGGGTAGACGAGGTCTGGGCGCCGCGTGGATCACGCGCGCTTCGGGAAGTCGTAGAGCGCGGCCGGGTTCTCGACGAGGATGCGATGGCGCACCTTCTCGTCGGGCGCCCAATCGAGCAGCAGATCAAACAGCAGCGCGTCGTCCGGTTTGGGGTCCTCGCCCGGATGCGGCCAATTGGTGCCCCACACCACTCGCTCCGGCGCTATTTCGACATAAGCACGCGCGAGGGCACTGGAATCGGCATAGGTCGGCGGCCCGATCTTGGTCGCATCGTAGGGCGCCGCGAGCTTCACCCAGGTCCTGCCCTTATCGATGAGTCCGCGGATCTTTGCGAAGAGCGGATCGCGCACCCCCTCAGGCTCGGGGATGTGGCCGAGATGATCGAGCACGATGGTCGATCGCACGCGATCGAGGATCGGGATTATCTCCGGCAGCTCGGCGGCCCATACATCGACCTCGATGTGCCAGCCGAAATCGCCGATCCGATGCGATAGCGGCTCGATCATTTCGGGGGTGGTCGGTCCGGCCGGCGCGAAATTGAAACGGATGCCGCGGACTCCCCGCTGATGCATTCGCCGCAGTTCGGCACTGGAAACGCTGTCGTTGCCGACCACGACGCCCCGTGCATCCGGCCCGAACGCGGCGAGCGCCGCGAGCGCGACGCGGTTGTCCAGCCCATAAGTCGATGGCTGGATGACCACCTGTCGGGCGATGCCGAGCCGGCGCTGCAAGGCGCGGTAGTCCTCGACGAGCGCATCGCCCGGGAACGGTATGCCGCGGCGGTCGGCGGGATAGCGCGAGTCATAGATGAAATGATGGCAATCGCAGGCATTGGGCGGCGCCTTCAGCCTGGGGCGCTCGCTGCCGCCGGACCATTTGACCTGCGCCGCCGCCGCCGCTGCCGCGGTGTCGGCGACCAACCCGGCTGCGGCCATGATCTGCAGCAATCTGCGGCGATCGAGTTCCATGTCGGCTGTAGAACACCTGAGTCGGCCTTTGCTATCGCCTGGACGGGCCGGATCGCTATTATCGAGCTCCATTCAGAGGAGGAGCCCCCATGGCGAATGTACCCGGTGTCGTCACCGACCCCAGCCGCATCAAGGGCGGAGTCATCGCGCTGCCGAGCGGCGGCGGACAGATCGCCGCCTATCTCGCGACACCGAACCAGCCGGGCAATTACCCCGGCATCGTCGTGATCCAGGAGGCTTTCGGCCTCGTCGATCACATTTGCGATCTAGCGCGGCGCTTCGCAAATCTCGGCTACAACGCCTGCGCGCCGGCGCTGTATTGGCGACGTGGCGGACCGAAGAACCCGGACAACATGGATGATGTGCGCCCGGTCATGTTCGGCCTGCCCGACAGCGAGGCGGTGCAGGATCTCGAAGCGGCGGCGGCTTACCTGCGCGCGCTGCCCGGCGCGACCGGCAAGATCGGCGCGACCGGCTTCTGCTCGGGCGGCCGGCACACGCTGCTCTTCGCCTGCAGCAGCAACAAGGTCGATGCGGCGATCGATTGCTGGGGCGGGTTCATCCACCGTGCCAATCCGGACGAGGAGACCAACGCGGCCCGCCCGAAGGCGCCGCTCGACATGGTCGGGCAATTGCACTGCCCGCTGTTCGGCGTGTTCGGCGAAGAGGACCAGAACCCGCCGGTAGAGCTGGAGGCGGAGCTCAAGAAACGCGGTCAGGCCGCCGGCAAGGACGTGACCACCAAGATCTACAAGGATGCCGGGCACGCCTTCCTGGCCGATTATCGGCCGAGCTACCGCGAAGCCGCGGCGCAGGAGCTGTGGGGCGACATCCAGTCGTTCTTCGGTAAGCACCTGAAGTAAGCCCCTCACCCCGGCCCTCTCCCCGCCCGCGGGGAGAGGGAGAGCTTGCGGCGCTGCAGCCGCAGAGCCATTGACGTATCGCCTTGCCCTCGCAGCCGTGTTCCCTCTCCCCGTTCAACGGGGAGAGGGACAGGGTGAGGGGGAGTTGAGGTGCTGTCAGAACGGGCGGTCGCCCTTGACGGTGACGCGATAGCCGTGGCGGCGCTGCGGGAAATAGTCCCACATCGCGTGGTGCTGGGCGCAGCGATTGTCCCAGAACGCCACCGAGCCGGGCTGCCAGCGGAAACGGCATTGGAACTCCGGCGTCTCGGCGTGGCGGTACAGCATTTCTAAGAGCGCATCGCTTTCGAGCCGGCTCAGCCCCTTGATCCCGGTCGTGAAGTTG
>Ga0209488_10005113_pt1 | contig 10116 bp, 6 predicted proteins | sample Rivendell_Oct201_8_FD_188349 | JGI IMG/M metagenome (GOLD analysis project Ga0209488, IMG submission 188349) | Vadose zone soil microbial communities from the Eel River Critical Zone Observatory, Northern California, USA -... | ecosystem: Environmental > Terrestrial > Soil > Vadose zone >... | reverse complement strand
ATCCCCCGAGCAGGATGGACACATGGCGGAACCACAGGATTTCCATACCCATCGCCGCGAAGCCGGCCATCGCGAGCGCCAGGCTGGTCAGCAGGATCGCGCCGGAAGGCAACCGGCTGAGGGCTGAGGGCTGCGCGTCCGGCTGAAGCCGGACGCTACGTTTGCGCTTTCGTCCCGTGTCCGTGTTCGTCAACCGCACGTTCCGCGCAATGAAGAACGCGCCGGCCGCCGCGACCAGGTTGAAGAACACCGCGACCAGTTGTGTGTCACGAAAGCCGTACGCCGGCACCAGCAGGACGTCGGTCAGAAAGCATCCCAGCGCGGCTCCGGCGGTGTTGACAGCGTACAGCACGGCGATTCGCCAGCCTCCTGCACCGAGATCGCTTCGGACAAGATGTCGTATGAGAAGCGTCAGCGTCCCACCCATCAGCAGCGTGATCGGCGCGAGCAGGACGACGGCGATTCCGACGCGGGCCAGATACGATGCCGTTGAGAGGCCGTACCAGCCGTTCGCTTCACGGGAGTAAGAGGTGACCAGCGAGGAGACTTGACCGAGGTACGGCAGGAGTGCCGAGATCCCCAACCCGAGCAGGGCGATGACCAGCTCGAACCACCCGTAGGTTCGGAGCAGCGAGTCGGGTCGGGAACCATACCGGCGATCGGCCCAGATGCCGGCGATGTAGCTGCCGGCGCCCAGTCCGAGCATGAACACGGCGATCACCAGGGACGCGGAATAGACCGTGTTCCCGAACACGTTTCCAAACACGCGCACCCAGACGACCTGGTAGATCAGGCCGCTGAGGCCGGAACAGAAGAAGAGGAGATACGGCGTCAGAACGAAAGTCTGAATCCGATCTGGGCCGTCCTGTTTTGCCCTGTGACCGGCGCGAGATATGTCGCGCTGCTCTCCGCGGTGTCGATGGTGTAGTTCGTCTGGTTGAACACGTTGAAGACCTCGGCGATGCCGTCAATGGCCATTCGGCCCTGAAGCTTGATCCGCTGCTGGACGCGAATGTCGGTCCGATTCTGCGCCGGCTGGATGTAGCTGTTGCGCGGGACGACCGTACCGTCCGGACGGAGGCGCGCGCTGAAGGTGCCGCCCGTCAGGCGGACGTCGCCTCCATACATCGTCGCGCTCCGAATGCCTGCGCCCAGATAGTGGAGCGCGCTCACCTGGAAACCGTGGCTGACCTCCCAGATGCCGGTGAAGACTGCGCGGTGACGCTGGTCGGTCGCGGCGAGCCCGTAGGATCCTGGTCCGCCGAGGTCGTCCGCGACGGGGAACGGCACGAGCGTGCGACCGCTCACCGGCTGGCTTTCCTCGTCGTAGAACCACGACAGCGTGTACGTGGCCGAGGCCTGCCAGTGGTTGCTCATCCGCTTGGTGAAGGCCGACTGCAGCGCGCGCAGGCTCGACGTGCTGTTGTAGTCGATCATCGAGACCACGCCGGCGCTCGGCCACGGGAGCAGACCACGGTTGGCGTTGGTGAACGCGTAGTTGGCGCCGGTGGCCGGGTTGTACGCCAGGTTGGCGTTGTCGAGCACATCCTTCTCGTGACTGCCTTGCGTCTGCACGTAGTCGACCTGCAGCGCCATGGTGTTGCCGAACTGACGCTGGATGCCGATCGACGTGTTCCAGCTGCGCGGCATCCGCATGATATCGGCCGGTCCCGGTTCCTCCTGGAGCGAGTTCAACAGACACGGGGCTGCGCCGCTGTAGCCTCTGGCCGCCCAGGCGGCGAACGTAGCCGCCTGCTCCGGGGCATCGCAGAACAGCTTCAGCGCCTGATCGAAGGTCGGCAGTGTCGCGCCTTTGAGCGGGTCGGCCGCAAAGTTCGTGCGGCCGTCGTTGGTGATCTGGATGCGCGCGATCTGCGTGTTGTACTTCGGCCAGAACGCGTCGACGGTCAGGCTGCTCGAGTAAAACAGCCCGGACCCGCCACGGATGACCGTCCTGTCGTTCAGCTCGTACGCAAACCCGAGGCGTGGCTGGATCGTGTTCCTGTCATTCGGACGGTTCGCCGGGAAGTAGAGCTCCGGCCGATCGGACGGTCCGAACCCCAGGTCGTTGGCCCACTGGTTGAGGAACAGGTCGTAGCGGACACCGAGATTCAACGTCAGCCTGGACGAGGGACGCCAGTCGTCCTGCACCCACCCGGCCACCTTCGGCTGCGCATACTGGTTCGGGAAGTTCCCGATGCCGATGGTGTAGTTGCGCACCCACGGCGACAGGGCCGCGAGGTTCCACGTGCTCGCGTCGAACTGGTTGGGAAACCACGCGTTGATCATCTCCGGTGTCGGAATCGAGAGCCCGTTCGCGGTGCCTCTCGCGTCGATGGTGCCGCCGCACTGCGCGCAGTTGAGGCTGTCCTCGAAGTGGCGCACGTATTCCACACCGAGCTTCAGGTCGTGACGGCCGCGCGCCTCGAGCGAGTAGGACAGGTCGTCGCGGACCTGCCACACCTCCTGGTCGCGATGCCGGGGCGCGTTGGCGTTGGCGTTGAGCGCAAAGCCTGTGAACGTGATGCGCGGGTAGCCGTTCGTGATGCCGTTGGACGCCTGCCAGTGATTGGCCCAGTTGACGAGCGTGTGCGTCGCAAACCCGTAGTGGCTGAACCCGGTCCGGAATTCGTTGACGGCGCGATTGCTGATCACCGTCGTCAGCTGACCGACGTAGTCGCTGTTCTTCTCGTCGTTGTCGACGGTCGACGCGGCAGCCGTCGAGGAGGAGCCGGCGCCGAACGGCGTGAAGGTGTGCTGGCCGGACGCCTTCCCCATCAGACGCATCTTCTGCGACAGCTGATAGTCGACGCGCACGCCGCCGATGTTGCGCGTCTCCTTCCCGCTCAGCTCTGCGTTGAACGCCGCGTACTTCGTCGTCCAGGCGCTCGTCAGCGGGTGCTGCTCGTTCTCGTAGTTGACGAAGTAGTGCAGCTTGTTCTGGACAAGCGGACCGCCGACGGCCGTGCTGTACTGCTGATCGCTGATGGGCAGCACCTTGCCGGCGACCGGATCCGGCGCGTTGAAGCTGGTGCTCTGGAAATTGGTGCGGAACAGGCCCGTGAACTTGTTGGTGCCGGACTTGGTGACGGCGTTCACCTGCACGCCCGTCGAACGGCCCAGCGTCGCGTCGAACCGGTTCGAGATGAACTGGAATTCCTGAATCGCGTCCGCGCTGTACTTCGGCTGATTCCCCGCGCCCAGCTCGGACGAGACCTGCTGCCCGTCGACGTTCAGCTGAAACTCACGCGTGTCGCCGCCGTGCCGGTCCGGCAGGGGCGCCACCGCATTGGTCGGACTGGTGCGGCTGCCGGGCGCCACCAGCGCGAGATTAATCCAGTTGCGCTGCGCCACCGGCAGCTCCGACAGCTGCCGCATGTCGACGTTGCCGCCCAGATTCGACGTGACCGTATTGACCAGCGGCGTTTCCGCCGTGACGGTGATCGCTTCGGCTGCGCCAACGGCCATCTGGAGGTTGATAGCGGCGGTCTGCCCCACCAGCAGTTCCACTCCCCGTCGCGTGACGGTGACAAAACCCGCGAGCTGAGCGGTGATCACGTACCCCCCGCTGCGCACGGGTATCCGATAGGCGCCACGCTCGTCGGTCACGGTTTCGAAGGTATTCCCCGATGCCTGATGGACGGCTCGGACGAGGGCACCGGGCAGGACTGAACCCGTCGAATCGGTCACGTTTCCGGTCAGGACCGCTTCCTGCGCGTGCGTCACGGCGGGAAACGCGAGCAGCGCGCCAGCGAGAACCAACGATGTCACCAGCCTCGACGTCATAGGATCCTCCTGACCTCAGGACTTTGCCCGAGGCGACCGAGTAATACGCGGCGACGATCAGGTCACAGAGTAGGACCGTGCATTGGGTCTGTCAACGAGTAAGGACGGCGTCTACTGAAAAGTTCGCGGCCTTGCGCGCCGGTCCCGTCAGCTCGAGGATGTGCAGGCCGGTGTTGGCGCGATCGGCGATGTAGATGTACCCGCGATCGTCCACGTCGACGTTGTTGGTCTGGATGGCCACTTTGCAGCGTTCGTCCGCGCCCCGGCCGACGCAGCGCTTATCGGTCTTGTCCGTTGTCGCCGGAATGTAGAAGCCGATCTCCTTCAGGTTGAAGGGATCGCGGATGTCGAGCGCGCGCACGCCGGCGTTGAAGTGCGCGACGAACAGGACGCGGTTGTAGTAGATCGGCGTCATGTTTTCGTTCGACGAGTGCGTGCCGAACCGTCCGCCGCGGCCGCAGAAGTGGCCGCTCGCCTCGGGCACCGTCCAGCTGGACGCCCCGAACGGCTTTGATTCGACTGTCACGTCGACCATCCGCACCATCTGCCGGTTTTCGAAGCACTCGTTGGCGAGCGACTCGCCGACCACCGCGATGAAGTCCCGACCCGCCTGCGTTCGCACGGGAGCCGCATCGTCGTGCTCGTGATCGACGCCGACCGCGGCAGCGGTGCCGGGCCGCAGTTTCTGATTCGCGAACTCCGGGAGCGTCATCCCGAGCAGCGGGAGCGCCGTGTGCGCGCCGGCATCGGCCGGGAGATCGAGCCTGACCACCTGCGGGTAGACCAGATTCGCGTCGGTCGGATCTTTGGGTCCGTTCAGCAGCTTGTTGCGATCGACGATCTGCAGGATGCCGTTGCCGCCGGTGCCGTAGCCGAAATAGACGCGGTTGCCTTTCGGCCCCGTGGAGATCGGTCCGTGGAGATCCGTCGGCACGGGACCGGTAGAACCCGGCTGCTGTCCGGGCAGGCCGAAGTGCCGGATGAAGACCGGCTTGGCCGGGTCGCTCAGGTCGTAGATCGACGTCATGCGGCGCGTGCGCCAGTCAGCAACGCCGGTCACGAGGTACGCGATGCCCGTATCACATTCCCACCAGCTCTTGTGCGTGTCGCGAAGACCACTGACGACGACGGTCAGCCGGCTGGGCTTCGAGGGATCGGTGACGTCCCAGATCTCGTGACCGGAATTTCCCATGCTGCGCAGCAGGTAGACCTTGCTCCTGTCCGCGCGCGGCAGCGTGCTGCCGTCGCAGACGCGCACCATCTGCGCGCCGCCTTGTTCGGCCTGGCCTGGCTCGCCAGGAATGTGCGCGAGGTATTTCGGCTGCTTCGGGTTGGTGACGTCGAGGATCGACGTACCGTTCGCTTCGGGTTTCCCCGTGATGGCGTTCAGCGTTGAGCCGCCATGGTGGCCGACGTAGGCGATGAAGCGATCGCCCTGCTTGTGCACGAGCGGCTGATAGGCGCTCCTGCCCTGCAGGTCGCTCGACCCGACCAGCTCCATGTTGCTTTTCTCAGCCGGCTGCGGCCGCTGGGCCGACGCGCCACTGCTGAACACGATGCCGAGCGCAGCGAGACCAATCGCCGCGAGACCTGACCGAAGATGCCGCATGTCGTCCTCTTTTCGCTACTTGCTGCTGCCGACGCGGACGGTGACAACCGCTCGCTGCGAAAGCTGCCCGTCGCTCCCGGTCGCGATCAATGTGTACGCGCCTGGCGCGGCAAAGCGCGCGCGCACCGTGGCCGTTCCGTTGGTGACTGCAGGCGCACCGTTTGGTTCGAACGTCACCTTGGCCGGCCCGCCGTACTGAAGCCACGTGACCGTCAGGCCACGCGGCCGTGCGCCGCCGATGCCGTTGCTCTGCCGTTCGATCGCGGCACCCCGCGCCGTGGCCGCCGGTCGCGCAGGCACCCGTCGCGGCTTCGGCAACCCATCGTCTGTCACGTTGACGATCAGCGTGACCGGACTCGACACGGTAGCTTGTGGCGGCGGCGCCACGGTCAGGACCGGCGGCGTGTTGGGATCTTCGTCACCGAACGCCACGGTGTTCCCGCCGCTCATGATGATGCGCTCGTTGATTTCCTGCACGGGGAGAAGATCTCCGTAGGCTTTTTCCGCGCGGCCGTTCGCGACAATCGTCCAGGTCAGGACCTGCTTTCCCCAGTCGGACGGCACACGCACGCGAAACAGCCGCGCGCGCCGCCGCGGCAGAAAGTACGTCGGCTGCCCGCGATCGGGGCCTCCGGGCTCAACCGAGTTGTCGGGACCGGCCGAAATCGCGAGCTCTTCTTTGAAGTTGCGATTGAAATACCCGAACACCATGTCGAAGCTGCCGTCCGGGTTGTGAATCCAGCCTTCATACACCGGCACGACGTCCTGGCCCGCGTCGAATTTCGTCTGCGGTATCTGCGTGGGCAACGCCGACTGCGCGCCGGCGCGCGCGACGATCGCGAGCGTCAGGACGCCGCTGGCCGCGATCGCGAGAGACATCTTCACTTGCTTCGCGGTCGTCATTTCTTCCGCGCGGCGACGCGGCGATCGAAGTCGGCTTGATCCAAGTACGTCAGGCTGACCCAGGCAAACGCCATCTCGTCGATCGTGCGCTGCCCGTAGCCCACCCAGTTCTTCGGGTTGGGGTTGTACTTGTTGGCCGCGGTGTTGTCGTGCCACGAGGTGATGTGAATGATCGTGCCCGCCGGCAGCAGCGGCGCGACGTCATCCGCGTAGGGGTACGTGATGTGCCAGCCGAATTGATAGTTGCTGACGCAGCTGAGCGTTTCCGTCCGCGCGGGTCCGGGACGCGCCGAGTCGGCGCGCACGTCCGGATAGAGCGCTTCCATGCACTGCGCCTTGCCGCGATTGTGCATGTGCGGCTGGAACGCCGAGACGAGCGCCGGCTTCGGCAGACGGAAGTAGCCGTCGCTTCTCGTAATCTCTCCGGCCGGCAGATCGAGTTCGGCGACATCGCCCATATGCTGCGTGAACGCCACGTGCGACGGCACGACGCCCTTCGGGAACAGCTTGAGCCCGAGCGACGCCTGCACGTCGGCGGCCTGGCCGTTTGGATGCAGATGCAGGTTGAAGTTGATCTTCGAGCCGGCTTTGATGAGACGGCCGGAATCGCGCGGGAACACGTCGCCGTTTTTTCCCAGCGCATACTCGTTGAAGAAAAGCCCCGCCGGATCGTCGTCGTCTTCGATCAGGTTCGTCGTGATGTGGTGCGCGACGCGGAACGCCTGCGCTTCGGGCTTGGTCTCGACGGCCATGACGTACACGTCTTCCTTGAACCCTGGATCGATGAGGACGTCGATGAACTCATCGGGACCCGTGGCGGGCAGCTTGTAGGCCCTCGGCATCCGGATGACCATGTCCGGCTTGCCGATATGCCACTGATCGATCTCGCTGAAATGACGCGGCGGCGGCATGTCCGCCGCGTTTCCCATCGGGACGCCGCCGTCCACCCATGCGGAAATTGTTGCGACCTCGGCGTCCGTCAATGAGGGATCGTCCTTGAACTTCGTAATGCCGACGTGGCGATCGATGTACCACGGCGGCATTTCGCGGCTGACCACCTTCTGCCGGATCGAGCGCGCCCAGGGCCGTACGTCTTCGTAGGTCAGAAGCGACATGGGCGCGATGGCGCCCGGGCGATGGCAGTTCTGGCAGGCGCGCTGCAGGATCGGCGCGATGTCTTTCGCAAAGGTGACATCGTCGGCCGGTGCGCCGAAGCTTCTCACGGCCGCACAGACGAACACGAGAATGAGGGTTACTACTCGCATCTTCCCTCCTGCCTTGGCGGGGCCATTCTACTCCCGCGGTGCCTATAATGTCGGTGCGCGGAGCACAGCCGGAACGGAGGTGTGAGATGCGGAGATTTCTCGCGTCGCTGGCGATATTGACGACGCTCATCGCGGCCGTGGCGTTCGCCCAGGCCTCCGGCGGAGGCGCCCAGCGAAGATGGACGCCGCCACGCACGGCGTGGGGCGAGCCAGATCTCCAGGGCAAATGGTCGTACGCCACGATCACACCGCTCGAACGTCCGGCCGACGCGGCGTCGAAAGAGGTGCTGAGCCGCGAGGAAGTGTCGGCGCTTGACGCCGAGGCCGGAACCAGCGCCGACCGCCGTGACGGCGGCGCCGACGCCGACCTCGCCCGCGCATACAACGCATATTGGTACGATCGCGGCAAGTCCATCGGCCGCACGTCCCTGATCGTCGATCCGCCGGATGGACGGCTGCCTCCGTTGACACCGGAGGGACAACGGCGACGGGCCGCCCTCGCTGAACGTGACCGCCTGCACGCCTACGACTCGTGGATGGAGCGGCCCCTGCAGGAGCGCTGCATCATCTATCACGGCGTGCCGCCGCTGCCCACGGGCTACAACAACACGTACCAGATTTTCCAGACGCCCGGTTACGTGGCGATTCTCGACGAGAACATCCACGACGTCCGCGGCATCCCGCTCGACGGCCGGCCGCACGTCGGCCAGAAGATCCGCCAGTGGAACGGCAGCTCGCGCGGACGCTGGGAGGGCGACACGCTCGTCGTCGAGACCACAAACTACAGTCCGCAGACGACGTTCCGATTCCCGTCGGCCCCGGAGGCCATGCGCGCTGTCGAGCGCTTCACGCGCGTCGCCGCCGGCCGGATCGACTACCGCTTCACGATCGACGACCCGGTGACGTACGGCAGACCGTGGACCGCGATGCTGCCGATGACGAACCTGCCCGACTACGTCATCTTTGAGTACGCGTGCCACGAGGGGAACTACTCGATCCGCAACGTGCTCAGCGGCGCGCGGGCTCAGGAGAAGTGAGACCGCTCGTCGCCGCGATCGTCGTGGCAGCGCTGCCGCTGCTCGCGTCGGGACAGACCGCGCCCATCGCGGGAAGGATTGGCGATCGCCCCGGATCCACGGGTCCGGCCCGTCCGGCGCCGCGTTTACCCGACGGCCATCCTGATCTGGGAAACGGCAAAGGCTCGTGGAATCCGCGCGTCATCGCGAACATCGCCGGTGTCGGCGATCCGAACCGCTCGCCGGTCGAGCACCTCGTGGACGTGCCGTTCCAGGCGTGGGCCCGAGGCGTCTACGAGGAACGCCAGCGGAATCTTCAGCAGCACGATCCCGAGTCGAAGTGCCTGCCTCCCGGCATTCCGCGGCTGATGGCCACGCCTTTTCCTTTTCAGATCTTTCAACAGAGTGACCGCGTCCTGTTCGTCTTCGAGGGCGGCGCCCACGTCTGGCGTGCGATCTTCACGGATGGCCGCGCGCATCCAAAGGATCCCAATCCGTCTTTTCTGGGAGACTCCGTCGGCCACTGGGACGGCGACACGCTCGTCGTCGACGCGATCGGGTTCAACGAAGCGACCTGGCTCGATCAGGCGGGTCATCCGCATACCGAGGCCCTGCACATCACCGAGCGCTTCACGCGCACAAACGAGGCGACGCTGCACTACGCAGTGACGATCGACGATGCGCAGGCGTACACCAGGCCGTGGACGACGAGCTACACGATCCCGTGGGCAGCCGGCGCGGAGTTGCTCGAGTACATCTGCCAGGAGAACAACAAAGACCTCCCGCACATGGTCGGCAGGTAGTCGTCAGGGCTTACGGGGCCGGTACATCCTTCCGAGATCTTTTTCGTTTTCACAGAACGTTTCGATCAGATCCGAATCCGCGAGCAGATTCACGGGCACCTTCGCGGTCCAGGGCTTCAAGTAGGCCTTGGGATCGTCGATCGTGATCGCGATGTCCATGTGCCCGATGTCGCGCCGCGTGAAGCGCTCGGTCACCCGCGCCGCCTCGGTCTGCGGATGGCCCGACCCCGTATCGATCCAGGCGCGACCGTTGAATCCGGTCGTGTCCACCACCAGCGTGTCACCCTCCCAGCGTCCGGTTGAATAGCCCAGCCAGGTTGGCTGCGGGTCGGTCAGTGGCGGACGGCCGTCGAGGAACACCTGACGGAACGTCTGGTTCGTGGAGGTTTCGTACAGCAGCACCACCAGCGCCGGCGTCTGCACGACCTTGAAGGGGTGCGGCATGCCCCGACTTCCCCCCAAGTCCACTCGAGGAACGCCCGGCGGCAGGCATCCGACCATCGGATCGTTCTTGTGCAGGTTGGTCTGGTTCTCCTTCACCTGGGCTTCCGCCCACGGAAGCATCTGCAGTTCACCCGGCTTCAAGTCCCGTGCGAGATTGCCGAAGTACCCCCCGCTCTCCAGCCAGGTCCCGGAGAGATCGGGCTTCCCATCCGGCGTCCTTGGCGTGGGCGCCGCAAGATTCACCTTGCCGTCGGCGGTACGCGGAACCCCGGGGACGCGATAGGTCAACC
>Ga0209488_10005112_pt1 | contig 10116 bp, 12 predicted proteins | sample Rivendell_Oct201_8_FD_188349 | JGI IMG/M metagenome (GOLD analysis project Ga0209488, IMG submission 188349) | Vadose zone soil microbial communities from the Eel River Critical Zone Observatory, Northern California, USA -... | ecosystem: Environmental > Terrestrial > Soil > Vadose zone >... | reverse complement strand
GGACAAGGAGAAGATCGAACAGACGATCGAGGAGCTGGACCGGTACAAGCGGGACGCATTGAAGACGACGTGGGAGAAGGTGAACGGGTGAGTTACGCGCATAAGAACGACCTATCCCCGCAGATTGATTTGTCATCCAAGGGACTTTGGAGGAATCTTTGCGGAACTCCTCCCTGGGAACTTTGCAAAGCTGCAGCCGCCAGAAAATCAAGATTTGATGGATGGCCTTGAGATTAAAGTTCAGCTGGGCAGCGTATGGAAGCAAAGCCTAACGGAACTTAGCGGTGGCCAACGGTGCGTATACCCATGCCCTCCGTCTCACACTCACTCGTTCACACGTATTCTCCAACACACCACATGTCCATCCAACCCCCAACGCACACGCCACAAAAAAAAAAAAGGTCACTCATCGCGCTCTCGCTGATCATGGCGCTGCTGCAGTTCAAGCCGGCGCCGATGTACATCCTCGACGAGATCGACGCGGCGCTCGACCTCTCACACACACAGCACATCGGCACACTCTTTCGCACGCGCTTCCGCGGTGCGCAGTTCATCGTCGTCTCGCTCAAAGAGGGCCTCTTCACCAACGCGAACGTCCTCTTCCGCACGCGCTTCCGCGACGGCACGAGCATAGTCGAGCGTACGGCGCAGCGCAGCTCGGCATGATTTGAATTGTGATGCTAGCATGGTGCCGAGTGCGAGAGGGAGAAGGGTGCTCTGAGCGGGGCGGCCGCGGGTGAGGGAGGTGTGAGGAGGGCATAGGGGGATAATTACACCATGTATAGATTTTCTGTCTGTTGTTTTTGCATTGATGCTGTACCCTAGTTCTGTACAGTATAGATACCTACCCTATCTTCCTGTAATAGCGGTGTTGTGGCGTTGCCCAGCCTTATTAAAAGTCACAGTTGCTGTAGCGGAAAATCGAAATGAGGAAAAGACAAAACAAAACAAATATGCAGCAGTAACATTGGTCGTCTTAGTAAGATTTAGTAATTTTAAATTCATCCGTCAAGTCTCTGCCTTTTTCCCCTCTGGAACTATATCCCATACTGTCTTCTTCACAGGATCTACCGATGACCTCAACAAACACATTACCTTCTGTCAACGTATTCTCACCCTCCGCCCCATACCCTTACTACCCATTCTATCCCTGATCAAGGCTCACGGTAGTGGCGCCAGAGCCAATCCCATCGCAGTTTTCTTTTACGACAGCCCTTTAGCATAGCCCAGTCCTGTTCAATAATCTCGGTGACATCAACTCCTGTGTCAAGTACCTTTATCGCCTTCCGGTGCCAATCGCTGGAAGATTTTCAAGTCGGCGTCACGTATGATGACGTTACAGCGGTGCTTCTCCGTGCACCGGCTCTTAAGCTGCAGTTGAAGCCTAGCCATGCCAGTGTGATGCGTGATCTTCAAGAGATGTTTGTCCTCTGCAACGAGCTCCTTCCCTCAGATGTTCCTGGACATGCCTAGAATCCACCATGGCGCATTTGGCACGAACTATGGCTCAAGTTCAAAATGTCTCAGATAATTGACCTCTGTTACAGCAGGTCACCGAATGCCGACGCAAGGCCAATACGCGGTTGTCGCATGTTTCCTGGGCACTTTCAACATATCTTGGCTTTCTCTTCCTCGGGACTGTGTCGACTGATGACTATGGGGAGGCAATGGCCATTTCGGATAAATCAATCGGACCATCACTTCCAATCACCTTGCAGATAACTCGGGCCAAGACCTGGAATGGTTGGAATCACTGTTGACACGACCCGCAACTCCCGCGACCTGCCGACTCGATTGTAATGGGGCCAGTATTTAAAGAGGCAAGTTTTCGTCGTCATAGCCATACCCATCTCCGCTCAACAGCCTGACGTAGTACCATCACTGGGGCCTGAGTACACCTCGCTAGGACTCGGAGGCACCTTGATGAGTTCGATGCCACAAATGGCTATCTAGGAGCACACTCTAGGCACGCGGAGGTTGTCAATTCTCACTCATTCTCGGACCTGACTCAATCCCTTGTTACATCATATACTGTTAGGATGACAACGGGGGATCGATTTCGACATTTGGACACCATTCGCTCTGTGACTCCCATCGCCAATATGGCAACCATATTGCCAACCCTTACTTGCATCGCAGCGGCCAAGCACCGATGGTTCGACAAGCCTTTCGGCTCTCATATTGGGCCACCTCCGTGCCTTCAGCTATACACGTAATCCGGAGTACCTCAACAGCTCGTACTTTGTCTTTCCCGCTGCGACTTGCTCGACGACATGAAGGACTTCGATGAAGTAATGCGAGTGTACCCCATCGCCGCCACCGAGACATTCGCGAAGGTACCCGACCGATTCAGGGTCTCATATCAATGGGCCTGGAATGCACGGGCTTTCTGGCACCCATCTATATCAACGGCATATGAGACAGTTTTTACGGCATCCAACGCCGATCCCTACGAGCGCTGATTCGCTAAACCCGTCACAGTTCCATGACCCGCCGCTGAGGTTTGCAGAAGAGGACGCTTTGATGAAAAGGAGAATACACGCGTATTGTGATAGACGGCTTACTATGGTTTATAGCAATCTGCTCTGACAACTGGTAGAAAACTGGATAGCAAGACAACAGTAAGAATCCAAGTGGAAGCGAAACTGAATCCAGAGGGTCGTCCGACTCTAACTGCGCTCGATTCGGGAATTCATGAGAAGCAACCCGATTGCGGTCACAGAAAGTAAGCTCACCACTCATCATGAGATAAACCGAAACTTTTCGGTGTGATACATGGATGGGCCTCGGGTAGAATACAAGAGCCCCCGCACGCACTCTACGCACAGTTACTGTACAGTATGTGGTGGCGTCGCCGTCGCACGCCAAGCTCTGCGGTCACGAAGCAAAGCTTGGCGGCCACGGCCGCTTTGACTGTAGCAGGCAGATGGGTGATTGGCGATAAGGGAAGCATAGAGAGTGATGGTCATGTTTCCACAGCACTTCAGAAGGCAGTCGTTACCTTCGCATTTGGTGATTTGCACGGGTGACTCTACACGGGTGACCCTCAGGTACTGGGGCTGTGACCCGTGCACCGACCAAAACCCGTACCTTTGACCACCAGTACGGGTTACCCCTTCCCACGGCTAAGGGTATATATACCCTTGGAATGGTTTCGCTACGGGTTAAGGTGGTGTGGTACATCGGACCATCCACCCACCGCCGGAGACAAGATCGCAGAACACGTCCATCAATGCTTCCTCGATCATGACCTCCGTTCCGATAGCAAGCTCCGTGAAATGATGGAAGGGACTCCTGCATCTTTTTCACTTTTCAAGTGATCTCCGATTGCTGCACAGGCCAAGACGAGATCAAATTCACGACGAGGGTGCTGGATTGGAGGGCCGCGGTCACGGTGAGTTGTAAGTCCATGCGACTGAAAGCCAGTGGATGAGAAGTTGGTTCAGGTCAGTGTCCTGCGTTTGCAGCTCGGGACTGCAACGAGGAATAGTGAATGCGAGGAACTCTGTAAGCGTGACATACCATCCGTGGGCTTTCGGTGAGGTCAAACTGGACAATTGCGAGCTTCCCGTGGCCAAAGTAGTCTGATGTGGGGCTGTCTCCAACAGTGGATATCATAGTAGAGGAGGTGATAGATGAGAAGAGGCAACACCCATATGGGGATAGATATAGGAAGAAGATCAAGGCGCTTCTTGATGCCGTCGTCATAGCGCGGCATCATCAGTTTGAGGGTTGGGGCAACGCGATCCCGGATTTGGAGCATGCATCACACTGCTCGGAGCTTGGGCGGCTCAACTGAAAATCGCGGCGGTCTTGACGAGGTTGGGTGTATACTACACGGGGACATGCTGTCTTGCGCCCGGGCCCATGACGCACAAACATGCTGTTCGAGCAAACTCGTCTTGTTGTCGTAAAATGCATTAGCAACGGTGACCAAATGAACCGAGCGCCACATCAAAGATGCACCAGAGCGCCTAGTCGTCTGTCTGCAATCACTTATGAAACATTGTTACATTGCCACGACTCGGACTCCACGCTGTCATTGACATTTGGCACGTCTCGTTTCCGGCGTTCATATCGATTTAGCCCGTTGAGAATTTGAATGACAAAGTAAAGCCTCAGTTTAAGGACCCGCGTCTGATGCTACGTCCAGAGTTGAGATACTATCGGCGCCACCGTGGGATAACATGACAGAGATACCTGAACCAGGGCCCTGGATACGCTCCCACATATTACTTTCCTATAGTGGCACCTAACATTGGCGGAGACGTCTCGCACGTCCCCTTGAAAGACAATGTACCTTACGGGCTCGCCAAACGAGTGTCCGTGGCAGGAAAGTAAACGATAGCGTTGCGCAAGGTTGAAGTTACTAAGCGGCATACAAGATCGGTATGAAAATGCAACAGCTAGTAGCTTCAAGGAAACACAAGGAGCGTACACGAATCCTGAGGCTGAGGAGATTCTACTACACCTCTAAATCACTGGTACATTTCTCACAGATATCGTTCCACTTTCACTTCTGGTATAGTTGGGCGGGGGACGCGCCGGGCGGCGGAGGAGAGTACTGTGGCGGAGAGGTAGGCTATGACAGAAAACCATCAGTAAGGCACGTGGGAGAAGACAGTCTAGAAGCAAACCTGTACAAAGCCCGTGTTGGGGTCATGACCGACGCCGTTGTAGGCCTGGGGTGGGTATTGCGGCGCGGACGGCGGGTGACCTTGATGGGAAAAATTGCCGCCACCGCTCTGGTGAGTGGTGCGCTGGGCATAGACCATGTTGACCCGCACTACACGCCGCCTGCGATAGTAGCCGAGGGCGCTGAGTATGAAAAGTAAGGCGACCACTGGATAGTAAAGCGAGGGGAACAAGTCAGCAGGGTTTGGCCTATAAGTACAGGAAAGGATGGAGTATTACCGAGCCCGATGCCGATCCCTATGCGCGCTACGTCGCTACCGTCACAGTTGTCACTGGGGTTTGCAGAAGGAGAGGGGCGCCTTGGTGAGAAAGAGGTAAAAGCACGCGTGTTATACATACCCGTAGCAATATGCCCTGACAGCTGGTAGAAAACTGGATAGCAAGACGACAATAAGAGTGCTAGTGGAAGTGAAACTGAACGCAGAGGGTCGCCCAGCTGTGGGCCGAATTGAGCATTCGTGAGAAGCAAGCCCATTGGGATCACAACAAGTAAACTCACCACTCATCATGGAATAAACCGAATTTTGTTTCGGTGAGTAAATGGACTGCGGGTAAAGTTACAAGGGGAGTGGTGGGTAGAAGCCTTCGCGTCGTGGTACCGCCCGCATGAGTTGACGTCTTTTAACAAAGGATTAAATACGCTTCCCCGCGTCTGGAGTTCCCCTGTGCCGTCCCATGACAACTGCCAGTTTTCGCACTGTAGTAATTATTAGCAAACCATAACGAACTGTGACTACATTAAGTAATTGAACTTGAGCGGCCCGAGGGTGATGGATACGGTTGCGCGTGCATGGCACGTGCAAAGCCGGAAGTGGTGGCCACCATAGAGATCGCATTCCTCGATCATGACCTCCGTACCCATAAACAGGCTCCGTGTCCCACCCAAATGGTGGAAGGGACTCCGGCGTCTTTTTCACTTTGCAAGTGATTTCCGATTGCTGCTCTGGCCAAGACGAGATTAAATTCACGGCGACTGAGGGTGCTGAATTGGAGGGCCGCGGTGAGTTGGACGTCCGTGCGACTGAAAAGTCACTGAATGAGAAGTTGGTCTAGGTCAGCGTCGCACATTTTGCGGCTCGGGACCGCAACGATGAATAATGGATACGAGAAACTCTATGAGCGTGGCACACTATCCTTGCGCTTTCGGTGAGGTCAAACTGACTCCGATCCAAGCCTCCGAAGCCCATAGCTTCAAATTTGCCCCCTTGAGTTCTGTCAAACTCCGGAAACACTTTACACGCAACGGCGGGCTTCCCGAGGCAAAAGTAGTCCGTGGGGCTGTCCCCAACAGTGGAAATCATAGTAGAAGAGGTGATAGATGTATTAAGTTAGAGGAGGTAACACCCATATGGAGATAAAAAATGGGAAGAAGATCGCTTCTTGATGCCGTCGGCATAGCGCGGCATCGGTCTGACTCGGAGAATGGGGGCAACGCGTTCCCAATCGCAAGATCGAGAAAACGAGTTTGGAGCATATGCGTCATATCGCTCTGAGCTTGGGCGGTTCAAATCGCGGTGGTCTCGATGAGGTTGGGATACATCCGGACATTCTGTCTTACACTCATGACGCACACACATGCTGTGACACCCTCAGCGGTTGTTTATGCTGTTCGAGCCTCCTCGTCTTGTTGTCGTTAAGTGCATTAGCAACGGTGACCAAATGAACCACGCGCCGCATCAAATATGCAATATAGCGTCTAGTCGTCTGTGTGCCTCACTCTGAAACATTAATTGCCCCACCACTCCACGCAACATTTGGCACGTCTTTTAGCCGGCGTTCATATCGATTTAGCCCGTTGAGAATTCGAAGGACAAAGTAAAGTCTCAGTTTACTGTAAGAAGGTCCACGTCTGATGCTACGTCCAGAGTTGAGATACTATCAGCGCCGCCGTGGGATAACATGACAGAGATACTTGGACCAGGCCCCTGGACACGCTCCCATATATTACTTTCCTATAGTGGCACCTAACATTGGCGGAGACGTCTCCCACGTCCCGTTGAAGGACAATGTGCCTTGTGAGCTCGCCAAACAAGTGTCCGTAGCATGAGCCCACTGGTGTGCACACAGAAAAGTAAACGATAGCGTTACGCAAGATTGAACGTTACTAAGCGGCATACAAACAAATACAACAGCGTGTAGCTTCAAAGAACTTGAAACCCAAGGAGCGCACACGAAATCCTGAGGCCGAGGAGATTCTACTACACCTCCAAATCACTGGCACATTTCTCAGATATCGTTCCACTTTCACATGGTTGGACTGAGGACCAGCCGGGCGCCGGAGGATAGTACTGTGGCGGAGAGGTGCCAGTGGGCTATGACAAAAAACCATCAGTAAGGCATGCAGGAGAAGACAGTCTAGAAGCAAACCTGTGCAAAGCCTGTGTTGGGCTCATGACCGGCACCGTTATAGGCCTTGGGTGGGTATTGCGGCGCGAACGGCGGGTGCCCTTGATGGGAAAAATTGCCGGCACCGCCCTGGTGAGTGCGCTGGGCGTTGGCCCGCGCGGCACGCCACCTGCGATAGTAGCCGACGGCGGTCACGGCGCCGAGTATGGAAAGGATGGCGAGGACTGGAGAGTAAAGCGAGGGGAACAAGTTAGCAGGGTTTTGGCCAATAAGTAAAGGAAAGGAGGGATTATTACCGATTGTGGAGCCAATCACTATGCGGGCTATGTTGCTAACCCCGTAACAGCTGCCAGTCACACTGGGGTTTGCAGAAGAGGAGGACACCTTGGTGAGAAAGAGGTAAAAGCACGTGTGTTATGCGTACCCGTTGTTCCAGCAATTTGCCCTGACAGCTGGTAGAAAACTGGATAGCAAGACGACGACAAGAGTGCTAGTGGAAGTGAAACCGAATGCAGAGGGTCGCCCAGCTGTGGGCCAAATTGAGCATTCGTGAGACGCAAGCCTACTGGCATTGGGATCACAGCAAGTAAACTCACCACTCATCACGAAATAAACAGAATTTAGTTTCGGTGAAGTACGTAAATGGACCGCAGTGCGGGTAGAGTAAGTTACGAGGGGAGTGGTGGGTAGAAGCCTTCGGTTCGTGGTCCCGCCCGCATGAGTTGACGTTTTTTAACAGAGGATTAAATACGCTTCCCCGCGTCTGGAGTTCCCCTGTGCCGTCCCATGACAAGTGCCAGTGCCAGTGATGGTTGCGGTTGCGCGTGCATGGCACGTGCCAGTGCATCTAGGGACGGCAGAGGCACTGGCACGTGCAAAGCCGGAGGCGTGCCAGCGGTGCCACCAAGGCGCCCGCGGGCGTGAGACTGGAAATCAACAGGTGCAAAACATTTGGAGACTTACCTCGCGCTCATAACTACTAAACTGTCCATGGCGGTAGGCAAGACCCTCAGGACGGTCCGGGAACTTGAGGTACTAGATGAGTCGGGCGGTAACTACTACTAACTTCAGATTATTGTACTCGTGCAGCGCAATCGCGTGTGCCGCGGCGTACAAAATCGGTATGAAATACAACAGTGTGTTGGTTCAAAAAAAAGAAAACAAGGAGTACAAATGGAGTTTAGAGACTGAGGAGGTTCCACTACACTTCCAAATCACCGGCACGCGTATCTTACAGATTCTGCTACACCTCCAAATCATTGCCACATTTCTTACAGATATCGTTCCACTTTCACTCGCTGACATGGTTGGACGGGGAGAGCTGGGCGGCGTCTGCTACACTTCCGACGTGGGCTACGATAAAAAAGCGTCGGTAAGGCATGCGAGAGAAGACAGTCCAGAAGCGTACCTGTGCAAAGTTAGTTAGTGCGAGGACTATACCCGACGCCATTGTTGGCCTGGTGCGGGTACTGCGGCTGGCCTTGATGGTAAAAATTGCCACCACCGCCCTGCTGAGGGGGCTGGGCATAGATCACGGTCGTCTTGGAGCCACGCCGCCTGCAACAGCAGAACAGGGTGGTGACTGCGAGTACGAAGGCGACAACTTGAGAGGAAAGTGAGGGGACGAGTCAGCAGGACTTGGTAAAGGAAAGAGGGGGTTATTACAGCATGTGACGCCGATCCCTATGATCGCTGGTACGTTAAGCCCGTCACAGGTCCATTTGTCGCTAAGGTTTGCAGAAGAGGACGCTTTGGTGAAAAGGAGAATGCACGCGTGATGCGACGGACGTACTCCACTTCCTGGCAACTTGCCTTGACAGCTGGTAGAAAACTGGATAGCAAGATGAAAGCAGTAAGAATCCCAGTGGAAGCGAAACTGAATCCAGAGCGTCGTCCGACTGTGCCCCGATTCAGGAATTCATGAGAAGCAACCCGATTGCGGTCACAGCAAGTAAACTCACCATTCATCATGAGACAAACCGAGTTTTTCTCGGCGTGCTACGTGGATGGACCGCGGGTAGTGTACAAGGACCCCCTCTTTATTTCAACTCAGAGGTCGAAAATTGCGACTGTATGTGGTGGCGTCGCCGTCGCACGCCAAGCCTTGCGGTCACGAAGCAAAGCTTGGCGGCCGCGGCCGCTTTGACTGTAGCAGGCAGATGGGTGATTGGCGATAAGGGAAGCATACATGATGGTCATGTTTCCACAGCACCTCAGAAGGCAGTCATTACCTTCCCATTTAATGATCTGCACGGGTGACTCTGCACGAGTAGCCCTCGGGTACTGGGACCGTGTCCCGTGTCCCGACCAAAATCCGTGCCTTTGACCACCAGTACGGGTTACCCCTTCCCACGGCTAAGGGCATATCCTTGGGTGGTGTGGGTACAAAACCTGTAAGGGTTTCGCTACGGGTCAAGGTGGTGTGGTACGTCGTTCAGTGACCATCCACCCACCACCGTAGACAAGATCGCAGGACACGTCCATAAATGCTTCCTCGATCATGACCCCCGTACCCATAACGGGCTCCGTGTCCCACCCAAATGGTGGAAGGGACTCCTGCGTCTTTTCCACTTTGCAAGTGATTTCCGATTGCTGCTCTGGCCTTGACGAGATCGAACTCACGGCGAGGGTGCTGAATTGGTGGGCCGCGGTGAGTTGTACGTCCGTGCGACTGAAAAGTCACTGAAAAGTCACTGGATGAGAAGTTGGTCTAGGTCAGCGTCGCACATTTTGCGGCTCGGGACTGCAATGATGAATAATGAATACGAGAAACTCTATGAGCGTGACACACCATCCGTGCTTTCGGTGAGTTCAAACTGGAGTTTCTTCTCACCCCGATCCAAACCTCCGAAGCCCATCGCTTCATATCCGCCCCCCTGAGTTCTGTGAAACTCCGGAAACACTCCACACGCAACGGCGGGCTTCCCGAGGCCAAAGTAGTCCGTGGGGTTGTCTCCAACGGTGGAAATTATAGTAGAGGAGGTGATAGATGTATTAACACCCATATGGGGATAGAAATGGTAAGAAGACCAAGGCGCTTCTTGATGCCGTCGGCAACAGCGCGGCATCAGTCTG
>Ga0209488_10005111_pt1 | contig 10118 bp, 3 predicted proteins | sample Rivendell_Oct201_8_FD_188349 | JGI IMG/M metagenome (GOLD analysis project Ga0209488, IMG submission 188349) | Vadose zone soil microbial communities from the Eel River Critical Zone Observatory, Northern California, USA -... | ecosystem: Environmental > Terrestrial > Soil > Vadose zone >... | reverse complement strand
CGTCGTCGATCTTTCCGTTCTTTTAAGCGCGTCAGGGCCGTCAATACCACCTCTTCCGAAGCTGCCATTCCAATCGGAATTTCAATCATCTCTGTCCTCCTTTGCATCTTGTTCCTGCTCATTACTGCTTGTACGATTCAGCTGATCTCACAACTCAATCATTAAACTGCACAGCGGATATGGTGTTGTGTCTGTGAGAGTCCGACGCCTTGTCCAAAAGTTCCCAGCGGAGCGATTTCGACTTCCAGCGAAGCCAAAGCTGGCGCGACCGCAGGAACGTGCATCGCAGCAACAAGAAGTGAGAACCCCGGGCCGGTGGACGGCCATTGTTCGGTTATCACAGGCGAAACAGATGGCGCGTATTGGGAAGCGCCTCCGAAGCTCGCCGTCATCATATGGTTGCCAGCGTTCATTTGGACATTCGCTAGTCGAGCGAAGCCCGAACCGTCTACCGGAGCTGCGCCCACAATCTTGCCGCCATCCAAGAAAGTGACCGTTCCACCGGAAGGAGTGACCGCAGGTGAAACCGTGGCAATCAGGGACGGAATTCCACTCTCGGGATTCAATTGCGGCGCCAAGGAGACCAGCGTAGCGAATGTGGTGGCCGCGGCAGACATGACGGAAATGTTTAGAGCTTGGGAGGTGCTCCCGCCAAAGGGCCCGTTGGCATTAAGCGCGGCGGTTAAACTGTGCGATCCAGTACTTAAGGAGGCAGTACTGAAGCTTGCGCTGCCGTTTGATTCCAACGATAGAGTGCCGAGCCGGGCATTTCCGTCATAGAAGGACACGCCACCAAAAGGGGCCCCGGCGTTCGAGCTAACCTGCGAAGTCAACGTCAACACCGTGCCTGCAGTAGCGGAGTTGGCGGAAGCGGTGAGGGAGATTGTGGTGAGGTTCGCCGTGACCGTGATGGGGGACAAAGCCGAAGTGCTTGGCGAAAAAATCGCTGCTACGTAAGGAGTTGTCGAGTTGAAGCCGTACTGCGTACTACCTTGAAATTTCGCGGAAAGCGAGTGGACGCCCGCCGTCAACAGAGCGGTATCGAAATAGGCGGTTCCGCTGGCATCGATCGTCGCGGATCCCAGCGTGCTGTTGCCGTTCAGGAATGTGACGATTCCCCCAGCCACAGAAGGGCTGCTGGTGACTGTGGCCGAGAGACGCAAAGTTTGGCTGGCCAGCAGTGTGGAAGCAGATGCGGCAAGACTTGTTTGCGTGGGGTAGCTGGGAGGTTGCACAACGTGCGAGACTGCGAGGGTTTTCGGGGCATAGATGTTGTCGCCATTGTAGGTGGCCGTAATGGTGTGCGGGACGGGTATTGCGGCAATGGTATAGGTGTAATTCGCTGAGCCGTTCATGAGCGGCAAGTTTGCGACAAACGCCCCATCGAAGCTGATACCGACAGAGCCCGTCGGAACGGGCGCGCCGCTGGTTTGGCCGGATACGGAAAGCGTGATCGTGAACGGATGACCAGCTACAGATGGCTCGGGAGTCACGGAAAGAACGCCGCTGACCGGTGCGCCACCAGGCGCCGCGCCATTTGGCTCATTGAGTAGAACCGTGACCGTCGCTCCGCCGGAGTTAGCAACAACGATGTCCGGGAAACCGTCGGAATTGACATCTACGACATTTAGCGCGGAAACAGAGCGGCCCGCAACGTAGTGGACTTCTGAATCGAATTTTCGCGCGCCCAAGTTCATCATCACTGCAATGCCGGCCCCATCCGTCATAACCAGATCGAGCTTGTTGTCACGATTTACGTCGACCGCCGTCACTTGAGAGTAGCGATGAGAGACGGGGATGAATACCGGTGACTGGAAGGTTCCATTCCCGTTGCCATAAAAAATAGTGAGAGGTCCCATGCTCACGCCAGGATTGGAATCAGGGGCCAGAACCAGGTCGGCATTGCCATCACCGTCGAGGTCGGCAAGCACGGCAACGACATCGCTGACCAAGCCTTGAATGTTGACGGAGCTTGAAAAAGTAAACGTGCCGTCCCCGTTTCCGAACCAGATTTCCAAATGGTCGCGGTAGTTGAAAATTAAGTCCGGTTTCCCATCATTATTTACATCGCTGACATTGAATAGCCCAGTGTAGAAGGGGAGTCGAAGCGGGGTTGTGACCAATTGAAATGAACCGTCCTGTTGTCCCAGAGAAACGTTGATTTGGCCGTTGGCGGCATAAATGATGTCGATCCGCCCGTCTCGGTTAACATCAGCCATGGTAGGCGAGCTGTTCGAGACGGAAATTGGTGTTGCGAAGATTCCTTTGCCCTGGTTGATGGCAACGAATTCAGTGCCCGCCGAGGACTCGTTCGGAATCATGTTGCCGAGGTTGAGATCCGGTTTTCCATCGCCATTGAAATCAGCCGCCAACAGCGTGGCGTCTGCGCTTTGGGAACCGTAGCTTGGGTTGGGATCGGGACCGAGAGTGAAATGACCGGTCCCGTCGCCCAGGAGCAATCGCGGAAAAGTAGCCGGCACCGTCACGGCAATGTCTTGAAACGTGTCCCCGTTGAAGTCAGCAACCGCCGCGGCGCCAACCTGCTGACCCACGTCGTAAAAATCCACGCTCGCAAACGTCCCATCGCCCTTTCCGAAAAGCAGCACGATTCCTCCCTCCGCTGCCATGGCAATGTCGATATGGCCGTCGCGATTAAAATCCCCCTCCGCGAGGCTCGTCGGCAATGTTGAATAGGGGTTCGATGAACCGCCGGAAATCGTGGTGAGCAGGGGCCCGAACGTCAGGCCACTCTTGCCAAGAACAACGCCAATACCGCTTGGAGTGGTAAAGGTTAGGTCCGGGATGCCATCGGCGTTCAAATCGTCGACACTCACGAGCTGATTGTTGGATGGCGCGTTTCCCAAAGAAACCACCGCGCCAAACGTTCCATCAGCTTTGCCCGGAAAGTACCCCAGTAAGTTATTCGGGTAATTAGGGTCGTACATAGTGAGCATGTCGAGGTGACCGTCTCCATTCATATCCTTTAGGAAAAAAGAACTCGTGGGACTTCCTACGGAGTGCCGAGTAAAATTCGGGAAAGTGCCATTGCCTTTGCCGAGAAAGATCTGAAAATTGGCCCCTAAATTATCGGTGGTGACCATATCCAGGATACCGTCGCCATTAAGGTCCACAAGATAGACACTGTTCCTCGAATAGGTCAGGGCCGGAGTTTCTGGAGCAAAATTTCCGGAGTTGTCCCCGAGGAGAAGGTAGATATACCCATTCATGCCATCCAGGATGGCCAAGTCAGTCTTGTGATCCCCGTTGATGTCGCCTACCGCGAAGGGACTTCCGAAATTTGGATAGTTTGTAGCGGCTGACTGAAACGTCGTTGCGAGCGGTGCCCGAAATGTTCCGTCGCCGTTCCCCACAAATACCGTGATCGAGACGGAGTTTGTGAGCGGGCTGAATCCCGAGAGGATGACATCAAGTTTGCCGTCGTTCGTAACATCCGCAACGGTAAGCGAACAGCAGACCCCGGAGGGAAGGCTGATGTCTGTCCCATGTGTGAATGTTCCATCTCCCTTTCCCAGGAGAACGTGGAGTGCGTGTCCGTTATAAGTTCCGTCGACGTAGATAAGGTCGAGTTTTCCATCGTTGTTGACGTCTGCCGTAACCATACTGAAAACGTCCGAGCTGGTTGGGATGAGCGGAGGATTCTTGAAGGTTTGTGCCTGGAGCGGATGCAATAGGAACAAGCCAAAGCCAAGACACGCAAAGAGACGGGCGGCGAATCTTGATGTAGACATTTGCATCCCTGGCCTGGCCGCGAAATCATGACGGAAGGCCGCGCAAATATATCATGAGAACGATGAATTGTTTTATATTCGTGAAATATCCTATCAAGGTATTGACTCGCGGTAGCCGTAGAGTAACAATAACGCGCTTTCAGAACGTATGGTCGGTCAATCCGGAGATTGAAACCAGACTCTACATCATGAACTATTCCTCTCGTCTTGCTCATGTGCCCACACGCGCTACATGGCTCTGTGTGGTAACGCTTTGCTTGGGATTGTTCCTTTGCGGATGCAAAGCGGGAGGGGGCGCGGTCGCGGGAGGTCAGAATCCAGGTACGCCACCACCGCCGGTCATCCCTGACACCTTGTCCACGCGCGCGAAATACGTTCGTACCGATGCCGCCACCGAATACTATCTCTGGTTGAACACGCACTGGGTCGTCTATAACTCCGCGACTTCGCGCTTTTTTGTGACCGATCCACAAACCAATCAAGTCCTGGTCCTTGACTCAACGACCGAAAAAAAGGTCGCCGGCATCGCTATTCCGGGTGCATTTGGAATCGACGACACGCCTGATCACAAGACCTTGTATATAGGGACACTGATCGGTGATGTATATGCAATTGACGTTGCCACGCTGGCGGTTACACACAGATATCTGGCATCCCAGATCGGACCGTACGGATATCAAGCATTTACTGCTCTAGCTCTCGCCGACGGGCGCTTGGCGCTCTTAGGGGCGCAAGGCGGTATCCCGAGTGTCGATGGTTCTCAAAGTTTTGCCATCTGGAATCCAAGCGACAATTCCATCCTCATCTACGGGGGTGCGCCATTTGGCGTGCCCGCCTTGCCTGATTGCGTCAACAATATTGGCGGATTTGCCCGCACTGCGGATCGCACGAAGGTTATCGTCGGAAGTATTGACAGCGATACGACACTTTGCGAAGTGGATGAGTCCAGCGGCCAGAAGGACTACGTCACCGCGGTAGGAACTTTTTCAACCACAAAAATTACTACCTCGCCGGACGGCAAATACATCGCTCTCCGTGATTATTACCCCGCCTCTCAAATCGCACTTTATGACGCGCATACGCTCACTCTGGTCGCCCAATTTAATGTGAATGGCAACGTTTCATCTGCCTCTGCTTTGTTGTTCAGCGCGGATTCGAAGACGCTTTTCGTTGCGAGTGATTCGATCGTATACGCCTACGACGTTGCGACTCACCAGCAGATTGGCTGGATGCCAAATATCGTAGTCGAATCTTCCAGCGGTGGTTTTGCCGTTGGTCCAACTTCTGGCCCAAACTTTGGAGCTGTCGACGGCACCGGCCTTCTTGTCGGGCCGATGGAGCAAGGCTTCGGCTTTTTGGATTCGTCTACTTTACGAACCGGACCGGTTGGCACCAGCTTCTTGAACGCCTATCTCAATCCCGCGACGGGCCCTGCCTCGGGCGGAACTCCGGTGGAGTGGTCCGCACCGCCGCCCGTGGACGCGCAGAGCAAAATCTACTTCGGAACGAATCGGTCACTGTCCGTTACTCCCTCGAAATATAACATTACAGTGACGACTCCGCCGGGAGGGCTGGGCGTGGTGGATGTGTACGCCTTTGCGAATGACGGTGGAATGCAACTTATACCCGATGGATTCAGTTACGGCCCGACTATTCTCCAGGTCACCCCGGATACAGCGACAGCGGATGGAGGTGGAATCGGAATTGTCTACGGGTATGGATTCGGGTCGGCCAATAGCGCGACCATCCCGACGGATTTGAGGATCACGGTAGGAACGAGTCCGGCAACGGTGATAGGCTTCAATCCGAACGCCTACAACAATTTGTCTCCACCTTTCCTTTTGCAATCGGTGTACTTTACGATTCCGGCGGGCTCGGCAGGATCTTCCGCCGATGTGAGCGCGACCACAAGTTCTGGCAGCACGACAACGCGCGGCGCGTTGACCTATCTCGCCACACCGCAAAAGTTCCCCCTCGCCGGATCCACATTGGCGCAGGGAATTTATGATCCGCTCCGCGACGTTTATTATTTTACGGACGCCAGCCGTGTCCAGGTATTTTCTTTAACACAGCGAAAATGGCTTTCCCCCATTAACCCCGTGGCAAATGGTGTTCCGCAAAGACTTTGGGGGATCGCACTGTCGCCGGATAGCAGCAAACTTGCTGTGGGCGATATCCAAGGCAGTGTAATATATCTGATCGATCTCTCGAATCCTTCATCCACCAAAACTTTCGCGATTGCACCGTCAGTCCCGCAGGGCGTGATCGTCAGTCCGGCGGGACTCGCCATAAGTGACGCGGGAATCGTTTACGTGACGATGTCTGTACAAGGCGGAACGGGTTATGACAGCTATTACAAACTGGATACGAAGACCGGAACCTTGACGGGTTTCGGCATAAGCGGCCCTCAGTTTTTTGTCAATGGCGCTCCCCAGGACGTTTACCTGAAGACTGCAATCAGCTCCGATAATAGCCGCGTGTTTTTCAATAACGACGGCTACGTTTTCAGTATTGATACGGTCACGGACCGTGTTTTCTCCGCGAGTACTGGTCCTGGTTGCTGCTACGGAGATTACGACCTCGCTCTCTCTAAAAATCAGACTCGGTTTGAGGCGACCAGCAATCTCTATGACTCGGATCTCAATGGGGAATCGTTCTTAGCCCTGAATGATCGAGAAGTTCAGGGCATTTCGTATGTGTATGGCGTAAAACTCAGCCCGGATGGCAGTCTGCTCTTTCAGCCGTCAGCGAACGGCATCGATGTCTTCGATGGAAGGATTGGAACTCTGCGAAATCGGATTGCACTCCCATTTTCCTTGTCCACCAATTACGATGCCCTTGTCGAAGATGGAAAAGATAACGTACTGCTCGCCATTACAGGGGCCAACGGGAATGGCATCGCGGTTGTGGATCTGACCTCGATTAGCGAGCCTCAACCCTTGCCTTACGATGCGGCGCGTTCTTCTACCCAAGGACTGCCTGCGGTTCGACATTCCACTCCTGCTGAGGATTTTCGCACGATTCGCAATACAAGGAAAAACTCGAATCAGTCGACAGCCCACCTTCGGGTCATACCGCATGTTACGAATCCCAACCTCTTGCACCCCCAGTAGCTGCGGAGTCTACGCCTAGGGTCTTAGAGTCCCAATATGAGGTTTCCTAGGATCGGGGAAGTGCATAGCAGAAGCTCTGTAGTTTGAAAATAATGGTAGGCCCGCACGGACTCGAAGACGATTCAGGGACTGCTGCGCCACGTCAAGGTGACCTCAACGCTCGACCTGCATTCGCAATCAATTGACGCCGCCAAGCTTGAAGCGCAAGAAGACATCGCCCTGGCGATTACGAGCACCGCAATCGCAGCTGATTAGCCCTATTACAGGTGAAATCACAGGTGAGGAATTCCAGGTCGTGCCGCACTCGTCTCATCTATCGTAGTCAAACCCTGATGAGAAAAACACGCACCCATCACAAACAGCGTAAAGGATGCGCCACCCGAAAATTCAAACCATCTAAAGGGTGTGCCATCCGCCGATCCCTTGTGGCAGGCGAGGCTATCGACTTCTCCGCTTCGACCGCCGTGTTCGTTGTGGTCCACATTGGTTGGACGCTCAAAGCGTCTTCTGAAGCTCAAATCAATGCTCGGTCACGCCTGCGGTCTACATAGACTTCAATCCATCCAATTCAGTAAGTACTTTTTGCCAAGCCTTTGGAGCTTTCTTGGTTGCGAACCCTCTCTCCAGGTCCGAGTAATAAGCGAGAATGTCCTGGCGTAGAGCGTCCGAAATAGGTTTGCCGCTCGTCTCGTCCAGCAGGTTCGCGTAGGTTTCATCTGTCAGCCTATACATGGCTGGTACGGTTGCGCCACCGATGTCGAGGTTATCGTTGGGCAATTGGAGTCTGCCTTCCTTCTGGGCAAGCAGCAACAGTCGATAATGGTTCAGAGTCTCGTTGAAGCTGTGCATATAGATCTGTTCGACAGCGGGTGTGGGTGGATGAAACGCGAGGGCGCTGAACGGGCCAATTTTGGGCAGCAACTGGAAAAGGAACGCCATGAGGCGCGCGAAGAAACCCGGCTTCTCGTAATAGCCGCCCCACTCTTTGCGGTAGCCAGAATTTGAAATGTTGTAGATGAATTTTTTTTTGGTCTCGCTGTGGTCGCTATTTTGGATCTCTCGCCGCTTGAGATGCCAAGCTACTTTGGTCGTGTGCGGAATAACGCTTGAAACAGCGTGGCGATAGCTGCCGATGGCCATATCCACTCCAAAAAAAACGCTCGACATCTCGAATGAGTACGTTCTTGCGAACGCCCTTTCCAAAACCGGCTTGGAAACTTCAAAACCGATAAAGTCGTGGTAGGCCTTCGGTGCGTAGTTTCCCTCGGCTACCTGGTCCACATCGAAACCAAATTCTACCTTCATGTGTGCGGACGGCTTTTCCTCATAGGTAACGACGAATCCATATTTCTTCTCTAGTTGGGGATATAGCATTGCAACCGCGCGGTTGGTTGCAAGTGGGTGACCGGAGTCGTCGGCAGCGTAGTGCGCCAGTGCACCCAGCGCGAAAGCATACTCGTTCAGATCGCTGGATTCTTCGATCAAGGCGAGAACAAAATCACCACTTCGGACGTAGTGCGTTAGATCGCTGAAGAATCGGCTGCCGAAAGGATAGTACCCCATGTCTTGGATAATGGCGCCCCCGTATGCATAGGCGTGGGCCTCGAGCAGTTGCTCCGGCGTAGCATCGGGGAAGCGCTCCAAGAGCGTTGGCACGATACTATCCTTCCATGCAGCGTCGATGATCGCTTCATGTGTGAGGACGGAATAGGCCGAACAACTCGGCGCACAGCATGTCCCAAGAATGAGTCCGAGAATCACAGATACGGATAGTGAGACCGACTTGAAACGACGGCGAGTCCGCTCAATTTTCACCGATGCCTCCCTGAAACCTTGCCCTTCGCGAATGAACTTCCAGGGACTTCATGCTCTATCCAGCGGTTCCGAGATAGAACTGTCAAAGGTGCCAGTTCACTTGCGCCCGATCAAAACCAACACAGACCACGCTCTTGGAAAGAATCCACATGCCTGATAAAAGTTAGTGCTTTATTGGACGCGCGTTTTCCCGAAGGAGCGAAGTTGGCCGAGGCGCTCTGTGCGCGTTCGATAAAGCCGTTTGAACGAAGCGGCCCGTCCTTGCGGTGGACGCGCGACTACGTAATTTCAATAGAGCGAAGGCCGTCAACGATTACCCAATTTACAGGTGAAGAATTACAGGTGAAGTTTTGACGGGAATTCCGGCTAACGCCAGCTAAAGTATTGAAAAGAATGGTAGGCCCGTGCGGACTCGAACCGCAGACCTCTTGATCACTTCTTGAACTGTCGTCTTCACCGCCGTGCCATGTAGAGGAGTAGACCAAAAATAGCGAGTGGAATTAGCGCGATAAGCACATAGAGTGCAAACTTATTCGACTGCTTGCGTCTCTTCTTCCAATCCCGCAGCTCTGGTCTATCCGTGACGCCGACCGCGTCAAGATTCTGGAGATCCCGTGCAAAGTCGTGGGCATTCGCATAACGATTTTGCGGTTCGCGTTCCAACGCCCGGTAGATTATTTCCTGTAACTGGGGCGAAATTGCCGGATCAATTTCACGTGGGGGGATGGGATAGTTCAGCAACCGATCGTAGGGCTCAGATTCTTGAAATGGCATTTTTCCTGTCGGCATCTCGTACAGCATCACTCCTAAGGAGTAGATGTCGCTCCGGACGTCGCCGCGTTTACCTTTCAACTCTTCGGGTGAAACGTATTCGGAGGCACCGATGGCTTGGGAAAGCCTTGTAAGCGTGAGTCGTCGCGCCCCAGTTTTTACCGCGCCGCCAAAATCAATCACCTTGATGCGATCCCCAGCGCCGACCATGATATTCTCCGGCCGGATGTCCAGGCGTACAATTCCCCGAGCATGGATATATTCCAACGCATCGGCAATCGCTACGGCAATGCGCACGGCACGTTCAGGAGCAAGCTTCTGCTCTTCTTTCAGAATTTCACGCAATGTTTTCCCTTCAAACCGCTCCATCACCATGTAGATTCCGGTGCGGTCGGAGTCTGCAATTACCTTAATGACGCCTGGGTGATCCAAGAGTTCACCGATCTCCGCCTCCCGCTTGAAGCGGTCAACAAAGGTTGGATCATTTTTCATTTCGGGGTGAGGGACCTTAATGAAGACTGCGCCGCCGTTGCGGCGTAGAAGAATCTTCAGGCATAGAGCCGAAGGGCAGGGGCTGGCGAAACCAGTCAAGTGAATTGCTTTGCGGCGGCAACGCTGCTCCGATGTAAGTAGATGGTTTCCTGATTGACGATGCGTCGGTTCAGCTTGC
>Ga0209488_10005110_pt1 | contig 10119 bp, 7 predicted proteins | sample Rivendell_Oct201_8_FD_188349 | JGI IMG/M metagenome (GOLD analysis project Ga0209488, IMG submission 188349) | Vadose zone soil microbial communities from the Eel River Critical Zone Observatory, Northern California, USA -... | ecosystem: Environmental > Terrestrial > Soil > Vadose zone >... | reverse complement strand
CGCGACACCGTTTACCGCCGCAATGACCGGGATCGGTAATTCATACCACGCGAGCGCGGTGGGGTTGAAATGTTTTTCCAAGCGCTCGCGCGTGCGATCGCCGCGCGTTTCGTTGGTCTTACGCGGTTGTTCGTGCGCGTTCAGATCTGCGCCTGCGCAGAAGCCGCGGCCCGCGCCGGTGAGAATGGCGGCCCGAATGGACGGATCGCCGGCAATGGACTTGGCCGCATCGTGAAGCTCAATGAGTAACTCCAGCGTCAGCGCGTTGAGTCGCTCCGGTCGGTTGAGCGTGACTGTGACGACATCGCCCGCGCGTTCGACGATCACGAATTGGTGGCTCATAATTTTTCCGGCGAGCAGGGCAGCGAGGCGTGGATAGTCATGATCCGCTGGGATTGCCTAAGTCTAACGCATCGCAACGGTCACGATCGTATCGGTCAACCGCACATGACAAGCGCGGGTATTCCGCCGACAATGTCCCTATGAAAAAGGTCGTCATCGTCGGATCGGGTTTTGCGGGTCTCAACGCGGTAAAGCGTTTGCGTGGCGCGTCAGACCTCGAAATCACGTTGATCGACCGCGAAAATCATCACCTATTTCAACCGTTGCTTTATCAGGTGGCGATGGCGGCCTTGAGTCCCGCCGATATTGCCGTTCCGATTCGCAGTTTGTTTCCCGCCGAACGCAATCTGCGCGTCATAAAATCACTGGCAACCGGTGTGGACACGGCACGCAAGGTCGTCAGCACCGATAGCGGCGATTACCCGTACGATTACCTGCTGTTGGCGTGCGGCGCGCAGCACGCCTACTTCGGTCACGAGGAATGGGAGTCGGCGGCGCCGGGGCTCAAGACGCTACCGCAGGCCACCGAAATTCGTCGTCGCGTGCTCGAAGCGTTCGAAGCAGCGGAGCGCGAATCCGACGCGGAGCTGAGACGACGTCTATTGACCTTCGTCATTGTCGGCGCGGGTCCGACGGGCGTCGAACTCGCCGGAGCGATTGGCGAGATGAGCCGTCACACCCTAGCCAAGGATTTTCGCAGCATCGATCCCCGGCAAACACGTGTGATCTTGGTTGAGGCCGGACCGCGCATTTTGGCTTCGTTCGACGCGGAACTGGCGGCGCGCGGCATGCGCGACCTGGAGTCGCTAGGCGTGCAAGTGTGGACGTCGACGCGTGTGACCGCAATTTCGGACTCGAGTGTGACCGTCGGCAGCGAAACCATCGCAACAGCAACCGTGCTTTGGGCGGCGGGCGTTCGCGCCGCTGAAATTGGACGCAGCCTGAATGCCGCTGTCGACGCAGTCGGACGCGTTCACGTCGAAAGCGATTTGACGATTGCTGGCCATCCGGAAATATTTGTCTGCGGCGATCTTGCGCATTGCAACGGCGCGGATGGTGAGCCGTTACCCGGTGTCGCGACGGTCGCGATGCAGCAGGGTATCTACGTTGCCCGGACCATTCGCAACGAACTGCGGGGCAAAGCGCGCAAGCCATTCGAGTATGTCGACAAGGGCAGAATGGCGACCATCGGACAATCGCGCGCGATCTGCGAGATGGGGCGGATCAAATTGGCGGGTCGTGTCGCCTGGTGGTTCTGGTTGCTCGTGCACATTTACTATCTCAGCGGTTTTCGCAACCGTCTGTCGGTGCTGATCCAGTGGGCGTGGTCGTACTTCACGTTTGGGCGAGGTGCGCGTCTGATCGTCGGCAAGGAATGGCGCTCCTATGGCGATCGCGACGTCAGCGTGCGCCGCTGAATGCTTCGTGCGAAACTTCAGTTTTCCAATTCTTAAAGCAGCGCCCATCATCCCATGTCATCCGACTTAACTACGGTGGCCGAACAATCCGCGTTTCGAAAAACGGGACGCAGCGACGAAGTCGAGCGACTCGCCGCAGAATTCGCGCGGCGCTGGCCGGACGCCGTGCGCAGCCTCGAGTACGGACGTTCGGTGGAGAATCGCCCGTTGCGTGCGCTCATCGTCTCGCGTTGCGGCGCGTTGTCCTCGAGCGAACTTAAGTCGCGAGGCATTCCGTTGCTGATGTTGCAGGGAGGGATTCATCCGGGCGAGAGCGACGGCAAAGACGCGGGCTTCATTGCGCTGCGCGAGCTTCTCAACGATGTGATTGCAACGGGCGTACTAAAACGAATTGCAATCCTTTTCGTGCCGGCGTTCAACACCGATGGCCATGAGCGCGTCGGCCGCTGGAATCGCCCCAATCAAGTTGGGCCGGAGGAAACCGGCTGGCGCACGACCGCGCAAAACTTAAATCTCAATCGCGACTACATGAAGGCCGATGCGCCCGAAATGCAGGCGATGCTGGCCTTGTTGAATGAATGGGATCCACTGGTCTGCGCCGATCTGCACGTCACGGACGGTGCGGACTTCGAGCCCGACATTTCGCTGCAAGTGGAGCCGATCCATCAAGGCGATCCGACTTTGTTTGCCAGCGGCACGCAACTGCGGGATGAACTCATCGCAATGCTTGCGGCACAGGGCTCGTTACCGCTGCCGTTTTATCCGGATTTCTACGAGACCGATAATCCGGCGTCGGGATTTGTTCAGACCGTGTACTCGCCGCGCTTCTCAACCGGATACTTTCCCGCGCGGAATCGTTTCACGGTGTTGGTCGAAACGCATTCCTGGAAAGACTATGCGACGCGAGTGCGAGCGACGCGCAACACCCTTGTCGGGCTGGCCGAGTTAGTGTCGACGCACGGTGCGGGCTGGCTCGCGCAAGTGCGGGCCAGCGATGCATCCGGACAGGATGCCGGCGGCAAGGAATTTATTCTTAATTTCGCTTCAGGCTGGCGCGAACCGACGGCGGGCGCTCCAGATTCTCGCGCGGCGCAGTCCGGAGAAAACAACGCGACGATTGAATTTCGCGGCTACGCTTATACACGCAAGCCATCGGAAGTTTCCGGCGAGTTGGTGACGGTCTACGACCCGAAGACGCCGCAGATCTGGCGAGTCCCGTTTCGCAAGGACGTCGCGCCGTCGTTGGTGGTGAAGGCGCCGCATCTCGGCTATATCGTGGCCGCTGGATATGCCGCCGAGATCGGAAAAAAACTCGCGATGCACGGCATCGATTTTGAGGCTTCGCCGCCGCGAAAAATCGATGTCGAAGTCTTTCGCGCGACGCAGGTGCAGTTTTCCGCGGCTCCGTTCGAAGGACGGATGCGCTCCACCTTGCAAGGCGCTTGGCGCGTCGAGTCGCGCGATATTTCCGAAGGATCGTTACTGGTGCGGATCGCGCAACCTCGTGCGCGGCTGTTGATGGGGTTACTTGAACCGCAGGCGCCCGATTCGTTCGCGGCCTGGGGATTTTTCAACGGCTGTTTCGAGCAAAAGGAGCACCTCGAACCCTACGTGGCCGAGCAGATTGCGCGCGAGATGCTTAGCCACGACGCCGCATTAGTTGCCGAATTTCAGCGCAAGCTCAAGGCCGAGCCGGGCTTTGCCAAGGATGCGACGGCTCGTTACGAGTATTTTCTCCGCCGCCACCCTTCCTGGGATGATCGATTGAATCTTTACCCCGTGTATCATATTTAAGTACGATGCGTCATTGCTAATAACTCGAAATCAAAATAACTGAAACTCAAGCACCTCCATGACCGACAACGCCGGCCTCATCGCGGACACCACCGTCCGCATCTTTCGTGAGCTGAGCGGCGCTGCGCGCCAAGAGCCGCTTTGGAATGCACTCGAGGAAGCGGGGCTTACGCGCGCGTGGGTGCCGGAATCTCTCAACGGAGCGGGCGCAAGCGTTGCCGATGGATTTGAAGTTCTACGCATCGCGGGTGGCAACGCTGTGAACGTGCCGCTTGCGGAGACTCTGCTGGCCGGGTGGTTGCTCGGTCACGCGAAGATTTCACTCCCAGACGGAGCGCTCACCGTGGCGCCGGTTGACCCGCGCGATAGCATTGAACTGACCGCCGAGAAAAAAATATCCGGAAGGGCGCGTGCCATTCCCTTCGCTCGCCAAGCGACGCACGTAGTTGCGCTGGCAACCTCCGCGCAACAATCGTTTGTGGCGCTCGTCGATCGCAAGCAATGCGAGCTATCCACGCGAGACAACGTTGCCGGCGATGCGCGCGACATCGTCGTTTTCAAGAACGTCGCTCCCTTGGAGATTGCGGCGAGCGCGGTGAGTTTCGATTCGATCATGCTGATGGGCGCGGCAATTCGCGCCATGCAAATGGCCGGTGCGTTGCAGACGATTTTGGATCTATCGGTGACTCACGCGAATGAGCGTGTGGCGTTCGAGAAACCGATTGGCAAGTTCCAGGCGATTCAACACAGTCTCGCACGACTCGCCGGCGAAGCGGCCGCGGCGATTGCGGCGGCGGGATCCGCGGCGGACGCGATCAACACGTCCCTTAAGTTCGACGAAGCGGTGTTCTTGGAGATCGCCAGCGCGAAAATCCGCGTGGGCGAAGCCGCCGCGGCCGGAGCCGCGATCGCGCATCAAGTGCACGGAGCGATCGGATTCTCGCAAGAACATGCGCTACATCGCTACACGCAGCGGCTGTGGTCGTGGCGTGACGATTTCGGCAGCGAGAGTTTCTGGGCAATGCGGCTCGGACAGCTCGTCGCGAACAATGGCGCCGATGCGCTCTGGCCGATGTTGGCCGCCCGATAGTCATGGCCATTCAATTCGATCCAATTCGCTTACCGCCCAACGCGCAGGCATTGCGTGCCGAAGTGCGCGCATTCGTGCGGCAGGAAATCGAAGCGGGAACGTTCGATCCCAACAAGGGGGCGATTCAAGCAGGGCACAGCGCCGAGTTCAGCCGCAAAGTCGGCGCGAAGGGATGGATCGGCATCACCTGGCCGAAAAAATACGGCGGGCATGAGCGCAGCTTTTTGGAGCGCTATGTCGTGACCGAAGAGTTTCGCGTCGCCAATGCGCCAGTGGGATTGCATTTCACCGCGGACCGGCAAAGCGGACCCATGGTGCTCAAATACGCCAACGAGCGCATCAAGTCGGATATTTTGCCGCGTATTACTCGCGGCGAATGCTGCTTCTGCATCGGGATGAGTGAACCGAATTCGGGATCCGATTTATTCGCCGCCAACGTGCGGGCGACAAAATGCGAGGGCGGCTTCAAGGTGCGCGGCACCAAAGTCTGGACGACGAATGCCCAGCACGCGGACTACATGATCGGCTTGTTCCGCACTTCGCCGTCCACGAAGGAAAATCGCCGCCATGGGCTGACGCAGTTTTTGGTCGACATGAAGTCGCCGGGCATCACCGTCAACCCCATCGCCAACATCGGCGGTCAACGCGAATTCAACGAAGTCGTGTTCGACGACCTGTTCGTGCCGGACGATCACGCGCTCGGCGAGATCGACATGGCTTGGAAGCAGGCGACGAGCGAATTGGCGTACGAGCGTAGCGGCCCCGAACGTTTTCTGGAAATTTCCTACTTGCTATTCGAGTTGGTGCGCGTGTTGGGCAAGGACCTCGATGTGCGGTCCGCCGAAGGCATCGGACGTCTAGTCGCGCAAGTGCATGTGCTGCGCCGCATGTCCGTGTCGGTCAACGGCATGCTCCAGGCCGGTAAAGAACCGGTGCTCGAGGGCTCGATCGTAAAAGATTTGGGAACGGTGTGGCAGCAACAGCTGCCGCACAGAGCGCGCGATCTTACCGCGTTCCTGGACGGCGATCGACACGACCGTGAAGTCTTCGATCGTTTTCTGGCGCACGCGACCACCATCGTTCCAAAGCTCACTATTCAAGGCGGGACCACCGAAGTGCTCCGCGGAATTATCGCGAGGGGGTTGGGGTTGCGTTGACAGGCGATTCGATAAACTTCATGACCGATCTCTCCGCCCTGCTAGCGCCGCGTTCCATTGCCGTCATCGGCGCGGCCAACGATTTGAGCATCATTCGCGGTCGCACGCTTAAGGTGATGCGCGGTCACGCCTATGCTGGCCGCATCTATCCGGTGAGTCGCAGTCAAGCGGAAGTGCAGGGACTGAAGGCGTACTCGTCCGTCGACGCGCTGCCCGAACGAGTCGATATGGCGCTGTTGATTATTCCGGCCGAATTTGTGCTCGAAGAGTTGGAGCGTTGCGGGCGCGCGGGAATAAAAGCGGCGCTCATTATTACGTCCGGCTTTGCGGAACAACGCGGCTCAGAGGGTGCGGAACTGCAGCGGCGCTTGCGCGAGATCGCCGCGCGTTTCGACATGCTCGTGTGCGGACCGAATACGGAAGGGTTCACCAACACGGCGGCGGCGTTGTGCGCGACCTTCAGTCCGACCGTCGATGGACTGGCGGTTCCGTTGCTGCCTCCTGCGCGAACCGACGGACGCGTTGCGGTGATCGGGCAGAGCGGCGGTATGGGCTTTGCGTTTTTCGATCGCGGCCGACCGAAGGACATTCCCTTCAGTTACATCATCACCACCGGTAACGAAGCGTGTCTCGAGGTTTTCGATTTCGTGGACTATCTGTTGGACGAAGGATCAACCGACGTCTTCCTGCTTTTCTTGGAGAACATCAAGAACGCGGAGACATTCAAAAGAGCAGCCGACAAAGCGTTGCGTCTCGGCAAGCCGATCATCGTGACGAAAATCGGCCACAGCGAAGTCGGGCAGCGAGCCGCCGCTTCGCACACCGCGGCCCTGGCAGGATCGTACGACGCGTATCGGGCTATGTTCAGACACTACGGCATCGTTGAGGGTGCCGACATCGAGGCGATGGTCGATCTTGCCGCTGCGTTTTCGTTTTATCGGCAAAGACTTCCGGCGAGCAAGCGCGTCGGCATCGGCACGGCTTCGGGCGGCGGCGGCGGTTGGATGGCGGATGCATGCATTGAAGCGGGACTCGAAGTTCCCACACTGGACGACGCAACGCGAAAGGTGATCGATGCGCATCTGCCTGCGTACGGCACTTCGCAGAATCCCGTCGACGGCACGGCGCAAGCGATCCGCCAAATCGGTTACAGCGAGCTGGCTCGTCTCATTGCGCTTTCCGAACGCGTCGATTCCGTCGTGATGGTGACCTCGACGCGCAGCGCGGAGCCATTCGAGCGCGAGCACGAGAATCTGCGGCGCGTATCGCAGACGAGCACCAAACCGATTTTCATGTGGTCGTACACGAACCCCTGCGCGGCTGCGGTGCGCATCTTAAGCGAAACGGGCTATCCGCTTTTCACCAACATGAATAGTTGCGTGCGAGCGATTGCGGCGCTGGCGGAGTATCGGAATTGCCGAGAACGCCTCATTTCGCACCGACAAACGTTTCAACCCGACACTGCACGAGTGCACAGAGTGCGACGGGCGTTGCATGCGCCGGTGCTGTGCGAGTATCAGCTGGCGAGCGTGCTAAGCGAATATGGAATCGCTCCCATCGAATCCCAACTCACCAAAAACGTCGACGAAGCCGTCGCCATTGCGCAAGCGTGGCGCGCGCCGGTCGCATTTAAAGTGCAATCGCCCGACATTCTGCATAAGACCGACGTCGGTGCGGTGGCGCTGAATCTCGCCGACAGTGACACTATCCACCGCGCCTACGCTGAACTCATCGACAACGTAAAACAGTACGCGCCGTCGGCCAATGTACATGGAGTACTCGTGCAGCGCATGGCGCCATCCGGCATCGAAATCATCGTCGGCATCCGTCGCGATGAATTGTTCGGTCCGCTGCTGATGGTCGGCTTGGGTGGCGTGTACGTGGAAACATTGCGCGACTTTGTACTGTCGCCGGTGCCGCTGGCTGCCGTCGATGCCGGGCAATTGATTGATGGACTGCGCGGGCGCAGTCTGTTGGACGGTTTGCGCGGTGCGCCCGCGTCGGATATTCCGGCATTGATCGATTTGTTGGTGAGTTTGTCGGAGCTGGCTGCTGAGCATGGCGACGTTATCGACGAGTTCGAGCTCAATCCGGTGATCGTTCACGAAGCCGGGCAAGGCGTTTCCGTCGTCGATGCATTGGCGATGCTACGAGTCAGCGAGTAAGAGGAGAAGTTAATGACCGAACTTGGCATGACCGAACTTGGAAAGTACGACTCGATCGGTGTCGATCTCGTCGACCACGTGGCCACCGTCGAAATTCGACGTCCGCCCCACAATTTTTTTGACGTGCACATGATCGGCGAGATCGCCGCCGCTTATGCGGCGCTGGACTCGACCGCTGACTGTCGTGCCATCGTGTTGGCGTCGCAAGGGAAGTCGTTTTGCGCGGGCGCAAACTTAGGCGGTAACGATGCGTCCGCCGACGCCGGCACGCGCGATGCGAGTACTTTGAATCTGTATCGCGAAGCGGTGCGCCTATTTCGCACGAACAAGCCGGTCATCGCCGCGGTTCAAGGACCGGCGATTGGCGGCGGCCTCGGCTTGGCGGTGTCTGCCGATTTTCGCGTCACCTGTGCGGAGGCCACTTTCAGCGCGAACTTCACGCGGTTGGGTTTTCACCCGGGATTTGGACTCACCGTGACGCTGCCGGAATTGATCGGCAAGAACCCAGCGGCATTATTGTTTTTGACCGGCCGCCGGATCAAAGGCGACGAAGCGCATCGCATCGGGCTTGCGGACGTGTTGGTCGCGCAAGCCGAGGTGCGCAACGCCGCAGTCGCACTCGCACAGGAAATTGCGGGCAGCGCGCCGCTGGGCGTCGTGGCCACTCGTGCGACGCTGCGCCGCGGTCTGGCGGATCGCGTTAGCGAGGCAACGGATCGCGAACTGCTCGAGCAAAGCCGCTTGCGTAAGACGGAGGACTTCAAGGAAGGCGTGCGCGCCAGCAGCGAACGGCGCGAACCTAAATTTGTCGGGCGCTAGTGAGTGACAGAGGCAATGAGTATTCGTGTTGTGAGATTGGGTAGCAAGCGAGCGAGCGACGAAGGCGTGCGCATCGGCACGGTGCGCCGACCGCCGCGCGGCGTCCCCAAAGAGAAATTCGCTACGGACAATTGGTATGACGTGTGGTTTCCAAACCTTGCGCCGAGTGTCGCGACGATGAAGTTAGGGTTGGGTGCGGCGACGCCGACGCAGTGGCGGGCCTTTACCAAAAAATATCGCTCGGAAATGACAACCGCCGATGCCAGCCGAACTCTCGACGTCCTAGCGGCATTGTCGAAGCAAACCCATTTTTCCGTAGGGTGTTATTGCGAGGTGGAGGAGCACTGTCATCGATCGATTCTGCGGGAACTCTTGGCTGCGAGAGGCGCGACGGTGATTTAGAGCCCTTGATTCATACCGGTCACGCTTCGCTCGCTATCGCGCCAGCGTCTATCTCTATCGATCCTTCGCGGATTTAAGCGCCACGGGATTTGTCGTGTTCTCGGTGATTGGAGGCACCGCAAAAATAATTTTCGCTCGCGTCGTTCCCGTTACGCCCTTCCGTACGATGGAGGTTTGCAATCGAGTGGCGCACGCTGACGCCATCATCGAAGCGGAAGGCAGTTCATGCGCAAATCTAGCAAGAAGACTAAGCGGCTCGACAACGACTTCGCAGCGCTGCAAGGCGGGGCATTGCCGGAAGATCTGGTGCTGCGCAAGTTTGCGGACGTCAGGCGGAATTGGCTGGCCGAACTCAAGCAGGAGACGGGCACGCGACGCGAGGCGGGAAAGTATTTCGAAAAGATCGAAACGACGACCGGTGTCGGCGACGACGCGCAGGCGGTTGCCAGTTTGGGACGCGTGGCCGAGCGACTGGCGAAGCGCAAACTCATTACACCGCGATTTCCGCGAGGTCTGCCGGACGTGTTCGGCAGTTACACATTGAATTTCGCTCCGCCTTATACCGGTCTGGGAACATCGGTGGCTGGGCAAATCACCGACGTCACCGGAAATCCGACCATCACTTCGACGGGCGTCGACCATCTGGGGCAACTCACCTGCAGCGTCGACACCAATTTCGATAAACCGAGCGGCGGCACCGCCGCCAATTTGATGGGCGTGCATTTCAAACCCAAGTTCACGACCGCCACCGCGCGAATTTCGTTCGCTTCCGAATTCTCGTTTTCGTGGTACGTCAATTCCATTCAGAACAAACTTGCCTTCTCGCGGGCGCAGGGCCTGATTCAGCTTTTTCAGTTTGACAACACCTTCGTACAACCGGCATTGCGCCGCGGCGCTTTCATCGGTTGGAACGAGGTCGCGCAAAACAATTT
>Ga0209488_10005107_pt1 | contig 10120 bp, 8 predicted proteins | sample Rivendell_Oct201_8_FD_188349 | JGI IMG/M metagenome (GOLD analysis project Ga0209488, IMG submission 188349) | Vadose zone soil microbial communities from the Eel River Critical Zone Observatory, Northern California, USA -... | ecosystem: Environmental > Terrestrial > Soil > Vadose zone >... | reverse complement strand
CGGAGCTACGTGTCTTGTTTATCTCGGGCTACACGCAGAAGGCCATCGCGCAGCAGGGGGAGCTGAACACGCAGCGGCCATTCCTGCAGAAGCCGTTTGCGCCGTTGACGCTTGCGCGCAAAGTTCGCGAGGTTCTAGACGCGTGACGGCGAATCTGGTCCTGCCTGCGCCAGGACGCCAGACACCATGGCAATGAGGTCGGCTGCACGAAACGGCTTCTTGAGGAATCGTCGGCGGAAGGGGTCGTCGAGCTCACGGGTCATGTGCTCGGCGTAGCCGCTCATGAAGATCACCCGCAGGGTGGGCTTATCGGCGACCAATCGCTGCGCCAACGCGGGCCCGCCAATCCCGGGCATGACGACGTCGGTCAGCAGGAGTGCGATCTCGCCGCGGTGTTCCGCGAAGAGCCGCACGGCCTCCTCGCCGCCTGCGGCTTCGAGCACGTCGTAGCCCTGACGGCGCAACATTCGGGCGACGATCGACCGCAGCGCCGGCTCATCATCGACAACGAGAACGGCACAATCCTCGGCTTCCTTAGACGACGGCGACTGCATCGAGGGCATTGCGCACCGCGACGGCCAGCTTCTCGCTCGTGAACGGCTTCTGCAGGAAGACAGTGTCGGGACTCAGCATCGCTCGATGCAGAATGGCCTCATCGCTGTACCCGGACATATAGACGACGGCGGGCGCGACCATGCGAGTCTGCAGGTCTGCAATCATAACGGGTCCGCTCATTTCCGGGAGCACGACATCGGTGAGGATGAGATCGATGGCCTTCGGGAAGCGGTCCGCGAACGCGATGGCTTCACTCGGCGCCTCCACCGTGTGGACGCGGTATCCCTGCCGCGTGAGCACCTTCGTCACCAGCTCACGGACCACGGCCTCGTCTTCGACCACCAGCACCGTTTCGTCGCCGCGAGGCGCCTCGACCTGCCGCTCCGGCGCCGGGACTGGCGGCGGTGCATCGCTCTCCGGCAGATAGACCTTGAAGCTGGTCCCGTGTCCGGGTTCGCTGTAGACGCCGATGTGGCCGCCGCTCTGTTTGACGATGCCGTAGACCGTCGCCAGGCCGAGCCCCGTGCCTTGCCCGATCGGCTTGGTCGTGAAAAATGGCTCGAAGATCCGCTTCAACGTCGTGGCGTCCATGCCGTGTCCAGTATCGCTCACCACGACGACAGCGTATCGGCCTGGCCGCAGGCCCTCGTGCTGGCGCGTGTACGCGGCGTCGCGCTCGACGTCGGTCGTTTCGATAGTCAGGCGCCCGCCGTCTTTCATCGCGTCGCGCGCGTTCACCGCGAGGTTCATCAGCACCTGTTCGATTTGTCCGGCGTCCGCCTTGACGTGGCGGCGATCGGCCACTGTGGCGCGCAGGTCGATCGACTCGCCGAGCAGCCGGCGCAGCATCGGCGTCACGTCGTTGACGATGTCGCCGAGGTGCAGCACCTTGGGGGCCAGAATCTGCTTGCGGCTGAACGCGAGGAGCTGGTGTGTCAGCCCGGCCGCGCGCTGGCCGGCCTTCACGATCTCCTGCACGTCGGTGCGGTGCGTGTCGCCGGGTGGCAGCTCGTCGAGCAGCAGCTCCGCGTTGCCGAGAATCGCCATGAGCATGTTGTTGAAGTCGTGCGCCACGCCGCCCGCCAGCCGTCCGACGGCTTCCATCTTCTGCGACTGCCGCAGCTGATCTTCGAGCGAGCGCTGTTCGGTGACGTCCACGGTGACGCCCGCGCCACGCGTGAGCGTGCCCGCAGGGTCGTACGAATAGTGCGCTGTGGTGATCAGCCGGCGACGGGTCCCGTCGGGCCAGATCGTGGTGTATTCGACCGTCAACTCGGATGCCCGCGCGCCGACGGCGCTGCCGATCGCTTCCTGAATCGCCGCGCGCTCTTCAGGATCGACGCAGGCGAGGAAGCCATCGAGGGTTCCACTGAAACTTGGGAGCTGGATCCCGTGCAGGGCCGCCAGCGTGTCCGACCAGAACACCCGATCGCCTCCGCCCTCGTGTTCCCATACGCCGATGCGCGAGACCTCGAGCGCGAAGTGCATCCGCTCCTCGGTCTCCCGCTCCCGGGCTTTGATTGGCCTCAGCACGAGCAACCGGCCGCCCACCAGCGCGACCACCAGCGCGCCGATGGTGAACGTACCAAGCAGCCACAGATGCCCGGCGAGGAGCCGGTCGGCCTGCGAGAAGATGGCCGCAGACTCAATGTCGAGCGTCACGAAGAGGCCGGTGGCGCCGCCGCCATCGACCGGTACCACTGTGTACACGCGAAGTACGCCGTCGGAGCCCCGCGACTCGTGGACCGGATGCGCGGTGTCCTTTCCCGCCGGCCGGCCGTCGCTGGGAAACTGCGTGTGCGTGCGTCCGATCCATGCCGCCCCATCCGGCGCGCGCGACAGGATGGTGCCGCGACGATCGGTCAGCGTCAGCGTTGCGCCGCGCGGCAGCGTGATTGTCTTGAAGACCGCGTTCAGTTCTTCGAGACGTACGACAGCAGCGACCACGCGATCGACATGACCCATGTCATCAAGGATCGGATGCGCGACGATGACGGCCGGCTCGCCGTTCGTCAGGCTGCGCTGATAGTCGCCGATGACTGGCGCGCGCGTCTCGAGGATCCGGGTGAACCAGGCGGGTGGTCCTGCCGCCCGCGCCGTGGCGTTCGCCGCGGCACATACGAGCCCGCCTCTGGCCCGCGCAACGATCATGTTGATGTAGGCAGGCCGGTCGTGGACGATTGATCGAAGGAACGTCTGGCACGCCGCCGGGTCATCGTCGCGCAGAACGGGAAGGCTCGAGAGCGTGGCCAGCAGACGCTGCACGCCGCTCAGGCTTCCAGCCTCCTCAGTCGCCGCGAGGTGCGCCAGCCGGCTCACGTTGTCGAGCGCGTCTTCGCGGGCATGGCGGCGCTCGTTGGTCTCGTCGTAGACGATGATGGCCAGCGCCGGCACGATCACCACGAGCACAATAAGGACGACGCGCGCCGCGAGCCGTGCTGAGAAGCCGCGCATGATCAGCCGATCGCCTGCATGGCGGGCGTGTCAAATGCCGGCCGAGGTCGCCGGACGCCATGCGTGAAGCCCCACGCCCGCGGATCCGCGAGCGTCGTCGGCGATTGCCGATCGAGGAACTGCGCGAGGACGCCGGTCCGCGCCAGCCTGGGTCGTACGTCGAACGGTGACCAGACCACCATCACACACCTCCAGCCGCCGCGGGCTGCACTGCGGCAAAACGATCTTCCTGACCGAAGCTTCCGAAGAGCACGAGCGACGCGGCCTCGAGCAGCCCTTGCCTGGTGAACGGCTTCTCGAGAAAGGCCTCGCCGTCCCAGAGCAACTCGCGCTCGGTGAACAAGGCGTCCGCGTGACCGGTGATGAACAGCACCTTGACGTCCGGCTGTGCGGCGCGAATGCGCCGGGCGACTTCGCCCCCCGTGATCTCCGGCATGTGGAAGTCCGATACCAGCAGGTCGATCTGGCCGTCGCCCTCGGCGGCCACGCACGCCTGTTTGGGATCCTCGGCCTCGTCCACCACGTAGCCGGCGGGCTCGAGCATCCGCCGCACGAGGTTTCTCACCGCGGGCTCATCGTCGACAACGACGACGCGTGGGCGTGGAAGTGGTTTGTTTGCCATGGTGTCCTTGTTCCTTTGTTGGCGCCAGTAACTGCCCGGCGCTCACTTGCGCCCGGATGCCATGCCATAAAGCCAGACCGGTGCCGCTGTTCAACTGACCCTAAGTGACTGAGTGGACTAACACGTGCCTTGTCGATACAGATGTGCAGCGTGCGTACGCACAGGGCCCCACTGTGCGCGCACACCGACTGATTTCAGGGCCGGAACGGCCGCCGAGCGTCTCGAAATGGCAATGGAGGGCACACCCGCAGGACGCGGGCGGACCTTCTGGCAGTAATCGTAGAGGATCTAGGCGGCGGCCTTCAGGCGACGAAACACCGCCTGCACTCGCGACAGCAGCACGCCGGCGTCGAACGGCTTCACGATGTAGTCGTCGGCGCCCATGGCGAGAACACGCTCTTCCACGCCCGGACCATCCTCGGCCGTCAGCACGAGGATCGGCATGCCCGCGAGCGACAGGTCGCGCCGGATGCGGCCGATTGCGCCATAGCCGTCGAGCTCGGGCATGTGCAGGTCGCTGATCATGAGGTCCGGCTGTTCGCGCGCGGCGATGTCGGCGGCCTGCATGCCGTTGGCGGCCTCGAGTACCTCGTAGTGTTCCCGCTCGAGCAGGAGCTTCACCAGCATCCGCGTGATCGCGTCGTCGTCGGCGACCAGGACGCGCGGCATGGAGCCGCTGCGCTTCGCCTTCATCTCGTCTGCCAGCACGCGATTGACCTCTTCGATCGAGGTGACACCGGCCTCGACGAGCTCCAGCGCCCGCTGGCGCATCGTGGGCGAGCCGGCGGCCTGCATGGCGGCGCGGATTTCGTGCGCCGTCGCGCCGCGCGCAATCGTGGCGCGCAGCTGTTCGTCAGGCGTCAGGAGTTCCGCCACAGGCACGCGGCCGAGATACCCGGTGTGTTTACAGCGGTCGCATCCGGGACCGGGGGAGAACGGCACCGACTTGAGATGGTGCTCGTCGCCGAGGCGGCGCGATTGGACCTCGTCATTCGCGCGCCGACAGTTGGGGCAGAGGGTCCTGAGCAGCCGTTGCGCGAGCACGGCCGTCAGCGTTTCCGCGATCTTGAACGGCTCGAGCCCGAGGTTCATCAGGCGCGTCACCGCCGTCGCCGTGTCGGCCGTGTGGAGCGACGTGAGCACAAGGTGGCCGGTGTAGGCGGCCTGGCCGACGATCTGCGCGACTTCCGCGTCGCGCACTTCGCCGACCATGATCACATTTGGATCCTGGCGCAGCAGCGACCGGAGAATCGCCGGGAACGAGTTTCCCGCGCGCACGTTGACGGGCACCTGAGTCACGCCCGGCACGGCGCGCTCGACCGGATCCTCAACACTTACGATGTTGGTCGCGCCCGTTCGAAGATGGCCGAGCGCCGCGTACAGGGCAGTGGTCTTCCCAGACCCGGTGGGGCCCGTGACCAACACGAGCCCGTCAGGACGGTCGAGACTCCGGCGAAGCCGGGCGAGCGTATTCTCGTCGTACCCCAGTCGGTCGAGGCCCTGGAGCGGGCTCTGGCTGTCGATGATCCGCATCACAATCTTCTCGCCGTCCACGGTCGGCAGCGTCGACAGCCGGACGTCGATCACGCGCTCGTTGACCTTGACTCGAAACGCGCCGTCCTGCGGCTTCAGGCGCAGCGCGATGTCGGCGCGGGCCATCACTTTGAGCCGGTTCGTAATCGGGTGCGACGCGCTTCCCGGTAAGGTGACGATCGTTTCGAGGACGCCGCAGATGCGGTAGCGGACGGTCGCCCCTTCGCGCGTGCAGTCGATGTGCACGTCGCTCGCGTCCATCTCGATCGCGCGGCCAAGTAAATGGTTGCATAGGTCGATGACGGTGGATTCCGTCGGCGTGTCCATCGCCGTCGGGTGAACCTCTTCGACGGTGCGTTCACGGCCGAGGCGCGCGGCGAGGATGTCGAGAGCGCGCTGCTTGGGATACGCGCGGTCGAGGGCCGCAAGTACGGCGCTGCGGGTCGCGAGCACTGCGCGGGCCTTGCGTCCTGACGCAAACGAGAAGTCGCGCTCGGCCTCGGCGTCAAACGGGCGGCTGGTCGCGAACGTCAGCGTGCGATTATCCACAGCGATGGGCACGGCCCCGTGGCGCCGGGCCACGCGCTCCGGTACCAGCCGCACGGCCAACTCGCTCGAGATCACGTCGTCGAGTGCGGTCAGTGGAAGCCCGGACGCCTGCCCAAGGACGCCGTACACGTCTCTTTCCGGCGCGAGCCCCAGCGCGATGATCGCGTCGGTCAGCTCCATGCGTTCGCGTAAGGCATGTTGTTCGGCCGCCACGAGATCGTTGCGGGTCAGCACGCCCTGGTCCACCATCAGCCCGCCGTACCCGTTCACTGTGCCTGTCATCGTGACCTCTCCTCGGCGTGTGCCGCCAGCGCTCCGGTAACGCAAGGGTCTGGCCACCAGGTCACGACTCGCCGGGACTCGATTTTCCGCCTGATTCGACCGGTCTCCTCGCATCCAGCCGGCGGCCGCACGTGTGCGATGTGCGCGGCCGCACATGTGCGCACGCGGCCGTTGCCAGGCGGCCGTGACGATAACCCCGTTGTTCACCTCGACTTGATTCTTGAGCCGCACGGCACGGTCTTCGCAGTTCGACGAGGGCAGGAGATGCCAATGAGAGCGTTGATTGCGGAAGACGAACCCGATATCCGGCTGGTGGCGCGCCTCTCGCTGAAACGGGCGGGTTTCGACGTCGTCGTTGCTGACAACGGCGCCGCGGCGCTGTTCAAGGCGAGCGAAGTTTCACCGGATGTGATTCTGCTCGACTGGATGATGCCGGAGCTGGACGGTCCAGCGACGTGCGTGCAGCTCAAGGCGAACCCCGCGACAGCGGGCATCCCGGTCATCTTTCTGACGGCGAAGTCGCAGGAGTCTGAAATCAACCGTGGCCTGGCGCTTGGGGCCGTCGGGTACATCACCAAACCATTCGACGTGGTCGAACTCGGCACGCGAGTCCGGGAACTGATGGGGGCCTGACGTGCTGAGAAACCTCGCGTTTCGCTCCGTCGCCGCGTCGACAGCCGCGATGCTGATGCTCGTGGGCGTCGGGTGGCTCTCGTTGTCGAGCCTGCGCACTCTCATGGGAAGCGAACGGCTGGTGACCGGCAGCTACGAGGTCGTCGCCGCGATCGACAACGTGAACGCCGCGCTGGCTGACATGGGCGTGAGCGAGCACGCCTTTCTCCTGTCGAGAAATGTCGGCGACGCCGAGGCGTACAGCGACAACGTCGCCGCACTTCGCGTCGCGGCAGATCGCCTGGACGCGCTCGTGGCCAACGGCGAACAACGTGCGAGGGTGACCGCGCTGCGGGAGGCCTTGCGCGCCGACATCGCAGACCTCGATGCGGAAATGCAACAGGGGTACGATTCAGCCGACAACCGGAAGCAGCATGCGCGTCCGGTGATTGCGGCGATGCTCGCGGCCGAAGGCGCGCTGCTTCAGGGGAGGCAGCGTGCGGACGGGGAGAGCGCCACTCGCGCCTACACGTGGATCTGGATCGGCATGATCCTCGGCGCCGCGTTCATGCTCGCGGCGGCCGCGCTGATTGCCGCCGAGCTCGTCCGCCGGCAGCGCGCGGAGCAGGCCCTGTACGCAAGTGACACGCGCCTGCGCGCGATGTTCAATGCGATGCTGAGCGGCATGTTCGTGACTGACGATCGATCGAAGGTCGTCTCGGTCAATCCGGCGCTCTGCCGGATGATCGGCCTGCCGGAGGATCAGATCGTCGGGCGATCCGTCGGCGAGTTCCTGGCTTTGCCGAGCGGTCCGAGCGCAGAAACGCTTGCGCAGGTTCGCGATCGCGTCATCGGACGCGTCACGCCCTACGACATGCGGCGCGCCGACGGCACGTTCGTGCCGATCGAGATGTGCGTGACGAGATTTGAAATCGAGGGGCGGCAGTACCACGCGGCGAGCTGGACCGACGGGGCCGAGCGCCGGGAAATCGATCGCATGAAGGACGAGTTCGTGTCGGTCGTGAGCCACGAGCTGCGCACGCCGCTGACTTCCGTGCGCGGCGCGCTCCAGCTCGTGCTGGCCGATCCGCCCGACTTCAAGGATGAGGAACAGGCGCCGCTGCTCGAGATCGCGCTGAACAACTGCGAGCGGCTCATTCGCATCATCAACGACATCCTCGACGTCTCGAAAATCGAGGCGGGAAAGATCGACCTGCACCGGAAGGCATGCGGGGCCGCCGAACTCGCGGCGACAGCTATGCAGAGCGTCACGGAGATCGCGCGCCAGGCGTCCGTCACCCTCGAGACCGACATCGAGGAGAACATCGGCGGCGTCCACGCCGACTTCGACCGCATGGTGCAGGTGCTGGTGAACCTGCTCTCGAACGCCGTGAAATTCGCGCCGGCCTCGTCCGTCATCACGCTCGGCGCGAGACGCACCGGGAATACGATTGCGTTGGCGGTCCGCGACCGCGGACAGGGCATCGCCGAGGCCGACCTGTCGAAGCTCTTCAAGAAGTTCTCTCAGCTCGACGCGTCCGCGACTCGAGCGACGGGCGGCACCGGCCTCGGGCTGTCCATTGTAAAGGCGCTTGTCGAGCAGCATGGAGGGACCGTCGCCGTGGACAGCCAGCTCGGCGCGGGCACGACGTTCACGGTCACGCTGCCTGCCGCCAACGAGGTCGAGATGGCGGAGAAGGTCGCGCAGGCGGCGCGGCCGGCGCCCGTGCTTCGGCCGGCGACGACCAGCCGGCGCTCGAAGATCCTGGTGGTGGACGACGATCCCGACGTCAGAGTCGTGTTGCGGAAGCAACTCGAAGCAGTCGGCTATTCCGTCACTGAGGCGGCCAACGGCGAGGCGGCGGTGTCCGCCGCTGTCGCCGAGCGTCCGGATCTGATCACGATGGATCTGATCATGCCCGGCATGGGCGGCCTCAGCGCCATCCGGAAGCTCGCGTCCGATGCGCGGACACGGACCATTCCCGTTGTCATCGTCTCGGCAGTCGCGGAGACGGTGCAGTTCGACGAGGAATTCACCATCGTCGCCAAGCCCGTCGACGGCGATCATCTGCGCCACAAGATCGAGCACCTGATCGGCCGGACTTCAAACGCCACTCTGCTGCTCGCAGAAGACGACGACGACCTGCGCGGGGTGCTGTCGGTGGCGCTGGCGCGGGGCGGGTTCAATGTCGTCACCGCCGGAGACGGCGAAGCCGCGCGGCAGCTCTTCGACTCGACGCCTTGCGATGCGGTCGTCCTCGACCTGCACATGCCCGCCGTGGACGGCTTCGCCGTCATCGAACACGTCCGGCGGTCGGCGGTGCGCGCGGCCACGCCAATTGTTGTCGTGTCCGGCAGTAATGGCGGTCTGGGGGAGACGCGGGCGTTGCAGCTTGGCGCCAACATCTATCTGGCCAAGCCTGTCAACGCCGACGCGCTCATCGAGGAACTCGGCCGCCTTGTCGCCTGAAGACTGGAGTCGCCCAATGCCGTCTGCCACTGACGTGCTCGACTGGAATCAGCTGCGGGGATTGACGGAGCTGCAGGTTGACGGTGACCCCGACATCGTCGGTCAGGTCATCGAGATGTTTCGAGAGGACGGTCCGGCGCGCCTCGCCCGCGCGCGGCACGCTCTCGAACACGGAGACGGCACGGCGCTGAGGCTCGAAGCTCACTCGCTGCGGGGTACGGCGGGTCTGATTGGCGCCACCGCCCTGCGCAGCGCGGCGACTGCCGTCGAACGGGCGGCGGAAGCCGGCGATCTGGCTGGCGCCGGCTCCTGGCTCGCCACGATGGACCGAGCGATGGACGAGGTGCTCGCAGCACTGACGGCTGTATGACGAGGACCTCCGAACGCCGGCCTGTTCTCCTGGTAATCGGCGACGAACCACGCATGGCGGCGGTCGTCGACCAGTTCGCCACGGGACAAGGGTTTGACGTCATCTGGCGCGCGGGCGGACAAGTGACGCTCACCGGACTATCGAAGCTCACGGTCGACGCCGCAATCATCGACCTCCACATGCCGGAGGTCAGCGGGCTCACCGTGCTGAGAGCGATCCGCGACTCAAATCCCAACTGCCAGGTGATTTTCCTGACCGAGCACGCCTCACTGGACTCGGCCATTGAGGCCGTGAAGCTCGGTGCCCTCGACTACCTGCAGACGCCACTGGATTTCGAACGGCTGGGCCAACTGTTGACGGCTGTGCGCCGGGGTCTCGAGCGCCGGCAGCTGCTGATGGCCGTCGAGGGTGAGATGGCCAGCCGGTTCCAGTTCCACGGGATGATTGGCCGAAGTCCCGTCATGCAGGAGTTGTTTGACGCTATCAGGCGGCTGGCGCCGCATACACGGACAGCGCTGGTGACGGGTGAGCCCGGGACGGGGAAGGAGCTCGTCGCGCGTGCGCTTCACGAGCTCGGTGGTCGAGGGACCCGGCCCTTTGCGGTCTGCAATTGCACGGCGATCGTTGAAGCATCGCTCGCGAGCGAACTGTGTGGCCATACCCGCGGCACGTT
>Ga0209488_10005105_pt1 | contig 10124 bp, 5 predicted proteins | sample Rivendell_Oct201_8_FD_188349 | JGI IMG/M metagenome (GOLD analysis project Ga0209488, IMG submission 188349) | Vadose zone soil microbial communities from the Eel River Critical Zone Observatory, Northern California, USA -... | ecosystem: Environmental > Terrestrial > Soil > Vadose zone >... | reverse complement strand
GCATGAGCGTAACCCGCAGCCCCCCGAGGGGACTACCCATGACCGGCACCAGTGGTCCCCTCTTGCATTCCGGCAACATGATTCTAACCTTCCCTCTTGCTCGATTCCGGATGCGTCAAGCTCACGATGTCGGCTATTTCAAGTAGCGCATGTACGATCATAAGCGCGCCCGCGGTTAACGGAATTCAGATGTCAGATATCGCCACTTACGTCATTGAGCAGACGAGAATTGGCTAACGGGGGGTGATATCCCATTTTGGACTTCCCGACGCAAAGTCTGTACCAGGGAAGCCACTTATGCAGTTCAGTGAAGATCGAATCTTGTCGTACGCTACCTTTCCGCTGTATCCCTCCGAACTCGTCAGCGCATAAAAGTATGACATCGCAGCCATGCCTTCTGCGACATACCATTCGTCCGGATTCTGGCTGCCGCACGCGGGCCAGCCAGCCGGCTGAGAAGCATAGAGCGCTTGGTTCGCAGCCCAAGAAGTGATCTGCTTTCCATTGGAGTCGAGTGTTGGATAAACATAGTCAGCCAGGTTGTATATGTTCGCTGCTGGATTTAATGCCATGTTTAAATACCGATTTGCCACGTAGTCGAGCATCTGGCATATCCCGTTCCTATGGGGACAGAACCCGAAATCGTCGATCCAGCCGATCATTACGCTCGAATATGCATTCTGGAAATTTGCGTTTGCAGAAGAAGGGGCATGGGGGCCCGACTGGTTGAGGCGAGCGTCTGTTTGATATCCACCCTCACCGTTCACCCCTTCCGTCCAGGATCCCAGCGTCGTCCCAGCGCACAGCGGATAGTTGGGTCGCCGGACCGTGGCTCCATAACTCCAAGCAGCCGAGTAGCTCCCTGGTATGTCATTCTTAATGTTATGACATCCCTCCCAGGCGGCGAGATTCGCAAGAAGCTTGTCCTTGAAGTAACCTTGTTCGGGTGACCCGTCCAGCGCGATGAACGCACCGATCGCGTTCTCTCTCGCCATCCAGTCCGTGCCACGCTCCTGATCAATGTACCAATATCCAGCGGACCCTTGCCGCAAGGATCCCAGATTGGCTTGCACGCATGCCCGGGTGCCGGGGCTGGCAGCTACAGCGTAGGCAGACTGCATTATCTGTTCTTCGTAGTAAGCGTAGCGTCCGGTGCTTAGGTAGCTTACGTACGCTAGATTCGGCCAGTGCGAGGTGTCCGTGTCCCAGCCTCCAGTGTCTTCTCCGGAGCCTCCGAAGTTAATCCAGTCTGCTGCGTAGTTTGTATTGCAGGTTTGCATCGTTGTGTCAACCAAGCTGACCTGCGTACGCGCGTTGATAGAGACCACTCGACCAAACGTTTGCACAATTCCCCCCGAAGGGGTGTCAAAATGCTGGCCGCGTCCGGCGTCTGTGTCTGCTTCGCGATAGAAGTAGGGGATTCTTCCGCCCAGATCGGCGTTTCCCGTCATCACGCTATACATGCCTGGATTCTGGCTTATGAGATAGATGACATCCCACGTGGTGAGGGGCCCGTGCCAGTCTGCCGCGCCGGTTGAGTTCAAACCCTTCTGGAAGTTCCCGATCCCACCTCCACCCGCATAGCAGTTGGAGCACCCTTCGAGGGTTCGGCTAGCGCCTGCAAATGCCCTCGCTTTTGCAGCAATCAGGGAGGAGGCAATCTTCAGAGCGGTGTCCCAGTGAGGCAAGAATTTCGTCTGGGCGAGGTAAGGCCAGTTGTAATCGACGTTGACAACCCTTAACACGTCCGGCTGATTCAACCAGAACGCCTTGTGCCAGCGCGAGCGAGTGATCTGTGTGAACGCGCCATTCGTGTACTCGGTTACGGGGTTCACATTCCCGCCGGTCAGTACCAAGCTGTATATTTGATTTCGCGCGGACTTGACGGGATTCATTGAAGCCCAGGCGTCTTCCAGCGTATAGCCCAGTTGAACGGCATTGTTCTGCGGATAGAACCATGCCTCGAAGATCGGGTGCAGTGGGTTCCCTGGTAGACCGTCGGTATTCACATCGAAACTGCGAGCGGTGGTTCGGTCCTCTAGAATTACCGCAGTCACGATCGGCCCTCTCAGCCAATACGTGCAAAGATAGCGACCACCATCAACGTCATTTCCTGGATCGCCGCAGGAATTCGCCGCGATCACGATTGACCGTGCACTGATGCCATGGCGTGCTGTCCCCGTCAACTGAATTTGACCGTCGAAGTTGTAGGCTGGGGACAGAATGTCAGTCTTGGTCAGAAATCCCTCGTTATTTCCCGAAGGTTGGTTGGAGAAAGTGACATTCACCTCGCCTTTAAAGGGGATACTCGGAACAACGAAACTGACAATAGCAAACTTCAATGATCCATCTGGCCAGCGATTCTTGACGTCGCATTGCGTAGGCAACGGTGATCCGTTGATCGAGGCCTGCGCAAAATCGTGAATCTCTCCTTGCACGAAAGCCCGTGCGATCGAAATTGGCCGGTTTGCCTGTATCTCGTGCGAGATATTAGTAATTTGAACCTCATTTGCGGAGTGGAGCCTGGAGTTCGAGTTTCCGGCGGGCTGTGTAGGCCTCGCCGACACGCATATCAAGCCAAATACAACGACGGCCGAAGTGCGTGCCCGGAGCCAGAATTGGCCAATCATGAAGTTTGTTTGAACAAACTAAAATATGCACGAGTCATTGGTGTGGTTCTCTTTTTCCCGAGGTGCTGAGCCGCAAGATGAATGTATTGCTGCTGGCTTGATTCACAAGGACGAAGACATCTTTGTCAGGAAAGTACCGAAGACGGCCGAACGTACCGTTCGAGGTGTGGGAAGACCCCTGGTGGGATGAATCGGGCGGCCCGCCAGGAAACGTCACTGCCGTGCACGACTTTGTATCCGGATCGAGCAAGTAGACGGTGTCGCCGAAGTTCGGCCAGCCGACAATTCGATCGAGAACCGGATCATAGGAGAGTCCCGGATACGCCGCGACCAGCAAGGGCCCACAAGTGTTCGAGGCCGAACTGGTCCAGTCGCGCAATGCATAGTTGCTTCGTGCGTCGATCGAAATGACCTTTAGGCCTCCTCCTGCTGAGCCCGCCGCCCCGATTGCGAGAAAAATCTTTCGCTTGGGGTCAATAACCCCGTTCATGTGATAGTTGATAGCTTGATTGCTTCCAACCTTCTTGTAGCGGTTCTTATCGTAGTCGTATTGCCAAAGGTCTGCCGTATCGTGCAGGAAGACCGTCCGCGAATTGGGATCATACTCGGCAATTGCGCCAGACGCGGCCGTCGGCGTTCCGCCGTCGGGCTTCATGTTCTTCCATTCTAGCGTCGCGAGATCGAGCGTCCAAGTAGCATTGCTAAAGAAGCCACACTGATTCAAGCTACCTCCAAAGCTGAACATCCGGTTCGCGTGAGCGATGAATGCCAACCCAGCGTACGTATGTCTGGAATTCGGTTTGCCATCGGATAATGTCTCGACGCACTTGCCGGAGGAATTGACTGGACTCGGATCATTGAGCCGTTCGATTCGCAGGGAATTCAGGTCGAACGAGTAGATCTCGTTGCCGGCATAATCCCCATGGCCCCCGCCCCAGAAAATCAGGCGGTTCATTTTCGTGTCCGCGATGCCGCCGTTCCAGGCAGCGACTACGTTTCTGCAGTTGCCTCGAAAATCGTACTGTTCTGTACTGGTAGGACACATCTTCTCGGGCGCAGAATCGGGGACAGAATACCAACCTGCCACATCTGGCAGGCGCTCAGGCGAGTTCGACGCATGGAGCGGGACAAGCATTAGCGTAAGGAAAGAGAATCCTGCTCGAATAGACCGCCGACGTCGACTTGTAAACTCCCAGAAAGAACAGGGCATGATCATTTCTCAGACGAACACGGCATTGTTCCATGTTTTTTCAAGGATTCAAGAGGAACTTCCTTGAAATTGTGTTCGTTCGAGGTAGAGTATCGAACCCCAGGGGCAGTGTAAGGGCGCCAGCGACTACAGTCGATCGGAGCATGGACCGCGCGCTCGAAGAGGTCCTGGATGATCGAGAGAAACTCATCGCGAGATGAATGAGGTGTATCAGGGTGCAGGGGGCGGATTTGTGGCCCGCGGAGTGATATCCCATTTCGGGCTGGCCGTCGGGAAGTCGGCACCCGGCGAATTATTCACGCAGCCCAGTGCGTCTTGAGCCGATCTGATAGTGTTATAGGCGGTCGCTCCGCTATAGCCACCCTGCGAACTGTTCATGGTGTAGAAATAGGACATCGCGGCCATATTCTCGCCTGTATACCACTCGTCGGGGTTTTGCGCGCCGCACTTCGGCCAAGACGTAGGTTGCCCCCCCGGGACGTAGAAAGTCTGATTTTGTGCCCAGGAAGTGATTTCACCGCCGCTTGCATCAAGCGTTGGGAATACATAATTCGCGAGGTGGAAGATATTCGATGCCGGGTTAAGGGCTTCATTGATGAAATGATTGGCGACGTAGCCCAGAATCGCGCAGTTCACTGGACAATATCCAAGATCGTTAATCCATCCGATAACTACGGCGGAATATGCATTCTGGAAGTTTGAGTTGGCATCCTGGGGGGCGTTAGAGAACTGCGAAGTTGGACACGGGGTCGACGTGTTTCCGAGGCAAAGAGGATAGTTCGCAGCGTATCCGTTCGGGCCTACTGCTGGACCATGGGTCCAGGCGCCAAGCTGAGTGCCTGCGGCGGACGGATTCGTAATGCGAGTTGTGTTCCCATAGCTCCACGCTGTGCTGTAGGAGCTTCCGACATCGTTCGCGATTTGGTGGACGCCTTCCCAAACGGCAATGTTCGCCCGGAGTTTGTCTTCGAGATATGCCTTCTCGGGTGACCCGTCTACTGCGATGAACGCGCCGAGAGCGTTCTCTCGCGCCATCCAGTCTGTACCGCGCTCTTGATCGACATACCAGTAGCCTGCAGAGCCCATTCTCAGGGAGCTGTTCCCCGTCGGCTGCGTACAAGCGCGAGAGCCGGGCGAGGCGCCAAGCGCGTAGGCAGATTGCATCAGCTGCTCCTCATAGTAGGCGTACTGCCCCGTCATGAGGTAAGCGGTATAGGCAATGTTCGGCCAGTGGGAAGTATCCAGTTCACCAGTGCCCCAAACTCCTGTGTCTTGGCCGCCTCCGCCGAAATTGATCCAGTCCGCTGAGTAGTTATTGTTACAGCTCTGGGCTGTTGCATCGAGCAGGCTGACTTGAGTACGCGCGTTGATCGAAACTATTCGACCTTCCGTCTGAACGTTTCCAGGGATCCCTGAGTTGTCGAATGTCTGCCCGTGACCTGCATTTGAGTCGGCCTCCCGGTAGAAATAAGGAATAGCATTACCAAGGTCCGCATTGCCCAACGTCACGGGCTGCATCGTCGGGTCTTGCGACATCAGAGTAATGATGTCCCACGTCGTGAGCGGTCCGTGGTATTCCGCCGACCCTGTTGCATTCATCCCACCTTGATTCGGACCTGGATAGAACCCAGCACCGTTCGCGTTACCACCGAGAGTTTGATTCGTCGAAGTGAATGACTTTACTTCGCTCGAGATCTTGCTCGCCGCAATGTTTAGGTTTGGATCCCAGTGGGGAGTGAACTTTGTTTCCGACAAGTAAGCCCAGTTTTGGTTTATATGCACCGCTGGCCCGCACGTATAGGCACTGCCCGCTCCTGCACCGTTTATGCAGAAGGACCTATGCCAGCGCGAACGGGTGATATGTGTAAACGAGGCATTCGTGAACTCGATCGCAGGATTCGAGTTTCCGCCGGTCAGAACAACGCTGTACGTTTGATCTCGCGCAGAATTGGACGGATTCGACGAGGCCCATGAGTTTTCCAGAGTGTAACCAAGTTGCACAAGATTACCTTGCGGGTAAAACCATGCTTCAAATATCGGATGCAGTGGATTTCCGGTTCCGCCATCTGTGTTTACGTCGAAGCTACGACCGGTGCGGTCCTCCAGAATAACTGCCGTGACGATGGGACCCTTTAGCCAGTAGGTGCACTTGAACCGGCCGCCGTCCGGGTCGCTTCCAGGGTCTTGGCAAGGACCAGCCGCACTCAGAATCGCTCGCGCACTGATGTTGTGGCTCGCCGCCCCTGTGAGTTGAATCTTGCCATCGAAATTGTAGGACCCACCCAACATATCGGACTGAGCAAGAAAGCCAGTGTTATTCCCTGCAATCTGATTCGAGAAGGAGACAACCACGGAGCCATTGGCCGGGATGTTTGGAACTACAAAGCTGACCACCGCGAACTTCAGTGAACCGTCGGGCCATCGGTTTCTTACGTCGCACTGGGTTTGGACGGCCGCCCCGGCAACTGAAGCCTGTGCGAAATCTGCAATTTCGCCCTGTACGAACGCCCGGGAGATTGAAATGGCGCGGTTTGTTTGACCCGAGCCGGAGGCATCCGATATGGTGACGTCGTCTCCCGCGGGCGGCGGCGGTGGTGGCCCTGCTTGCGATACCGTCACGTTCACGTTGCTCGACGTCGCGCTGTTTCCTGACGTATCGATAGCTCTTGCCGCGAGCACATGCCCACCGTTGCTCGCCGTTGTCGTATCCCACGACGTAGTGTAAGGACTCGACGTGTCCGCAGATCCTAGGTTCGCGCCGTCGAGCAAAAATTGCACTGATGCCACTCCCCGAGTTGCGGTTGCGCTCGCTGTAACGGAGATCGTGCCCGAAACCGTCGCACCGGATGCAGGCGACGTGATAGACACTGCCACCGCCGGCGGGGTCATATTGTTCACCGTGATCGAGACAGCAGAACTAGTGGCCTTGTTGTTCGACGTGTCCGTCGCTATCGCAGTCAGGTTGTGCTTGCCATTGGCCAGCGTCGTTGTATTCAAGGACGCTGAATATGGAGCGATTGTATCCGCCGCCCCGAGGTTTGAGCCGTCAACCTGAAACTGGACGCTCGCGATACCGATGTTGCTAGACGCATTGGCGGCGAGGGTGATCGTACCCGAGAGAGTCATCCCGGAACCCGGTGACGTGATCGAAACCGCCGGAAGCACAGACCCTCCAGACCCTCCGGTTGCAGGTTTGCTGATGGAACTGGTGATTCCAGCACAGGCGGCACTGAGGATGGCCAATGGCAGGACCAGAAGCCACAGTCTGCGCGTTATTGTATCTGTCAATCTTTTCGGCACCCTACCTGGGATCATGACCAAAGGCCTCGATCTAGCTGGAGTATTTGTTCTGACAGCGGTAGCGGGAAATTTGCTCGTTGACGTTCTTACTACCACACGCAAAGAGTAGAGAGTCTGGATGCGATTGAAAACTGACCCAAGGGACAGTTTTAGGCCAGCCGTTATCAAGTGAAACGAGTAAGCGTATAAAAACGAAGATTGGCCTGCTTCTATTGAAAGTTGAAAAGTCCAGGTCGCAAACCCCTCATGAGGGGCGAACTCCACCAACGAGAGCTATTGGACGAGGCGTGTAGAGGTTGGCGAGAGTGTTGCGTACGCTCAACGGAATCAGTCATGCGCGGCTCTCGACGTGCGGCGGCAACGTGCAGGTTGCGAGCATGTCTGAAGCCAACACTCCTGTTACACAGCCAGTTTCGGGCACGATCTTGGAACAATATTGTCAGGCCGCGAAGGACAGTCGCCTACTGGCCGCCCTACTCAGCCGTGCAGAAAACCGACGTCACTTCAGGCGCCGTTAACGCTTGAAGCGAAAATACCAGCAGTTGTTAAACGGGTCGTTGCAAAGAATAGCTACGTCCAGCACCGGATCGTATGCGAAGTGCCCGTAGGTTCCCGCATCGCCACTGGGCAAAGGAGTGTTCTGCGGATAGTCCGTACCCTGCGTTGAGCCGTAAGTCTCCGAAGTGCAAGTCCACGTTGTCGGGTTGATATACCAGATAGTGTTGCCCGCGTTCGGATAGATTACCACGCGCCGGCCGATCGGGTCCCAGAATGCTCCCATATACTGAGGATTAGCATTTAAACCGCCTATCAAGTTTGTGCAACCCGTGGTTGTCGGCTGATTGATCGTAAAGTTGCTACCCGTGCAAGTCGGGGGAGTGATGCATGCGATGTTGATGTATAGGATTCCTTCTTTCGGACTTGGTGACTGCGGACCAATAAGAATGAGGTATCGGTCGATAGGGTCTACTACGGCCGTCGAGTGATACCCGATTCCATTGCTCGTCTCTACAGTCAGCATATTATCGGCGGGATTGAACCACTCAAGCCCGCTCTGGTTCTGTGTCCAAACTCCGTGCGTGTTGGGATCGTAGCCTGCCGCGCCACCCACTCCATACGGATTCACATAAGCATTGTTAGTCGCTGGATTGCCTATCGGAATCCAAGTCGGATTGCATCCCTGCTGGTTCGTTGTGGTGTTTGGAGCGCATGTGTAGAGAACTGAACTCATGGACAAAAGCCAAGCGTTCTGTCCCGCATTGCCGTTCGGAGATGTTGCGCCGCCGAAGACAGTCATTTCGTCGTAGTTTGGAATGTAGACAGTAGTGTTGTACGTGTGAACCGAAGCTGGTGTGGTAGCCTGAGTGGGAGTGCAGCCTGCCAAGTACGTGCAACCGGGCAAGCCAAAAACAGTTGAAAGACTTCCCGCGTTATTAAAATAGCAGATAGCCCCGTTGCCCTCAGTCGCTATTGTGCTCGTTGGACCCGTAGCCGGACAGGTAAGCGGATTTGCGGAGTGGTCGAGATGAAACATGGGCGGTACGGAACCCCCGATCTTGGTCAACTCTAGCGAGAACACATCATTGCCCCAATAGTGCTGGTGCCCCCCGCCAAAGAAGATCAAGCGATGGCGAAGCGTATCGTACGCACCACTGTTTGAATCCTCCAGAATGTTGTAGCACTGCGCTGTAAATCCAAAACCATAACTCGGATAAGAGGAGTTCAAATTATTCGGGAAATTGTCAGGGTCTGTGTAGGCCGCGTTGCCCTGCGCCCCTCCTCCACACAGAGCCGTCGAGGGGATCGCGTGCCAGCCCGGAATGGAGCTGAGAACAGGTCCCGATCCTGAGTTGTTGACGATCACAATTGCGCTGGCGGCGGCCGGTTTTTGCGAGCTGTCATTCGAAGTGGCTACCGCCGTGAGTGTGTGCGGACCGTCCACGACCGTGGTTGTGTTCCAAGACTGGGAATACGGCAATGTAGTATTGGCAGCGCCCAGACTTGAGCCATCGACTTGGAGCTGAACGCTGGCGATACCCTTGCTGTCGGAAGCTGTCTCAGTGACTGTGATCGTCCCCGATACTGTCGTACCCCCGAGAGGTGATGTGATTGAGACGGTTGGGGCGTTCAGTGAAGAATTGTTTATCGTAATAGCTAGCGCTGCACTCGTCGCCATATTATCCGACGGATCAATCGCCACAGCCGTTAGAGTATGATTGCCGTTAGTCAGTGATGCCGTGTTCAGAGAATATGTGTAGGGCGCCGAAGTATCTGGCGAACCCACATTGGTTCCGTCGACGCGGAACTGCACACTGGTCACGGCCACGTTATCGCTGGCGTTCGCCGAGACCGTGATAGTCCCTTTAACCGTTGCTCCATTAGCCGGTGCCGTGATTGAAACGGTCGGGGGAATATTGTCGGTCGAGTTCTGCACGGTTACAGAAATGGCAAGGCTAGTACCCACAGTGCCGCTTATATCCTTCGCGATCGCCCGCAGACTATGGGTGCCATTAGCGGACTTCGTTGTGTCCCAGACATAGCTATACGGGGAAGCTGTCAACGGACTGCCCACGTTTGTACCGTCGACCTGAAACTGCACACTGGCCACGCTCAGGTTGTCGCTGACGGTAGCGGAAACTGTAACGCTGCCCGATCCCGTGGCACCGCTTGCTGGCGCGGTGATCACAACAGTTGGTGGCGTCCCTGCACTCTTGCTTGCGCTAACCAAAGCAGTGCATCCCGCATTGAATAGCGCCAGGCTTACAAACCCGATTAGCACGAGTACATGCTCGGTGCGAACTGCTCCCCGCGATATCCGGAAGTCTCTCATCGATCTCCTCAAATCATTGCTCCCAACAGCTGGCGAGAACCAAAAGGGGGAGCAGGCACTCCGACGCAGTTGTCAGGCTAAGGGAGTTAGACTGCGCTCGCCTACTGTTCAGAGGGCTGAAATTAGAGCAGGGTGTTGAGCAGATTGCGGACTG
>Ga0209488_10005104_pt1 | contig 10126 bp, 7 predicted proteins | sample Rivendell_Oct201_8_FD_188349 | JGI IMG/M metagenome (GOLD analysis project Ga0209488, IMG submission 188349) | Vadose zone soil microbial communities from the Eel River Critical Zone Observatory, Northern California, USA -... | ecosystem: Environmental > Terrestrial > Soil > Vadose zone >... | reverse complement strand
CTAAATGATAGATGGTATACCGTGACGAATGCCACGCTGTAGCAGAAAATAACAATAAAGATAAAGGTAGCTAATGTCCAATTGAACTCAAAGCCTCAGAAGGCAAGCATGGTCGCGGCCAAGGCTATGAAAGTCGCAAAGAATAATTTTCCGTGACAAACGAGAGCAACGCCGGCATTTGATTTCTTCGACGAGGACGCTGTCGTTGGGGTAGGGCTTGACTCTGGCGCTGATTCGGAGCCTGAGCTCGCTGCCGCAGCGGCAACATGGGGTTCCGGGATTGGAGTGGATGAGGGAGTGGAGCTTGAAGAGAGTTGGAAGGCATCGGCCACAGCAGGCTATTTGGCAAAAAAAAAAAAGTTCATAATAAATGTCACGAAAGCAACACATCTCTGGAGAACGCCTTACCGCGCCTGCAAATCTACAGCCTCCACCTGGATCATAGCAAAGCCGCCCCCAGAGGTGCTCGAGCGGAGCTGCTGGAGATGCCAAAGTCACTGGCAGGGCCACTGGAGGCAATACCTAGTCAGCAAGCCGGTTGCAGGTTAGTCCAGAAACTAAAAAATACTTGCAAAGATGTGAGACGATGAGGAAGAGAGCAAAAATGAATGACGGTACACGCATGGTGTAGTAAGGAATGGGGAGTTTAGAAATGAGAGAAAGTACGGGGGATATCCTGCAACACAGGGGCCCGCCAGTGTGAGTATAAATACCCTCGGACACAGAAAAAGTATGCCAGACATCGAAGCACACGGTGCTCGGGAGTGTACTAATCGCCATAGTAGCGAAGTAGCCAGTACCCGCTCCGCCACAGGGCCAAAAAGCACAGGCAATTGAATGTCCACTGTACGGGATCGCGGCTCATGGCAGCGTTACGGCATCCCATGTGTCTGCTGCATGGTCGAATGAAATTTCTGCCAAGGGCACCAGTGGAAGTTGTCGAAGCAGTTACTAAGTGCGCGAGGCCCCAACTTGTGGTGTCATCAGCTTAGGGCGCTCGATTCAAAGTCACCTAGAATTTCTTTTGGAATGGTGTGCCCCGAGCAGGTGTTACCACTAGAAGTCCTCTGGAGCATCACTGCACGGTTCGTACTGCACTAGGGCCCGCTCATGAGAAGTGTCAAGGCCCGGAAAGGCAACAACGTTGTTTCAAAATGGGGAAATTGGCCCAAATTAGGAAATGTGATTGCCATCAGTGATCTCAATAAGCAAAAAATAAATAAACACCAACAAGATCGACCTAGCGGCCCTTGACGAAGATGGTAGTTTGAAAGGCTGAACAAATGTAGCATCACAACAGAATCGCCTTCCCACGAACGTTCAATCAGACTTACACCCGAAGCCGCTGGTTCCAACAGGTTTCAACCGCTGGGCCGCGTAGTCAGGATCAGGTACTACTGTAGTAGGTTGCATCCCAAGAGTTCACTCTATAGTCCGTGCGCCTTTTCACGTCTTCACGGATCTATTGCCACCCTCAAAAGCTCCCCCGGTGAATTCCTCCCTACTCTTCCCCGTACAACGACAATAAGGGTAATCAAGGAAAGGGCAACGGTAGCGACCAAGGTGGTGACCTTCCCTCAGTATGTGTTTGATGGCCCTTTTCCCGGTACTTAGCTCACCTCTCAGGCTTTGGATCCTCGCGTCCGCGCGTCACCAAAACCTTCGAAAATGACGGGCAGAGGACCCGGACCCCTGGCCTGGTCGCCTCGCTGACCTCCCTCATAAACTTTCGTGCCTCATCGCGTCTGGGAACTTCCAGGAGGCCCGTTAGCAGTCCTATGAATTTGTAAAACGACCCTTTCTGGGCTCCGCTACCTCAATTGGAGACCCACGATCGCACACTCATACCATCGTTACCTTCACCGGCTCGCAACATTCATGATCGAGCGCTGATCGCTGATCTTACCAACGGCCAGTGCCTTGATTTGTAAGCAAGTGACAAACAACTCACTCCCGTCGAGCGGACAAGTTACTGAAAATTTTCACTTATGGCCCAACTGCCTCCAAAAAGCACGGGAACTTTTCCCTGGAACTGTAGCCTCGTTCTCCGAGACCCTATGCACGGCTAGCTCGCCTGAGATCAGCATACATACCCCCTGCAATTCTATAGAATGTCAACGGCAAGGGAACAGTCGACTCTTTTGAAGAATCTCTTTACATGGAGCCCAAACTCTCGAAGAGGGATCCACTAGAAGTAGCGGGAGCACCGCTGCAACGACGTTATAGGCAGGCACGGGTCAGAAGACCTTCCCTCTACCTTTGGTAGCCCGTGCCGGAGATAAGATGACGCCAATAACAGCGAAACCGACGTTCCAAACCCCTCGGTTGGAAAACCCAACTTTGGGTCTCGCTAAGAATCCCATAGAGGCGCAAGGTGGTATGACGTACGACCTTGTATAGAAGTTTGAGGACGGTAGCCGCAATCCACTTCGAGTACAGTACACTTTTCTTGTCACGTCCAGCTAAAAGAAAAACGGGAATATAATGTATATCTGTGAAGCGTTCAGGGCAGCCCCTGAATGGCGAAGAGCCCACAGGATCCAGCACTCGACCAACAGCCGCGAGACCGAAAGTTAACGGGACTCATGACGGTGCAGAGCTGTCTGGAGGTGTGGGAGAACAAACGCAGCACTAAAAGCGATCCAGCCGGTGTCACACCAGCTGGACGAGATGACGATATTGCGAATACGCCTGCGATCGTATGTTTCCAGGTAGCGGAGCCCGCTAAGCGTCGTCTTAATAAGTTCATACGAGTCACGACTGCTGATACACTGCTGACGTGCCGGATGGAGTCCCCAGACACGATGGGACTGCGATGGGTCCTTATATAAGGGATACGTATCGTGACCCTGGGTAGGCGAACGAGTAACCACTAAGAGCCTGTATAGGATCGCATGGGCCTTCCCTGGCTCTGTGCTGATGTGAGTGTCGTGATAGAGTGTTTGTATAGGAAACCCACGACTTCGTTACCGCGCTTCGTGCTTCACACGATAGTGCTGCAGCACAACCTGGTTCGGTGTTACGGTGGGACCCAAATGACGACCTGAGGGCTACTAGCTAGTACTTCAAGTTGAACCGCAACCACCACGGTCGGTTTTTCCCACGGTTTCCCAGGGCAAGGAGCACATCCAATGCATCGTCATCACCCATTACCCCACACCGAGGGGACCCCCTACACCAAGGGAACCCCCTATACCAGGGGGACCTCTACACCAAGGGGACCCCTACCCCGGGGAGGGCCACAAGCCGATATTAATTCCTGTAGTCCCTCAGTTCCTGTACAAGACGAACTCAATATTATCATTACCTGTAGTCTGTGGGTGTTTTAGCATAAAGTAATAGGGACCCCCAACAACACAATGCGACAAGAGCCTAGAAAGAGAATGGGACATCCCGAAAGACTAGATACGCTCCCGTGAGGTTTTAGTGGATGGTCACCCATTTGGGGCGGTCCCGTGACCTGAGTCCCACGCTACGCGGGATGAGCGCTGAGCATAAACGCATTTTCCCTCCCCAACCGACCCACGAGGCTGGCTCCAGTGGCCATGCAGGGCTGATGATCGTCTCCTGCTGCATGGTATCTATTTCTAGAAGTAGTTAAACGGTGTCTGACAAAACTAGGAATAGAATGCTCCTCCAAAAATGACAACCTGATGCAGGAAGGGCGCTTACAAGGTTGCCTGGCCAATGCGAGTCAAGCAGCGCTAACATGAGCGTAGCCGCATCTACTTGCTGCAACATCGCGCCGTACGATGTGACAGTGGGAGGGTCCCAACTGAGCCAAATAGGCATCCAGCCTCCGAGTCGGAGGAGGAGGGGTCACGAATACCAGCGCACCAAGCAACAAAGGGGGTACGAGTGTTAGCGGAGAGAGATCAAGCTGAGCCCATAAAAGATAGTATCAAGCGGAGAGCTCACACTGACATCCAAGTTCCTAATGTTAGACGCATTATGATCTATCGTAAAGATATTGCTTATCATTGGATGGCACATTCGGTTTGACGTTTTCATGGTGTGTGCATGCGCGATGAAAAGGATAAATGGTCCGAACCCGAACCGGATAATTGGACTGGTTTGCGCCGCCGCCGCAAAACCGCCGCGTGAATCGGAAACTTGGTAAAGAAGTGGTGTTTCAGGGCCCGTTCTCTTTAAGCAGCGCAGAGCGTTGGGTCGAGACCTCTCGGCTATCTTTGGACCCTTGTCGAAGAGGATGCGCGGCGCTGAGAAAAGGCGAAATACAGAGCGACGGCGATTGACAGCCTGAGCGAATACAGATTCGGAATCCACTGCGCGTGGGCCTGAGCTGTTAGGATGATCGCGTTGTTCATTTCGTCCTTCTTCCAGATCGGCTGTTTCGGAATTGGAAGTGAGTACGGCCCTTCTTTCGCTGTCTTAGTCTTGAGATTGTAAGACGATGAATTCCTGAACGCAGCGTGGCCTGTCTCGGGCGTCCGAATCCTTCTCTCCTTATTCTTCGGCTATCTGCCACCGTAACTCACGTCATTCCATGTTCCGATATTATTCAGCCTGTTCCTCTTATGAACACTTTGGTCATGATCTCCCCGATCACACCCCCGATTTTAATGCACGTCCTCCCCCCACGCCGCCCCGCGCCCCCGCGCATCGCACCCGTGCCCCCAAGCCGCCGCGCTCCGTCGCCGTCGCCGTCTCGCATTCCCTGTAGCCTGTAGCGTACGCTTCCATTCCCCCATGCTGTCGTGCGGCCCGCTTGTCCCTTCCCGCCACCACCGCCACCCCCAGCTCCCTTCGCCCTGCAGCGCATGCTCTCATCTGCACGGGCACGCCCCCCGCTAGCGCTTCCGGCTCGCCACGCGCCAGCGCCTCTGCCCGTCCTTGGACGCACGCGAACGCCCACGCCACCCACCGCCCATCACCCCGACGCTCGCCACTCCTGGATCCCCCCCTTCCCGCGAGCGCAGTCCCCGGGTTGGAGGGAGTGCCCCGTGCATTCGCAGCGCCCCCCAGCCGTAGACTTGACGCATTTCCGTTCGATTACATTTTGTTTTGTATGGCACAAGTGTAATAATAATAAAAAGGTTTTACTATTAAGCTGAGTGCGAAACAGCTGTCATACTAGTAGGAAGGCACAGGGGAAATCGGGCACCTGCCATTTTTGGCGCGGGAAGTGTATGTAATCGTTTTTCCAATCAGCTTCCGGATACACCAACTGAGAACAAGACGCTCTCAGCAAATCCTCCACGTCTTTCTCTCCTAGTACAGCTCCTCCACCTCGTTCTCCACCTCCGCCTCGGGCTCTTCCTCCTCCTCCTCCTCCCCTTTCTCCGCCTCCTCCTCCTCAGGTTCTTCCACCTTTCCTTTCTCCTCCTCTGACTCCACTTTCTCCTCCTCTGAGTCCTCTTTCTCCTCCTCTGAGTCCTCCACTACCTCCTTCCCTTCCTCATCTTCGTCCTCTGAGTTCTCCTTTTCCGAGTCCTCGTCCTCGTCCTCCCCCTTGTACCCCCTAGGTTTCCGAAAATTTTGGCCCCTTCGGGGTTGTTGTCTGGTTAGGTATTTCCCCAAATCTCCCAAGTTCACCACCACCATGGTCTGGGCTGAACCACCAGCACCACCGCCACCTCCACTACCTTGTGCTTGTAGACACAGGATTTTCTTTAATTAGAAAGCATTCATGTCTATGTTATAGATAATTACTTACTAGTACCTAGTCCTTTTGGCATCAGCCTGAGAGCACCAAGGTGTATGTCGAAATGGAAGGGGTTGCGAAAGTCGTGTAATGAAGTGAAGTGGCACTGTTGATTGAGCTGAGCGATACCCTGACTGCGCTTAAGTACCATGACATGACTAATGATGGGCGGAAGGTATACAACTGGTATACAGCTCTCGGTCATCCAGGGATCTTTGTTACTGTACTGGTTTATTAATGGAACGATCCGGTCGAAGTTCTTACATCATGATCATGGCTATACGTGGCTATACTAAGTTAGCTCCGCATATTCAAGCTCTCCGCACGCACATGTGATCCCCTGACAGTCGGTCGTAATGGCCTAGTACTACGCCCATATTGTAAAGCTGTTCGGACGCCGGTTACGGTACGGGGGTATAGCCGTAATTACCCGTCCGCGGGTTTAACCTACGACCGTTTTTCACAGTTGTCAGCAGCGTCCCAGGCACAACAGGAGCACCTCTGCCTTGCCTTCGTCGTTTTGAACACCCTACATGCCCTTCCTATTACCTACGCTTAGGCCTTGCTTGGAGCCCTCGATGCTGAGGGCTACTGAACCATCATCGGCAATAGACACCTCACCATCATCTCCCCGTAAGGCTAGCGCCTGGGCTAGATCGTATGGCCCTATAGCCTCATCGCATCCATGATCCACTGGCGGAGTCCGCCGCTGGTGAAGATCTCTCGACCATGGGGTTGCACTAGCACATTGTGCCCGTGCTCGCCAGCTTGTCCAAGGTGGTGTGGCCTGAGGGGTGGGGTTGGATAGAAGACTGGTGCCCGGTTTCCATGCGCACAACTTGCCTCCTCAAACTCAAGGTGTGTATTTGTCTGCCCGCCCCAGTCCTTTAGAGTGGAGATGCATAACGACCTCCGGAGGCCCGCTTTGGCCACCACATTTACTGATGACGTGACACGCAACGCAGTTACTTTCCTCCTGCGGAACAAGGGCGATGTGCTGGATGCATTTATGTCCCTCGAGTCATTCAGGGACATTGTACGGGCATCAAGGTTTCGCAGTCGGACAGAGGGAGGTTACCTCAGCTGAGCCTTTGAAAGCACCGCGCTGTGACCGGCACTGCACACCAGCTTACCGCGGTTATCACTTGTGACGTGCTACAACTCAACAGTGGTGCAGAGTGCCTGACTCGCACACTCCTTGAGCGTGTGCACACCTTCGCGTACGCAAGTGACATACCGAAGTTAAGCACTCCGCTACGTGACATAGCTCAAGAACCACACACCTTGTACAGTATCCTTCCATCGAGCACGCGGAGCCTCTGCGTCCGAGTCCTCAATCACAAAAACACTGTACAAGGCTTTGCACGATAGGCCACTCGACCTCTTCGGCCTGCGACACTGCAGCTGTACCGTGTGGGTGTACCACAAGCCCAAGAGTGAACGCCTTTTACGATTTGCGTGAAGTGTATTGGCTTCATTTGGCGCCTTGCCGGCGGCGATTGATTGCGTTTTCGACAAGCGGGTCTGGCTCGTCATAGTGGAGGTCGTTGCGTGCTGTGGAGAGGTCTCATATTCACTGGCGTCGTACGCTCAAAGTTGGCCATCCTCGAAGTCTGCCACGAGTCCTGCCGCACGAGCAAGGGGAAATAAAGAGTCGAGGCCAGGCAGCGTTGTAGGTGGGCACGCCATTAATATGTGATGCGCACTGGCAGCGATGCTGTTCATAGGGTCGTGGTCAGAAGTCAGCAAGCTGATAACAATGTAGAACATGAGGTCTTTCGAAATTACAGGAGGTGCGATTGCCCTGGGGGCAGGCAGGGAGACAAGCTGCTCGGTGTGTGACACCCCGGAGGTCGCACAAGGGGAGCACCAAGCGGTCAGGCCGATCTGTCGGACGCTGCGTGATGTCTGCGAATATAAATAACCTAGGGATCAACAGACTGATGATTCCGAGTCCTCACCTTTCTTAGTTTCACGGCCAAAGACCCTGAGATCAGATGGATCCTCTACACCGTGGCACCTCAGGCGGTGCGAGTCCTGTTCTCCATGCCTCGGCTCTTGTCCTCTTCGCCCCTCTGGACCATGTCATCACACCGCGGTTCCATGTCTCCTACAAACCGTTACCCCCACTTGCGGGTGGAGTGTTGGAGTGGAGGTCGAGTGACATAAAATATCCCTTTCTGGCTTAGAAGCTTACATAATGAAAAAAACTATATAACTCTTCTGGCAGCAAAATGAAGCCGCTCCTCGCTCCTCAAAATGATTGCGACTGGCGAAATGTAGGTCCCTTTCAAGTCTATACCTTTTTTGGCCCTAGGGTAGGTTTCCTAATATGATGGTCACAGTAACTGTCCATTGGACCTGATGAAATCTGAGTAAGTTCGTATTCCGCTCGGACATAACAGGAATGGCATGGACGTACCGGGAACTGGAGAAAATCTAAGGCGAGAAGCGGATCGGTGCGGTGGAAGACGAGAGGACAGAAGTAAGGGAAACATGACACAGGTTTAGCGTCAAATCAGAGACTTCTGGTACTTACCTTCTCTTGATTCCCCTCGCGCCGATGTTATTGGATCCTCCGACTCACTCTGCCCGCTCCCCCACGCTGTCACCATGACCTGGAGTCTGACACAGTTGTGGGCAGAGGGTACGGGAGCAACGCGGTCACAGTGGGATGCAGGACTCGGAGGCACGCGACCAGGCCAAGGGCGCGGGCCCGGGATTCCAAGGCTGACCGTACATACAATGGACCGGCTAGGTCGCACGAGAGCGAAATTGAAGGATCTGAATAAGAGGGCGGCCAACAAGATTATCTTCAGGGAGAAGAAATGAGGTATGCAACTTCCTATCTATCGCGACGGCATTGTCATGCCCAAGCTCTGATGCGAGGTTCATACTAGGGGAAGGAACGGTCGACCGTCACGGGCTGAAAATCAATGATGCCGTTGAGTCTCCATCTTCCATTTACAAGAACAATGAAATGGTCCGATTCATGACTGGTACGACTTTCGGGGAGCGTTACTCTCGATGGTTAAGGTGTTGGTTCGATTCTGGCCCCGAGGTGAAGGGTCGCGCGCCGACGCCGTCGTGTCGACTTCGGCCAGCTTTGGAAGAACTCCGTGACGAGTACGTTTGTATCTTACACTGCGTAGTTCTGCATACTCACTCCCGTGGACGTTCATACGCAAGTGGGCGTACTCAGTGGATCCAGAGAACGTCACTTTTCAGTCGTTTCCAGATATGATGCGTTCTTGTTCCACGCTCATTGCGCTGTGCAGTAGCTGTTGTAACCTCATTTCTTTAAGACTCAGCGCCACTTGTTGTTGCTTCTGTGTCAGAATTATACCACTCATCGAGGTGATCGAGACGATCTTAACTGAGTTTTCTGCAATTTGCATTCCCTCAGTTGTGGCATGTGCCAGTGTGGCGGGGTAACATTGGCTTGACAGCTCTCAACATGGCAACTCCTACTCCTAATCCTCCTCCTCCCCCGAGTCATTCCCACCTTCCTCCGCTTCCTCTTCCTCCTCCTCCTCCTCCTCTTCTTCCTCTTCCTCGTCCGAATCATACCTCCTCCTAGGTTTCCTAGAGAGGAGTTTTCCCAAGTTCACCACCACCGTCGTGTTTGCCGACCCACCAGCACCACCGCCACCACCACTACCACCTGCTCGTAGACACAGAATGTTCCTTAATTAGAAGGCATTCATGTCTATATTGTAGATAATCACTTACTAGCAGTACTTAATCCATTTGACATCTGGGCTACCTCCAACTTGAAGCACAAACTTGAGGTGTATATAGAATAGAAGAAATTGAGAATGGGTGTGGAAATGAAGCGAGTTGTCAGTGGAAGAGGCGGCACTGCTGGTCGGGTCAGGCGAAATGCTGGCTACTTAAATACCATGGATCCTAGTATACCAGTTAGGAATGGTAGATGGGGTCTCAGACCGCCATCACATTCCAGGGTCATATGTCTCCGGCTTGACGTCAAAGACGTTTGACAATCGGCAAGTGTTTGGGCCGGATACAAACTTTGAAAGTGCTTGTATTGGATATCCCACCGGCGTACGCCAGTGACATATAACCGTGGGAAGAGATGGACACCTGAAAGCAGCTTTGTGATCATGCCGGCGATCCCGCTTCTAACTCAGACCCTACATCAGTAAAGTTCGCCGCTGCCAACGGAAACTTCTCGGAATTGGTTTTCGCCGGGGTCGTAGGTTGTTACGGTGTTGCACGTCCACTGATCTTCGTTCCATCCAATGCGTTAAGTGATGCTATCATGTAGAAGGTCTAAATACATTTGCTGTAAGCAATCAGTGTCACCACTCGGAGCTTCGTAGGCTCGTAGGCTCGCGGCCCTCGTCTCGTTCGCGACCCCCACTTCTGGACATCGTTAATTGTTGTTACCACAGCGGTGATTGTTGGTCTTGTCATTCTAACCAGCCGGTAATGGTGGAG
>Ga0209488_10005103_pt1 | contig 10127 bp, 14 predicted proteins | sample Rivendell_Oct201_8_FD_188349 | JGI IMG/M metagenome (GOLD analysis project Ga0209488, IMG submission 188349) | Vadose zone soil microbial communities from the Eel River Critical Zone Observatory, Northern California, USA -... | ecosystem: Environmental > Terrestrial > Soil > Vadose zone >... | reverse complement strand
GTGAGCCTTCCCCCAATTGACGTTCCATTCCGCGCGCCCTTGGCGCTACTGACCGTCGTCACACCCACATACGGGGTTGAATTTCTATAGCTCGCTTCCTGCCGCTTCTTCATGAGGCGATATCTGAGGGGCTTTCTGAGGCGGCCGACGACATCCAAGTGGCTGGCGCACTACAGTTGGGCAACGGCTGGATGCACATACATGGTAATACGCTCAAATTGTGCACCATTAAAGCCACTCACTTAGCATTCGTCCTCTTCCTTGTACGACGTGATGCAGATGAGCGCAACATTCCGCCCTTGAACCGTATCGGTGATCCGGACGACATCCTCGCTTCCGTCCGAGTGGAAGACGGAAAGGTAGGTCCTGCTTTCCTCTCCCCCCCCCTCTCTTTCTCTCGCCTTTCCGGCCCACCGACGAAGCACTTGCAGATTATCCCGGAGACATACCAGGCGATGCCCTCGTACCGCGTTTGCACCGCCCACGGCATTACCCAGCTTACCGAAGGACTTGCATCGAAGCTCCAACGCCTTCTAGAAGAGTGCGCACGCAAGGAGAGTAGGACGGCAAATCCATAGCATATGCTTTTGGGCAGAGTATTCTGCGCGTGCGTGCAATTACAGGTCGACGCGTCTGGTAGTCTGTGGTAGAACTATACGTGATGTGTCGCCTGCGTTGCCGTTCCAACTACCACTTCTCGCGTTCGCCCTGCAACAATGAAGATTAGGCTGCGTCAATCCCTGCCTTAAGTTATGGTGCATTGGCACCGCAAGAGACTTTGCCCACTTGGCCTATCCCGGAACGGCAGTGGAAAGTTTAGATCCGCATGAAAATACTATGGTCGGAGGACGGTGAGATTTGTGTACATCCACTTAGGCCGGCGGCACTGTTAGCAGAAATGTAACTCGCTAGTTGGACAGACTCGCTCTATCGGAACACCTCACGGAAACAGAGCGATAAAAAATATATTCCAGGATAACTAAAGCGTACAGATGGCATGAGAGTCAAATGAAGAACGATATGTAAATCAATCATGATCATGAAGAGCATATGCAAAGTTGAGTTGTAAATGTCGTCCCCTACCAAATTACCATACATGAGTATACAAAAATGCCATAAAGGACAAAGATTCATGTCAGAAGGTTCCGTTAGTTTCGTCAAGATGAGCGGGGTGAACGAGGACCAAAGAGACCGCGTTGCGGTTGCGGTTCTGGTACCAGATGAACCGTGGGTTCACTCGGCGGCGGCGTGTATTCGACGTCAGGTTGTACTGTTTGTACGTGTCAGGCACTACTTCAACCAGAAAACTTGAGAGAATTTACCTTGCCAGGTCGCCCACGAGCCAGTGGTCTGCGCACGGTCGGGTGGTGGCCCAACCGGTGGAGTCGTTTCGATAACGGGTCCAGGTGGGCGAGACTCAGCCTTCCTACGGCGTGGCCTGAATCCACCTCTTTGGTGAACGGAACGCCAGGCACCTTGGCGAGGTTCGGGAGGAGGTCCAGGCTCATCAGGCGGTAGATCAGCTGGCGGTTGCGGGGCGAGATGAGCCGTGCTCGGTTTCCTGGGGTGAATTTAACGGTTAAGTCGATGAAGCTACGTAGCGAAACGATACACCCACCAATCTGGATCAAACATGCCGCCGGGATCGTATTTGCTTCGGAGGTTCAAGAGAGTGCCAACTTCACTGAGGAATTCATACGCATACGTAAACAACTGAACTGGATATGAAATGGCAATGACCAACAATTGAATGTTTCGCCTTTCCTCACGAAGTTTACCGACTTCGCCGAGAAGCATCCGCACTTCTGACGCCAAGGATTTGCTAAATTCATCAAGGTACTTTGAAATGGTCGGTTAGTCATCACTCAAAGGTGGCACAAAAGGACGCTCACCCCCTGTACATTGAATGGGACTTGTACATTTGCCGTTGACCGCACGGCCTCCAACAAGTCCGCCTGTTTTCTGTCGGTGTCATCGCGCCATGCTGTGGACCTGATTAAGCACTGGGTCGTTCCGTATTCAAATGGGCACCCACCGTTGGTCAGAGATTCGAAAAATTCCCGTAATCTTTGCAATTCTTCCATGATATCTTGAGTGGCTGAGAATAGGTGAACACATGAGGACGAATGAGAAGCAAAATTTCGCTTACAGGGCCGTTCCGCTTCAGCACGGCGCTCATCTTCACACCGCTGCCTGTCTTCCGCGTTGTTATTAATAATAGTTTGAACCATGCCGAAGAGATCCTGGAACTGTCTGTTCGTCTCATCGCGCCATTCCATCTTTTCTCTCCATCGTTCGTCCACAGTTTCCTTCTTCCGAGCAAACTCTTCGCGATGAGCGAGGAGAAGGTCAGTGATCTCGCTGAGTTGCTTCCTCATCTCATCGTCGCGCTCGAGATTTCTGTGGGATTCATCCTCACGTCGCATTTCCTCGTCATGGTCACGCTGCTGTCTCTCACGATCCAACTCGTTTCGCACACGAGCGAGTTCCTCTTCCAACTCCCGCACGCGAGCGTCACATTCGTCGTCGGCCCGCTTGCGTTCCGCGAGCACTTGCTGTTCGAGTTGCTCTCGTGCAGCGCGCGCGTCTTCCCGTTCCGCTTGGAGTTGCCTCATCATTTCCTCTCGCTCGCCTTGTACAATGTCTCTGATATCGTCCGCATGGCGAGCTGCAGACTCTGCAGATGCACGACGGATCGACGCGATCACGGATTCCGCTCGTTCTGGGACTTCCAGCACGTCTGAAGGCAACGGTACAGGTGGAGCACCAGGGGCGCCAGGGGGCACTGGCTGCCGCGAGAGTGCCGAGAGTAAATCTTCTGTCCTCGCCCTTTCATCCTCGAATTGACGAATCCGTTCTACTTGCGCCTCAGCGAATTGACGTTCCCGTTCAGCCTCTTTCTCCTGGAAGTCGTGTTCACGACGCATCTCAGCTTCTGAAGCGCCTTGTGTCGCGTCAGCCAACTGGCGTTCAATCTCCCCGAAGCGTTCATGCCGGTCTCGCTCGGCGTCATCGTAGTCCAGCCTGCCAGGACCAGATGGAGCACGGGTAAAGTCGGGAACGCCCCTCGTTGTGGGAGCGCGGGTTGGGGCGCGTGGCACGGGAGGACCTGGAGCGATGGGATAACCTGGAACGTCACGCGGTACTTCGCCAGGCGCCTCTTCTGAAGGCGGGGTCACTGATCTATCACGGATATGACCGTAGGACTCTGGTTCTGGGATTTCTCCTGGTACCGGCGCTGATCGGGGTATTGAAGGAGGAACAGGTTGTGTGGGAACGCGGGACACCTCCGGGGCTGGAGCGTCACGAGGCAACTCGCCAGGTGCTTCCTCTGAAGGTGGGGTCAATGAACGGATGTGACCATATGTCCCCGGTTCTGGTATCTCCCCTGGTGCCACTTCTGATCGTGCAGGTAGAGGAACGGGATGCTCGGGAGGGCCAGGGCGTCGGGATACTTCTGGGGGTAGGACAGGAAGAAATGGAACACTGGGACTCGCAGCACGCACTTGCTCCTCGAGGGAAGGCGTTCTAGGTTCTTCCTCTTCGAATATCCTGGACACAGGTCCCGATATGGGAGGTTCATAGGCTAGAAAAACAATTCAATTAGTTGCATGTGTTGCATAGTCCAGAAATACTTACGAGTAGATATGGTCCGTGGCCTCCCATGGTCAGGAGGAAGTACATGGATGGGCTCTGGTCCAAGAGCTTCGATAATGGTGGGGGCGCGAGATGGCCGGGTACGGCCTGATGGTGCTCTGCCAGTTGGTACTGGGACTTGTTCTGGCGGTAGGTACTGAGTCGGTTCGCCGAAAGGATGCCGGAGTGGCTCAGTTTCCGGCTCAGTAAAGCGCGATAGCTCTGTTGGCGACGGAGGGGGACCCGTGTGTATGTGGACACCAGCAGGCTGAGGGAGAATAACAGGGCCAGCCCCGCGGTCGGTAGGAACACCAACCTGGATTGGATAGACAGGGCTTGGTGAACGGTACCGTCGAGAGCGACGATCACGCCGGCGCTCTTCCTCATATTCATCTGATGGAGTGAGAGAGCGGTCGGGAGATCGACGACGACGTCGTCGGCGCCGTCTTTCACGAGAATCAGAGCGATCACGTTCAGAAGAGGGGGTCCTTGAATCAGAGTATCGTGTCCTTCCACGATAAGTTGAATATGGCCTGGGTTCAATGTGGGGGATGCCAGCCGGAATTGGCACAGGAGGGGGGAAAAACTGCATGGGGCGTTCTGAGTAGTGTGAGGGTGCACGAGACGGAGTAGGATACAGTCTCGGTGACTCTCGGCGACTGGGACTACGATAATCTGGCGAACGCCTCGACGGGGCAATAGCCGTAACAGGAGGCGGCATAGGTTGAACGGGAAACCCTGGCGGAGGAACGGGAAACCCTGGCGGAACAGGACCAGGCATGGAAGGAGGGAACATAGGAGCGACAAAGGAGGGCCGAGGAGACAAAGTGCTGGGAGTTTGTGAAGGCGAGGGCGTGCGGGACCGAGACTCTTGTAGAATTACTTGACCCGGAGGAATGAACGGCATACCAGGCGGTCCAAAGGGAGGTCCAAAGGGAGGTCCCATGGGAGGTCCCATAGGAGCTCCAACAGTTTGAGGAGGAGGTTGGATGATTATTGGACCTTCTCGACGATCGTCAAATTCAGGGCGTTCTGAACCCGGGGGACGGGGGGAAGCCAGAACGTCAATTGGTGGTCGACCAATGATGGGCGGGGCTAAAACAGGCTGATCAAATGGGGGTTGCATGGGGCCTCCTGGGGCCATGACCCCAGGTTGTGGGGGGATGTTGATTATTGTGGGTTGGCCACTGGGAGCAAAAGGCGGAAGAGGAGAAGGTGGTGTTCGCGACGAGCTACGCGATGAGCGTCCGGGGCTTGCAGTCCTTGGGGGTTGCTGAGAAGGTGGGTACACGAAAATGGGAGGTGCAGGCTGCGATGGCACTATCTGGGGACCGGGAACAACAACAGGTGCCATAGATGGCGAGCGAGGAGACCCCATGCTGGGGGACCTGAAGGAAGAGGATGGCTCTGGAGGTATGAACATGTCCCCTTCATCAATAGGAATAGGCGGCTGGTATGGTCCAGGGGGTAGAGCCATGCTCGACCGGGGTGCCAGTGGGCCCAGGTCTGGAGGGATGAACGGCGCACCTCCATCCATCATCGACCGAGGGGAGGGGAACACCGGAGACTCGGTCGGGGTCGGCGTTCTAATTGGACGAGGTATCACGGGGGGTAAAAAGGGATATTGCTGAGCAGGTTGAGGATATGCGACTTGAGGGGGTGGAGCTACAAAGGCCCCGGGCGGTCCAGTTCCTGGCCGAACAGGAATACCGGGGCCAGGACGGCCAGGAGGCCCAGGAGGCCCCGGGGCAGGTCCAGGTGGCATCATGAAACCACCTGCCTCTGTTCCAGGCCCTGGTGGCAGGACTAAAGGTGTGTGGATTAGAATGTCTATTAGTAACAATTATAGAAGATTGGAACTTACAAGGTCTTCGGGTCAGGCCCAGTTCATAGAGGTCCCGATGAAGCGAGTCTATGCGATCATTAACACCACGAAATTCTGCTTGACGATCTGACACATCGTTTCCCAGCCACTCATTCAACGAGTTCATATACCTCATTAGCTCGCGCTGCTGTTCCAGAGAGGCTAAGTGCATGAATCGATTTTCCTGTGTGGAGTCAGATTGTTTGAAATTCCCAACTACTCAGCAAGAGAACATACCCGAACCATGGCCATCATATCATTGAAAATAGGAGGCAGAATGACAGACTAAAGGGAAATTTGGTATGAGCGGGGTTCATTACAGCGCAAAAGACTTCTGTACCTGGGTAAATGGTGGAGGGATGGGTGGTACCACCCCTGGCTGAGCAATTTGGGGCACTGCCTGGGGTGCAGCGGGCCCTGGTGGCTACAACGTCGTTAACCAAAGGCACAGCAACAGGGGAAAGCGCATACCATTGGGGGTGCTGCTTGGTACCACGGGTGCGTCTCAAGCTGCGGGGGTGCAGTGGCACTCCCAGCGTCTCGCCCAGGTGGAGGAGGCTACATGGTGCATAAGTGTGTACATCACGGAGGAAAATCGATATCAAACTCACCGGCGGCGGCGGCTGCTGTCGTCGCCTTCTACGGCGTTGAAGTTCGTCAAGAAAGTCCAGATCGGGTTCTTCCACGCGCGTCGTCCGGCGAGGAACATCAGCCCTTGTTACGGGTGCTTCTGAAGGCCGTGAAGGAGGCAACGGACTTGGAGGCAACGGACCCTGTCTGAGAGCTCTCCCTGTGCCTATGCGTGACGGGCGCCGGCGACCCAAGTCACGAGTAACGAAGGGTTCAGCAAATGCGAGAGGCACAGTGTATGGCCTTGGTGGGGGTAGGTCAGTAAGAAGTGTCGGACTAGCACTGCGAGGACGCGGTCCACGGGCATCAGGTCGAAAGGTTAAGGGTACGAATGCGGGTGGTGGTTGGATCGCAACCTGAGCCGGAGGTTGAGGAGGACGAAGAAGTTCTGCCATCATATCATCGAGCGACGTTCCAGGCCTTTGCGGCGTCGGGGCAATAAGCGTCGGTGGCTCTCGTGTCATCCTCTCCCATCTTTCCCTGAGACGCCTAATCGCAGTCGAGGTGTCAGAGCCAGAATCAAACAATGACTCTTGTTCCGGAGTCGGAGCCCCCGCACGTCTTTGCGCATCGGCCAGCCTGTTAATCAAGTCCTCAAGTCGTTGTAGTCTCTCTATTAGTTCCGCGTTGTCTGGCGGCAGAGGACAACGTTCGCGGAGATCATCCAAGAGACGATTTGTGGACAACTGCCCATCCTGCAGGGCATCAGTTTGTGCCTTAACAGCATCTAATACGTCGCGGATGCGGTTTATAGCTTCGCGATCGATGCCTGGCGCTGCGGGCCTGATAGTTGCGCTCGAAACCACAGACGGTGTAGGGGATACCATACGCCGTGTAACCTCTGTTGAAGTCCGGGAGAGGTATTCGCCCGATGAAGGGGGGGATTCTGATATGGGCGTCAGAGGGAGGGTCCTGGATGAGGGAGAGCTAGATGGGGAGGACGTTATTGAAGATGATGGAGGGGAAGACGATATTGAGGTAGATGCAGTAGGAGACAACGGTTGCTCAATAAATGGCTCGGATTCCATCAAGCTGAGATCGTCAGAGTGATGAGAAGACAAGAATGATATACTCGAACTCAAAGGACTTGGAGAGCGTAGGATACTGGGGGGAGGGGTTAGGGTAATCGCTTTCACAGCAGGGGGCTCCGATGGATAATCTGGGGCTCCGCGAGGTTCGCGCAAAGAGATGACGCTGCTTCCGCCGACGGAACGGTCCTTGAAGTGAACAGCAGGAGGAAGGACAGGGGCGGGAGCCTCCTTCTCGTGAATGTAATCAGCGAGGTCGCGAAGTTCATTCTGGATCTCTCCGAGATGATCATGAACTCCTTGATTGTCGCGCTGTCTGTCATTCTCCAACCCATGCAGGTACTGGAGAAGACGATTAATGTCATCGGTGATGATGACGCTCGGTGGCCTCTCGGATGGTGCCCTTTCTGAAGGTATAGTTATCAAGTCGGAATGGATAGAGGGGATACTGCCACGAGGGCTAGTCAAGCTGACTATAAGGCTAGCGGTTGGCGCTGACAGTGATGAAGGCGACCTGGGGAGAGGAACATGCGCGGGCGAGATCTGTGGAAGAACGTAAGTCTCATCACATACAGTCTAGCGGAAACCTACTGCTCTTGAAGGTGGCGACCAGTGCGTGTGTAATAGCGATGGCTCGGTTGACACATCATCCAGCTCAAAAAGGGACCTACTATCCAAGACCTCCGACTCCATTGCGATAGAAGAAACTGTCGAAACTGTAGAGGGTGTCCTCGTTAAGGTGACCGGAGGTGGTTCAGGAGAAAGTATAGGTGTTGCCACCGTTGTGGAAGACGGGATTTGCGGTGAAGGGGAGGGCACAGTAGGAGGAAGGGACGGAGAGGAGGGTGTGACAGAAGGAGAGACGGATACTGTCGACGTGAGAGAAGGGGACGAGGACGAGGAATAGATGATCGATGGGGACTCGCTAGAAGGGCTCTCATCAATCGTGCTCAGCCGGCTTAGCTCTTGAGATGTGTACGGAGAAGCTGTGGGCCGCAAAAAAGATGTATCAAACGAGATATCTGGTCCCTCGGGAAAGGCTATGGACTGCACTGAGGGGGAAGCCCGTAAAATCGACGATTCGTAGGTGTCATCTGTTTCGGTTGCCCATAGAGACTCTGGAATAGAAGGACTGCGAGGGACTCGCGGAGGACTTGCACGTGATGGAGTAATGGTGGTTGGCGTCGACTCAGTGATCGACGACAGTAGCGACGTCGTTGGCAGTGACTCCGTAGGACCAATGGGCGAAGGGGCAGGCAGGGACAAAGGAATGGATCTTATGGATCTTACGGACTCGGCAGAGGAGTCTGGCGGCACGGGGACCACCACAGGTGGTTCGGGTTCGAGTTCGGGTTCGAGTTCGGGTTCGAGTTCGGGTTCAGGTTCAGGTTCAGGACTTAGTTCAGTAGGTAGGACAGACGGAGTCGACACAGACTCTGGCAGTCGGATTCTCCTGGGAATCATCGTCGTGGAAACCGACGGAATGCTCTCTATGTCGGAAGGAGAGCTTGTAGAGGAGAGGTCATCTGGGTAGAGAGCGAACCCACGTTCTATGTAATGTATTGGCGGCTCTGGGAAAGGCTCGACGGTCGCAGGGGGCACAGGAGCACGAGGCGCAGGAGCACGGGGTACAGGGATGGGGGGAACAGGAACAGGAGGCTGAGGAACAGGGATCTGAACTTCCTCTGGAGTGGGTTGACGTGGAATGACCTGGACAACCTCTTCAACAATGGGGGGGACTACCTCTTCAACGGGTTGTGTAATGACTTGTTCAACCGGCTCAGGTGTGGCAGCCTGAATACCTTCCGAGACGACAACCTTTTCCGGTTTGCAGTGACACTCCGCATCGTCGTATTCTGTCGACACTTCTGTTGGGCATACATCTGCAGTTGCAAATGGTGATGTCGGTTCGCTCTCGCAAATTGGTGCCGTGATGTAGTCGGATACCGACTCGACTTTGGGGCTTGCTTTGGCAGTGATGAAATCGCCCGAGGAGGTGCTCTTCGTGGCCTCCGATTCCGAAGTACACATTTCAGCGGTCTCGTAAAGCGAAGGGATGCTCGGGAGAGAGGCAAAGGACATGATTGAGGGAGAACGTGCTGTCTCATACGGGGTGGAGCTGGTTGGTGTTTCCGTACTGCTCGGAGGCTGCTCAGATCTGGGAGAGCGCTCAGAGGATGAGCTCGGTAGGGGTGTGTCATTGTTAGGCCTCGTATGAGTAGACCTAGAGTAACTCTCCAGAGTACTCAACTCATCACTACGTGAGTATTCGGAATATGACCTGGAAGGGTTGTGGTTTGACGAATTCTCTTTGTCCGAGGACGACTCCATGCCAGAGAGAGACGAGAAACTAACGGAACTTGCATTGTCCCTCCTTGTCCTCACGGCACGCGATCGAGTGAGTCCAGTGGCCTTTGAAGGTGACAGTCGAACATCAGCTGAACTGCCCAAATACGAGGTGCTTTCTCCTCGGTATGTTGGTGGGACCACCGTTCCAGATCCAGACGTCTCCTCGGTGGGTATGGCAGAGATAGTATCAGTGTCCAGTGTTGTGACATGGGTTTCTGAGGTCAAAGAGTGGAAGGTGGACTGTTCACCGCTGGTTCTTGCTCCGGACGAAAAAAAGGCATCATCCGACAGTGAAGTTGAGAACTCCGAGCCGGCAGTCCGCGCACGAGAACCACCACGACCAGCGCTAGGCGGCGGTGTGACAATAATATCGCGGCGGAGCGTCGGTCCGCTTGACACAGTGACAGGGGAACCTCCTCCAACGATGGTGCCTGCGAGCCCTAGACCAAAGCCTAATCCAGGTCGCGCATCCTTGGCCCGTCGCAGGGCAGATTCAAATTCCTCGCCAAGATCTGTCATAGATGTGGTACGACGTAGCGAGCTGCTGCGACTCGGAGCAATCACCCGTGGGTCTCCAGGATAAACGATTGTTTGGTTGGAGATTGCAGCGTCATCAACAG
>Ga0209488_10005102_pt1 | contig 10127 bp, 6 predicted proteins | sample Rivendell_Oct201_8_FD_188349 | JGI IMG/M metagenome (GOLD analysis project Ga0209488, IMG submission 188349) | Vadose zone soil microbial communities from the Eel River Critical Zone Observatory, Northern California, USA -... | ecosystem: Environmental > Terrestrial > Soil > Vadose zone >... | reverse complement strand
TACGTTGTACTTGTGGCCGGGACGGCCCTGCGCAAGCACGAGCAGCAGGCCGCGGCAGTGATCGTCGACGTGCAGCCAGTCGCGAACGTTGCCGCCGTCGCCGTACACCGGCAGAGGCCGGCCGTCGAGGGCGTTGAGCACCATCAGCGGAATCAGCTTTTCCGGAAACTGGCGCGGCCCGTAGTTATTCGAACAGTTCGTGAGCAGCACCGGCAGGTCATAGGTCTGGCCGTAGGCCCGCACCAGATGGTCGGCGGCGGCTTTGCTGGCCGCATATGGCGAGTTGGGCGCGTACGGCGTGTCCTCGCGGAACACTCCGGCGTCGCCCAGCGAGCCGTACACCTCATCGGTGGACACGTGGAGGAAGCGAAACGCCGCGCGGTCCGCCGCGGACAGCCCCCTCAGATAGTAGCGCGCCGTCTCGAGCAGCACGAACGTGCCGGCGATGTTGGTGTCGATGAACGGCCGCGGCGAGTCGATCGAGCGATCCACGTGGGTTTCCGCCGCGAGATTCAGCACCGCTGCCGGCCGCACGTCGGCAAATACCTGCGTCATCTTGTCCGCGTCCGCAATGTCCGCGCGGATGAACATGACGCGCGGGTTGTCGATCGCTCCCTCAAGGTTCAGCAGGCTACCCGCGTAGGTCAGCTTGTCGATGACGACCAGCCGATCGGTCGTGTCCGCGAGCGCGCGATGGACCAGATTGGAGCCGATGAACCCGGCGCCGCCGGTGATGAGGAGGGTGTTAATAGCCCTTCCCCCGGCCGGCGCTGCGGGCTTGCGCCGCTGCGGCGAGAGGGGCAGCAGGCGCGGCCAGTGCGGTGGACAGTCTGACCGACGGCGATGACGGCATCAGCATCCAGGTGAATTCGTCGCCGCCAAGCTCGCCGCCAAACCCCGTTGAGAGGAAGTCGCCCGCGCCGTCGATTCGTCCGCTCAGATAGTCTCTGAGGTGCGCGACGACCTTGTCTTCCGGATCGTAAAGCCGGATGGTTCTCACCCCGCCCGGCATGCCGTGCGGCCAGTTCTCCCACGAACCGCTTCGGAATCGCAGGGACACGTTGGATTCATCGGTCACCTGCCGCCAGGTGCCCCTCAAGAGCGGCCGGCCCTCGGTGAGCTCCAGCGTGACGAAACGAGGCAAACGCTCCAACCGGACTTTCAGCGTCAACATTGAAGTCTCCTCGGCAGACGCTCGTGTGCGAGTGTGACGACGGAGTGCGTTAGAAGTCGAAGGCCAGTCCGAAGGTGATGCGACGTGCGAAACTGGCCGTATTCGCCTGGCCGAACAGGGGACTGAGCAGGACGCCGTTGTAGCCCTGCAGGTTCACGGTGTTCAGCACGTTCTGCGCCGAGACGCTCAGGGCGAGCGTCCGCTGGGCCTTCAGAGGATTGGCGAGCACGAAGACCTTGGCGAACGACAGATCGAACCGCATCAGCCGCGTCCCGCGGCCCAGGTTGCGCGGGATGATCGTCTCGCCAGCCGTCGGAAATGGATTGAGCGATCCCCACGGCGTCGCGACGGCGTTGACGTCGCCGGGCATCGCGAACGAGGGCCGGTCGGTCAGGTGGCCGTCCAGGTTGTTGTCCAGACCCGTCGTGATGTCGTACGGGCGCGGCGTGGAGTACGTGAACGACGGCACCAGGATGAACAGGTGCGGCATCATCACGGTCCCGTTGACATAGATCCGGTCCCGCTCATCGTCTGCCGACGGACCCCATTCGTTCGAGAGATTGTGCGAGTCTGCCGCGATCGTTTGCGGGCCGTCGGTGTTCGATCGCGAGAAGCCGCGGGTGTAGTTCGCCAGAATCATCGTGCCCGAATTGAAGTCTGCGCGCAGGCCGACCTGCAGCTGATGCCGGCGAGATGCGCCGCCCGACTGGAACTCGAGCACCTGCCCCGAGTCCGCCAACGGTCGCAGCGCCCCGGCGAAGGAGGGGGCGTTCACGTCGTTGGTGCGAGTCAGCTGATCGCCCTGTTCGTACGCGTATGTGACCGATCCGAACAGGCGCTTCAGGATGGGACGTTCGAAGCCGACGTTGGACACCCACAAGCGTCCGGCCTTCAGGCCGTTGGCCAGCGTCACGATCGTCGGCGGCTCCGCCGCCTGACCGTAGCTGGGCGGCGGGTTGAAGGTGGGCGCCTCGAAGACGTACTGCTGCTGATGCTGGCCGTCGAACTGGACCGCGCTCAGCGCAAGGGCCGGATCGAATCGCTTGTAGAAGAACCCGCTGCCGGCACGGATCGTCCCGCCGCGTTCGCCTATCGACCACGCCATGCCAATCCGCGGAGCCCAGTCACGGCGCCCCCTCAGGTCGTTCTGCCACTCGTACCGAAGACCCGTCGAGACGGTCAGGGACTTCGAGTGAATCCAGTCGTCCTGCACGAACCCGGCGAGCTGAGTTTGCATGACCCGCGCTGCCGGATCTCCGGTCGTGATCGTGAAAAGCGTCGGCCGGTATCCGGGAGCCCCGCTGAGCGTCAGGCTGTAACTCTCGATCGGCGAGATCGGAATCGTGCTGCCGGTGCCCGTCACGATCGGGGCGCCGGAGTCGCCGCGCTGCACGTCGCCTCCGAAGACGAACGTGCCGCCAAAGTTCGAATAGTCCACCTGCGAAAGCTTGGTGCCGGTGCCCTGGGCGCCGAACCGCACCGTGTGGCTGCCCAAGGACATCGTCAGCTTCGCGTTCGCCTGCACCGCGCGATTCGTGGTGTCCTTGAAGAAGGCGTTCTGATTGGCGCCGCCGTTGAATGCATTGAGCACGAGGATCGCCGTGGCGGCGCTGTTCCCGCGCAGCTGCGTGACGTCGTTCCTGAACTGCACGCGCATCTCGTAGACGGCGCGCTTGCCGAGAATCGAGAGCAGGCTGAAGCGTCCGGTGTCGGTGGTCACCTTGGACGAGAACCCGTGTTCGGGAAGATCGAACCCGCCCAACAGGCCCTGGTTGCCCGCCGACGAGGTGTCGCGCGAGTACTCCATCTTCAGGCGGCTGCCCCCGCCGAGCGCGAACCCCGTGTTGCCCGTGTAGTTGTTCAGGCGCTGAGGCGCGGCGAGCGATTGGCCGAACGGCGCGGGCTGCAGCGCATTGTTCAGCGTCGTGGCATGAATCACTGCGGTGTCGTCTTGATCCCATTGCCCGATATATCCGTAGAAGCCCCAGCGCTGCTTGATCAGCGGTGCGCTGAAGTAGCCGGTCAAGGAGTTGCGCCGGAGGATGGGCTTGCTCGTGGCAAGCGCCTCCCGCGCGTTCAAGGTCTGGTTGTTGAAGTCCGACTTGATCTCGCCGAAGACGCCGTCGCCACCGGGCTTGGTCACGATTTCTATGCGACGGGCGCCCGCCTCGGGAAACTCGGAGGAGTACGGCTCCGCGTTGATTTGAATGAGCTCGATCGCGCTCTTCGGCGGCAGCCGGCGGAAATCGGAAAACCCGTCGACGTAAATCGACACGTCACCGGGCATGCCGCGCGTGCCCGCGAGCGCCTGCAGCCGATACAGCATTTCCAGATCGTTGTTCGGCAGCAACAGATCCAGATCTTTCTTCGTGAGCGTCAGTGACGTGATGCTGTTCTGGAGAGGACTGCGAAGTACCTGCACCTCGACGTTCTCCACGACCTGGATGATCAGGCTGACCGTCATGTCGGTGACTCGATCGACCCTGACGTCGGCGGTCTTCTTCGCCGGTGCAAACCCCGCGGCTTCGACGGTCAGCGTATAGCGCCCGGGCTTGACGCTTTTCAGCGAATAGATGCCGGCGTCATCAGCGGCCGGCACTGCTGCTATCGCACCGGCGGCGTCCTTGATGGCGACCGACGCCTTCAGGAGCACGCCGCCCGTTTGGTCGATGACCTTCACCCGCAGCTGGCCCGTCCCCTGCGCGAACACGACGGGAGGGGCTGACGCCACGCTCAAGGCGACGACAACGTGAGCGATCAAGAGAGCGATCGAAAACCGTGGATGGGAGTTCATTGATTGTGCTCGATGAAGCCCTCGCGCTCGAGAAAGCGCGCGACCTGCCGCGCCGCCTCGACGGGCGTGGCCGCCGTGGTGTCGATGACGACATCGGCATCGTCGGGCGGCTCATACGGATCGGAGATGCCGGTGAATTCCTTGACCAGGCCGGCTCGCGCCTTGGCGTAGAGGCCCTTGCGATCGCGGTGCTCGCAAGTCGCCAGGGGCGTCGAGACATGGACCAGGACGAATCCTCCGAGCGGCGCGATCATGCGCCGCACTTCTTTCCTGGTCTGATCGTAGGGAGCAATGGGAGCGCAGATCGCAATGCCGCCGTTCTTGGTAATTTCCGACGCGACATAGCCAATCCGCCGGATGTTGATTTCCCGGTGTTCTTTCGAGAAGCCGAGCTCGGTGGACAGGTGTTTGCGGACGAGGTCGCCATCGAGCAGCGTTACCGGCCGCCCGCCGGCCTCGAGGAAGTTCGCTCTGAGGACGTTGGCAATCGTCGACTTGCCGGATCCCGACAGCCCGGTGAAGAAAATCGTGCACCCCTGGCGATGACGTGCCGGGTGCCATTTGCGCAGTTCCGCGGCGACCTCAGGTGGATCGAACCAGTGCGGGATGTCCATCCCCCGGTCGAGCCGCGCCTCCAGTTCGCTCGCGGACAGGTCGGAGGTTGCCGCTCCCGCGGGCACCTCCTCGCTGGCGACATACTTGTTCAAGCCGTCGACATACCGCATCTGCGGGAACGGCACCGGCGTGATGCCGATTTCCCACGCGTGCGGCAGGAGCTCGTCGGCGCCGCGGACGAGCAGATGAGAACAGCCGTAATTCTTCGCGACGATGGCCTGCAGAATTTTCGTCCGGGTCGTCGACGATGACGGTGGTCCGAAAGGGAGGACGGCCAGCCGGGCCAATCCCGGCGGATAGGTGGAAAGCATGGCCTGGAGCGCGCGCTGTCGCGCGTACTGGCTCTCGCCCGCCTCGGCCGGCGCGATCGTCGCATGGATAAGCAGGTGCGCCTGCGCGTCGCTGACGGCGCGCAGCGTCGCCTCCCGCTCGCGCCGGTGCATGATCTCGCCCGTCTGAAATGCGATCACGCGGCGCCAGCCGAGCACGTCGAATTCCGCGCGAAGTTCCGTCGGCGTGAGCCGCCAGGCGAGGTGATCATGGTGCGTGGGCAGAGACACGCCGTCCACGCGTCCACCCACGCAGTACCGGCGGCCATAACGCTCGTTCGCGTTGTGTTCGTCGCACCAGAGGTCGTCGACGTACAAAACCGCCAGCATGACGCCTTCAGGATCGCGCAGCGCAAGCGGATCGCCTGGTGAGAGTCTGTCGGCCACGGCCTCCGGGATCTCGAGCGTGATCGGCATCGGCCACAACTGCCCGTCCGCCAGCCGCATGTGCGACCGGGCGGCATCGCAGTCGCGTCGCGACATGAAGCCGCGGAGCGGCGAGAGGGCGCCGTTCATCAGCAGTTCGAGAAGGCCAAGCTGCGAAGGCGTGAGATCCCACGACGCGAAGTCGCGAGAGGCGTAGACCAGCTCGGCGGCAGCCTGCTGGTCCACCATGACACTGCTCACGACTCCCCCGCGCGGTGCGGTCGGGATCACGCGGACGCCTTTTTCGGATTCACACTGAGAGCTCGCGTCGACCGGTGCTGACCGCGCTGGTACTGTGGATGTGCCTGGCCAGTGCGTCCTGCCACGTCGGCATGACGATGCCGAGCGCCGCCAGCTTTGAGTTCGACAGCGCGCAGTTGTTCGGCCGCTGCGCGCGGGTGGGCGGCGCCTCCGCTGCCGGCGTGGCTCGAACGTTCGAGGAACTTCCGAGCATGATCGCGATCTCGCCAGCGAGCGTCGACCAGGTCGTGGCGCCGGAGGCGACGCAGTGATACAGGCCCACAGGAGCGGCCATCTCGACCAGCCGCCGCGTCGTGCTCGCCACATCGTGCGTGTAGCTCGGAGTCACCGTCCGATCGGAAAAGGCACGCACTTCTTCGCCCGCGCGCATGCGGGAGATCATGCGGTCGATCGTCGTGCTGCCGCCACGTCCCTCGCCGGCGCGCCCGCCGAAGACGCTGGCCAGGCGCAGCACGTAGTGGTGTGCGACGCACGCCGCTGACTGCTCGCCTGCAGCCTTCGACTGGCCATACATGCTCAGTGGATGCGGCGCATCGCGCTCGTCGTACGGCCGCTCGGCCTGGCCGTCGAAGACGAAGTCGGAACTGTAATGAACGAATGCCGCGCCGGCGGTCTCAGCAGCTCCTGCGAGCAGCCGGACGGCGTCGCTGTTGATGCCCATCGCCAGATCGGGATGATCCTCAGCGGCGTCAACCTCGTTGTACGCAGCACAATTAATGATCACGTCCGGCCGACACCTCGCGAGCGATCGAACACGACGCGCGTCGGCGATATCGAGCTCGTGCCGGTTGAACGGCAGCACCTCGTGACCCTCGAACGCGCACGTAACCGCAGCCCCGAGCTGGCCGCCGGCACCGACGACGACGACGCGCAAGGCTCTCATTGCCTGATCCAATACGCGCCCTGGGAGTCGATCGTGATGATCTTCTCCGTGATCCGATGTTCGGCCCGGTAGTCATCGACGGCCTGACTGCATGCCGGCACCCAGTTGTCGTCGATGATCACGCATCCGCCCCGCGACAGGCGTGGATAGAGATGGGTGAGTGCATCCCTGGTGGACTCGTACAAATCTCCGTCGAGACGCAGAATGGCGAGCCGATCGAGGGGCGCCGTGGGCAACGTGTCTCTGAACCAGCCCTTGAGGAACCGCACCTGATCGTCGAGCAGTCCATAGCGGCGGAAATTCCGTCGCACCTCTTCGAGGGATACCGAGAGACGCTCGACCTTGCTCAGATCGAGCTCCCGGTCCGCCGGGTACAGGTCCGCATTGGGGACCGGCATCCCTTCGAACGAGTCGGCGACCCAGACGATGCGGTTGTGCACGCGATGGACGTCGAGCAGCGCGCGCATCAGGATGGTGGCGCCGCCCCGCCACGCGCCCGTCTCGATGAAATCGCCGGGGACGTCGTTGGCCAGTACGTGTTCCACGCAGCTCTCGAGGTTGTTGAGCCGGCGCAGACCGATCATGCTCATGGCGCGCGTCGGCCAGCCCCATCCTTCGACAGCGGACTTGCGCCCGCGCGCGTCGTCCTCGTACAGGAGGTCCACCAACGACAGCTTCAGCAGATTCACGAAGCGCCGCGCATCGGCATCCTGGCCCCCGGGCCGCGGCAGCAGCGACCACGCGAGCTCGGTGGTCGCGTCTTCGGTTTCCTCGGACAAGTCGTAACCCTTCACGGCCTCACCAGGAGCGATAAAATAGCGCGGTGACGACAACGCCGACGATCGTGCTTCACATCGGTTATCCGAAGACCGGCACCTCGTCGCTTCAATGGTTCCTCCACACGCATCGCGACAGCCTGCTCCGGCAGGGCGTCTGCTATCCGATGACGGGGCAGGTCGACGATCATGCGCACCATAAACTCGCGTTTGCGCTGGCTGACAACGAGTACGAACGCCCGGACCCCGCGGCGCGAACGGAGCTCTTCAGCCGGCTGACGGCGGAGATCGAAACGAGCGGAGCGCCGCTGATCATCCTGAGTTCCGAGCTGTTCCTGTATCGACTCGAGCTGATTCAACAGTCAGAGGAATTCCGCAGGCTGTTCGCCGGCCGGCCGCTGCGTATCATTTGCTTTCTCCGGAAGCAGACGGCGTTTCTCGAGTCCCTGTACCGGCATTTCATCTGGGACGCGGCGATGCGGTTCACCGGCGGCCCTGGACAGTTTCTCGACAAATATCCATTTGCGGGCGACTACTACCAGACGCTCGCGAGCTGGAGCGGTTTTCCCGGCGCCGAGGTCATCGTTCCAGTTATCTACGAGCAGGCGATGCGCGGCGAAGGCTGCATCCGCCGGTTCTGCCGCCTCACCGGCATCCAGACCGAAGGGCTGCCGGCCGAAGACTTCGACGTGCGCCGTAACGTGACCGTCGCGCCGACGCTGCTCACGGAGATGATGCGAATGGCGAACGGGGAGTCGCATCTGGACCGCGATCAGCTGATCACGCTTGCGGAAAAGGCGAAGACATTTGCGGGAAGCCTCGGCCAGCTGCCTTTGCCGACGAGGTTGTTCACGCCGGAGCTCATCGACAGGATTGAATCGATGTATGCGGCGTCGAATCGCCGGCTCGCCGACGAATTTGTCCGCGAGCCGCTCGACGGTGCGTGGTTCCGAGAAGACGCATGACGGCCGGGGCTTCGCGTGTCATAGCCCCGGTGCCGTGGCGCGGCCGCAGGTGGCCGGCGGGAACGTCGCGACGCTGGCGAGGCTCGATGCCGCAACTGCGACCGGAGATCGCGGGAGCGCCGAGAGCGCTCCGTCCGCGCCGACGGCAAACACACCGACCGACGAATCAGCGCCTCGTGTGTCGCTGTAGTTCGCGGTGACGAGCCACTGCCCGGACCGGCTCGTCGCCATCCCCGTGGGAATCCCTCGGCTGCCGATCGGAAATGGCGATCGCGGCACGACTGAGAGCGAGCGTCCCTCCGTTCGCAGCACCGTCACCGAGTCGTCGCCGGCCTGGCGAAGGCCCTGATCCGCGACGAAGAACAACGAGTTGTCAGGACTCGCCAGGAGGAGGCGGCCGTTGACGCCGACGAATCGCGCCGGCGAGCCAGGCGTGGGATCGAGCGTTCCTCCTGTCAGTATCCGGAACACGTCGATGGACGTCGTCGTTGAGCGCCCGATCGCGCCGTTCGCCGTGTAGACGAGACCGCTGACGCATCCGATGTCAATGCTCGTGGCGTTGAGAGATGGTCCGAAGAACGGCGATCCGGCCACCGCCGCGAGCGAACCGTCCGTCGCGGTCTGAAAGACCGGTATTCGCCCGTCTCCCTCGAGGGTCATCACGACGAGTCCATCGCCCGGGCTGACTTTCACCATCGTGGGCGCGCCATCAACAGGGGTTGGCGGCGCCTGTGCCGTGAGCGATCCGTTCGGCGCGACGGCCAGTCGAGCGACGCGCCTTGCGGCGTGATTCGCCGCGATGACGACGTCCTGCGCCGGATCGGCCGCCAACGCGATGTCACCCGGCGTCCAGCTGACATGGAACGGTGTGCCGGGGGCCGGCGTGATCCGTCCGGTGGACGCGTCGATGGCGAACACGCTGATGTCTCCGCTGCGCTGGTTCGCGGCGTACAGGAAGCCGCGACGGGAAACAGCGAGGTCGTTCACGACGCCGTCCCAAAGGCCGCTGCCCGTGCCTCCGGTCGGGAACGGCGAACCAGGCACCGCGCTCAGCGATCCCGCCGAAGTGATCGCGAACGCCGAGACGGTATTCGGGCCGTTTCGATTGTCATTCGTGTAGACGAAGGTCGTTTCCAGGGCGACGACCGCGGCGGGTTGCGGTGGATCGGCCACCGACGTTCGGTCGGCGGGCGATCCCGACGTGCTGTCGGCGTTCGACTCCGATGTGCGGTCGATGCTGACAACGGAGGCGGTGGCCGCTGCGCGCATGCCAAGGGCCCGCTTCCCCTTCCAGCTGTTGAACGCAGGCTTCGGGTTGCCGTTCACGTCGTACAGCCCGTCGTACCGGAAGAGCCTGACGATGTCCGTCGTATCGAGTGAGCTGTCCAGATCGCGGACGAAGAAGTTGACGATGAAACGGTACGAGTTCCGGTCAGCGGCCTGAAACAACTGATCGAAGAACGCCTGTTGCACGTTGGGATCACCGCGCACCTGCGTCCCGTTTCGGAGCGTGAAGCCTTGCGACGGATACCCGGTCTCGCAAATCGCCATCGGCTTGCTGGTCATCGCCGCGAGCCGGTCGAACGCGTCCGCGGGGAACGTGCCGCCGGCGTTCGAGCCCTGGTACAGATACATCGACACACAGAAGTAGTCCGAGTAGTTCGCGACATCGCTTCGGGCGCGCGCCTGGTCCGCGAGGCTGGTGCCGACGTATCCCAGCATTTCATTGGCCGTCAGCGACACCATGATCGGCAGCCCCGGGTACTGTGCCTTCAGCGCCGTGTATGTCGACTTGTGAAGATCGAGATAGGCCGCCCAGATCGACGGGTTGACGGCCATGAGGAGGTTGACCTCTATCCCGATCGTCACGAACCCGGGGTTGAAGTAGTTGTTCGCTCGCCGGC
>Ga0209488_10005100_pt1 | contig 10129 bp, 14 predicted proteins | sample Rivendell_Oct201_8_FD_188349 | JGI IMG/M metagenome (GOLD analysis project Ga0209488, IMG submission 188349) | Vadose zone soil microbial communities from the Eel River Critical Zone Observatory, Northern California, USA -... | ecosystem: Environmental > Terrestrial > Soil > Vadose zone >... | reverse complement strand
TTATCGCGTTTTTGGTTACAAAGGCAAGCAGGTGCGCGACAATATCCACAGCCTCGATCTGGTTGAGGCATTCACCGAATTTATTCGCGCCCCGCGGGCTGGCGAAGTTTACAACATCGGAGGCAGCCGCTATTCCAATTGCTCGATGCTCGAAGCGATTGACCTTTGCGAAGAAATCAGCAGACGCAAATTAACCTGGAGCTACGAAGACGCCAACCGCATCGGCGACCACATCTGGTGGATCAGCGACGTGCGCAAATTTCAGGCGCATTATCCTGGTTGGAAATTTCGCTACGGGTTGACGGAAATTTTGGAAGAAATTCATCGCGCAGTCGCGAGAATCGAGATTGGTGAATCGATTTAGCGATTCAACCATTTACGATTAACGATGTTCAGTACTGCTCGCCTTCGTCCGGCGTCTGGGTGACGCGATCTTCGATTCCCCAGACGTGGATCATCACAGCGAGCCAATAGAAAACGAGCATGCCGATTCCAAATCCGGCAGAAGCGAACGCCGCCAGAAGACCAAACGCGATGGCGATTCCGCTATTTATTTTCTTGAGGCGCTTGCTTGTCTTTGGCGTCGACGACGGCGCGTGCTGTTGCGCGCTCGGGGAACCCGTTTACCCACAATCCCAGAACCACTCAATTTACGGCGTCTTCATGAAACCTGCAAAACCGTGAGCCTTCAGCGGCGCGACGGACACACCGCGCCCATGCCTCGGCTGAAGTACCTGCACGAGTGTAGGAGAGACAGCGCGGCACTGAGACCTCTGAAGTTTGGAGATGCGACGAAGCGTTCGGCAGCGCAGGCGTGCTAGCTGGCGATGTCTACGGTCGCGGTCACCGTGTTGGTGACCGTGGTAGCGAGCAGCCGCGCGAATCTTGCGGCGACGCTGGGGAATTCTCCTCGCGCAACGTTGGAAGCGTTGACCGTGGAGATGGCTGCGCCCTCGTTCACGTAGTCGGTGTCGACGTCAGTGTCTGAGGTTTGCAGCTGAAGAGCGATCACTCCCGGCGCGGCGCTGAAGGCGCAGCGGAAAGCGACCTTGATTGGCTCGCCGCCTGGGCGTTGCACGAGCGCTACGCGCTGCGTCTTGGCTCCGCTGGTGAGGTTGCCGTCAGCGGTGGCCCAGACGTTCTGCACGGCGCCCGCGTCGATCGAGCTTGGTGGAAAGGTGTTCGCGTAGGCTGGCATGTGGGCTCCTTTATTGACACGACTGCTTGCGGCTGTGCTTCGATTGCATGCGCCCGCCTGCCGCAGTATCACGGCGCGGCGCGAAATTCTGTGCGGCCGAGTCCGCCGAGCCCTTGTCCTTGGGTTCCGCGCCGATCGATGGAAGCACCAGCCATAGTGACGCCAAGGCGGCACATCCAACCAGCAAGGGGCTCAACTTCCGAATCATCGCGCCCTCCCGCTACAGCAGCATTTTGCCGCGAGTATAGTCCCGCCGCCATGTCGCTCCCAACGCAACTCCGCATTGCGGCCGGGAAGCGGCCGAGAAGGCTGCGCGGTGTGCGGCTATTCTGCTACATTCGCTGCCGCGCCGCCTTATGCCGGGAGGATCCGCGATGAACGATACGATGACGCTGAGCCAGCGGGCCGATGCGCTCGAACAGCAGATGAGCGACGAGCTCGACTACATCGTCGTCAAGTCGCGGCTCTACAGCCTGGCGGACGCCGATATGAGCCCGCCGCCCAACGCCGGCGCGATGATGGCGAAAAACCCGAAGGCGCGGGTTCTGATGGGCGACGATCCGCGGCTGCCGGCGATGCCCGAGAAGCCGACCCTGATCGATTTCTTCCACTACCGCTTCGGCCCTGCGACGCATGTCCTGCAAAGCGCGCGGCACGCCGTCAATGCCGGGCTGCCGGAAAAGATGGTGCTCGCCTGCCTGTTGCACGACATCTCGACGATGGGCTTCATCCGAGGCGACCACGGCTATTGGGGTGCGCAGCTGGTCGAACCCTATGTCGACGAGGAAGTTACCTGGGCGATCCGCGCCCATCAGGTGCTGCGCTTCTATCCCGACGAAGCGGTCGGCTACGAGTATCCGGCGTCATACGTCAAGACGTTCGGCGCCGATTACCGCCCCGACGACTACGTCGAGGCAGACTACAAGCGGATGCGCGACCATAAATGGTACATGTCGGGCCGCATGATCACGGTGCACGACATCTACTCGTTCGATCCGAACGTGCATGTCGAGCTGGAGGAGTTCACCGACGTGATCGGCCGCAACTTCCGCCAGCCGAAGGAAGGGCTCGGCTTCGACAACAGCCCGGTCGCGCATATGTGGCGCGCGATGATTCGCCCAGCGAAATACCTGTAGAGTGAAATAATTGATCAACGGGCGGCGCTTGCGCCGCCCGTTGGGCGATATGCGCTAGATCCGAGCCGTCCGGCTCAGCACGCGTAATAGCGCCGGTAATACGGATCCCAGCAGTTGCGCGGCCCGTAATAGGGGGCCGGCGGCGGATAATAGGCCGGGGCTGCCGGGTAATAGCCGCCATAGGGGTAACCGTAGCCCCCGTAATAGCCGCCATACGGGTTCGCCGCCGCGCCGAGCGCGGTGCCGAGCGCGAAGGAGCCGACCCCGATGCCGACCGCGGTGCCGGTGTCGACCCGGGCCTGGGCGGGACTCTGGGCGAGGAACACCACCGCTACGACAGCCGCGGCGGCAACAGCAATCCCCCGCCCGGCGTGCTTGACACTATTGCCGATGACCATGCCGATCCTCCGAACGTTAACAATGCCGGTAACGAAGCCAACGAATGCTGGTCCGGTCCCTTACAGCATGGGATTGGTTTAGAAAAGGCAAACGGCGCGAAGGTCCCATTATTGCCACAACCGGCGAGCGACACGCGAGGGAGGCCCCACGCCGCTTTTATCCGAGCGCCGAATCGGCCGGCCTCATGCGCTGCTGAACGGCCGCGGAACGCCTAGTAGGCGTAATCCCACCAAGGACCCGACGGACGCGCATAGGGCGAATAGGAGGAGTAGCCCCGCGCGGCGTAGGAGCGGTACGGGTAGCCGTAATAGCCATACGAGTATGGATAGACCCCGATCACGCGCCCGTGATGCCGGTGCCTCGCGTCTGCCGGGGTCGCCGCGACGAGGGATACCGCAGCGAAGATCACTGCCGCCAAGCCCAGGCCACGAGCAAGCCGGCGGCCAATCACGTCAATTGCCATGGATCTTTCCCGCTCACAAAAGCGGGCGGACGGTTGTCGCGCCGCCCGCCCGTCGATCGCTCACGTTGCAGCGCTGGTTAGTTGCCCCAACCGTAGCCGTAATAGGGAGCGTAAGAGCTGCCGTAATACGACCGCGAATACGGCGCGTAATACGAGTTGCCGTAGGTCGGCGCGTAATAGGAATTGCCGTAGGAATAGGCCGGATAGCCGCTATACCCATATCCATAGCCTGCATACGGGGCACCGTACCCGCCGTAGTACCCGCCGTAATACGGGGCGGCGCCCAGCGCGCTGCCGAGCGCGAATGCGCCAAGCCCGATACCGACCGCCGCGCCGGTGCTGACCCGCGCTTCGGCCGTAGTAGGCGCCGCCGTGAACGCGACCGCCAGCGCAACCGCGCTCGCGAGAGCCAAGCCGCGGCCGGCCTGCTTGCCGATAGTGGTGTTGGACATAATGCCGTCCTCCATTGAAAGGCCGCGCCACCTCGTCGGCCAAAAACCAGGCCCGGCGCGCATCTAAGGGGAGAACAAGCCTCGGAACGTCACAATTCCCGCTGCGCCCTACGCGCGAATTACCCCGCGCCGGCTCCCGCAGCCTGTTTCTTCTCGGTAATGCGCTTGTGCAAATTGTTGACGATCAGCCCGGTCAGGCGCTCGTCATGCATGAACAGCCGCTGACCGATCGGGTAGGGATCCTGCCGGGAGACCGGGACCGGTTCCTTCAGGATCTCCTCGGGGCCGATCCCGCGCTCGACATAGCGCTCGACGAAGCCGACCCAGTTCTCGACGATTTGCGCCTGTTCCTTCAGGTAGGCCTTGCCGCAGGGCTCGCCATGGCCGGGCACGATCGTCTCGACATCGAGCGCGTCGATGCTCCGGAGCGCCGCCAGCCATTCCCAGGGATCGCATTCCTGCAACCAGCTGCGGCATTTGTGGAAGACATTGTCGCCGGTAAAGACGACCCCCTCCTCCGGCACATGGACCGAGGTCTGCGGCGCGGTGTGGCCGGGATGATGGATAATGTTGAAGGTGTGATTGCCGACGTTGAGCGTCAGGCCGTCGGTGAACGTCACGGTCGGCCCGTGTGGGTCGGCGTAATCCGGGTGTCCCAGCAGAAAGACGCTGTCGGGGTCGTTTTGCTTCAGCCGTTCGCGCTTTTCCTCCATCGTGCCGAACGCGTTCAGATAGCGCTCGAAGCATTCCTGCAATTTGACTTGGCCGACCACCGGCACGCTGGGAAAATAGGCGTTGCCCGAGATGTGGTCGCCATGCGGCTCGGTGTTGATCAGGTAGCGGATCGGCGCCTTTTCCTCGAGCTGCTCGCGCCAGCGCACCGCGTCGATCGGTTGTTGCGGCGAGTCGATCATCACGTAGCCGTCGCTGGTCTCGACAAAGCCCGGGTTACAGCCGGCGAAATAGATTTCGGTGAAGCTGTTGGGCCCGACCCTGCGCATGCGAACCTCCCCGGAGAAAGGGTCTCGTTCGCATCAGAGTGGCGAAAATCAGATCTGTCGCCAAGTCCCCACCCCGACCCTTCCCCGCTTGCGGGGGAGGGGTCTGTCGTGCCGCGGGAGGCGCAGAGGCTCCGGCGAACGGAGCGGGGTTTATTGGTTGAGGCGCCCCGCTAACTCCCTCCCCGCGAGCGGGGGAGGGGTGAGGGCTTCTTCGGCGCCTAAGCGCGGTTCGCGTGATACCAGGTGTTGCGCAGCACGCGGCCGGGGAGGGCGCCGGTGTGCTTCCTGTCTTCGAGCAGGACCTGGCCGTTGACGATCGTGTGGGAGACGCCCTCCGAGGTCTCCTTGATGCGCCAGCCGCCGGCCGGGAAGTCGTGCACGACTTCCTCCTTGCCGCATTTGACGGTGGCGGGATCGAAGATTGTGATGTCCGCCGCCATGCCCGGCCGCAGCAACCCGCGGTCGTAGAGGCCGAAGGTCGAGGCCGAGTCGAAGGTCAGCCGGCGCACCGCCTGCTCCAGGGTCATCACCTGCTTCTCGCGCACCCACTCGCCGAGCAGCTTCGTCAGGTAGCCGTAGCCGCCGTGGAACTGGACGTGCGCGCCGCCGTCGCCGAGTCCGATCACCGCGTTGGGGTGAGTCAGGATCTTCTTTAGCGCCTCGTCGTCGATGTTGTTCTCGGCCTGCAGGAAGCGGGTTTCGAGCTTCTCCTCGACCACCAGGTCGAGGAACGCGTCGATGACGCGCTTGCCCTCTTTCTCGGCGATCTGGCCGATCGACTTGAACTGCATCCACTTGTTCTTTTCGAGGACCGGCTCGTTGACCCAGATGTAGTTCCACCAGGTCTTCGAGATGCCGACCGCGCCGTCCGGCTTATTGACGACCGCCTCCTCGTGCAGCTTGGCGCGGATCTCGGGGTCGGCGTAGAGCCGCAGCTTCTCGTCGTCCGCCATCAACAGGATCGGGTGCCAGGTCGGCAGGCCGCGGAATACCTGGGTGTTCTTCATGGTGAAATCTTGCGTGACCCGGTTCGGGCTGCACATCGGATAGGCGCGGATGCCCATCGCCGCGGTCTCCTCGATCCGCGCCATGTGCTCCTTCCACTCGTTCGGACGGCGCATCGTCTGCGACAGGCTGTTGTAGACGACGGTGCGGCCGCTTGCCTCGGCGAGGCGCCGCATCATGCCGTCTTTCAATTCGACATACTGGCCGCCGCCGGCCTGGATCGTGCCGGTCGCCATGTCGCGCAGCACGTCGGCGAGCGCGAAGATTTCCTCTTCGTCGGCCCACAGCGCCGGGATGTGCACGCCCTGCGGGTCGAAATGGCCCTTCTCGCGCGACACCGACAGGCCGAGCGCGCCCGCCGCCATGCCGTCGCGCACGACATCCTGCATCGCCTTGATCTGCGCCTCGGTGGCGCCCGGCTTCTGGCAGTCGTCGCCCATCACGTAATGGCGCACCGCCGAATGGCCGATCAGATTGCCGACATTGATGCCGAGGTGATTGTCGAGCTGCTCCATGTATTGCGGGATCGTCTCCCAATCGAACTCGACGGTCTTCAGCACCTCCATCGGAATCGCTTCGACATAGGAGAGGAATTCTGCGAGCCGCTCCTCGGTGCCCTTGCGCACCGGCGCGAGCGACAAGGAGCAATTGCCAAAGATCACCGTCGTGGCGCCGTGCTCGGGCGAGAAGGTGCAGAGCGGGTCCCAGGTGACCTGTGCGTCGTAATGGCAATGATTGTCGATAAAGCCGGGCGAGACGGCATGGCCGTCGGCGTCGATGGTTTTCGAGGCCGGTCCGGACAATTTGCCGATTTCGGCGATCTTGCCGTCCTTGACCCCGACATCGCCGCGGAAGGCCGGCATCCCTGAGCCGTCGACCACCAGGCCATTCTTGATCAACAGGTCATACGCCATCGGTTTCCTCCTCGAAGGCCGGGCCGCGGCGGTGCGACCGGATCCCCGCCACTGTAGCACGCGGTTCCCCCGCGACGTGCGCTTTCGCCGCATGGATCGGGGCCGAGCCATGCAAAAGCGGGCGGTATGGCCGGCAAGGATCTGTTCATCGCAAGGGTCCGTTCATGATTGTCGAGGACGCTCGGCTCGGTGCAGAGCGGAGCGGGATGTGCGGCGTCTTTTACTCGGTCTCGTGTTGATTGCCGTCCTGTTCGGATCGCCCTACGCGGCGTTGGTCCTGAACCAGGTCATGGGCTCGTGGAGCGCGACTGCAATCGAGCAAGACGGCAGCGTCACGCAAATGACGTTCGATCCCAATATGCCGCCGCCCGACTTCGTGCCGGTGTTTCCCGGAGCATCGGTCGTGCAATCGAGCCGCGTCGTCTCGCCGGCAGCGCCGAGCGGCGTCGGCTTCATCGAATTAGCCGTGCATAGCTCGGCCGAGGAGGTGCGCGATTTTTACCGGGCGCGCCTCGCGGCTGCGGGGTTCACGGTCGACGATCTCGGGACACAGGGGCTCAACGCCGCGACCGCCGCCTATCTCGGTGTCGCCGGGACGCTCGTCGGCAAGCGCGCATCGACTGACGATGTCCTGACCATTCAGATCCGCAGCGAGGAAGGAATCCTGCTCCGCTCGCGCCTGCTGCAGCTCAATTGGCGGAAATTGTCGGAATGGCCGGCCGGGCAGCCGAGGCCTTAGGCGCTATCGGCTTATTGCCGGTTGGAACGGTCCGGTCAGGACGGCATCGTCGCTGATGCCCGCGCGCAACGCAAAAGGCTGCTGGACCCCCGATCGCGCCAGGCCGTACATCGCCTCCAGCGTGCGCAGCAGGTTGACGTGCGTGAACGGGGTGGCCTCGCGGTAACCTGGCTTGACATGCGCGCCGGCGACAATTGTCGCGACGCGGTTCTGCGCCACCCGCCGCTGCTGACTGCCGTCCTGGACCACCGCCGGGTCGGTCAGTCCGCGATAATTGACCGCTAGGTTGTCGTTCTCGTCGAAGGTGACGATCAGCAGGCTGTTGTGGGTCTTGGCCCATTGGTAGTAGCGGTCGAGGTTCTGGGCGAGCCACAGATCGCCCGCCGGGACGCTGTCCTGCGGCTTGCCGTTGTGCATGTCGTGCTCCTGATCGGGGATCACGAAGGCGACGGTCGGCAGGCGGTCGTAATCCGCCGGGAAGTCGGCGAAGCGCAAATTCGACGAGGTTTCCGGCGTCGGGCCGTTCGGAACATTGGCGAAGCTGACCCACGGCACGTGCTTGCGGCCGTAGAGGCAGGGGTAATGACAGCCCGGCGGCGTCACGTCGATCTCGGAGCCGATCGCCGGCAACGACTGGGAATAACCCTTGAACGTCAGCCCCTTGGCGATCAATGCCGTGCCGAGGTTGCCGTCGGTGAACTTGCCGGCCGGGACCTTGTCACTGAAGCCGACGCCGTGATTATCGCCCGAGAACAGCCAGAAGTAATTGCCCTCGCTGTTGTGCTCCTCGCCGAACATATGGGTCAGCAGCGCCCCTTCCGCCGCGAGCCGGTTCAGATACGGGGCTGCCGGGTTGCCGACGACCTGCTCGAAATCCTTGTTCTCCTCGACCACGATCAGGATGTGGTCATAGCGCGGCAGGAAGGCCGGCCAGGGCGGCGCCGGGCGCGCCAGTTGGGGCGCCGGCACGGGAGCAGCGGCGGGCGGTGCCGAGGTGCAGCCGATCAGCGTGACGAGCAACAGGCCGAATGATGTCGCGAGACGTCTCATCAAGGTTCTCCAGTCAAGCCGACAATGCCGTTCCGAACCGGCGGCAAATCTTGAAAGTACATTGCAAAAAAGATATATGTTCCCCTGATGAGCTGGACCTTCGTCTTCGTGAACTCCGAGGCGAAGGCAGAACTCGACGCGTTGTCCGCCGATGTCCGCGCCAGTTTCGAGCGCATTGTGAAGCTGGTCCAGGTATTCGGGCTGGAGCGGGTGCATGAGCCATATATCAAGCACATTGAGGGCCCCATCTGGGAGATGCGGCTGCGGGGTCGGGATAGAATCGCCCGGGCGCTCTATCTCACCGCCAGCCGTCGGCGGGTCGTCATTCTGCGAGTGTTCGTGAAGAAAACGCAGAAGACCCCGCGGCGAGAGATCGAATTGGCGCGCCGACGGGCGCAGGAGGTCGAATGAGCAAGATGGTCCCTGTCGAGGAGTCCTTCGCTGAATGGCGGAAGGACCCGAACTATGTCGAGGCGTACGACGCCCTCGAAGACGAGTTCTCGCTTGCAGCAGCGCTGATCGAGGCCCGCGCCCGCGCCGGCTTGACGCAGCAACAGCTCGCCGATCGCATGCACACGACCCAGGCGGTCATCGCCCGGCTCGAAAGCGGCCGGGTCAAGCCCTCGACCCGCACCCTCCAACGCCTCGCCGCCGCAACCGGAATGCGGCTCCGCATTTCATTCGAGCCGATTCCGGCGAAGTAGACCGCGCAACAAAATTAAGCGGAGCGCGTTGCGGTTTTACCTTAGGCGGAACATACCAACCCGACGTCATCGCCTAGGTGCACTTCGCCGACCCCCAGCACTTCCGCGTAAACACCGAAACAGGCAGCGCTGATCGCCGCGAGTTCGCGAAGAATTCCTGCATCGCTTGGCAATTCGTCCTGCTGATTGGTAATCATCACACAGCGCTCGGTCGGCTCAACGACCCTCAGACGAAGTCGCCGTCCTAAGCTCAGCACGGATCCGATCCAGGATTGCTCCACCGGGCTGGCAGCACTCAGTACTTCAACGACGACGTTCGGCCGAAAGCGCCGCATATCGATCTGGCTCTCCGGCAATCTTGCGCGCAGCCATGCCAAGCTAGCCGACGTGACCAGGTGGACAGGACCTTGGTCGAAATGCGAAATCGCACCTTCTTTGGCTAGAGTGACCGGCTGTCCCAGCGCGCCGCTCAGCGTCTCATGGATAGCCGGATCGGCGCTCGACATCCTCGTTCCATCGGGAAATCGAATTACCGGAATCCCTCCTTCGAGTTGCGCCCCGAAACCGAACAAGCCGTCAATGCGCCGGAAGCGGCGGGTGTTCTTGCCGCTGCCGAACTTCCCCTCCGCGTTGCGGACGGCGAATTCCCGATCGGCGACTACGCCCCGACGATCGAATTCAAGCACGGGCATTGCCTCGCCGAGCATCGACTTGACAGGATACCGCCAGAGCCCAGAGACCTGCCCAATCGCTCTTGGCATCACCGTTCCTTAGCCGCCGCGCCCGGCGCGATGCTACGGCGCCTCGTTTGTCATGATGATCGTGCCGGAGGCGGCGAACATGCCGCCGACGCCGTGGCACACCGACAGCTTGGCGCCGCGCACCTGGGCCGGGGCGATGCCGCGCATCTGCCGCACGCTTTCCTGCAAGGCATACATGCCGTACATGCCGGAATGCATATAGCTGAGGCCGCCGCCATTGGTATTGAGCGGCAGTTTGCCGCCGGGCGCGGTGTGGCGTTCACCGATGAACGCCGCCGCCTCGCCGCGCTTGCAGAAGCCGAGGTCT
>Ga0209488_10005099_pt1 | contig 10131 bp, 8 predicted proteins | sample Rivendell_Oct201_8_FD_188349 | JGI IMG/M metagenome (GOLD analysis project Ga0209488, IMG submission 188349) | Vadose zone soil microbial communities from the Eel River Critical Zone Observatory, Northern California, USA -... | ecosystem: Environmental > Terrestrial > Soil > Vadose zone >... | reverse complement strand
TGATGCTGTCGGCGTTCCTGGTCGCCTGGGGCGCCGAAGCCGCGCAGTTCCTCATTTCGCAGGGTCTCGCACTCGCGATCCTCGCGTGGCTGCAGACGCTGCCCGAATTCGCCGTCGAAGCGGTCATCGCGTGGGAAGCGGGACGCGATCCCGAGCGCGCGCATCTCGCGATCGCGAACCTGACTGGAGCGATCCGTCTCCTGCTCGGCCTCGGATGGCCGATGATCTACTTCGTGTTCGCGATCGCCGGCCGGCGTCCCGGCGCCAAACGGCTGCCGCCGATCAAGCTCGAGGCGGAGCACGCGGTCGAGGTGATGGGGCTCGTTCCGCCCCTGCTCTACTTCCTGGTCGTCCTCTGGCGGCAGCGGATTGGGGCGATCGATGCCGCCGTGCTGATCGCGTTGTATGTCGCATATCTCTGGGTGTTGATGCGCAACCCGCCGCGGGAACTGGAGTCGCTCGCCGATGCCCCGCTCGTGTCCCGTTGGGCGTACCGGCAGCCCGGATGGCGGAAGCACGCGGCCATCGGTGGGCTGTTTGCGGTCGGCGGCGGGCTGCTCTACCTCACCGCCCACCCGTTCCTCAATTCGATGATTGCGCTGGCCGCGACGGTCGGCATCAGCCAGTTCTTCCTGGTGCAATGGGTCGCACCGTTCCTCTCAGAATTCCCGGAGTTCGTCTCGACGTTCAGCTGGGCGCGGCGCGTCACGAAGGCTCCGATGGCGCTGATGAACATCGTCTCGAGCAACATCAATCAATGGACGATTCTCGCCGCGATGATCCCAATCGTGTACGGCTTCTCGCACCTCAAGCACTACGGGGTCTGGGCGGATTTCACGTTCGACATCGCGCAGCGCAACGAGCTCGCGCTCACGTTGCTGCAGACAATGCTGGGTGTCCTGCTGCTCGCGAACATGGAATTCGACTGGATGGATGCGACGGCGCTGTTCGTGCTCTGGGCGGTGCAGTTCGCCGTGCCCGACCTGCGTGGCCCGATCATGATCGCGTACGGCGTCTGGGCGGTGGTACTGGTGATCGGGTTCATCGTGAAAGGGCAGCCGCTGCGGGCGCCGGCGTGCTTTTGGCAAATAGTCCGGCAAAAACGATCGGCCGGGACCACATAACATGGGCCGGCCGATCGATTACAACAGGAACGAAGAGGGTTATTGAAGCCCGAAAGTCATGATGGGTCCCTCACCACAGATTCTGTCTTCCCCCCGAGGGGGCATGACATGGGCCGCAGTATCCGGGTCCACAATCGAGCTTGTTGGCTCAATAGTTTGATCTCCCCGCCCCTGAGTACTACAATACTTTCCAGCCCCTAAAGGTCAATCGCCCTGAACCTGACATTACTCGCCGCTGTCGTGATGCTGATCGCCTGGTTCTTGCTGCTGTTCGTGTGGCAAGTGCCGAGCGGGACAATTCATCTATTGTATGCGGCCGCAATCATCCTGATCGCCCGCCGCATTCTGGTCGGCGCCCCGCGCTTCGTGTCGTGACACTCGCGGCGCGGCGCTGGGACCCGCGGCTCGGGCCGCTGCAGCTGGCCACGCTGCGCAAGGCGCTCGAGCGCGAAGGGATGGTCACCGCGTGGTGGTCGGATGTCCCCGGCACCGAGGTGCCCGTCCACACGCATGCGTTTCCCGAAACGCGCTGGGTCCTCGAGGGGTATCTGCGCGTCACGGCTGGAAGCGACGCGGTCGAACTCGGTCCTGGAGACCGATTGGACTTGCCGCCGAATCTGCCGCACTCGACAGAAGTGATTGGACTCGCGCAGGTGATCTATGTAACGGGAACGATGGAAAGAGGGAAAGTTGGAATGTAAATCCTTCTATCATTCCAACCTTCCATCATTCCATCATTCCATCATTCCATCTTACAACGTCCCTTTATACAGCAACTTATTCGGCGTCCCCGCCGGATTCCCCGTGATCACACCGTTCGTCGCGTTCGTCACGATCCAGTTCGATACCGTCGCTGAGGGTTGGTCCCCAAAGGTGGCCTTGTAGAGCACCGCCACCCCCGCGAAGTGCGGTGACGCCATCGACGTCCCGCTGAGCGACATCGTGGTGTTCGCCAGGAAGTCCGAGACGATGGCCGAGCCCGGGGCGTAGGCCTCCACGCAGGTCCCCCAGTTGGAATACGATGCCTTCGCATCCGTCTTCTCCGAAGCCGCCGCGGTGAACGCGCCGGTCGCGCTCGCCGGCGATGCGGTGCAGGCGTCCACGTTGTCGTTGCCCGCCGCGACCGCGACGAATACGCCGGAATTCCAGAGATTCGTCGTCGCATCGTTGAGCGCGGTCGACAGGCCGCCACCGAGTGACATGTTGGCGACGGCCGGTTTGACGGCGTTCTGCCGCACCCAGTCGATGCCGGCGATGATCTGCGACGTCAGTCCGAGACCGCCGCAGCTCAACACGCGCACGCCGTGGAGCGAGACGCCCTTCGCGAGTCCGTAGGTGGCTCCGCCGATCGTGCCCGCGACATGGGTGCCGTGCCCGTGGCAGTCCGTCCCGGTGGCACCGAAGGCGTCGTACACGTTGTTGGCCCGACCGCCGAAGTCGGGATGGAGATCCCAGATTCCGGTATCGATGATGTACGCGTGCACGCCCGCACCCGTCGTGGTGTACGTGTACGTTCGCGACAGCGGACCCGACTGCTGATCGACGCGATCGAGGCCCCAGGGATCGCCGTTCGCGTCCATCGACTGGGTGACGTCGACGCTGTACGTCTGATCCTGCTCGACATAGGCGACGAGCGGATTGCGCGCGAGCGTCTGCGCAGCCGCGGCCGGCAACGTCGCGGCGAAGCCCTTAAGCGCGCTGGTGTAGGTGTAGCGCAGCGTGCCGCCGTTGGCGCGCACCAGCTGCGCCGCGAGCGCGGCGGGATTCGTGACGCTGGGCTGGAAGACGACGATGTATTCGCCCGGCACGGGACTCGGCTGAGCGGCGGCGACCGGTTGCTCGGGCCGGGTGGCGTCGCGGCATGCGGCGGCGATGACCAGCATTGCAGCGGCGGCAATTCTCCAATTCATGACGGCTCCTCGAGGGGGATACCCCGAGTTGAGCAAGAATCGTTCTTGATGAATTCTCTGCGGAAGGCAACTGCGATTGTTGCGGCGGTGCTACAGGGCTCAGATCTCCCAGTTGGAAAACAGCACACCGCTCGGCGCGTGACGCTCGGCGTATCCCTCGTACGTCATGCGCAAATCGGTCCAGCGCACGCGATAGCCGCGCACGATGAGCCGTCGGAACGCTTCCGCGTAGCGGCTCTGGCAGCGGACCGCGATGCGCCGGATACCGGCCTTCGCCGCGGCCGCCTCGACCGCGCCGATCGCCGCATCGAAGGCCGCGTCGCTCCGCGCGGCGAGCTTCAAGACGCGGACTTCGTCCCGCGTCCGGCTGTCGGCGAGCGGCGCCGAGTGCCACACCGCCATGGCATCCAATTCCGTATCGCCCTCGACGAGCGACGTATCCCCGAGGCCGAGCTCCGCGGTGAGCAGGATTTCGCGTGAGAAGTCGATACCGGAGACGAGCTCATTGACGAGGCGGCGGCCGGACGCCATCGCCGTTTCCTTCTCCTCAGCGGACCGGCGCGACAGCAGCACGGGCGCGGGATGCCCTCGGGTTGCGATCTCGTTGGTCAGCGTGACGGTCAGGAATCCCGGCGTGAAGCCGAGGCGGGCGTAGAACCCGATGTTCTCGGGGGTCCGCGGCATCGTCTCGAGACCGAGCGTCGCGATCCCGCGGTCGATGAGCCAGTCTGCCGCGGTGTGCACGATCGTTTTCCCCACACCGGTGCTCTGCCGGTCCGGCCGCACGGCGAGCGGTCCCATCCACCCTTCGGACCCCGCCAGATGCGCGACGTTGAACGCCGCGATGTCGCCGTGCTCGTCACGCCACACCATCGCGCCCTCGCCGGCGTCGAGCAGCGCGTAGCGCCAGACCAACGGATTCAGCTGCGGGACCCGGACGCCAATCAGGCCGTCGCGGCGGTAGCGGTCGGTGAAGGCTTCCGCAAAGACGCGATTCAGCCCGTCGATGTCCCGCTCGACGGCGGGCTCGGGGCCGGTTACTCGCGCTTCAGGCAGCCACGCTCGCATCGGATGGTCCCAGGGTAGCGGTATCGTCGCGGACGACGCTCGCGCCGGTCGTGGCGTCGTAAGACACGCGAATGACGCGGTCCAGCCCGTCGCGCACCTGCTCGACATGCGTGATGAGAATGACCTGAGGGAAACGATCGCCTAAACGGCGCAGCAACGCGAGCACGTGCTGGCGCCGCGATTCGTCGAGCGAACCGAAGATCTCGTCGAGTACGAGCAGGGAGAGCGGCTGGCCCGCGCGCTCGGCGATCATCTGCGAGATCGCGAGCCGCAGGACGAGATTAGCGACGTCCTCTTCCCCGCCCGAGATCACCGGCTTGGGCACGCCTTCGTCGAGCACGACGACACGATAATCCTCGTCGAGATCCACCTCATCGTAGCGCGCGTCGGTCAGATCGGACAGGAACCCGGATGCCAGCGTGCTGATCTCCGGCCGCATGGCGGCGTTCAGCTCGGCGCGCAGATCGGAGAACGCGCGGTCCAGCTCGTTGTGCAGCCGCAGCTCGATCTTGCGGCCGGCGATGGTGCGCTCGCGCGCGGCGCGCTCCGCACCGCGGCGCTCGATTTCGCGCACCGCGCTTTCGGCGGCCACCAGCTCACCGCGCGTCTCGGCCACAGCCAGCTCGGCGGCGCGGAGCGCGTGCGCGGCGCGGTCGTGGCGCTCGCGTGCGGCCTGGAACTTCGGCTCGGAGAACCCTTGAGCCTTCACGGCGTCCCCGAGCTGTTTGACGTGCTCCTCGCGCGTCGAGAGCGCCTTCTCGGCGATCTCGGCCTCACCGACCAGCGCTTCCGCTCGGTCGGCCCGGGCTGAAAGTGTCGCTGCCTGGAGCGCGACCGGCTCGAGGCGCGCGAGCTCCGTGCGTACGGCATTGTGCCGCGCCGCGTCGTAGCCGGCATCGCGCGCGGCGACGCGCCGCTCGATCTCCTGCGTGCGCTTGGCGAGACCCGCGCGCTCTTTCTGCGCCCGCGCCCGCTCGGCCGCCTGCGCCCGCAGATTTCCCTCGCGCTCGGTGACCTTACGCGCCTCCTCGCGCAATGCATCGCGCGCGGCCTCTGCCTGCGTCACCGCGGCGGGAGGCGTCGCCAGCTGCTCGATGCGCTGTTTGAAGTACGTGCCGTCGGTGACGATCACGTCGAGCTGCGCGTTCAGCACGTCCAGCACCGCGCGATGCTCGACCCCGAGTGGCCGCAGGCAGGTCGGGCATTGTCCCTCCGGGCCGAGGCGCTCGATCTTGTCCCGCTGGTCCTTGACCTCTTCGTGCTGCTTGAGCAGCTCCACGCGTCGCGTATTTGCGTATTCCTTCTCCCGTACCCACGCACCCTGTTGCTCACGAGCCAGTTTGTCCGCGGCTTCCAGGCGCTCCGCGAGCGCCCGCGCTTCCTTCGTGGCACGCTCCAACCCCGCCTCGGCATCGCTCAGGTCGGCGATCCGGCGATCGAGCACGTTCAGATTCCGTGTCAGCTCCGTGAGCTTTGCCTGCTCTTCGCGGCGGGCGGCGTCCTCGCGGTGCAGGTGATCCAGCGTTGCGAGCTCGGCTTTGAGCTTGGAGATCGGCGCGACTTCCGCATCGAGCTTACGCAGCTCTTCGCGCGCGCCCAGCGCCTCGGCCAGCTCCTTGTCCAGCCGCTGAAACTCCTGGCGCGCGACGACGACGCCTTGCTCCGCCACTCGCAAATCGCCGTGCAGCGACAACGTCCGTTCCCGTCGCTCCACCCACTGCTGCCAGCGGGGCTCTTCCTCGGCGAGCGCCTGCTGCGCCTTGGTGCGATCGCCGGCAGCGGACGCGGCGGCCTTGCGCGCGTCCCCAAGCCGCGATTCGGCCGTCTTCCGCTCCTTCTCGAGCTCGGACTGTGGCGGTAGCCCGGTCTCGAGACCATCCACCTCGTGGCCCAGCGCGTTGCGGCGCTCGCGGATGTGCTCCTGCGCGATCGTGAGCTGCTCGTGCCGCAGCACGCGCGAGAGAAACGCCGCGCGCTCGGGACGCGTCGCATCGGCAAGCACCGCCAGTTCTTTCTGGCCCGTGAAGTACGTGTTGAAGAATTCGTCGTGCGTCATGCCGAGGACGCGCTGCAGCCGGCCCGTGACCTCCTTCAGCGAATTGGCGACGACGACGCCATCCTGATAGAGCTCGGCATTATTGAGGCCTCGTTCGACGCGAAAGGAATGGCTGCCCAGTCCGAACTCCAGCTCCACCCGCACCGGGGCGCGCGCCTTGGCGCGCAGATTCCGGATGGAATCCTTGTCGCCGCGGGCCGCGGGATTGCCGTAAATCGCCCACGCGATCGCCTCGAGCAGGGAGGTCTTGCCCGAGCCGTTCGGCCCGATGATGCCGGTGATGCCGTCTCCGAACACAATCTCCGTGTCGGCGTGTTGGCGGAAGTTGACGAGCCGCAGCCGGTGCAGCTTCATGCTGGGCTGCCTCCTTCGTCCCCGGGGCCTGCCGCGTCCAGATATTCGACGCCGAGTGTCACGAACGTTTCGCGATTCAGCTCGGCGTCGAGCGGGCGGCGGCCAAGGAAGTCGCGCACCGTCTCGGTGAGCGTCTGGCGTTTGGCGCCCGAGCTTGGAGACGTGATGTTCCGCTGTGCCTCGGGCCGGCGCAGATCGAGCTGAAAATTCAGGGCGCGGGCCTTGAATCCGCGGATCGCCGCATGATCGAGGTCGCGTGCGACCGCGCGGTCGACGTCCCAGACGAGCAAGCGCACGATCTGATCGTCGATCTTCGCGCCGCTGACCCGTGCGGCGATCTGCGCATCCAGCTCCTGTGCGTTGAGCCCGGCGCCGCGGATCGGCTCCAGATCGACATGGCGTCGTGTCGGTGCGATGGGCTGGAACGTGACGCGCGCGCCCGGAAGCTCGACGAGGAGATAGCCCTTACCGGCGCGCTTGGACTTCTTCTGGGCGGCCTCGTCCTGCAGCTGACCCCACGGGTTCGGCGGCAAGTACTCGAGACTTCCGGAGTACCAGGCGTTCGTGGCGACGGACTGCGCGGTATGGTAGTGGCCCAGCGCGATGTAGTCCCACTTCTCCGGAGCGAGCAGCTCCCGCGACAGCTCCGCACCGCCGTACTCCATCGTGCCCCGTTCTTCGCCGAGCCCGCCGTACCTGCCGTGCGTGAGCAGCACGTTGAAGGTCGGCCCGCCGGGTTCGGGCCGCAGCGCCGGCCGTTCCGCTTGCGCGAGTGCCTGCTGCGGGACCGCGAGCACGGCGCAGTCGAGCTTGGAAAGCACGATGCGGCGTGCCTCTTCGATCGCGATCTCGACGCCCAGCGCTTCATAGAGCCGGAGGATCGTGCCGGTTTCCGTCGAGCGCGGCGTGTCGTGCTCTCCCGCGATCGCAACGATCGGAGAGCCGGGCAGGCCGCTGCGCAGCCGGTGTAGCTCGCGGAAGAAAAACAGGATCGCGGCATTCGTCGGGCGCACCGAATGGAAAATGTCGCCGGCGATGACGATCAGGTCGGGCTTCTGCTCGAGCAGACCGTCGACGGCCCGGCGGAACGCCTCGGCGATGTCCGCCTCGCGCTGATTCGTGCCCCGGGGTGTCTGCCGGTCGAACTGACGGAACCCGAGGTGAAGGTCGGCGAGGTGTGCGAGTTTCATTGCAAGCGGATCGTGGTCTGAGTCACGAGCCGAGACAAAACGGTGTCTCTGCCCACCCTCGGGGCGTCGGTTACGAGCGTCAGCCTCACAGACAACTCTTCGGAAACCATTACACCCCGTGGCAGCGAAAACTTGTACCGGCCGATCACGGTCCCAGACAGTCGCGCCGGCAATGCGCCCAAGCTCGTCGCCACCCGCGTCTCGGCGAGAGGGAGCTGACCATTGATCCCGACGTCCGCGATCCGATCGTTCACCGATTGCTGAAGCGTGTTGAGGGTAGCGCGCAGCTGCAGCTTCGAAGAATCCTGCCCGCTCATGTCCAACACCTCCAGGGGCGCGGGGCTCGTTACCGTCCACGCGTCGCCAGGCTCGACGGGCTCCTCGGGAAACCACGGAGCCACGGCCGCGGCGATCGCCCGAAGCCGCAGCACCATGTCGTGCGTGAGACCAGGAAAGCTGTCTGGCTCCGTGCGCTGCAGCTGCCCGCGGCCGTCGAGGAACGCCACAATCGTCGCGCCATTCATTGGGGACAGATCGGGATCGACTCCGGACGCTTGCAGCCGTGCTGAATCGATTTGGAGCGAGACCTCGCTCCCCGCGCCCCGTCGGTCGGTGAAGCGCCCGAGCTGCGTGTAGTAGATGGTCCACACCTGATCGGTCCGGGTGACTGAGGCCACGATCGGCGCATCATCGCGGCTATAGCGCATCGTGAGCACATAGTGGTGGACCGCGTCGCGTCGCGGGCGATGGCGCAGCGCGACCTTGCCGCTACAAGCAGCAATTACCGCAAACAGGATAACGCAACACCAACGAGCCATTTTCACTACGGCTCCGGGAGCAGGACGATCGAGCTCTCGGTGTCGCTCGTCATGTCGATCCCCTTCGAGCCAAACATCAGGGTCGTGACGTGCATCTTCGTGGCGCCTTTGATCGTGCCGTCCAGGATGGCGCCGCGCGAAATGGAGAACTGTTGATGGCCCCTCAGCTCGCCGTCGAGCTTGAGTGTGCCTTGCTGCCCGCTGAACCGCAGCTGGATCGGTCCGGTCGGAAACGCCGTCTTGATGTCGATCACAACCGTCGTATCAGACCCGGCGATCCGGAACTCGCGGACGGTGAGCGTCGTCTTCGCGGGTCCTGCCTGGGACGCGTTGGCACCGGGCACTTGGGAGAGCGGCAGCTCCGTCGTGACAGTCCAAGAATCGCCGCGGCCGACCGGCTGCTCCGGAAATCCGAATGTCATCGTCCGGACACTCGTCGCCATCTGATTTGCGACATCGGGAGACAGACCGGGCGCCGCGGCGAAGTTGCTGCGAACGATCCGGCCGCGCTCATCGTAGACCACCGTGCTGCGGAGACCATTCATCTTCGCGAGCTCCCGCGCGATCAGGTCAGGCGCCACGCCCGGGATCTCCATCGTGAACGATTGGAACACGACTTCCACTTCGGTCCCGCCTCCGCTCGCTGGTCCTTTGACGGTCTGCGTGAACTGCGCGCGCATGAGGACCTGCTGCTTGCCCATCGCGGCCAGCGGACCGGATTCCATCCCGAGCTGCGTGCGTTGCTCGAGTCCATAGTGATACACCGCTCCCACCGGTGGGTGAAAGCGCAGCGCCACCTTCGGACCGCCCGCATGACACGCGGCCACGCCCACACCCCAGAGAAGAACGGCGGTGTGGCGCCGGCTCATCTCAGTAGGGCTCGTCGGAAATCGGGTTCAGGGGCGGCACGGCCTGATGTTCCCGCGGCCTGGTCACGTCGGAATCCACACGACCGCCCAGCACTTTGCGGAAGTAGGCGAGCACATCGTCGGGGCGCGTGCGCCGGACGGCCGCCAGCGCACGCCGCACGTCATCCTGCTCGCGGTCCGCGATCAGGTCTTTCACCTGATTCGGGCGGACGCGCCGGTCCAGCCGGACAAGGTGGCGGACGACCGCGTCTTCGAACGGCACGTCCGCGGCGGGCGGGAAACGCTCTACCCCATCCCGCCCGCGCAGCACCGGCGGCTTCGGGAAGCGGATGAAGATCGGCTGGGTAAAGTGGGGATGCCGGACCATGAGCTCGCCAATCGGCAGCGTGGCCAGCTTGCTCTTGGTCGCGGGCGTGAGGACCTGGTAGCCCGGAGTCGCCAGCTCGTCCATGTCCATGCGACCAAAGAGCTGCGTCCCCGCGTTTCCGACGACGCGCCGGTGGACTTGCGAGCGGAACTGCTCCGCTCCAAACAGCACCAGACCGAGATAGCGGCCGCGCTCGGAGATATCGAGCAGCATTTTCTTGACGTAGGTGTCGGGTCCGTCCCCGGGCGCGTACTTATTGAGCTCGTCGACAAAGACAACCACGGCATCCACGCCCAGCTCCCGGCGCTCGAGCTGCTCGCGCAGCCTCGAGACGACGCGAGCGAAGACGAGATCCTGTCCCAGCGGATCCACGTT
>Ga0209488_10005098_pt1 | contig 10132 bp, 9 predicted proteins | sample Rivendell_Oct201_8_FD_188349 | JGI IMG/M metagenome (GOLD analysis project Ga0209488, IMG submission 188349) | Vadose zone soil microbial communities from the Eel River Critical Zone Observatory, Northern California, USA -... | ecosystem: Environmental > Terrestrial > Soil > Vadose zone >... | reverse complement strand
GATGGCGAAGACCCACTTCACTTCGAAACGGTCTACCAGCCATCCAATGGGAATTTGCATCCCGGCGTAGGTCCAGAAGAAAGCTGAAAGTAGAATTCCCAACTGTGAGGCCGATAGGCCCAGTTCGTTTTTCAGCAGGGGAGCAGCAACAGAAAGGTTGGCGCGGTCGATGTAGTTGATAAAAACGGAGAAGCCCAGCAATACCAACACGCGCAGCAGCGACGGCGAAACTTTCTGCGCATTCGAGCTTGGAATGGATGCCATGACTACCGGGCGCAATGATAAACCGTGTAGTTATATCTTTATCGGGTCAACTGAGCCGCAGGCGCAGGAAGCCTAAGAAAAGGTTGGCAGCTTCACCAGATCGTCCTGCGGAACTGACTCCGTCGGTTCTCCCGCCTTGCGCCAGGCAGTCAATCCGCCGACAATCACGAACGTGTTGAATCCTTTTTCCCGCAGCAGATGCGCCACCCGGGCGCTGGTCGCTTCGCGCGCTCAAGTACAGTACAGATAAATATCTTTGTCCTTGGGCAGGCCCTTGATCTCTTCCTCAAGATTGTTAGGTTCGATCCGGATCGAATTCTTGATCCGAGCTGCTCCGGCGTCGTAATAGCCGTGGCTGCGGACGTCGACGATCAGTACGCCGGCGTCTCCCTCCGAGGCCAGACGCGCTGCCAATTCGCGGACCTGTATTCGCGGAACCACGCGATCTGTGCGGTGTTTGCCATATTGTGCGATCCGATAAATCGCATAGACGATCAGCGCAACGATGACGACCGCTTCCATCGCCCGCCCGGCTGCGTGGAAACCGCGCAGTATCGATGCCAGAAAGTCGCGCGACGCATATCCGACCAGCAAATATGTCACGGAATAGAGCAATGCCCCCGCGAAGTCCAGGCGGACAAATTGCCCGAAGCGCATCTTCATGCTGCCCGCCAGGGGCGCCGCCATGGTATTCACGCCGGGAATAAACTTGGCAATGACCAGTGTGGTTTTGCCACGCTTATAGAAAGATTCGGCCGACCTGAGAATGCAAGTTTCCGGATTGATCGACACGCGGCACAGAAATCCCAGCAGCGCCCATCCAGCGTAGCGTCCCAGCCAGAATTGCGCGATGTCGCCCAGCAACAAGCCCACAACGGCAGCGAGAAGTACGGACGGGCCCCACAAGGTATGCGATGCAACGGCTGCTCCTGCCGCGACGAGGACGATCGCACCGGGCAAGGGCAATCCGATCGCCTCTGCGAACAGCAACGCGAAGGTCAAGGCGTAGCCGTCGCGTGCCATCACCGAAAGTAAATCATGCATATCTGGTCTTGGATGAGAACCAAGGAGGGTTCCAGTATAAACAAAGCGCTAGGCATATCGACTCGACATTTGTTTAGGCTCACAGGCAAGGCAATAAAAAAGGGCGGCTATAAAAGCCGCCCACGAAACCTGATGAGTCTTAGTCTATTTGCTCATCGGTTCGTCGGTCTTAGCTGCGCCCTTGAGCATCTTCACGCTCATCACATGGATCGAGTTCTTGTCCGTGTACACGTGGGCGCTCAGTTGAACATGATGACCGTCGTGAGCCTTGAGCTCTTCTGGATTCATCACGTCCCAGCTCTTTCCGTCCTTGTCGCTAACGAACTGAACCTTGTCACCTTCAGCCTTCACCGTCCCCTTCAGCGTCATGAGGGGCGCCTTGGCCGCCGTCTGGTCAGACGGTTGGGACATGGAGTCCTGCTGAGCGAAAGCGGTCACGCCCATCACGAAGGTCAGAGCCAGCAAACAAACCATTACCTTTTTCATTGAATACTCTCCTCTCGTTTCTTTTGGATTTCAGGCCAGACTTGTACTTCCGTTACCAATACGCACGTCGGCCAGAAACGGATTGGTCTATTTGTTGTGGTGCGCTGTAGTTTTGTGGCGCGAATCAGGCAAGGGGTTGCCCGCACACGCTGGTGACTACGCGTGCAGATGTCCCTCCGGCTTTACACCTTCGCTGCCCGCATGTTAACCTCAATAACGTCACTAAGATAAATCGAAACCAGAAGACAGGAGTGCATCAGGTTAGTGTTAGCCAGAGAGCACAAGAAATCCCTCATTGACCAGTACGGCACGCACGCGAGCGATACCGGCAGTCCCGAAGTACAGATCGCGTTGCTCAGCGAACGCATTGGCCAGTTGACGGAGCACTTCAAGACGCACCAGAAAGACCACGGCTCGCGCCGCGGCCTTCTCATGCTAGTCAGCAAACGGCGTCGTTTGCTCGACTACCTCAAGAAATACGATTCCGAGCGCTATAAGACCGTCATTACGAAACTCGGCATCCGCAAGTAACAACTTGCCCGGTGTCGCTGTTGTTGTAGTGTATCCGCCGCGCCCCAGGAGTATTTTTGAGTGTGCCGTCCTGTTCACAGAGACGGCAGCGTCAGGGAATCCACCAGTGCATATCTCAAAGCAGCTCCCGAAACACCGTCAGTGCAGGATCACGAAGGGCAATGCCACGAACCCGCATGTACGGGTAGGACACGGCTTCAGTCGTGCCGCTAACCGTCGTACGGAGTTCGCGGCTTCTGCCACGAGGGATCGCTACACTAAGGCTCGGCCTCTGCTGGCATCCTCTTACCCAAAGCACGTTATTGCCCTCCTTTCTCACCCCATAAGGACGAATCATGAAACCAGAAGTAACTGAAATTACAGTCGATCTCGCCGGCGGCAAAAAACTCTCATTCGAAACCGGAAAATTAGCCAAGCAGGCCCATGGCTCAGCCGTTGTGCGCATCGGCGAAAACGTTGTCCTTGCCACGGCAGTCGCTAACCCCGATCCCCGCGAAGGCATCGATTTTTTTCCCCTCACCGTTGACTATCGCGAGTACACCTACGCCGGCGGACGCATCCCCGGCGGCTTTATCAAGCGCGAAGGCCGCATGAGTGAGCGCGAAGTTCTCACCAGCCGCCAGATTGACCGGCCGGTCCGGCCGATGTTTGCCGAAGGCTTCAAGTGCGAAACACAGGTGATCGCGTTCGTTCTGTCGGCCGATACCAATAACGATCCCGACGTCTGCGGCATCAATGGCGCGTCCGCCGCTCTCACGCTTTCCGACATTCCATTCCTCGGTCCTATCGGTGCGGTGCGCGTCGGCCTGGTCAACGGCCAGTTTATTGTGAATCCAACTTACGACGAGATGCGCGAAAGTCTGGTCAACATCATGGTCGTCGGCACCGCTGATGCCATCGTGATGATCGAATCCGGCGCCAAAGAAGTAAAGGAAGAGACGGTGGTGGACGCCATCGAGTTCGGCCACACCGAGGTTAAGAAGATCTGCGCCGCTCTCAGCGAACTCCGGAAGAGAGTCGGCAAACCCAAGCGCACGGTCGAGCCACCCGAATTCGATGAGGCTTATTACAACAATCTCAAGAAACGCGTGGGAGCGGATCTGACCGACCGCCTGGATACCAAGAAACATCCCAAGGCGGAAAGCCAGATGCTGGTCAAGGAGCTAAAGAAGCAGCTCCAAGCCGAGATTCCGGAAGACGACGAAGAAGCGCTGGCAAAGCTCAAGGAGTATTTTGAGACGCTCCGCGAGCGCATCTTCCGCGAACTCGTGATCAACAATAAGCGCCGTCCCGATGGACGCGCATTCGACGAGGTTCGGGAAATCTGGATCGAAGCCGGCGTGCTTCCGCGCACCCACGGCTCCGCCATCTTTACCCGTGGCGAAACGCAGGCATTGGTTACAACGACCCTTGGAACCAGCGACGATATGCAGCGCCTCGAAGGTTTTGAAGGCGAAGCCAAGAAGCGCTTCATGCTGCATTACAATTTCCCGCCGTTTTCGGTGGGAGAGGTTGCATTTCTGCGCGGGGCGGGCCGGCGAGAGATTGGGCACGGAGCGTTGGCCGAGCGCGCGGTGTCGGCGGTGCTTCCGACCGAAGAGACGTGGCCTTATGCCATGCGCGTGGTTTCAGACATTCTTGAATCCAACGGATCTTCATCAATGGCGACTGTCTGCGGCGCATCGCTCGCGCTGATGGATGCCGGCGTTCCGCTCAAAGCTCCCGTGGCTGGCGTGGCGATGGGCTTGGTAAAGGAAGGGCAGGAGTATGCCATCCTTACCGACATCGCTGGCGCCGAGGATCATTACGGCGACATGGACTTCAAAGTCGCAGGTACGAAGGACGGCATCACCGCCCTGCAGATGGACATTAAGGTTGCCGGCATCACTTCGCAGATCATGCGCGAGGCCCTGGCGCAGGCGCAACGGGCACGGTTGCACATCCTGGACAAGATGGAAGAAGTCATTTCCAGCGGACGCGAAAAAATTTCAGAATACGCGCCGCGCTTCTACACGGTGCAGATCCCGGTGGACAAGATTCGCGATCTGATCGGGCCGGGCGGCAAAGTGATCCGCAGCATCGTGGAGCAGACCGGCGTCAAGATCGACGTGGAGGATTCCGGGCTGGTGAAAGTTGCGTCAAGTGATCAGGCCTCGGCGGCGAAAGCGCTGCAGATCATCGGAGATATCACGGCCACTGCCGAGGTGGGAAAGACCTACCTGGGCAAAGTCACGCGGCTGGCCGACTTCGGTGCCTTCGTCGAAATCATTCCCGGCACCGATGGACTGCTGCACATCAGTGAGGTCGCCGAGCACCGCATCGCGGATGTGCGCGATGAATTGAAAGAAGGCGACCAAGTCCTGGTGAAAGTGCTGGCAGTGGAAGGCAACCGCATACGCCTATCGCGCAAAGCAATTCTCAAAGAGCAGCGCGCAAAGATGGGTGGTGGGGAAGCCCCTCCAGCGATTGCAGCGGAGGAAGGCGAAGGCGCTCCCGTCGGCACCGTTGTGATCGAGGGTGGCGGCGATTTTCCGGATGAGCCCGATAGCGGCGAGCCCAATTTCAACCGCGAAGGCGCGACGCACGTGAGCAGCGGAGGCGGTGATCGTCCCGGCGGAGATCGTCCGCGCGGTGGGGATCGTGGCCGCGGCGGACGTCCTGGGGGAGGCGGTGGTGGCCGAGGTCGTGGTGGCCGCGGCGGCCGACCCGGTGGGGGCGGAGGTGGTGGCGGCCGCGGACGAGGTCCCGGCGGCGGCCACGGTGGGCCGCGCCACTAAGATGGTCGTTCCCCATGTCACGAACTGTAAACGCAAGAGCCGCGACGAAAGTTGCGGCTTTTTTTTGGACTCGCCAAACTGCTTCAGGAATTCACGACCCGGAGGCGCGTGAGTCGAGCAAAATTTGCTCGTAGCCTCGCCTTCTGACACGAATCGGGTTGCTTTCCATGTACGGCCTTTCATGTACTTCGCGCTGAGAGTTTTCTGGAGCTATCTGTCCGTCACAAAATGTAGAGAGCTGCTAAGTGGTGCAGATAGAACGCAAATGAGGTCGCCCCGAAAAACTGTCCAGCCTCTCTCGCTTTTGGCAGACGGCTTGCATCGCCCGATAGGAGCAGCCACTCGTATCTGGGAGGATTTGAATGAAAAATCGGTTTCAGTCTTTTTCGTTTGTTCTGACACTGGGCGCGCTTCTCGGGGTTATGGCCTGGGGCAGTTCGCTTTTCGCGCAAGATCCCGCGCCGCAGACGCAGCAACCAATGCCGGAATCGCAGCAACCGCCACAGCAGCAGCCTCCAACTTCGACGCAGACGCCCGATTCGTCGGCACAGCAGGCACCCCAGCAGACACCACAGCAACCGGCCGACCAGGCGCCCGCAGGACAGACTGGGCAGCAGACATCGGGCTCTCAGGCTCAGTCCGATTCGGCTAGCGGTCAGAGTTTCACCGGCACGATCGTGAAACAGGGCGACAAATACATGTTGCAGGATGCCGCCAGCGGCAATACCTACGACATTGACCATCAGGATGAAGTGAAGAAGTTCGAAGGCAAAAAGGTAAAGGTGCATGGCACCCTGGACTCGACCGGAAAGAAGATCCTTGTTCAGTAACCTGTAACACGGAAGTTTAGCGACGCAACCTAAGGACACGGAGAACGCGAAGGAAGGCAGTCATCCTTCGTGGCCCTTCGTGTCCTTTGTGGTTTAAAGAACTGCTGTTTTGGCATTGGAAGGTCGCACAAGTTCCGCCAGACCGCGGGCAAGAGTGCCCGCGCCACACAACCTCACGCAAAACAGTGCCCCCGGTCAGCGTATAATTTTTTCGGTTTGTGGTTGTGAGGAGTTTTTGCCGTCATGGAAAAGGCTACGCAACACGAGTTGCGGTTGGCGCGGCGGATGTCGCGGCTCGGCACCGAGACCGCCTTCGAGGTCTTGAACAAGGCCCGCGTCTTGGAGCGCCAAGGGAAGAGCATCATCCATCTGGAGATTGGTGAGCCGGACTTCGACACGCCGTCAAATGTGGTTGAGGCCGGCGTGGATGCGCTGCGTAAGGGTTGGACGCACTATGGGCCATCGGCGGGCTTGGCGGATCTGCGGCAAACTCTGGCCGAATACGTGAGCAGGACGCGCGCCGTCAAAGTTACGAGCGATGAAGTGGTGGTTGTTCCCGGCGGTAAACCTATTATTTTCTTTACGATTCTGGCTTTAATTGAAGAAGGCGACGAAGTCATCTATCCGAACCCAGGGTTTCCCATTTATGAGTCGATGATCAACTACGTGGGTGGGCGCACGGTTCCCATTCACTTGCGCGAGGAGCGGGATTTTTCGCTGGATGTAGACGAGTTGGCATCGCTCATCAGTGACCGCACCAAGCTGATCATTTTGAATTCGCCGCAGAATCCAACCGGCGGTGTGCTGGAACGAAAAGAGATCGAGCAGATTGCGAAGATAATTGGCGATCGCAACATCATGGTGCTGTCGGATGAAATCTATAGCCGCTTGCTCTTCGACGGAGGCCAGCACTTCTCGATCATGTCAGTGCCGGGAATGCAGGAGCGCACGATTCTTCTTGACGGATTTTCGAAGACCTACGCAATGACCGGTTGGCGGATGGGATATGGAGTGATGCGCTCCGATCTGGCCGCGCACATCACGCGTTTGATGACCAATTCGAATTCATGCACCGCGAGTTTTACCCAGGTGGCGGGGATTGAGGCCATCCGTGGTGACCAGAGTTCGGTGGATCGTATGTGTACTGAGTTTCAGCGTCGACGCGATGTGTTTGTCGCGGGGCTGAACAAGATTAAAGGTTTCTCCTGCCGCATGCCGAAGGGAGCGTTTTACGTCTTCCCTAATATCACGGGCACGGGATGGAGATCGAAGCCGCTGGCCGATGCATTACTGGAGCAGGCAGGAGTGGCGGCGCTCTCCGGCACGGCATTCGGCGAGTTCGGGGAAGGGTATCTGCGTTTTAGCGTGGCCAACTCGCTGGAGAACCTGCAGCAGGCGCTGGAGCGGGTTGATCAGTGGACCAGGAAGAATCTTTAGAAGTTGCTGTGCGCTCGTTCGTAGCATTCCTTTCGTAAGTGAATGTTCTTCAAGCTGCTGACTAAGGGCATCTATGCCGAAGAAAATTCCACAACGAGCAATGAAGCCAACCGCCAGCCGCCCGTACATGCCGGGATACGGCTTGCCCGAGGCCAGCAAAGGGTTGCTTCCGTGGGCCTGGGCGGAGCAGCGTCTGAAGAAGTCGCACAACTACTGGATCACGACCGTCAAGCCCGATGGATCGCCGCATACGATGGTCGTGTGGGGTCTGTGGCAGGATGGCCGCTTCGTTTTCAGCACGGGCAGCAAGTCACGCAAAGCACGCAACCTGGCCCAGAACAAAAACTGCGTCGTGTGTACCGAGCATGCTGACGAGGCGGTGATCGTCGAGGGCACGGCGGAGATTGCCGACGTGCCGGCGCGCCGGAAATTGCTTTCGAACTATGGGCGCAAATACAAATGGGACATGTCGGCGATGAAAGAAGATATCTTGTCCATGAAGGAGCCGATCTTCGCTGTACGTCCGCGGGTGGTGTTTGGACTCTGGGAGAAGGAATTTATGGGCAAATCTACGCGCTGGAAGTTTGAATAGTGTGGCACGGAAGCTCTCGTCCCCGGATACTGCCGGACTCATTCTGACGTGGATGGGGCGAAACGTTCCGCTAGAAATATGCTAATTTCAGCTCTCCGGCTTTCGCGGGCAGGAGTGCCCGCGCCACGCAATCAAATTATGAGCAAGAAATTTCGAGTCTTTGCCACCTGCGACATCGGTCCTGCGATCGACGTGTTGCGTAAGCGAGATTACGAGGTTGAAGTTTATCCGCAACCTGAAGCCCCACCGAAAAGCCTGATTATCGACAAGGTGAAGTCGGGCGTCGATGGGCTGATCACGACCCTTCGCGACCAGATTGATGGGGAAGTATTCGAGGCCGGCAAAGATAAACTGAAGGTAGTGGCGCAGATTGCCGTCGGATTCGACAACATCAATCGAGCCGACGCGAACCAATACAAGATTCCCTTTACTCACACCGCCGACGTCCTGACCGAGGCAACGGCTGAATTCGCCTTCTTCATGATGGGGACCCTGGCGCGGAGGATGTGGACGGCGGAGCATCTCACCCGCGAAAACCAGTGGAGCTACTGGCATCCGTCTTTGCCGTTTCTGGGGGACGAAGTGACCGGCAAGACCATTGCGATCATTGGCACCGGACGCATTGGGCTCGCCATGATTAAGAAATGCGCCGGGTTTGACATGAACATGCTGTGCTACGACCCCGCGTATGAGAACCATGCCTACGTGAACGCGATCCAGGAGACCCTGGATTTGCGTCACGCTCGCGGCATCTCGAAAGAAAAGAATTGGATCAAATATGTTCCGTTCGAGCAGGCGCTGCGCGAGGCAGACTTCGTTAGTGTGCACGTCCCGCTGCTGCGTTCGGGAGAGAGCGCCACGCCCACCTATCATTTATTCAACGACCAGACTCTTCGCATGATGAAGCCGACGGCATATCTGGTGAATACGTCGCGTGGTCCCGTGCTGGACGAAGCGACGCTGGCGAGAGCCCTGCGGGAGAAATGGATTGCCGGCGCCGCGTTGGACGTCTATGAGAAAGAGCCGCTGCCGGCGGACTCGCCCTTGCGCGATCCGGCGATTGCCGATCGTTGCCGCTTGCTGCCACACTTCGCCAGCGCCGGGCGAATTACACGGCTCTCCACCGACCCCGACAAGGGCATGGCGGGGCGTTGTGTGCAAGGGCTAATCGACGTCCTCGAGGGCAACTATGGTGGAGACGTTACGAAGATGCCCTACGTGGTGAACAAGGAAGCGTTCGGAAAGTGAGGCAGAGTCTTACTCGGTTGCGTCCGCCTCCCAGTTCCGCATTATCGGCCGCCGCTCTTCGCGCCAGAGCTTCCTCGCCTCTCGAACTCACCCATCTGACTTGTTCGGCAGAGTCCCTATCGGGCCCCTGGCAGGGGTAGCCCCATCGCATCATCCGCGGTGAAGACGACAGCCGCCAGTGGGCAGACGTTCATCCCCACTTCGTCAGTCTTGACCGTGCCGTCTTCGAACACTAACTTGAAGTCCATTACGCAATAAGGCGTACCGGTGAAGCTGACGAATGTGCCCATACCGTGGCCTAACTGTGCCAGGCCAAGAGTGTCGTAGCCCCAGCGGATACTGCCGTGGGGCGACACGTAGAATGACCTGAGTGTGTGACCGGTATTGTTGAGCACCCAGAAGTTCGGGTTGCTTGGGGGCGATGCATGGACTCCTGCAACCGGCAGGACGATGATCGCCGCTAGAGTGAGTAGCATACGTAGTGTTTTCATTGTCGGTTCCTCCCGGGGGGATCTCGCCAAGCTTTTGGAGACTTGACTTAAGAAGTAGTGACCGAAGAGTAGAAACCGTTACACGAAACTGAGACCTTAATGTTTTCCGACCGCACCAAGTGGAAGCTGGCGCACAATCGTTTCACACAAGCGTTGAATGAAGTGCGATCCGCCGGTGCAATGGTCCTCGATCTGACGGCTTCGAACCCTACGCGGGTGGGGCTGCGTTATGACCAAGCCGCCATTGTGAAAGCATTGGCGTCGCCACTATCGCTTGACTACGATCCTCAACCTAAAGGGCTCCGGACAGCTCGCGAGGCCGTCGTGAGCTATTACACCCACGCGCACGGAGTTCACGACCTTGACCCAGAGCAATTGGTGTTGACCAGCAGTACAAGTGAGGGATATTCGTACGTCTTTCGCCTGCTCTGC
>Ga0209488_10005097_pt1 | contig 10133 bp, 19 predicted proteins | sample Rivendell_Oct201_8_FD_188349 | JGI IMG/M metagenome (GOLD analysis project Ga0209488, IMG submission 188349) | Vadose zone soil microbial communities from the Eel River Critical Zone Observatory, Northern California, USA -... | ecosystem: Environmental > Terrestrial > Soil > Vadose zone >... | reverse complement strand
AAAAACACCGCGACAGCTTACTTAAGATCATTCAACTTGTTCTCACATGCAAACAGAGCATGTGCTACCCCAACTTGAAGTGCCAGCCCCCAACCGTAACCGCACACTGTGCCTGAGATGCTTTTTTTAGCAAAGGATTACACGGTGCCCCAGCTTGGTACTGTCTGGATTCCCCGGGCACTTCGCAAGACAGCTGCCAATCTCACACTCAGCATGATGGTAAAGACATTTCATTTTTACACCTGAGTGTCACACTCACATGAAAAATGACAGGCGAACGTTAGCCGGTTCCACTGTCAGCTAACTTACATGTACTGTATTCCCGTCCCGTCCCCAGCCCTTCGGATGTCCGGCGCCGTCCTTCCCGTCCCCCTTTCGAGCCTCGCCGCACGTGCCCCGCCCGTGACAAGTACTTCCCGTGACTTCCTCGTGCCTCGTGACTTCCCACACTATTACTAAGCTCAAATTTGTATTATTGTAACTACATTATTAAGTAATTAAGAGGGAGCGAATGGGACGCAATGGGACAGCGCGAACGCGAGGGGCGGCAGCGCGGGCACTGCACTGCCGAAGAGGGGCGCCCGGGAATGGCGCAGGAAGGGCACGCGCCTTCCCACCCGCCCGAGGGCAGCGGCATGGGGGAGGGGTGGTGGAGCGCGGCTGTGCGAGCCGGGAGCGGGGGCGCGCACCCACGGGCGCGCGCGAGGGCAGCGACAGGAGCGGCGATGGGGTGGTCGTGCGAGCCGCCGGCGGCGGAAGGGGGCGCACGAACGCACACGCGCGAGGGAGGCGGGAGAGGTGACGAGGGGGGCGCGGCTGTCTGAGCTGCGAGAGCGGCAGAGCGGGCGCGCACCTCGTGCGCCGCGAGGTCAGTGGCAAGGGGAGGGGGCGTGGTTGTGCGAGTCGAAAGCGTTGGCGTCCGAGGGCGTTGGAGGAAGGGGGAGAGGAGGGTGGCGGACGGGGGCTTGCGCGCTGAGCGGCGGATGGCGGCGAGTCGAAGGTCAATTTGGGACGTCATCAACCAGTTGTGGGCGCGTTCGTTCTTGGGCACATACTTCCTTGGGGTAGGCACAAGCCGTCAAGATTTCAGGCTGAGGCATTACCTCTTGAAGTTGACCTATTCGTTGATTGAATTAATGTTCTTAACTTTCCAAATTCTCGATTTTCGAGTTTGGGCTTAGTAAGCTTGAGCCAACGGCCAAGGGGTCCCAAGGTCGGTCCCAAGGTCCCCGGTCACTCTGCGTCACCGGTCAACTCGGTTTGTGTCGAACGAATGCGTGAAGAACACTGGGGTTTTTTTCTTGGGTCTTTTCCCGCGCTCTTGTCTCTTGCGCCTTTTGCGAAGAGGCGCTCCCTTCCCCTGCACCTACCCCCCTATCTCCTATCTCAGTCCATGAAAATGAAAACAAAACCATCACCGGAGTCGGAGTCAGAGGATGAGATCGAAATTATATCGGTCACATCATCCACACCGGCAATTTTGGAGACGGAGATTTCCCGAAGGTCGGGGCGCATCAAGGCAGAGAAGACGTACACTAAAGGTGAGTCTTGATTAGGCTCTCATTGGGCCGGTTCTGAACTGTGTCACCAGGCAAGTCGAAGAAGACCATACCGTTTAAAAGAGCGCATGACGAGGGCGATTCTGTGAGTAGAGCTCCACCATCCCAGGTCACGAAGGTGTATCGCAATCACCAGGAAATACGAGCGAAATATCACAATACTGGAAATGTTGCGCCAACACAGGCCAGAGTAAGTTGACGCCCACCATCAACACAGTAAGCATGTGTTCTAATGTCATGCCGAGCCCGTGGAGGTCATAGACCTCACAAGCCGTACGCCGTCACCAATGCAAGTCGCGGTGCAGGGAGTAAGTGGACGCCTACCATCAACATAGCATTTATCTAACGACATACGAAGCCGATAGAGACCCCTGCGAGCTCCCCTACAAAGTATCGGGAGTTTGATGTATCAATGGACTCCTCGCACGGTCTTCCGTTCTCTTCGTCTTCCGGTTTAAATCGTCTACTGCAGAAGCGACCCGGGACTCACCCTGAATCTACAGCCGCTTGCGATGCGTCGTCGTTGCCCTCGCTTGAGGCCGAATCAACTGGGCGGAGGAATGATACTGTCTATATCGGGGAGGTGTGTCTATTGCCTGTGACGTCTTAATGCACTTACGGTGACTTTTCCCAGATCCTTGAAGAGCTGCATGATGCTATCAAAAGCATTCAGACCCGCTCCGGGAGACTCGGCGGCCGCGCAGTAGACCCAGACGCGTGACCGCACGGTACACTGGTGCACACACGACATGCCTTTCTCATTTCCCCGTTTCTCAGGGCGGTTCGACGTGGCAGAAGAGCTTGAGGTGAGCGCGCATATACCTCGATAAGACACGAGTTGCAGTCGCACCAATCGGAGCTTTTCGGACACACAGACCCAGTACACAAACAGCGTTTTGCCAATCCATTACCGTGCACCTCCATGTAGCATGTAGCACTTTCTTGTACAAACATGTATCCACGACTGTTTGATAACATGACCATGATTCCTCACAATTTCGCATTCCTCCCCCGTAGCCGTGTGACAGCTCCGTATGACAAAACTGCGGTGTAAATGGCGAGCGCGAACAAACCGCGCGTTGTTTCGACTGTACATACTCTTTTCCAGGGCACTCGAAAGAGTTTGGCACAGCGCCAGATAGAGGGTCATATGCACGCCGCAAGTGGTAAAGTGGCACCAGAGCTTGAGGTCGGCGCGTATCTACTATGGTGTAAGGCGCTCATCGGCATCCCGTCTGTGGGAGCCGGAATTTTGCGCGCCTGGCCGAGCTGCCGAAATCTAGGAGGGAAGTAATGAAAATATGCCGATTCTTATTTTCGGCCCTTGTTTCATTTTTTGCGACTACTTTTAGCACTTAGGCGCCTGTGTAGAATAGACTAAATACAATCGGAATTGAGCTGCTGAGACTGTAAGTTAACAGTTAGTAACTTATAGGTATGTGCTACACGTGTAGGTATTCGCTTAGATAACACTCCTTCCAGAAAAGGACTTGACGCAAAGCAAGCCACGTTTGCCAATAAGAAGTGTAATGCATGATGTGCTGTCCGATGCAAGGACCCAGATCACCCGCAGTAAAAAATTCCTCTCGGATGGAGACTTGTAAATATACTGTAACCACGTTGACTTAGACAATGCGCAATTGTAACGATGCAGGCTCAGGGTGAGTTATGTGCTTTCGCCCAACAAAACAAGACAAACGAAAATGTGTATTACGTAATTCTAACTAAGCATGAAGCTAGCGTGTTTGGAGAGGGGGATCGGCAATCTCCGGCAGCCTTTCACCCTAAAGGAACTGTCTTCACGGGCCCTCGTTACCTACAATATTAATGCGCCTCGACGGCGCTTTTATCACCGACCTTCGACATGCTCAGCAGGTGTAGAAATAACATCTGACATCGCGAGTATGCTTGTGGGGAGGGGTGGCCTGCTCTTCTCAGGGCGATCACTTCAAGTTCCTCGCTCGCCGACGACAACAGCAACGGCCTCGACAACCTCAAGCCCAAAGCGCGCCCTCTTCTCTACCGAGCCGCCATACTCGTCCGTGCGGCCGTTCGAGTCCTCCTTGAAGAACTGATCGACGAGGTACCCATTCGCGCCGTGGATCTCGACCCCATCAAAGCCCACCTTGACGGTTGCGCGTCGCAGTCGCGTACAGCTGCACGTACGCCGCGATCTCAGCCTTGATCAGCGGGCGCGGGCGCTCCCCGGCTCTCCCTTGCACGCGTGGGATGGCTGGCTCCCCGCACCGACCCACTCGAACGACGGGTCCTCCTTTTTGAGTTGGGTGGGCGACGCGGCAGCTGACGTGGATATCGTCTTGAGAGAGCGATTGGGGAGGTGGAAGACGTTCTGGGAGTTGTAAACAAATTGGGACTGAGGTGGAATTGGCTCATGGCCGTTGCTGCCTTGAATGCTTAGGTGAGGGTTGATGGGCTCGGGAGACGAGGGAGGGCGAGAGGGAGAATGAGGAGGTCGTGGGCTAGTGGGATGGGGTATCAGTATGCACGCAAATACTGAATTGAATAACGGACGAGCCCGGACCAAGGAAAGTCTATGGCTTCGATAATCCATACACATGTACCCTTAATATCTAGTTATTGTAGATAGGTCTCATATCTGCGACCTCAAATTGCTGCCCATGGGGTCTGAGCTCGTTCCACTTCCTTTCTCAAATCGGGATACATGCAGTGGGCGAGTGACGCATACGATCACACAATGTTGGGATGACATCAATGTTAAGGCCCCATTTGCCCAAGCCCGTTCCAGCGACACTGATACCACTGGCAAAAGTGTGTCCGACGAGCATGCCCACCAGTCCTCGCTCTCCCTTCAGTGTATTGGCACCCCTAGCGCGATACTGAAAAACCATACCCCAACCTCGCTGACTGCTACACCAAGAAGGACCCGCAAGAATTTACCAACTGCCGCTCGGCTCGGACACGCATGAATGAGGAGCAAGAACTTCGAAGAACGCAGCTACCGCCTCCGCGAGTCGCACCAACTCTCGGATGAGGAACGCGACTCCGAGTTCTTCCAAGGCTTCCACCCGGCCAACCACGACATTCTTGCAGCGCGTCTATTCTCTTTGAAACCCACCCAACCCCGAAATAAGTCTTATGATATGGAAGACGTCTGTCAGATCACTCGCGGATTTTCTCCAACACCCTTTTCCATCACCCTGCAGAACTAATTCGCATCCTCAACAATGCCAACAACCCTTCGGACCAAAGGGAAGACAGCCAAGACGCAAGGCTCAGCAACTGCAAGATGCACAACGCGAATACACCACCAAAGTTGCACCAACGACCGAGCTTCACAGCCGCGACCCAGCATACGCAAGCTTCTAGTACAAGAAGCGCTCCCCTGAGATCATCGATGGCCTAGCACCACCCATCTTCCTGACATCAGTGTATGGTCGCTTGTCTATTGTTGGGCCCCTGCTCTCGCTTCGACGACCACACCATCTGTCAATGCCCCGACCCATAGCACCTCGCGCCATGCCTCCAAGATCCGACGGGACAGGCTCCTGCGCTGCACGTGCATTGCCGACCGTACATGCCCGTGCACGTTCATTAGAAGTGATGTTGAGCTTCAAAATAAAGTTTTTGTTTGTATGCATGAAGTGTCTGCCTCAACAATCAAACTGTATGCCTTTGGTGATCGCTCTGAAAAGAGGGAGAGTTAGTTGATAGCCTGTCAGAGATTGTCCTCCAATGGCAAACACGCTGTCTTTGTGCTTAGTCATTTGCTTAGTCTGAATTACGTAATAAACATTTTCGTCCGTCCGTATAGAGACGGACGCCGAGAAGAGAGACGGCCGCCAGCCAATCATTCCTTCCCTCGAGATTCGGAGTGGGAGAATCGGAAATGGGAGTCGGAAGATTTGCTTTGGGTAGATCGCCAATAATGCAAAATCACCGGAGTTGCTGTAATACGCACGGCCAATCACATGCGTTCAGGTGACTGCGTTCATTCACTGCGTACTGCGTGAAAAATGTATGTGGAGGATACAGAAGGACTCTGAACAGATTTCGACGTAGATTGTTGTAGGAGAAGGAAAGATTTCAGTATAGGATTTCTTGTGTTTTTGCGGTTTCTGTTGCAGGAGACGGATTGCCAGTAGAGTGAGGTTAACGCAAGGGGTTTACAGGGAGGGCGAGGCGGTTGAATCGAACTTGTACCGAAGGTGAGAGGAATGTGGAGGTTGAAGGGCGCACGTCATGGTCATGATGGGTGCTGGCGGATAGACGTGCCACACAGATCGGCGTGGGTGTGGCGCGTGGGTGCGTCATGGAGCATGCGGGCATATGGGCGTACCACGCGGGGGCATGTGGGATTGCGTGGGTACGGGCAGGCGGGTGGGCGCGCGGCCAGCCCTGAGGCAGATGCAGGCAGACGTGTGGACATGTGCGGACAGATGGGCATGGGCCTGTGGGCATGTAGGCAGGGGCGGGCAGACATGTAGGCAGGTGTGCCACCCAGGCGGGTGCCTGTAAGTTTGAATCGTCGAAAATTCCCTCGCCCTTAACTCGCTCCAATCCATCCCCTACGACAGAAAACGCCGAAGAGGCAATTGAAGAGAGGACGAGGCGCTTAAAATGTGTCGTAGCACGCTGATGCTAAATATGTAGATTTCCTACACCAATCTCGAACGCCATGACGGTCCTCGAATCACCTTCACCATCTTCCTTCCGCTCTTTCTGTAAGCGTACTACGGCTCAGCCTTAAGTTACATAATCTATGTATGGCTACTAGTTACAGTGTCAACGAGAGTAAAATATAAGAACGAATGACATACCTCAGCCTCTCGAAGCAAAGACTGAGGAGATACAAAGGAGAATATCCTACTTCATGTACTAGAGTCCATAGCTAAGGAGTGACGAAGGAAATTAGTTAAATCAAAGGGTATATTCGCTCGATCTGTCTGATAATCTCGTTCTCGGGGTCACGAGACCGCGTGACCGTCACGCGTCACACGTTTGCGTTGCAGTCAATGACAAACGTTGAATACTGTTACATGATCCGCCATGCGTAGCACGAGCACATCGATAAGAGACGAGACGTGAACACGCAGACACAAACGGTGTGTGTTTATCTTTACCATATTGGGTACAAGAATCATTACGGCTCGGAGGGTAAACAAACCAGGTCCATCATCAGGCCCATCCCACTCATTCACACCTGACACCACTCACCGGAGTCCCACACAGTCAAAGCGACAAACGTTTCATATCCCGGAAAAGGCGATAGCTGGCTGACTGGTAGCGGTGGCCTCGACTCTCTCCCAGCTCACCTCAGTCTCGGGACACCCTTCCGAGAGGATTGTCCCCCCATCGTTCGATGGTGAACTTTGATTTCTCTCTTCTTTGCTCATCCATGTTGTCATAGGCTTTATCCTATCATCGAAATCCCTGGGTGGATATAATCTAGGATGGTTTCTCTTCTTTTCTGCTCGAAACGTGCCAGTTTCTGAAACTAGCGCCTTTCGAGCAGGATCGCTGATGCCCTGTCCTAGGCTTATGCCAACTCAGTTTTCCCCATACCCCCACCATACACCCAAGGCGTTTCTCTCGGACATCGAATACGTTGTGAACCTCCACAGAGCCATCCCCTCCCTATCGGACAAATTTCATGGTCCCCAGAGTGATATCTTACAATCCACGCTATTACTTTGTGAACGTTTTCCGAATATTGGGTCAATCACGCCATCATCTCTGACACTTGTGCCTCAGCGGCGCGGCTCCTTGTGTCGGGTCTGAAGCATGAGTTTTGGGCATCCCATGCACAAGGCACGGACCGCATGGTACTGTCATCCGTGTCATCAATCGCTCACACCCTCAAGCTGCCTGAACAGCAGGCACGGCTCGTGCCCCCCCAGTGCACGCCTGCCCTCAGGCTCAGCTGGGGACTCACGACTGGGCCCTCCGAGACAACGGGGCCAGCTGATCAAGTTCAAGCTCAGTCCATTCCTTCCTCCGCACCGCCCGAGCACAAAAACGATGCCTTGCGAGGTCAGACATCAACACAATCTCTCCGTGAAGTTACAACCGATGGCTCCCATGTCTCCGTAAAGTAAGCCCCCCCTCCACTTCTTGTCCTTCGCGCATTCCACTTATGAAAAAGCTCTCGTCGCCTGGTGCAGCCCCAGCCAACCTTTCCAGGATCCAGCAACACCGAGGAGGTGCATTCCGCCGTATCGAGCCCGCTCTCACCCTTGCCATCACGCCCGTCATCTTCGACTGGCGCTCCAGTCGCGGCAGTGTCCCCACACACAGCACTCTCAAGTCAGCACCCGGCCTGCCTCCCTCAGGCCGCAAGCACCCCATGTTGTGGGTCAATCTGGCTTGTTTCCGATGTTTTCCCATATCCCACTCCCCTGGGCCCCTCCAAGTCTAATTCCGATACCATATTCAACCGCGGCATCTGCATTATGCCAAGTGAGGCCGTGCCATGGAGGCCAGTCTGTTTGTAGGAATGGATGGCAGGCGTACTAGTCTGAATGCAAACTCTGTTTGATTACGACTAACTAATAACGCCATATTCACAATCAGTCTCGAAGTCGCTCAAAAAAAAGTGTCTCAGCAAGGACTCGGAAACCGTGCATGTGCACAATCACAACAATACAGCAGCAGGGCAGGAGGAATGGAGGAATATTCTCTATCTGCCTGCTCACATGCACCATTTCTGGGGTGTGCACCGGGTGAATAACGAGAACCAAAGGTAGCGGTGACCAACTATTGCAATCATCCATCACCTGATCTCTAATGAGGCAGTATCACCACCAGTCTCCTACGTTACCCAAAAGGCCCATGGTGCGAGAGCGATGCAGTCCTCTCCATTTCCTCCTGGTGGTGTTGAAGAAGCTGGCCGATCGTCCACATGTTGCTCGTAAGGTATTGGATACGGATTGACTATCTGACTGGGCTGTCTTCAGTGGCACATGCTCCGTGTTGACTGAGCTTGACCAGATTTGGGAAAAGAAAAAGGTGGATGGCACAAAGGTTTCCATGATCAGACGGTGATGACCAGAACCCAGACGTTGCGAAGCTGGTGCTGTCCGATATAGGCCCCGTTGAGCAGGCAAAGTTATGTGAGAGGGTGCATTTGCTGTGGATGCCCGTGGTGCGATGCGCGAGGAGGTGATAGCTGCTGTTGTTCTAAAGAGCTGCCATCGGCACTTGGATGGGGGCATGGGCACGCTTGCCGCGGAGGGGGGTCTGCGAGCAGGCCAATTTCGAGCTCCTGCACACCGTCCTCGGTGGTGGTACTGCGTGGAGGTGCAGAGACGTCCCACAAGTGGGGGGCAGGGGTGTTAGCGGAGGTGCGCGCGTGCAGGGGGGACAGGACCATTCAAGGACACTAGGAGTGAGTTGGCATGCGCTGGGTGTGGATGACAGCTCCCTCGCATCACGACGGGTGAAGCAGGGTTCTGTGTTGTTGGCGGTGGCGGCGGTGGTGTTAGTGGTATAAGAAGGAAAGTCTCGAGAAGGGGATAACACGAAAAGGAGCGGATGGTGTAAATGGACCAGACGAGATCGAGGGTGCGAAGGTGGAGACTTGGGGAGCATGGGTGGGACTACAGTAGGTGCTGGGGTGCCTTAATGTCTAAGGCATGGTGTGCGTGGGTCATGGGCCCCGGGCCATGGAGATGTGCCGTGGCGTTTGTGCGGGGCGGTGTGGAAGCCAAGGAGTGCGAGTGGGACATGGCGGAAGAACAGAAAATACAACAAGCACACTTTCTGTACGGAGCCTGACGTGTGTCCTGAGGTGCTACAGTGGGGTTGGCTGGGAGCCCAAAGGGGCGATGAGTTGGTAATGCCCCTGAGGTGAATCCATGAGGACTTTCGCATGTGTTTCAGGCACCACACCCACTCTTAACCGCAAGTTGACACGGTGGCTCGGTACTGTATTGTAAGGCATTGCGGAGTCAATAGAGAGAGCAAAGGGAACAGGGAGGATCACGGGAGGAAGAGAGGCGAATCAGGCGAACCAGAGATTCTGCTGGCCCTCAAAAGGCCTTTTGAGAGTCTTTGCAATGACCAGGAAGTGTAGCTTGCTCGGCAATGAAGGACGAGTGGGCACCGTTACTGGAAGCAAGCAAAACATTAACAAAGATATGAAAGAGGTGTCACTACCGAGCAGGACTGTCTGAGAAAGGTAATCAAAGGGAAGTCAATCGAGAAAAATGGGGTGTCGAACAGAGTGGTCATCTCAGCACACGGTCTGCCCTGAGGAGAACGAAAGGAAGGAAGAAGGTAACCAGTAAGACTGGCCTGGCTCAGTGGTCCGAGTACAAAGGTGGGCCTCACCTTACAGCTCCCAAGAAACCAGTGGCCAAGCTCCGCTGCGCTGTGCACACACACGAGGCTGTGCATGCCACCTCACGAGCATGGTGAATGCGGTGCTGCAAGTTGAACGAGTGCCACACCCAAACGGGGACGTCAGCCGATGGAGGTCTTGCGTGGGGATGACATAGGCCTCTCCCTGGCCAGATGCCTCTCGGGATGGAACGGTAATGTTGAGAATTCACACTCTAACACGTGAATTGTAGCTCGGGTGCGGCAGACCGCACA
>Ga0209488_10005096_pt1 | contig 10133 bp, 7 predicted proteins | sample Rivendell_Oct201_8_FD_188349 | JGI IMG/M metagenome (GOLD analysis project Ga0209488, IMG submission 188349) | Vadose zone soil microbial communities from the Eel River Critical Zone Observatory, Northern California, USA -... | ecosystem: Environmental > Terrestrial > Soil > Vadose zone >... | reverse complement strand
AGGTTCGCGGCGCTGCGCGCGGACCTCGGCGAGCCGCTGGCCGCGGTGGCGCTCGCCGGCGATGCGGCGACCGTGCAGGCGGCGCTGACTGCAGCCGCCGGCGACCGCGCGGCAGCCCTCGCGCGGCTGCAGTCGCGGCCGGAGGCCGTGGCCGCCGCCCGCTTCCGCGCCATGCGCGATCGCTTTGCCGGCCGCGCGGCCGGCGGGTCGCGCGATTGAGGAGTTCGATCGCGGCGGTATCGTTGCCGCCGGTTCCGCCATCACCATGACCGACGTCGTCGCCATCGCCCAGCGTATCCAGTCCGAGAGCCGCACGATCCTGGCCGTGAAGTCGGCGCTGCAGGGGGTGATCGTCGGCCAGGAGCAGCTGCTCGAAGGCCTGCTGATCGCGTTGCTGGCCGACGGCCACGTGCTGCTCGAAGGCCTGCCCGGCCTCGCCAAGTCGCTGGCGGTGTCGTCGCTGGCGCGGGCGGTCGGCGGCGCCTTCCGCCGCATCCAGTTCACCCCCGACCTGCTGCCCGCCGACCTGATCGGCACGCACGTCTACAACCCGAAGTCCGGCGATTGGTCGGTGCGCGAGGGGCCGGTGTTCGCCAACTTCGTGCTGGCCGACGAGATCAACCGCGCGCCGGCCAAGGTGCAGTCGGCGTTGCTCGAGGCGATGCAGGAGCGGCAGGTGTCGCTGGCCGGCGACACGCGGCCGCTGCCGGATCCGTTCCTGGTGCTGGCGACGCAGAACCCGATCGAACAGGAAGGCACCTATCCGCTGCCCGAAGCGCAGGTCGACCGCTTCCTGCTGAAACTGGTGGTCGGCTACCCGAACAAGCAGGAGGAGCTGAAGATCATCGACCGCATGGGCGCGCTCGGCAGCAGCGTGCAGGTGCAACAGGTGACCAGCCCGGCGGCGCTGCTGCAGTGCCGGCGGCTGCTCGACACGATCTACCTCGACGACAAGGTCAAGGCCTACATCGTCGACCTGGTGTTCGCCACGCGTCAGCCCGAGGGCGTCGGCCTGCAGAAGCTGAAGCCGCTGATCCTGTACGGCGCGTCGCCGCGCGCGTCGCTGAGCCTGACCCGCGCCGCGCGCGCGCACGCGTTCCTCGAGGGCCGTGGCTTCGTCACGCCGCAGGACGTCAAGGCGGTCGGCTACCACGTGCTGCGCCACCGCCTGCTGACCACCTACGAGGCCGAGGCCGAGGGCGTGACCAGCGAGGACCTGCTGCGGCAGATCTTCGACACCGTGCCGGTGCCGTAGCAGGGCGACGCGAGGCAGCCGTGGCCGCAGGCGCGATCGACCGCGAGATGTTGGCGCAGGTGCGGCGCATCCAGGTGCGCACCGACCGCATGGTCACCGGCGTGCTGGCCGGCGGCTACAGCTCGGTGTTCCGCGGCTCCGGCATCGAGTTCGACGAGGTGCGCGAGTTCGCCGAGGGCGACGACCTGCGCAGCGTCGACTGGAACGTCACCGCGCGCGTCGGCCGGCCGTTCATCAAGAAGTTCATGGAAGAGCGCGAGCTGACCGTGCTGTTCCTGCTCGACGTGTCGGCGTCGACCGGCTTCGGCACGCGGCCGCCTTTGGCGCGCGACGCGCGCAGCGTGCGCGAGACCGCGGCGCTGTTCTGCGGCTGCCTTGCCTTCGCCGCCGCGCGCAACAACGACAAGGCCGGGCTGATCGCCTGCAGCGATCGCATCGAGCGCTACGTGCCGGCCAAGAAGGGCCGGCAGCACGTGCTGCGCCTGATCCGCGAGGCCTACGCGCCGCCGCGGACCGGCCGCGGCACCGATCTCGCCCAGGCGCTCGACTTCGCCGGCCGCGTGCAGCGCAAGCGCGCGGTGGTGTTCGTGATCAGCGACTTCTTCGCCGGCGAGTTCGACCGCTCGCTGCGCCTGCTGGCGCGCCGGCACGACGTGATCGCCGTGCGCATCCGCGACCCGCACAGCGAACAGCTGCCGCGCGCCGGGCTGCTGCGCCTGTACGACCTGGAGACCGGGCACGCCTGCTGGGTCGACAGCAGCAGCGCGCGGGTGCGTTCGGAACTGGCCGCGCGCGTCGCCGCCGAGCGCGCCGCGTTCGCCGGCAGCTGCCGCCGCGCGCGCGTCGACCTGCTCGAGGTGCCGACCCGCGGCAGCGTCGCCGAACCGATCGTGCGCTTCTTCCGCATGCGCGAACTGCGCGGAGGCCGGCGATGACGCGGCGCGGCGGCGGTGCTCTGGCCGTGCTGCTGCTGGCGGGCGCCGGCTGCGCGCCGGCGGACCTGCCGTGGACCGAGCCGCCGCCGCTGCCGCTCGACCTCCGGTGCAGCGCGGTGCCGGCCAGCGTGGCGCTGCTGCAGCCGTTCACGCTGCAGCTCGATCTGTACCGCGCCCATGGCACCGAAGTCGAGTTCGCGCCGGCGGTGCCGGCCGACTTCACCGGCGAAGTGGTGCGCGCCGATTGGCGGCCGTTCGGCCGCGGCGAGAGCCAGCGCACGACGTTGACCCTGCGCGCGGTGCGCGGCCCGGGCGAACTGTCGGTCCCGGCGTTCACCGCCCGCGGCAAGGACGGCAGCGCCGCCAGCACCGCCGCGGCGGTGGTCACGGTGACGTCGCTGCTGGCCGGCGCCGCGCCGGCACTCGAAGCGCCGGGGGCGCCGTTCCCGGTGCGCGTGCGCTACGGGCTGTGGGCGCTGCTGGCCGTGGGCGCCGTGCTGCTGCTCACTGGCATGGTCGCTTTCTGGCGGCGGCGGCCGGGGCGCCGCACGCCGGCGGCGGTGCCGTTGTCGCCGCACGCCAGGGCCCTGCGCGCGCTGGCGCGGCTGCGCCACCTGCCGCGCACCACCGACGCCCAGGTCGAAGCGTTCTACGTCGAGGTGTCGGCGGTGCTGCGCGTCTACCTCGAGGAGCGGTTCGGCCTGCGCGCGCCCGAGCGCACCACCGAGGAGTTCCTGCAGGAACTGGCGCAGCAGCATGACCTGCTCGGCGAGCAGCGGCCGCAGCTCGAACGCTTCCTGTCGCAGTGCGACCTGGTGAAGTTCGCGGCGCAGTTCCCGGGCGAGCCCGTGCACCAAGAGACCTTCGCGATCGCCGAGCAGTTCGTCGAAACGACGCGCGCCGATCGCGCCGTTCCGCCAGCGACGGTGGCCCGATGATCGCCCTGCTGGAGGTGTTCGGCTTCACGCTGCTCGATCCGTGGTTCCTGCTCGGCATCCCGCTGGTGGCGCTGCTGCTGCTGGCGCGGCTGTGGCGCCGGCGCGCGGCGCTGCCGGCGGCGACGACGTCGCTGTTCACCGGCCTGCCGCGGTCGCTGCGCGCCCGCGCCGTGCACCTGCCGCTGTGTGGCAAGGCGCTGGCCGGCTGCGTGCTGAGCGTGGCGCTGGCGCGGCCGGTGGTACGCGAGGTGATGCCGCTGCAGGAACTCGGCGTCGACATCCTGCTGGTCGCCGACATCAGTTCGTCGATGACGATCCCTGACATGGATGAACGGCAGAAGCTGCGCCGCGTCGACGCCGTGCGCGCGCGCGCGCTCGCCTTCGCCAGGGCGCGGGGGCACGACCGCATCGGCCTGCTGACGTTCTCGCGCTATCCGGAGCTGCGCTGCCCGCTGACGCTCGATCAGCAGGCGCTGGCGGCGTTCCTGCGCGCGATCGAGGCCGTGCGACCGAACAGCGAGATCGACGGCACCGCGATCGGCGCGGCGCTGGGCAAGGCGGTGCAGGTGCTGGGCAGGAGCCAGGCGAAATCGCGCGTGGTCGTGCTGCTGACCGACGGCGAAGAGACCGTCGACACGATCCCGGCGCGGGACGGCGCCAAGCTGGCGGCCGATGCCGGGATCCGCGTGCACACGATCGGGCTCGGCAACGGCACGCCGATGCCCGGCGGCGGCTGGTATCCGACCGACTTCGGCGCACTGCAGCAGATCGCGCAGCAGACCGGGGGGCGGTTCTTCGCTGCCAAGAGCAACGCCGATCTCGCCGAGGTGTACGCCGCGATCGACCAGATGGAGAAGGTGCCGCTGCAGGACCCGCGCTACCGCATGGTCGACCACTTCGAGCTGCCGCTCGGCGCCGGCCTGTCGCTGCTGCTGCTGGCGCTGCTGCTCGAGTTCCTGTGGATCCGGGGGGTGCCGTGAACGAACTGCTGTTCACGCGCGGGCAGCTGTGGCCGTGGCTGTTCCTGCTGCCGGTGGTGTGGGCCGGACTGTGGCTGCTGCTGCGCACCAGCCGCGTGGCGGCGCTGCGCTACGGCGCCACGATCACCGACCCGGTGCCGGCGCCGCTGTGGCGTTCGCTGAGCCTGACGGTGCTGTGCGGGCTGGCGCTGCTGACCTGGATGGATCCGCGCCAGGGCGAGGAGGCCGTGGCGGTCGAGAAACGCGGCCTCGACCTGATCTTCTGCCTCGACACCTCGCGCTCGATGCTGGCGCGCGACCTCGAGCCGACGCGGCTGTTGCGCGCGAAGCAGGACATGAAGTCGGTGCTGCCGGCGCTGGCCGGCGGCGATCGCATCGCGCTGGTGGTGTTCGCCGGCGAGGCCAAGTTGTGGGTGCCGCTGACCCACGACCTCGATTCGTTCCGCCAGCTGCTCGACGAAGTCGACACCAATGTCGTACCGGTCGGCGGCAGCGACGTGGCGGCGGCACTGCGCAAGGCCAGGGAGCTCGCCGATCCCGAGCACGACAAGACCACGGCGGTGGTGCTGCTGACCGACGGCGAGGATCTGGCGGGTGCCGGCCGGCAGGCCGGGCTCGAGCTCGCCGGCGCCGGCATCCACGTGCACACGGTCGGCTATGGCAGTACGTACGGCAGCAAGATCACGCTGCAGGAGGACGGCAAGGAATCGTTCCTGCGCAGCAGGTCGGGCGAGGAAGTCGTCAGTGTCATGGATGCCGAGAGCCTGCGGGCGATCGCCCAGGCCACCGGCGGCGAGTTCGTGCGCGCCGATGCGATGGCGCTGCCGCTGCGGCAGCTGTACGACAAGCGCCTGGCCCCGCTGGTGAAGCGCAGCTACGACGCCGGCGAGGAGAAGGCGCACAAGGCGCGCTACCAGTGGGTGCTGCTGCCGACGCTGGTGCTGCTGTTGCTCGAGATCGTTGTCTGTGGAGGCCGCCGCCGATGAAACCGCTGCTCGCCATGCTGCTGCTGCTGCTGCCCGGTGGTGACCGTGAGCAGGCAATGAAGCTGTACGCCGAGGGCAAGTACCAGGAAGCCGCCGCCGCGTTCCGTGCCGCGCTCGCCGAGCAGCCCGATGACGCCGAGCTGCAGTACAACCTGGCGCTGGCGCTGTGGCAGGCCGGTGATCTGCCGGCCGCCGAGCAGATGGCCGAGCAGTACGCCGCCCATGCCGGCACGCCGCGCGAGGACCTGCATTACGGTCTGCTCGGCGCCGTGCGCTACGACGAGGCCAGGGCGTTGGAGCAACAGGCAGCGAGCGCGCCGCCGCCCGCGGCCCAGGCCATGCCGCCGGCGCCACCACCGGATCCGTTGCCGATGCTCGAGCAGGCGCTGCTAAAGGCCCAGCAGGCGCGCGATCACTTCGTCCGCGCAGCGACGGCGCCGCAGGCTGGGGCGCAGGTGCAGCGCAACGTCGAGCGGTCGCTGCGGTACGTCGAAGAGCTGCAGAAGAAGATCGTGGAGCTGAAGAAGCAGCGCGAGGAGCAGCAGAAGGAGCAGCAGAAGGAGCAGCAGAAGGAGCAGCAGAAGTCCGACGACAAGAAGGACCAGAAGGATCAGAAGGACGAGCAGAAGGACGACAAGAAGAAGAAAGACGACCAGAAAGATCCGAAGCAGCAGAAAGACGACAAGGAACAGAAGGCCGACCAGAAGCAGGACCAGAAGAACAACGAGCAGCAGAAGAGCGACGAGCAGCAGAAGAAGGAGCAGCAGCAGAAGAAGGGCCAGCAGGACAAGCAGGAGCAGGGCCAGCAGCAGGAGCAGCAGGCACAGCCGCGGCCTGAACCGAAGCCCGACAGCAAGGACGACAAGCAGTCACCGCAGTCACAGCAGCAGCAGCAACCGCAGAAGGACGAGCCGCAGCCGCAGGGTGGCGAGAGCAAGCCCGAGCCGAAGCCCGAGGCCAAGCAGGACGAGCAACCACAGCAGCAGGCGCCGCGCCACGATGCGCCCGGCGAGCAGCTGCCGGGCCAGCAGTTGACGCCGGAGCAGACGCAGCGGCTGCTGGAGCAGTTGAAGAAACTCGATGCCGACCTGCAGGCCTATCGGGTCCGTGCGCGCAACGACCGCAAGAAGGTGGAGAAGGATTGGTGAAAGGCGCCGCCGTGCTCGCGCTGGTCGCCGCTGCGGCGCTGCTGCGTGCGCAGGAGCCGCTACGCGTGCAGGGGCCCAACCCGGCGACCGTGCGGCTCGGTGACACCAGCACGATCGAGCTGGTGGTCGAAGGCCGCAACGCCGAACCGGGGCCGCCGGAACTGCCGCAGGTCGACGGACTGCAACTGCAGGCGTCGCCGGCCAGCCGGCAGAGCTACATGTACTTCGACGGCCGCTCGACGGTGTCGAGCAACACCGTGCAGTTCACCGTGGTGGTGCGGCCGCTGCGCGAGGGCAAGTTCGTGGTCCCGCCGATCAAGATCAAGATCGGCAACCAGCAGCACCAGACTGGCGAACTGCACCTCGATGCCGTCAAGGACATGAAGGGCGACGAGTTCGGCTACCTCGACGTCAAGATCGAACCGCAACGCGTGTACGTGCACGAGCCGATCCGCGTGCGCGTCGAGCTGGGCGCCGATGCCGGGTTGCGGCCGATCACCGAGGTCTACACCGACGTCAGGCAACGAAACAGCTACCGCTACTTCGACTTCGAAGTGCAGGCGCCGTGGCTCAGCCAGATGGAAGGCGCCGAGACGTTGAAGACGCCCGACCTCGACAACCCGCAGCTGATGGTGCTGAACCGCATGTTGCAGCAGGCGGAGTACGACGGCAACCACGAGCGCAACGGCCGACGCTGGCAGAGTTTCGTCTTCGAGAAGTCGTTTCTGCCGACGCGCATCGGCAAACTCGAGCTGCCAGCACCGCTGCTGCGCTACCACGTTCTGGTCAAGGGGGGCGCCGTCGGTCCGTTCGGCGAGCGCACCGGCGCGCAGACGCAGAACTACTACGTGTACGGCCAGCCGCTGGCCGTCGAGGTGCTGCCGATCCCGGAAGCCGGCCGGCCGAACCCGTACTACGGCGCCGTCGGCCGCTTCGCGGTCGAGGCCGCACTCGACAAGGACAGCGTCAAGGTCGGCAGCTCGGTGAAGTTGACGTTCACGATCCGCGGCCGCGGCAACACCGAGTTCCTGCGCGTTCCCGACCTCGAGTCGGTGCCCGGATTCCACAAGCTCGGCCAGACCGAGAAGCGCACCGCCGACACCGTCACCGTCGTCTACGACCTGACGCCGCTCGATCCGGCGGTGCACGAAGTGCCGGCCATCGGCTGGAACTTCTTCGACACCACGCCCGGCGTCGAGAAGTTCGTCAGCGTCGCCAGCAAGGCGTTGCCGCTGGTGGTGCGGCCGCTGGAACACGGCGAGACGCTGGCGGCGCTGCCGAGCAGCGACCACAAGGCGCTCGTGCCCGGCAAAGACGACGTGTTCGACCTGCGAACCATCGACGCCGGCGATGGCGGCGAACGGCGCAGCTGGCCGCGGTCGCGCACGCTCGGCGCGTGGGCCGTGCTGCTGCCGTGGTGCCTGGTGCTGGGCTTCACCCTGGCGCGCGCGCATTGGCGCCGGCGCGCTGCCGACGTGCTCGGGGCGCGGGCGCGCGCCGCGGCCAGGGCCTGCGCGCGCGAACTCGCCCGCGGCACCGATCCCGCGCGCGCGCTGGCCCAGTACCTCGGCGATCGCCTCGGCGTGCCGGCCGCGGCGGTGATCGGACCGGACCTGTCGGCGCGCCTGCAGCAGGCCGGACTCGAACCCATGCTGGCGGCCGAGGTGCGCGCTGCGGTCGATACCGGTGTCGCCGCGCGCTACGGCGGCAGCGGCGGGCTCGACGCCGCGGCGGTGCGCGCACTGGTGCACCGGCTCGAGCCGACGCCGTTGCAGCGCGGCCCGGCCGGGCCCGCGTTGCTGCTGCTCTGCGTGCTCTGTGGTGGCGGCGCACGCGCGCAGGCGCCGGCGAGCGCTGCGTTCACGGCGTACCGCAACGGTGACTACGCCGCCGCGGTCACGGCGTTCGAGCAGCAGGCGGAGGCGACGCAGGATCGCCGCTGGTGGTTCAATGCCGGCAACGCCAGCTACCGCCAGGGCAACCTCGCGCGCGCGCTCTGGGCGTACGAATGCGCCCGCCTCGGCATGCCGCGCGATCCGGACCTGCTCGCCAACATCGCGCTGGTGAGCACCAGGCTCGAACTGGGCGACCAGGCCGGCGAGCCATTCCTCACCGCGTTGGCACAACTGTGCTTCCGGTTCTCCACCCTCGAGCTGGCCACGTTGGCCGGCCTGTGCCATCTGCTCGCCGCCGGCTGTCTGCTGCTCGGCTGGCGGCGCATGCCGTTGCGCGCGATCGGCCTGCTGGCCGCCACCGGCGGCGTGTTGCTCGGCGTCGAACTCCTGTGGTTCGGTCCAGAGCGCCCACCGCGGGCGATCGTGCAGGAGACCTGCGAGCTGGTGGCCGAACCGCGGCAGGCGAAGGATCTGCCGCGGCTGGCGACCATCAAGCCCGGTGTGGCCGTCGAGGTGCTCGGGCACAGCGATGCCTGGCTGCTGGTCGCGGTGCAGGACCGCAAGGGCTATCTGCCGAACCGCAGTGTCGCCGAGGTGCGGTGAAACAGATCGCCGGCACTCGCTGCCGCGAAAGCGCCGGCCGGAATCCCCGACCCGGTGACGCAGTGCATGCGGCGCAGCGACCATTGGCACCGGCGTGGTGGCGAGAGTTGCGACCGGCGTGCGCCTGATTCCACGGCTGCCGATGATGCGCTACCCTTCCCTGTTGCCCACGCCGGCGTCGATGCCGGCGCGCCTGCTACCGCTACCAGCGACATGACCGCCGGCTCCGTGAAACTCCTGTGCGTGGCGACCGACGGCGATCGCCACCGGTCGCGCGCCGCCCTGCCGGCCCGGCGCCGTCGTTCGTTGCCGGCGACCGGTCTGCTGGCGCTGGTCCTGCTCGGTGCCAGCGCGCGTACGCAGGGCAACCAGGGTGCCTGGGAACCGGCCTTCGATCACGAGCTGAACACGCTGAACACCAACCAGCTGGTCGTGCCGCCGCTGTGGGTGTGGCCGTCGAACTTCAACGCCTTGCACATGGCGCTGATTCCGATCGGCCCGTACCGCGGCATGGTGATGGCCTGGGATGTCGCCGACGGTCTGACGCTGCGGCCGTACCAGCGGTGGACGATCATCGATCCTGCCTGGACGCCGGGTTCGGGCCGGGTCCACTTCCGCAACTTCTTCCTGCAGATGCCGCAGGGCGTCTCCGCTGCCGACCTGTTCTGTGCCGGCCACGCCTGGGGCAGCGACGGCCGGATGTTCGTCGCCGGCGGCACCACCAGGTACGGCAGTTTCGACGGCAGTTCGCTGGTCTACCAGTTCTGTCCGGACCTGTACGACCTCGGCAACCAGGACTTCGGCGTCTGGCTGCGGCAGCCGGATATGGCGAACACCCGCTGGTACCCGACGATCACGGTCATGGCCGACGGCGCGTTCCTGATCACCGGCGGGACCAACGCCAGCGTGATCCGCAACGACTACGAGGTGTACCGCATCGCCCATCCCGGCCAGGTGCCGCCGGACACCGCCGTGCCGGACCAGCGGAGCTCCGGCAACGACCGGCGCGTCTACGACGGGCCGACCGGGCCCGCCACCTTCGACAACTATCCGCGCGTGTTCCTGCTGAGCACCGGCCAGGTGTTCAGCGCCGGCTTCAACTACCGCGGCTTCCGCTGGACGCACGTGCCGTCGCAGCAGCCGATCTACGACTTCAGCTCCGGCACCGGCAACGGCTACGACTTGAACTACCCGACCTGCGTGCTGGATCCGCGCGGTGGCGGCGGCGACGACCGGATGCTGCGCATGGGCGGGCTGGACGTCTTTGGCGCGACCTATGAGGTCGTTTCGTGTGTCGCGAGTCAGCCGGGTCCGTGGTTGCTGCAGAGCCCGCCGTTCCAACTCGCGCACGCCCGTTGGGTCGCGATGGGTCTGCAGCTGCCCGATGCCGAGG
>Ga0209488_10005095_pt1 | contig 10133 bp, 13 predicted proteins | sample Rivendell_Oct201_8_FD_188349 | JGI IMG/M metagenome (GOLD analysis project Ga0209488, IMG submission 188349) | Vadose zone soil microbial communities from the Eel River Critical Zone Observatory, Northern California, USA -... | ecosystem: Environmental > Terrestrial > Soil > Vadose zone >... | reverse complement strand
GCGATCGTTGGTGAGCGAAGACTTGTTGCTGAGGACGGCGAGGGTGACGTGGCGGTAGAGGGAAGAGAGACTTTGCATTGACAGGCCGGCGATCCGAGCGAAAGTTCATTGTCCTTGGGCCTTTATCTTCCCCCGACGGTGGACGGCCACAGGTGACTTTAAAACCATTCAAATTGTCTCACAGCGACGAACCCACGATCCCCTCGATTGTAACTCCCTGGAACAACGCGCGAAACCACTGGCACGGTAAGAAACCTCAACGTACATTCGGACAGCATATGTGTGACCCACGGACAAGGCGATGTAAGTGTACTGGTAGGTGAGATCGGAATAGTCTACGGCCGAGGTCATAAATCGGAAACACCAGGCACGAGAAACAGTATCGAAAATGCAAGATACATAACGACATATGAGTTTACGTCCACGGGGGTGTATGGTGGTTTCCCGTCATGATCTGCGCCGCGACAAGTAATATGTAAATCGTATGTGGGTGTGATATTACTAGTATCAGAGTCGCACACCATAGTTCACGGTGGAAAGTCAGATATTGGGAGGACGGTCAGGTTTACAGGACGGTCTGCGTTCTTGCGAGCATTGATGAATGGTGCGAATGCGTCAACAGTTTCGTCGCTTCCAACACATCCGAGTTCTCTCAGCTCGGGTAACAGTTCCGCGGCCTGGGGTGATTCTTCGTTGTCAAATCGTAGAGAGCGAGAGATTGTGCCGACAAGGTCGCGGTGCAAAAAAAGGAAATTTGCGTGGCTGAATGGCCTGAGAACGTCGCGCCAATTTAAGTGATCATCTTCATTGTGCCACTTAGATGGTAAAAGACCGTCCACGGTGACAAGATGGAGAAGTTTCACGTGAGAGAATATTGGGCCGAGGACGTTGGAAATCTGCGCTAAAGATGTCAAAGGGAGGTCGGGGAATGGATAGTTAACTGATAAGCAAAAGCTGTACACCCGGGCGTTCGAGTTCGCAGAGCGACAGAGCGACCAAATAACTCCATCATCGAGGACAAAAAGATCGGCACGGCCGCTACCCTTGAGGTTCTTTGTTGTGTTCACAACTTGTACGAGTTGAGGAACAGAGAATATGGGCAGGTCGCGCTCGCAGAAGCTAATATCGAGCTCCTTGAGGCGAGGGGCAGTGAAATGGGGAAGAAGTGCTTCCAAGTAAGCACTCTCACCACTGAATTCGAAACGGCGAAGGTTAGGAAGAGTAACATGTGTCGTGATTGGTTTATTCAACAGTTGCTCCTCAACGTCAAGTTTGAGTGTTTGCAGCCGAGGCATCTGTGAAAGCCGTCGAAGTATGTAATTCGGGCTGGTGCAGGTGGATGGGTGGATGGTGTCAAGATTGAGTGTGATTAGACCCACAGCGGTTCGAAGTAATAACGGAGATTGTCTCGGAAAAATATAGTTGGCTAGTATGAGGTGTCGTAGTCGGGGAGCTTGAAATGTTTTTGGAAACGTCAAGCCCTTAGGCTGCAACGGTGGGGTCATGAGAACTAGGTGTTCCAAGATTGGGAATTCGCCTTGTAGGGCCTTGGTGACAGTCGACACGAGCCACATACAATCTCGAAGGCCGATTCGGCAGACGCGATCACGATGCTTGAGGGCAAGAATTATCCCGTCTTCATCTTTAGATGTGGCGTCGCGATCGGGGTCAAGGAGGTCGATGATGAGAGGAAGTGGAGGTGCGAGTTCCAGTATCTCTGCTACCGGTGTGCTATATGTGCATACGAGGCAAAGACCGAGATAGGACGCTGACCCGAGCATCAAGTATCGCCATCTTTGACAGACGTGCACAAGCTTGTACCACCAGCGTTCGCGGCTCCACTCTCCGCCTTGCATGATAATGTGCTCTCGCTCTTCATTTTTGTCTAAAAGAGGAGGTCGATAGAGACGAAAGATGTTGAGAAGGGAATCATCATCGAGAATGTGAATAGATGTGTCATGTGGCCTGTTGGTAGGCAGTGCTCACTCCAAGTCAGTATCCGGTAAATGACACAGACATGAGCAAGTTCTACCTTGAGTGTTGGGACTTATGACTCGGACCAGGTGGACTTTGGATTGTCATGAATGGAAACCGGATGATAGTGGATGACGTGGGAGATGATTGTCGACGACTCAAAGGAGATGATTGTGGAATTGAAAGTGTAAAACCAGATCTATTGCGATGCGCAGGTGATAGCGCGGTGGAAAACAATGACGTTCGGGTTTTCGTGTGACGGACCGGATCGGGCCGGGCCGAAATTGAGAATGTGAGCAGACGAGGGGGAAAAAGACGAACGCGAGTTACACAATATTCCGGGCTCGTTTTTATGCTACAGTGGTCTCACTAAGCTATTTATAAATTTCTGAGACACTTTTGTAAGCAAACAAAGACATTTTTATCTTTCCTACTCAAATCTCGTGCTGATCGCGTCTGCCCGAGGTTGCTGATACTCGTACATCGGAAGCTAGAACATTTAAGAAAGAATCCGAAGCATGACAAAACATTCCCCCGCGAAGGGGGTGCCGGGGCGGGCTAAAAATTAGGCTGGACTTCAAGGGACTCCTCCTCTGCCTCGGGCAGCGTCAATTCCGCCAGATTGAAGAGAGAGTGTTTTTTTTTTTTCAAATTTGTCCTTGAAGCGCAACATATTGTATGTGTACGTACAAAGCCGCGTGTGTGCCATGATGACCTGGACCCGGTTGGTTTGCGTAAGGGACGCCATGTGGGCGCAGTAAGCATTACCCAGAACCGACGAACTGACTGTTTCCAGATGCCGGAACGGGACGCAAGAAGGGGAGACATGGCTTGATTCAGCAGAGCTACCAGATGCAATGAATGCTTCTCACGGAAGGGGTCTATATACATTTGTAGTAAGCGAAGGCCGTAAGTATAAGGTGGTGACCGTATGACAGTCGCATGGTTAGCGACACAGCAAAGGGCTAGAGAAGGAAAGGAAGGAATCCGAGCGTAACTCTGAGGGGTACCTTACAGGTATGCAAATCACAGTCGCACTACGCTAAGCCACCCATCGTGCACTGCAGCTCACAGAGGTACGATGATTAGGGTTACTGGACGGTCCGTGTTCTTGCGAGCACGGATGAATGGTGCGAATGCGTTGATAACACTCATGCTATCGTAGCTTCCATCACATGCGAGCTCTCTTAGCTCGGGTAACAGCTCCATGGGTGACCTTCCATTATCAGGTCGTAGAGAACGAGAGATCGGGCCGACAAGGTCGCGAGGCACAAGTAGGGTCTTCACATTGCGGAATGGCCTAAGGACGTCACGCCAATGCAGGTAGTCATTTTCGTTGTGCCGCCCTGATGAAAAACCAAACACGGTAGAAAGATTGAGATCCGTCACGGCAGAGAATATGGAGCTGAGGACATTGGAGATCTGCGCAACTGACTCCATCAGCCGGTTGGGGAATAAGCAGACGAACGATAGGTTAAGGGCATAGGTCTCGGCCTTCGGCGCGTGGAGATAAAGCTGAAAATGAACTTCATCATCGAGGATATTAACATCGGCACGGCGGCATTGTTTGAGATTCTTCGTTGTGGTCATACATTGCACGAGCTGCTGACCAGAGAACACAGGGGGGGAGTCGAAGAAATTGATATTGAGCTTCTCGAGGAGAGGGGTAGTGAAATGAGGAAGAAGCGCTTCCAAGTATGCACTCTCGCCACTGAATTCAAACCAGCGAAGGTCGGGAAGTGTGACATGTGTCGCGATCGGGCTACGCAACAACATCTCCTTGACGTCAGGATGGCGACTCGAAATAGGAAAGTCGATCCCGAGAGTTTTCAACTGAGGGATGTGTGAAAGCTGTCGGAGTATGTAGTTCGGACTGAGGCTGGCGGATGGGTGGATGGCTTCAAGATAGAGTGTGGTGAGGTCCACTGCGGTTTGAAGTAACAATGGAGATCGCCTTGGAAAGTTGAATTCGGCTATGATGAGGTGTCGCAGACGCGGAGCTCGAAATGTTTTTGGAAATTCCAAGCCCTCATCCTGCGTTTCCGGGGGTATTAGGACGAGGTGTTCCAACATCGGGAATTTATCGGTTAGGGCCTTAGTGACAGTCTTTACAAGTTGCGTACGAAGGCCGATGCGACTGACGCGATCACGGTACCGTTTTAGGACGAGCATTGTCCCCTCGTCATCGTTTTTGGTAGCGAGGCGATTGGCGTCGAGGTAATCAATGATGATAGGAAGTGGGGGTGAATGTGCCAGCATCTTCAGTATTGGTGTTCCATATGTGCATACGAGGCAAATACCGAGATGGGACGCTGACCCAAGTATCAGGGATCGCCATCTTTTGCAGACGTGCACGAGCTTGTACCACCAGCGTTCGCGACTCCATTGTCCCCCTTCCATGATAACGTACTCCCTGACTTCATTTTTGTCCAAAAGAGGAGGTCGATAGAGACGAAAGATATTGAACAGTGAATCATCATCGAGCATGTGGATGGATGTGTCATGTGGCCTGTTATCCGTACGAACCAGTGTTTACTCAGAATCAGTATTTGGTATGACGAGGAGAAAGAACGGTACTACCTTGTGTGCCGGGGCTCGTGACTAGGTCGACCTTGCAAGGGGCTCATCGTGGATGGAAGGCAGACAGCGGTAGACAAGATTCGTGGCGAACGGATGTGAAATACGTACATGTAAAACGCCGCGTGCGGGCGATGCCGGGGCCATGTGGGTGGGCACAGCGGTAAACGTAAACTGACCTGCCAGTAACTTACTACTATAGTGTTCGTTAATGCCTGACGGCAACCGCATGCGGCGTAGGCTGCCAGCTTTACCTATGACTGTGATAGTCCAGTGGACGTTACATCTCATGTAGGCCTCCGAGTCCGTTCGCATAGTAGGCCCGGGTCATCATGATGATCATACTTTGCCCTTTCATCTCTTTCTGTGTTCCGAGTCCTTCGCCCTCTTTCTCTTTATCCTCGTCGTCCGTTTTCTTCTCTTTTCTCAACAATTTAAACGCCCTTTTCGGTGGTCGAGGGGGCGTACCTACTCTGAGCAAGGACCCAAAAGAGAATTCAATTCGAGAGTTCACTGGGAAGAAATATCAGCGTACGAAGCGCGAGGGAAACGAGATCGAAAACGTGAGGTACGTGACGATGTAAGCGAGTATCAAGATGTCGTCTCGGTATGGTGGTGATTCCACGGAACAACCCCTTCAATGAGTAAAATGGTCGAAATCGTAGCGAGGATGGGAGCTACGGTAGGCATATGAGATAGTTTGGATGATAATGACGCGCAGGAATTCGGTACATAGCATATCGCGACCAGGTTTGCAGTAACTAAGTTGCACCGTGCCTGGCGAACCACGGCCCACGTCCATAGCAGCTGAGCATCCTGCAGGGATAATCACCAGGGTTACAGGACAGCCTGAGCATCGGCTATGCTAAGCATCGATGAATAGTGTGAAAAGCGCCAACAGCATCGTTACTTCCACAGCCTTCGAGCCGGCAATAGCTCCATGGGTGATTCTCTGTAGAGAACGAGCGACCTCCGCGGCAAGGCCCTTATCTACAAGGACCTCTGCATTGCTAAATGGTTCAAGGAGGTGGCGCCACTGGGTGCGTATAGTACCATGTCCCAATTGACAGAGGCAGTCAACTTCCGAGTCCAAAGGATACGCCTTGGTTGTCGCCTCCTGTTTCGCCATTAAGTCAACGCCTCTTTCATCCAACAAGAGCCTGGCATTGCTAAGCCTGAGGCCTGAGGGTTTCTAGTATCCTCATAGATTGTGCCAGGAGTCGAGAACTTGAACTGATTGAAGAATCTGATATCGAGTTTCTCAAGGAGGGGGGCAGTGATCTGAGGAAGAACCGCTTACAACTAAGCAGGGCAGGGATACCTCTGATTCGGAACTGGCCGAGGTTGGGAAGTGTGATACGTGGCATTACCTGTGTATCAAACGAGTTCCCGTAAACGTCACGATCCCAAGTAGCGGAATGAAGGCCGATCGTGAGCGTTTCCAGCTGATACATGAGCGAAAGCCATTGGGATAAATAATTTGGAGTGAAGAAGGCGGATAGATTGATCAGTTCAAGAGAGTTTGTGAGTTGACCGACTTTGAGTAAATAACGGAGATTCTATTGGAAAGGAGACACATCCAGATCCATCGGTGACGACGTGGCTCCATACTGGACCGTTCGCTTCATCCTCATGACACATTTGAATTGAAGGAGGTTGCTGTGTTGAATGAAGAAACTCGGGCGGCTCGTGGGTTTCAGAGGCGAGGGGTAGCTGTGCTCACCACGAACGAACCTGGACATGACTCGGATGTAATTCGTAAATGAGATGACGAAAGGCTGATTTTGAATATGGTTGTATTAGTATTATTCTTTCAGAGAATGATTTTGTTGTAGTCCCACCGCCCCCTCATTATGTAGTAATTCGGTTCCTTAAGAAGTTTAATGGAATATGTTCATTACACGTGGTGGGCGGAGAGATTGAAGCGAAGCACGACCAAGAAATTCGTGGTAGGTCACGTGGCTGGACCAAGGTTGCGAATCACGTGCAAACAGTTTGTCAGCGCGTGGGAACCCTAGGCTAGGGTAAGGGTAAAGTGGCCCAACCGCGCCCGCAGCCTGCCAGTTTCTTCAGGCCTCAGGCTCATCACCCACTCTTCAGGTCTCAACTTTCTCCTTTAAGCAGCCTAGTTTTGTATTGTCAAAGTGCGCTTTTTTTGTATTCTTTTGGATTTTTTAGCCCCAGCTGGTGAACAGTCCCAGGCCAGTCGACGTCACTGGCAGTGGCACATTGAGATTTTTTCAAATCCTGCTCTGTAGCTACGCTGACCGCATAGAAAGTCCATGAAACAAACCTTCAACAGAAGCTTGATGGGCTCGCGATCTTTGTTCCGTTTCTAGACCAATGTCCTCGATTTAATCACCCTCTGTCCGCACAAGGCTCTCTGAGTCATTCTGGTGATTGCCGCAATAATAATTCCATCCACCCGGTTCGATGCGCCATTTCTACTCTCCTTTGTCAGTACCCGTGCTTCTGTACCCATGGGCAACTACCTATTTCTTGCCGCGGACTACCAACGCCATTCGTATCCTCCACCAATGCGACAGTATGGCCAACGCCACTATTTTGTTTTCGAAAACCCAACGCCGTTTCCTTGGCCAAGTTATTGTGTTTTACGTCGCTCACAGTCGTCGTGAACGGATTTTATATTCTTGGTTTAGATTTTCGCGTCGGTTACAGCCGTACGAATGTCTACAAAAAAAATTAACTAGGCGACGCAAAAGCATCGTGGCGAGGGAAAATGCTCTATTTGTTGGGTGCTGTCGCTGGCACATGGACAAACTTGGCTCTGCTGTGCCCATGAGATACATGACCCTCCGGGTTGCGAAAAGCAAGATATGCACGTAGCGCCGTCGGACAATTAAGGATAGGGCTCAAATGTCAGATTCGGAACTTGTACCGTCCCTTGCAAACCCGACAAAGCCTTGAGTGTTTCTCTTTCTGTTCCCTCATGCTCGTCTCTTCTTGTCCCGCTCTGCCCCAGGGCAATCGCCAATTCATAAATTATTCATACGGACATACGACTCCAAGTAATCTAATATCTACATTGCTCCGAGTCTTGCTGAATACGAAGCTACTAAGGTCATCGCTGCTGCCGGTCTTCACTTTACTTTCCATTATTTCCCGTGTTCCTTCTCTTTTTCTCAAGTGCTGTTCACCTTTACGGCATCCCCGGCACAAGACAGGGAAGCATCGGGAGATACTACAGAGACTGTCTTGATTGTACCACTCAGGAAGAACACGTTCAGTGTTCTTGGCAGTTGCCGTTGCGCCGCCTGGCCACGAATTAAGACCAGAATCTACGAGATAACATAGGAATCAGATAGTATGCTAGGGTCACAATCGGAGAAACCAGACGCGAGGAAAACAGGGCCGAAAATGCGACGCTGTGATCGCGGTCGGGACGAGGGCTGCTGGGTACGGGCAATAGACGAACTATTCGGCCAATCGTATACTAATAATATGGCAACTGATGTTCCAAATATCAAGAGTCGCCCTGCGCCTAGCCGCTCGCCGTATACCCGGGCTGCAGCTCGCGAATTTATCGATAATGATAAACGAGTGATTTGGGGATGACGATCAAGGTTACAAGGACGGTCTGCGTTCTTGCAAGAATCAATGAATGGCGAGAATGCGTCAACAAGAGCTGAGCGCTGAGGTGTGGTGAATTTCAAGTTGCCTGTGACTCGGAATTCATTCAGAAAAGGGCTGATTCGTAAATCCGAAAAAACAAATCATTTTTTTGGTTTTGGAATTCAATCCCGCCGCCATTTAAAAGGAAGAGGGGAACATTGATAGGCAGACCCACTTTGAACCCAACCGCAAACCCAACCGCCATGTTCGTCAGTCGTCTTCACGTTCTCCTTGCTTTGGCTCTCGCTACGGCTGCCAGCGTCTCTGCCCAGAATATTTCTATTCCTCCGTGTGTCGTTACTTGCGGCGCCAATGCTCTGAATGGCAGCGGTTGCACTTCACTGTTCGTTATCCTCGGTAGAATGCGATCTCTCGTTTACCCGCTCGTCTTTACAGCACCGACATCAAATGTCTTTGCGCCAGTACAACCTTCCAGAGCGTATCGAAGGCATGTATCGATTCAACTTGCAGCTCATCCGACCAGGCAGCCGCCTCACAGATTAAGAAACAAGAGTGTGGCAGCCGTATGTATTTCCCACAGATTGTCTTCATGACTTTACGCTGACCCGCTTCCTCTCCCAGAATCTAATACGACCAACACCACGAACCCCACGAACCCCACTAACGGCACGAACAACACTTCCAGCTCGCCGTCGTCCTCGCCCGCCTCGACTTCCAAGTCCTCTAATGCCCTCGCTCCTATCGAGCAATTACCATTCGTCACAGTCTTCATCGCCATCGCGGGAGTCGCTCTCGGGGGTGCTTTCGTTTTGTAACTGGCGCCCGCCAAATGGGGACCTCACACTTTAATATGTCTCTGGTCATCTTCTTCAAATTCCGCGTGGCGTGGGAGGGAGGGTTGGTCATCACCTATGGGACAACAATATTTAGTTCCATGTATCCAAAGGACTTGCCAAACTTATCATACCCTTCTTTATTGAATAATTCACGTTTCGGAGTTCTGCCGTCAAGCAAACAAGTTGATCAACGCCGTTGCCCAGCATGTGATGGCTGTAGAATAGATATCAGGAACAAGAACACCAATGAACACGTCCGGACGTACTAGGCCAATACCCTCACCAAGTGCGCTGCTGGTAGAAAGCGCTGTACAGTACACGTGACTGATTTTATAATCCTCAGGCTTCCGTCGTTCCTCGTTATTTATTGAAGAACACCAGTAATGGAACCCACAGAGTCACACCTTGAATCACTTATACAATAGCCGCCAAAGAGAACGAACATAATCAGAGTTCATACTTGGTAATCAATTCGGGATCGGTAACGCTGAGGAATCCAGACGGCCACAGGCAGAAGTCCGAAAAGCACCGGATAAAGTAAAACACTGGTGTGATGGAGCTGCTTGAGAGACTATGAGCAACGTCGCAGATTTAGTGCTAGACAACGTGGAGATAAAACTGTATTCCTACATAGGTCAGGAGAAGTATTAACGCAGCGCGGATAAAGACAGAACGTCGCAACCAGGGGCAAGGCGACGTAAGTTTCAGCAGAGGTGATATTGTAGCCACAGGACGTTACCTTTGAAAACAAAAAGATGGAATCGTGAGATATCTGGTGCCCATGGGGTATCATCTATATGAACTACGTCATACCCCGGCCTCTTCTTTGGTAACCGACAAGGTCATAATAGTGGTGAGGATGACGATTTGTGTGAGAGAGCTATGATGGGGACAATAGAAAGGCATATTAGTGAACCGTGTACGGGAGCGGTGTTACAGGGCATCGAAATCGCACCAAACAACTTGAAGGCCACTCCGCTCACACGACAATAAACAAGGGTCATTCATTGACGGACCCGGACCAAAGTAACGGGGCGGCCATCGTTCTGGCGAGCCTCGAGGACTGTGGCGAAAACATCCAACTCGCCATCACTTTCATCACGTCCAAAACACCCGAGCTGATTCAGTTCGGGAAGCAGATCCATGGCTGAT
>Ga0209488_10005094_pt1 | contig 10134 bp, 10 predicted proteins | sample Rivendell_Oct201_8_FD_188349 | JGI IMG/M metagenome (GOLD analysis project Ga0209488, IMG submission 188349) | Vadose zone soil microbial communities from the Eel River Critical Zone Observatory, Northern California, USA -... | ecosystem: Environmental > Terrestrial > Soil > Vadose zone >... | reverse complement strand
TCCTCATGCTGCTCGTGGTGGGGGCCGCCTCATGGGTGTCGCTCCGCCGTCTCGCCCAGGTGATCCTGGGCCTGGTCATCGTCCAGCTCGTCGCATTCCTGGTGCTCGGCTGGTTGCTGGTCACACACTCGCACAGCGACTTCGTGGCTGCCTTTGGGGCGTTCAGCGGCCACCCGACCGCTTACAACGACATCCTCGCCGCGGCGGCCAAGAACAGCATCCCGCTGGGCGTGTCGTTCAGCGCCTCCCTGCTCGTGGTGCCGTTCATGGTCCTCAACTACAACGGCGTCCTTTATTCGTACTACGTCGGCGGCGAGCTGAAGCGACCCGGACGGACATACCTCTACGCCTCGGTGATCAGCATCGGGTTGCTCATCGTCGTTTGGGTTGGCGTCTGGCTGCTGATGCTCAACACCGTCGGCCTCGACTTCATGCAGTCGCAGGCCAAGCTCGGCGCCACCGACCCGGCGGCCTATGGCGCGATCACGAGCCTGCAGTCCTCTGCCGGCGGCCTCGGCTACGGCCTGGTCCTGTCGGGCGACCCGATCAGCAAGATCCTGATCGGAATCGCGGTTCCGTCGGCCGAGCTCGCGGTTGACCTGGCGTTCGTCGCCGTCATCACTCGCGTCCTGTTCGCCCTCGCCTTCGACCGGCTGCTTCCGATCGGCCTCGCCAAGATCAGCGAGAGCAGCGCGGTGCCGACCAACGCAATCATCGTGGCGGTGGCCGGCGGAATCGTGTTCGCTTTGCTGGCGGCTTTTCTGAACCTCGCGAACATCGTGGCCAACCTGGCCCTGTTCGTCGCCCTGATCATTCTCGCCGGCGGGGTGGCGGCGACCGCCCTTCCGTTCCGGCGGCCGGACCTGATCATGAAGCCGGGCGCTACGGCGCTTCCTCGGATCGGGGGCATCCCGGTGCCTGCCCTGTGGGGCGCGGCAACCACAGTGCTGGCGCTGATCGTGGTCGTTCTGATCATCACGCACCCCGAGGTGTTCGGCGCCTTCAGCTTCTCGTCGGTGGCCACGCTGGTGATCGTGCTGGGCGCCGGCCCGGTCATCTACCTCATCGCGCGGCAGCTGCGGCTGCGGCAGTCGTCGATCGACCTGCGCCTGGCGATGCGGGAGCTTCCGCCCGAGTAAGCGATCCGGAACCTGATCTTCGGTAGTCGCGCAAGGAAGCGGGCCCTCCGCATCTATTTCGCGACCGATATCCACGGGTCCGATCGCTGCTTCCGGAAGTTCCTGGCGGCCGCCGGCTCCTATGAGGCTGACGTGCTCGTGCTGGGCGGTGACATCGCAGGCAAGGGACTCGTGCCAATCCGCTCAGAGAACGGAACCCTGAGCGCGAAGGTTCGCGGCGAGATGGTCACCGTTCCGCGCGCGGAAGAGGAGAGGCTGCGCGCGGAGATCAACCGGCTCGGCTTCTACTCGGTGATCACCGACCCGCCTGACGTCGAGCGCATGGAGAACGATCCGAACTACCTCGTCGGGGCGTTCGAGCACGCGATCATCGAGCAGATCCAGGGTTGGTGCAAACTCGCGGAAGAACGGCTGCCCGCCACTGTGCGCTGCATCATCACTCCTGGAAACGACGACCCAAAGGCGATCGACCCGGTGCTCAAGTCCGCGCCGCGAATCGAGTCACCCGAGGCGGAGCTGGTCGAGCTCGGTCCGGTGCTCATGGCGAGCTGCGGCGACGTCACACCGACACCATGGAACACGGAGCGCGAGTATCCCGAGGAAGAGCTGGGTCGCCGGCTCGAGGCGATCCTCGACCCAGCGCCGGCAGGGACCAGGGTCGTCGTCAACTTCCACTGCCCGCCTTACGGCACGGGGCTCGACTTCGCGGCCGAGCTGGATTCCGAGCTGCGCCCCGTGATCCGCGGCGGACGGCCGAGCATCATCCCGGTGGGCAGCAAAGCGGTGCGCGACGTGATCAAGAAATACCAGCCCGTCGTCGGATTGCACGGGCACATCCACGAATCGCGCGCCGCCCAGAAGATCGGCTCGACGATGTGCCTGAACCCAGGGAGCGACTATTCCGCCGATGTGCTGCGCGGCGCTATCGTGGACTTCGCCCAGGATGGCAGCTACATCGACTTCCTCTTCACCACTGGATAGAACACCGCTGGCAGATCCCATTGCCGAGGCCCGGCGGCTGGTCGAGGCGGCTACGGATAAGGGTGTGCTGGTTCGCGTCCTGGGCAGCGTCGCGGTGCACCTCCAGGCGCCGGTGGCCGGGCCGCTCTTGAAGCGCCCGATCAAAGACATCGATGTCGCCATCAGACGGGGCAGTCGCGCGGCGGTCACCGAGCTCTTGACCGGCGCGGGCTATGTCCCGGATGAGATGTTCAACACGCTGCATGGAGCGCAACGACTCCTCTTCTACGACCCCAACCAGCGCAAGCTCGACGTCTTCGTCGGCGAATTCTCGATGTGTCACGTGATCCCGATCACGGATCGCCTCGAGCACGACCTGCTCACCATCCCGCTGGCCGAGCTGCTCTTGACCAAGCTGCAGATCGTCCAGCTGAACGAGACCGACCAGCGCGACATCTACAACCTCGCCTATCACCACAAGGTGAGCATCGGTGATGGTTCCGGGATCGAAGGCGACTTCATCGCCAACCTCTGTGCGAAGGACTGGGGCCTGTGGCGAACCTCGAAGGCCACGATCCAGCGGTGTCAGAGCAACCTCGCTGGATACGACCTCGGTGCAGAAGCCTCGGGTTTGATCCAGGAGCGGCTCGACGTTCTATGGACGGCGATCGAAAGCGCCCCGAAGTCCGCCAAGTGGCGGCTGCGCAGCCGGGTCGGCGACCGCGTGCGGTGGTACGGCGAGCCAGAAGAGCACGCTTCCACACAGTGATGGCTTCGGTGAAAAAGCCGCTGATCGCGGTGGCCGCCGTGTCCGCGGTCGCGGCCGCGGCGCTGGCGCTCTACATCGCCGGACACCCGTTCATCCCGGCAGACGTGACCATCGAAGACGACATCCAGTCGATCAACTGGGGACCTCTCGCGCTGACATTCCCGATCTTCAGCTGGATCGGCGACCTCAAAGGCGCGGCGCTCGAAGCGATCGTATTTGTGATCATCCTGGTCTTGAATCGGCGCGCCTGGATCCTGGCTGCGGCCGCATCGCTGACGGCGGTCTGGTACCTGGTGCTGAGCCACGTGATCCTGCGCCCCCGCCCGACCTCGGCCCAGGTGCTGCATGTCACTGAGACTCCGCCCGATTCAAGCTTTCCAAGCGGTCACACGATGTTCATCGTCACGCTGGCCACGGTCTTGATGCTCAGCCTGGGACGACGCTTCCTACCCAGGTGGGCGCAGCCGGTCGGCTGGGCCCTGGTGGTCGTCCTCGTGCTCGCCAACGCGATCAGCCGAATCTACGTCGGCGCTCACTGGCCGAGCGACGTGCTGGAAGGAATTCTCATCTCGGTCGCATGGCTTTCATTCGTCGTGTCGCTGAAGTGGATCTCTGATCGCGCACTCGGTGCGCAAAGGGAGGGTTGAGAAACCAGTTGAAGCTCTTGATGTTCAAGGCGGATGGCGGTCGAAGACTTGGCGGGTTGAGACCCAACGCAGAGGACGAGGTGGTGGAGCTCCCCGAGTTTGCCGATCTGCTCGCGCTGATCGACTCGGGCGATGCAGGCCTGGCCCGCGCCCGTTCGACGCTCACCTCCCCGCGGGCGATCTCCCGGCCGCTGGCGGAGCTCGAATTGGTCGCGCCGCTTGATCCGCCGCGGGGGAACGTGATCGCGATCGGGCGCAACTATCAGAAGCACGCGGAAGAGACAGCGCACGTCGTGGGAGGCGAGACCAGCCCGCCGACCATCTTCACCAAGGCGATCACCTCGCTCACGGATCCCTTCGCGGACATCGCCATCGATCCGTCTATCAGCGACCAGATCGATTGGGAGGTCGAGCTCGCGGTCGTCATCGGGAGCCGTGGCGCGAACATCAAGCGCGCGCAAGCGATGGACCACGTCTTCGGCTTCACTGTGATCAACGATGTAACCGCGCGCGACATCCAGAGCGATTGGGGCGGTCAGTGGTTCAAGGGCAAGAGCATCGACAGGACCAGCCCGATCGGGCCCTGGGTGGTGACGCGCGATGAGGTCGAAGACCCGCAAGCGCTCAACTTGTGGCTTCGCGTCAACGGCGCCTTGAAGCAGGAGGGCAACACCCGCGACATGATCCATGCGATCGACGCCATCGTCGAGTGGGCGTCGAAAGGCATGACTTTGTTGCCCGGCGCGATGATCGCCACCGGCACACCGGACGGTGTGGGGTTCGCCCGGACCCCGCCCGAGTTCCTCAAGCCTGGAGACGTGATGGAAACCGAGGTCCAGGGCATCGGGCGGATGCGCAATCGGATCGTCTAGGCGAAGGTCAGGCAGTAGCCGTAACCATGCCTGCTCACAAGGCTGCATGGCAGCCTGAGCGGCTCCAACTTTCGGCGCAGCTTCCGCATGTACATCCGCACCTCCTGCGGACCGTACTCGCCGGCGTGCCACCCAAGGTGCAGGACCTCGCGGGCAGTCAGGTAGCGGTTGGGGTGTTCCACGAGGATCGAGATGAGATCCCATTCCTGCCGGGTAAAGGCGGCCTCAGCGCCCTTGAACGTCAGAGTCCGCGCGTTTCCATCGAGCGCCATGCCTCGAATCTCGAGCGGCCACGTAACAGGGACCACAGGAGCTTTTGTCTTCCGAAGAGCCGCACGCATAGCTCCGACGAGCGCGCCGGGCACGAACGGCTTGGGCAGACGCTGATCTGCGCCCGCTTCGAGGTCCTCCTGTGCTGTGTCGAATCCAACCGCAACCAGGACCAGTGGAGCTTCTGTGTGGAGCCGAAGCTCGGTGATGGATTGATGGCGGCTGAGCGGATCGGGAATCGGCACGCCCCATACAACGACATCGAATTGATTGCGGTCGAGCACGGGCAGGGCGAGATCGACGGCGGTGACATGCTGGACCTCGCAGCCGGCGATGCTCATGCAGGCCGCAATCGTGGCGTCATAGGCCTCGTCGGCCTCGATGAGAAGTGCACGAAAACGCTGACCAGCTGATGTCACCCCGAGCCATCAACAAGCCTAACCCTGTCGTATGCCCAATTTTTCCCGTCCCTTGAGCCCAGAGTTTCACGAAGTCCTTCCTAGACTGGAGCTGCTGCCGGGGGCCCCAAGCACAGGAGGTTTGTTTATGGCAATCGCACGTTGGAGTCCGTTCCAGGAGTTGACGACCTTGCACACGACCATGGACCGCTTGTTCGGCGATATGGCCGAAAACAACGCCAACAGTGGGACCACGGACATGACGACGTTTCGCCTTCCGGTCGACATCGCGGAGACTGACAACGGCTACTTGATCAAGGCCCCGGTTCCCGGATTCAAACCGGAAGAGGTAGAGGTCAGTCTCTCGGACGGCGTGCTGTCGATCACGGCCCAACACAAAGAGGAGAAGACTGAGAAGAAAAAGAACTATCTCCGCCGCGAGGTGGCGTACGGAAACTTTGAGCGCTTCATCGCCCTCCCGCGCGACGTGCAGGGTGACAACATCAAAGCGAATTTCAAGAACGGCGTGCTCGAGATCGAGGTACCGCGCGCTCCGAAGCCTCAGCCGAAGAAGATAGAAGTAAAGGCTGAGGACCAGCAGCAAGGCCAGCGGCAGATGGCAGCCGCGGGAAGCGGGTCCAACAACAAGAGCTAGATAGTCGTCTGGGAGTGGCCGCCGCCATCCGGCGGCCGCCCCCACTCCCGGTTAACGTCAACGCGTGGAGCGCCGCAGACTTGGGAGAAGCGCGCTCAGTGTTCCCGTCATTGGAATGGGGACGTGGCTCACCTTTGACACGGACGCGGACCGCCGGCCGCTGGTCGAGGCAGCGATTGAGGCGGGCATCGACCTGTTCGATTCTTCGCCGATGTATGGCAAAGCCGAGGCGACACTGGCTCGGGCCTTGGACGGAAGCCGCGATCGGGTGCAGGTCGCGACCAAGATCTGGACCTCGAGCGCCGCCGAAGGTCGAGCTCAGGCCAAGCGGGCGCTGGACCTTTTCGGCCACGTCGACGTGTATCAAGTGCACAACCTCGTCAACGTCCCAGCGCAGCTCGGCCTGCTCGAGGAATTGAAGGACGAGGGCAAGGTGCGGGCGGTCGGCGCGACTCACTACCAGGAGTCCGCGTTCGCCGAGATGGCCGCCCTGATGAAGAGCAAGCGCCTCGACATGATCCAGATCCCGTACAACCCGCAGCGCCGAACCGCGGAGCGCGAGATCCTGCCGCTCGCTGAAGAGCTGGGGCTGGGCGTGTTCGTCATGAGCCCGCTCCAGCACGGAATCCTCGAACGCCAACCGCCGGAAGCCCAGCTCGAGGCCCTGGGCGTGGAAACCTGGGCGCAGGCAATCTTGAAATGGATCGCCAGCGACCCTCGAGTGAGCACCGTGCTCACAGCCACGCAGGACCTCGAGCACGTGCGGGACAACGCCCTCGCGGGAGAACCGCCGTTCTTCACGCCCGAGCAGCGCGCAGTGGTGTCTCGCATCGCCGAACGCGGCTGAGTACCTTTACGTGGTGGCCGCGATCAAAGACCTCGCCGGCGTTCTTCCTGCCCTGATCTCTCCCCTGCAGGCGGACGGCAACGTGGACGAAGCCGGGGTCGAGCGTCTGGTCGAGCACGTGATTGGGGGCGGGGTCACAGGTTTGCTGGCTCTCGGGTCTACCGGCGAGACCGCCTCGCTGGACGAGACGGCACGCCGGACTCTGCTGTCGAGGGTGGTCGCGGCCGCGGCTGGTCGCGTGCCAGTCCTCTGCGGGGTGGCGCAGAGTCACCTGGCCGCGGCTCGCGTCGAGGTGGAGGCCGCGGCCCGCCTGGGGGCTGCCGCGGCGCTGGTCGCCCCACCTTTCTATTACCTGATGGACCAGGCGACCGTGCTCGCGTTCTACCGCGAGCTCGCCAAGGGCAGCCCGCTGCCCATCCTGCTGTACAACATCCCGCAGCTCACCAAGGTGGTGGCTGAGCCGGCCACAGTCGCCGCGCTGGCGGCCGAAGGAACGATTGCGGGCATCAAGGACTCGAGCCGCGATTTCGAGTACTTCGAAGGACTCTGCATAGCGACCCGAGGGATGCCGCATTTCCGGCTGTTCACCGGCAGCGACAGCATGCTGCTGCCGTCGCTGGTGATGGGCGCATCGGGCACGATCTGCGGCACGGCCAATGTCGCGCCCCAGTGGGTCGCCCGGGTCTTTGACGCCTTCATGCGCGGAGACCTGATGGAGGCGCGCGGCGGCCAGGATGATGTCCACCAGCTGGTGATGGCGCTACGCGGTGGAATCTTCCCTGCCGCATACAAGGCTGCGTGCCATCTGCAGGGCATATGCGAGTCCTGGTGCGCTCCTCCGGTCCAGCCCCTGGACGACCGATCTGAAGCCACTCTCCGAGATCGGCTTGAGGCATGGAGCCTGCTCACTCCGGCTGCACCAAAGACCGCATCAAATTAAGCGTAGGATCGGGCAGTGGCGCGAGCGATGCCCAAGCGCGACCGCCTGCTCGAGGGCGAAGACCCAGCGTCTATGCGACCCCAGGACACCAGGCACTGGATAAGCGTCTACCGGGAGATGATCGCCTTCAAAGACGACCTCCTGAAGCGAGTCGTCGGTAATCTCGAGCGCGTTTCCCCCGCCGCGAAGGTGGACCTTGCCGACGACGTCACGCTGATCCAGTCACAGCTCGATCGGTACACGCGGCGGATGGACTTCTGGGTCGAGCGGCAAATGGAGCTCGAAGACCTCGTGATCGACCCCGACACCCGCACGATCACCTACCAGGAAAACTCGATCACCCTGACCAGGCGAGAATTCCAGCTCCTAGCCGTGCTGATGAGCCGCCCCGACAAGTATTTCTCGGCGGAGGCGCTCCTGATCGAGGCCTGGCACGACAGCCGGCTCCCGGAGGAGTCGATGCGTACCTACATCAGTCGGGTGCGCAAGAAGTTGAAGATGCTCGGCAATGGGGCCGAGGTCGTGAACAAATCGCGGAAGGGATACGCCCTGGTCTTCGACAACCGCCCACGGTAGCGGCTAGGGGACCGCGATCGTCGCGACCACCTGCTGTTGGTAGTGCTGAGGGTTGGTGCCGTCGTCGTAAGTGCTGATGAACGTCGAGTAGTCGATCCCGCCGGCGATATCGTTGCCGAAATAGTCACCGAGAAACGTGTCCAATGGATTGCAGGGGCACGAACGGAACGGGCTGTTCAGCTGCGGATCCCAGTTGTGAGCCGTGAGCCGGATGTTGTTGCCTTTCGGGGCAAGGCTCGCGGTGTAGAACTGCACACTCGAGTGGATGCAGTAATCGGTTGCTCCGTACGGCGGTAGCGATCCTGAGTAGTTGGAGTTCAGCCGATCGAGGGCGAGCCCTGCATAGCCGGCGTCCGGCGTGCCCGCTGCGGGACATGCGAGGCGGCGGTCGTAGAAATTGACGCTGACGGTGCCGTCCGGGCCGACTGCAAGGTTGGGTTGAAACTCGTCCACGCTGGGACTGCTGTTGTCGTTGACCTGGATGGGGAAGGTCCACGTGCCGCCCTGGTCATAGGAAGCGGTGAGCAAGATGTTGCCGAACCCGGTGCTCTTCGACTCATAGGCGACATAGATCGGGTAATGGCCCTGGGCCGACAGATGATTGCCGACCGCAAACGTCTCCTCGATGCCATCTTCAAAGGTCGTGTTCATGTAGCCAGGCCCGCTGAGTGGCGGGGTGTGGACCCCACTGGCGACAAATGACGGACCGATCCAGGTCACGCCGCCATCCTTCGAGTAGTCCATGAGGACATCGACGCAGCACGAGCCGTGCGCCGACACGTAGTTGATGATCGAGGTGTACACGACGCCGGCGGGATCAACGTGCGGAAACAGGTAGGTGTTGTTGTTGGTGGCGCCATTGGACGTTGGCAGCAGAACGGGTGGGGTCCAATCGCTGTGCGTGCCGTCCTGGTGGGCAACGGCAGTCTGAACGTATGGCTTGCTGCCGTTTCCGTTGAAGTTCACATACATCATGTAGATGCGGTTGTAGTTAGGATTCGCGGACCCATCTGGCAGCTTTTTGCTGCGGTCGATGGTGATCCATTCCTTGTCCGGCTCCTGGCCCAAGCCAGCGTTGGTCGTGAAGACGTAGTCAGGTTGACCGTTGTGGGTCGTGATCCAATCGCGTGGACCCTTCGCGCCGTGCGGCCTTACGGCGACAGCCACCGCCTCGTTCGCGATGGCGGGGTTCGGCTCGTTGCCAACCTCGTATTTCTTGTGACCGCCGCTGTCGTAGAAGAACTGGTAGGGCAGCAATGCCTGGTAGTAGTTGCCGAAGGCGTCGAACGCGCCCACCGGGTCTGTGTTGTCGGTGAAACCTTCATAGCCCGGGACGTGACCCATCACGGGCCAGGTCTTTCCACCGTCCCACGACTCGTAAAAGCCGACCAGGTGGTTGTAGCCCTCAGCGCTCGTGAACCACTTGCTCGAGCCGATCAAATGCCTGGCGTTGAGAGGGTCGACCCGGATGTCCGACTCGGAGTGATCCGTGACAAGCATCGATGTCCGGGCGGGGTATGGAGGGCGGCTGCCGACCTGGGTTGGGTAAGGCCCCGCGGCGCCGGTGTCCTCCCCGGTGGTCGCGCCCGGGCACGGCGACTCCCCCGTGTAGCCGTCGTTGGGTCCGTTGTTGACCGCCAGCGGAACCTCAGGGCGGTAACAGCTCACCTGCTGGCTGGTGACGAACACATTGGTGACCGAGTGGGCCGCGTAACTTGCGTTATACGAATCGTTGCTCTGCAACGACTGCGGGACGTTGCCAACACCCGGATCGGCAGTCGTCGCCGTAGAGATCGCGATGCCGGGCGCGAACGCGAACAAAGACGCGATGACGGCAACGATCACGCCGCGCTTGGTGTAGCCCACTTCACCTCCACAGCCTCAGGAAGTCCTCGCTAACATAGCGCGCCCGGCTGCCCAGGGCAAGCCGATTTCAGGCTGCCTTCAGAGAACTAAGGAATCAAGCCGCCCAGCGCATCCCCGGTCCGCGGACCCGCCTCATCACCACCCGATCCGGCGGCAGGAACCGAAACTCTCGACCCAACTTGATCACCTGCCACC
>Ga0209488_10005093_pt1 | contig 10134 bp, 9 predicted proteins | sample Rivendell_Oct201_8_FD_188349 | JGI IMG/M metagenome (GOLD analysis project Ga0209488, IMG submission 188349) | Vadose zone soil microbial communities from the Eel River Critical Zone Observatory, Northern California, USA -... | ecosystem: Environmental > Terrestrial > Soil > Vadose zone >... | reverse complement strand
ACGACCGGGGCCAAGTGGTAGGAAGCACCAACGACTCCAGCTTCAACTGGGCGCATGGCTTCATCTGGGAGGATGGCGTGATGACCGACCTTAACACGCGGTTTCCGGCAGATTCCAACCTCTTCGTCACCATGGCTAACACGATCAATGAGCGCGGACAAATCACGGGCATGGGAACGGTGCGCAGCGGACCTCATGTGGGCGAGATCCATGCCTTTTTGGCAACCCCCGTAGACGAAAGAATAGACAAGTCGATTGCGGATGTCGCACCTACACACCCGAAGCTGCCCGCAAATGTTGGCAAACAGCTTTTGCAGAGATTCAGACTCAGCCGAATCGACCAATAGGGGTACTCGTCCCCCCAGGGTATGTGCCTGGTCTCTGGCTCGGTTTGCTTCCCCATACGCGACGGCACACACGATTACGAACCCGTGAGGCGTGTTTAACGGAACGCCACACGGGTTCTTTTTCGATACGAAAAATCAATTAGAATTTTCCTCCCAAGTTAGGCGGTTGCTGGGATCCCGAGGGAAAGGGCAATCCGTTTTTCGCGCGGGCATCGAGCTCTATTGCGAGAGTGTCATCTATAACAACATTTTTTGATCTATCGTGAAAAAAATGGGTGCGCTCCTCGCGACCCGCATCGCGTGTGAGGGAGGGGCAGCACTCGGCTAAACGCAACATTTAACCTTGCGCGTGCGATTCTTTTGGTTGCAGGGTCCCGCGACACAGCGCTCTCCATCATGAGCGCAAAAAATACGGGCACGAGAATCAGCACATGAATGAGAGACGTGATCATTTCTCCGACGATCGGAGCGGCAATCGGTTTCATTCGCGCAGTTTCCCTGCTTGAGAACGGAGTTGTCGGTATGTCAGAGCCCGGGTCGTTGGCGCATTGTGTGGACGATAATTGCGACGTGAATGGCAATAGCTGCTCCCGCGCCGGTCATGTGCATCAAAAAAGTCCCGCCGCCAGCCTGCTGAATGGCGGCGACACCGTATCCGCCTAGTGGAAGAAACAAAACCATCGCAGTCCCCAGTCCTGGGTTGTAGCCTCGGGAACTGACCGCCTGGACGACGTGAATGGTGCCATTTAGGAGAACTAGATAGACTGCGACAAGTCCGAACCCCGCGCTCACCGTCGCTGCCAATGCCAAAGAGATCCCGATGACGCCCCACACTCCGGGCACGTTAATGACGAAGACAGCCAACGGTGAGAGTCCTACTCTTCGTTTCCCAATCTTCTGATTGACGAACAGTCTGAACCGATCGTTGTCGTGCTCCTCGTACTGGTGGACCATATAAACCGGTAGGCAGAGAAACGTAGTCGCGAGCGAAATTGACCAAGAGTGCAGGACGACAGGAGTCAGTAAAAGCAACAATAAACCGGCCAGGAACCCACCGTAGACCCAGTTCGTGATTAGTCGAGCGAACATCTGTTCTCCTTTCCTCGAAACCCTCGCGGTAGCGAATTTCTTGACTGCCCTCGTCCAAAGCGAAGGGGCGAGAGCCGATGCCGTTTCCCGTGTCGAATCGATCATTGGGTTGGGATCAGTCAAGCTGAATGGCCAGCAGAATTCGGCGTGCAAGATTTCGCCGACGTGCTTCAGGCAACGCAGGGTGTCCGACTTAGTCATATACTGAATCCTTCCACGGATGCTGGTAGAGCAGTTCGATGGCCGTGGCTTCTAGCAGCAAAGAGGACCGATGTAGTCAAACTTAAACCCGGTTATGCGTATGGTCAGAGCATATCTCTGTCGTTTCGTACCTTCTATCTCCGCTTCTTGTAATTCCGGATACAATCGATTGCATGGAACCCAATTCGCAAAAGGTCTCGCGGGTCGCTTTTGCCTATCTGTGGTCCATCTTGTTTTGGATGGGTCTTGCCTCTCTGGCTGCAGGGGAGGATAAGGTCCGCTTCTTGGAGAGGGGGCTCCACACATCTTACTGGACCGCACTCCTTGTCGAAGGCGGACTTCTACTGTCCGCGGCGCTGTTGACGCCTCCCATTTTCGCGATAGTTCACCGCTATCCGATCACCAAACCGATTCGGTTTGGTCGCGTAGCGGGGTATGTTCTTGTCATCGCCCTTTACATCATCGCCTGCGTGAGCCTCCGTTGGGTTTTAGTGCCGCCTTGGAATGTTCCTGCTCAGAAGTTCGACCAACGCTCGTTGCACGCATTGGTTACAGGTTTTGACGTTTTTGCCGAGATAATCTGGAACTTCATGATTGTTCTGGCAGCCGCGCATGCATACGAGTATTTTAAGCGGGCTAGGGACCAGGAACTTGAGTTGCAGCAGGCGCTGGCCACCAGCGAGCTACAAGCCCTGAAGAGTCAGCTTCATCCGCATTTCTTATTCAATACTCTCCAGGGAATCTCAGCTCTGATTGATACAGAGAAAGAGCGCGCCAAAGCGATGGTTCTCAAGGTCTCTCACTTGCTTCGGACTGCTTTGCAGTGTGCGAGCTCCGATGTCATTAGCCTCGATGAAGAATTGAAGTTTGTCGACGATTACCTCGGCGTGGAGAAAATGCGTTTGGAAGACCGACTTGAAGTGCGTTGGCAAATTGACCCCGCCGCGCGGCAATTGCTCGTGCCAAAACTGATCATGCAACCTCTCGTGGAAAATGCGATTTTCCACGGCGTGGCTTGCTGCCGCGGAGGAGGATGGATCGAAATTTCGTCTCGGCGGGCGGGAGGCATGCTGGAGATAGCCATTCGCAATAGCGTTGGAGGAAAGCGGCAAGCAGGGATGGGGCTAGGTCTCCAGAATGTGAGAGCACGATTGAAGCACCTTTACGAGGACGAGGCGACTCTCTGCTTCGACCAAGGCAGCGATGGCGTTGCGATCGCGACTCTTGTGTTGCCGGCAATCGGTCAACAGAAGGAGGCGATGAAAGAAATGTTGGCCTCGAATTTACACGCTTAGTGGAGGGAAAGATTGTGCGGGTATTGATTGTCGACGACGAACCACTTTCGCGAAGCTCCCTCGAGAATGCGTTGAGAGCGAGAAACGACATTCAAGCCCTCGATTGCGCGAACGATGCTGTTGACGCCCTGGAATTACTACAAAAGAAGCCCTATGACGTTCTTTTGCTCGACATTCAAATGCCGGAATTATCGGGAATCGAGCTGGCCGACCGGTTAAACAAGCGGCGGCAACCGATACCATCGATTGTGTTCGTCACTGCGCACCATCAGCACGCGGTTGCTGCATTTGAGAAGCATGCCGTCGATTATGTCCTGAAGCCCTTTTCAAACAATCGTATTCATGAAGCGCTAGATATGGCGATCCGCAGAACGGAAAGCGAGCGGGCCGCACAGTTTGTGAAAATGCTGCCTCAACTGGAAGAATTGTTGTCGAAGTCACCAAAAATCGCCATCAAGACGAAAGGAAGGATCCTTTTTGTCGATCCGGCCGACGTGGTGATCATCGAAGCTCAAGGCAATTACGTATTGTTACAGCGGGCTTCAGGATCGTACCTACTCCGAGAATCGATTTCCTCGATGGCAGAAAAGCTAAAACCGTACGGATTTATCAGAATACACCGCTCCGTGCTGGTGAACAGTTCCTTCGTTGAGGAAATTCAGCCTTGGACCACGGGAGAGTACGTGCTTCGAATCAAAGGTGGCAGAGAATACACAGTCTCACGCACTTACAAGAGCAATCTGAAATCGCTGGCAAAGTTCTGGATTGGCGCTGACACTTTCGTCGCGGACTAGCGCCGCGCCAGTTTCACAGCGAGAGAACGAGACACAAAGAGGGCCTCATGAACCGCGATTTTATTGCGAAGGCGGAAATCGGCATCAGCGCTCCAATTGCCAAAGTTTGGGACGCACTCGTGAACCCCGAAACGATCAAGCAGTACATGTTTGGCACGAATGTGATTTCGGATTGGAAAGAGGGAAGCCCGATAGTTTGGAAGGGCGAGTGGCAGGGCAAAACGTACGAGGATAAGGGCGTCATCCTTCGGCTCGTACCTCAACAAATAATTCAGTACAGTCACTTCAGTCCTCTTTCAGGGCTTCCCGACGCGCCGGAGAATTACCATACCGTGGGAATTACACTTTCAGAGAAGGGAACCCAGACGTTCCTTTCGTTATCCCAAGACAATAATTCGACCGAGAAGTCGCGGGAACATTCAGAGAAGAATTGGACGATGATGCTCGAAGGCCTTAAGAAGCTTTTGGAGCGATAAGTTTCCCGGCGATGAACGCGTAAACCCCGACATGTAATTTCAGATGTCCGGAATGGCGATGCTGCCCGATTTCTCTCGGCGGCTTCAATGGCGGCAAACCTCCGGTCTACGTGAGGTCTTGAGCGTGGAGCCCCTGAATTCAGCACACAACTCTTCCTCATAGCGACACCAGAGGTAGGACAGGGGACGGAGGATACTCGTTTGGGCGCGAGTTCGCTCTTTTTCATTCTTATAGAATGCGAATACACGTACTTGCCAATCTGTTTAATTTTGAACTCTGCCTGAACTTTAGCCGCATCCTACACCCACGTAGTACATCGGAGTTACCTCACATCGCAGAGCTGATCATAGACGGTGAGATCACAGTTGGCACGCTCGTACCGGTCGGGTGTGTGGCCATAGCCACCGACGGACACAACACTTTAGCGATGCTGAAACGCCGAGGAGGCGAAACCCTAGCCCAGTTGCTCACACGTCTCGATCTGGCGTTTGGCAAAGCGTTCACCCAAGACGTCTTCACCGACGAGATCAACACGCCGCAAACTCGCGCCGCCGATAGCATCTTGAGTGGACGGTAAGAAGCGAACGCTTACGTTTGTGCATCGCAAGGATCTACAGAATCTGGAATTCGTGGACAAGCGGCTGTTTTTTGGTGTGTCTTCACAAGCTAGCGTGACGGATTTCCGAGAATATGATGCAAGCCTCCAAGATACGGGGTTGGAGGCTGACTAGCTCACCTCCATAAACTCATAAAGCCCCAGAAAACAGCTCACGTAAATCATTGAAAAGTAAGCTTCCCGATAGCTTCTCATGTTGGGAACTCGACTTGCTCCACTGCAGGCATCACACCGTCGATTCCAGCAGGGAGAGTACGCCAAAGATTTGATGCAGCCTTAATCGCTGGATTTGACGAAGCTTTTCAGGAGGAAACATGCGAAGAGTAGCGTTTTTCTTGGGCTGCGTAGTTCTTCTCACGGTTTGCCTTTGGTTTGGTGTCCCTGGTCTGCTCGCACAAACGTCGAATACTGGCACGGTCGCCGGGACTGTTGTAGACCCGTCGGGCGCCGCGGTTGTTGAGGCGACGGTTACTCTGATCGATCCTTCGACCAATGCCACGCGGAGCGCACCCACCAATGACGCGGGCCGCTATTTCTTCGCCAACGTTCCCCCGGCCACTTATAGTGTGACTGTCGCCAAGGCCGGCTTTCGAACGGCTAAACTCACACACCAAGTGGTTAACGTCAGTACCACGCTTACTCTGAACGTCGCGATGGAGTTGGGCTCGGTCGCCCAGACTGTCGAGGTAACTGCCACCGGCTCCGATCTGCAAACGATGAACGCCACCGTCGGCAACACCGTGAGCGGCAACCTGCTGCAGGATTTGCCGTCCATTCAGCGTGATGCCGCCACTTTCGTGACCTTGCAGCCGGGCGTCTCTCCCGATGGCAGCGTGGCCGGTGCCGTGGTCGACCAAAGTACGTTCATGCTTGACGGGGGCCAGAACTCCAACGACATGGACGGTAGTATGACCGTCTACACTCCGAGCTTCGCTGGCGATCCGACCGGTGGCATTGTCGCCAGTCAGCTTGGCGGAAGCCCTACCGGCGTCATGCCCACACCGCTCGATAGCGTGGAAGAATTCAAAGTCAATACCGCCAACCAGACTGCGGACTTCAACAGCTCCGCAGGCGCCGAGGTTCAAGTCGTCACCAAGCGCGGCACCAATTCCTGGCACGGTACTGGATACGAATATTATTTTGATAATCATCTCAATGCGAACACCTGGGATAATAATGCTTCGGGGACGCCTCTGCCGAGCTATCACTACAACCGCTTCGGTGTCTCCGGCGGCGGTCCGATCATCCCGAAGGAGATCCTTGGAGGGAAAACATATTTCTTCGCAAATTATGAGGGCTTCCGGTGGAACAACGCGCAAACTTACGAGGTTCCCGTTCCAACTGCGACCATGCGCGCTGGTATTCTGACGTTCCCCGATGCCAACGGCAATCCTGTTCAATACAACCTGAACACCGGCACCAATTGCGGGCCGAACGGCAATGTTGCCTGCGATCCCCGCGGGTTGGGACTCAACCCACTGGTCACTCAGTTGTGGGCTTTCGAGCCGGCGCCTAACGACCCGAGTTGCGGCCCCCTAGTTGGGAAATACTGTGATGGGCTCAACGAGCAAGGGTTCAAAACCAATGTAACCCTCCCATATACTTCTAATTTCGGCGTGGTTCGCATGGACCACGATTTCGGCCCAAAGTGGCATTTCAATACCAGCTATCGCTACTACAAACTAACGCGCTCGACGCTGAATCAGGTCGACGTCGGCGGTGCCTTTACGGGCGACAAGGTCGGCACTGGTTCTGCTCTCTCCGTGCGCCCACAGGTTCCCTGGTACTTTGTAGCTGGCGTGACCACCAACATCACCTCGAATACTACCAATGACGTCCACTACAGCCACTTGCGCAATTACTGGTCTTGGTCCGATCCAGGCGGCATAGCGCAGATCCCCTCCCTTGGCGGGGCTCTGGAACCGCTGGGCGAGCAGACCATCGGATGCTTCGGCGGCCAGGGTTGCCCGGTGACACTCGGTCCTTATAACGTCAACACGCAGAGTGTCCGCACGCGGTTTTGGGATGGCCACGACGATTTCATCCGTGACGACATTACGATGCTGAAGGGGAATCACCTGTTCACCTTCGGTGGCTCTTATCAGCGCAACTGGGACTACCACCAACGGTCCGACAACGGTGGCGGCATCAACTATCAGCCCACCTATCAGCTTGGTGACTCGCTGGGTGGCGGCCTCGTAAGCTTCGCGTCGACTAATCCGGCGGGTGTGACCTCGGCCAATTGGGCTCGCGATTCCGCGGCCGTCTTGGGAATCGTCACTGATTCGCAAATTGCCTACACTCGTTCCGGCTCGAATCTCGCGCTGAATCCTCCGCTTACCCACGCCTTTGACCAGAGCACGATTCCTTATTACAACGTGTACTTCAGCGATTCCTGGCACATGAAGCCTTCCATTACGCTCACGTACGGCTTGGGCTGGACCCTCGAGATGCCACCCACCGAAGTCGCCGGTAAACAGGTGGAACTCGTTGACTCCAGCGGCCAGCAACTCGACGTGCAAGCGTACTTGAAACAGCGCGAAGCCGCTGCCCTTCAGGGGCAGGTCTACAATCCTCAGGTCGGTTTTGCTCTCGTCGGCAATACCGGTTCCGGTCAGAAATACCCCTATGACCCTTTCTACGGTTCTTTCAGCCCCCGCGTCGCGATCGCTTGGAGCCCGAATTTTGACTCCGGGTTCCTGGGCCGGAGTATGGGCCACGGAAAGACGGTGATTCGAGGTGGCTACAGCCGCATCTACGGACGCTTGAATGGCGTTGATCTGGTCCTCGTGCCGCTCCTCGGTACTGGCCTCATTCAGGCGGTTCAGTGCGGCAACAACAACATGAACGGGACTTGTTCCGGTCCTGTTTCCGTCGCCAACGCCTTCCGCGTCGGAAAGGACGGCCTAGTCGCTCCCATCCCGGCCGCTACCCCCACATTGCCTCAGCCGGTTTTCCCGGGCATCAACAGCACCAACGCGGCTGCTGGCGAGGCCTTGGACCCGCACTTCCGGCCGAACGTCGTTGACTCTTTTGACTTCACCATTCAGCGCCAGTTAACCAACAAAATCCTTCTTGAAGTTGGTTACATCGGCCGTCGTATTACACACGAGTATCAGCCAATCAACATAAATGCGGTTCCTTATATGATGACCATGGGTGGGCAGACGTTTGCCAACGCCTACGCGAACGTGGAGCAAGGCTTGGGATGCGCCACATCCTTTAACGCCTGCGGCACGGGTGATCCGACGGCGATCGCCCCGCAACCCTTCTTTGAGACCGCGCTGGCTGGCACCGGCTATTGCACCGGCTTCGCCAATTGCACTCAGGCAGTAATCAACAAGCAGGCGAGCCGCCTCGCGAATCAACAGGTCTGGAGCCTGTGGTCCGCGCTAGACCAAGGTGGCATCGGCGGCGGTCCCAACGGCACCACCGTCCCGGGCTTCAACTTTACACGTAGCATGCTGAACAGCCCCATCATTGGCGGTCCGTTGGCTTGCGGCGTGCCCGCGGGAACGGCCACCTGCGGCGGCCAGGGTCAGTTAACGTCCGGGGTCGGCGTCAATGCCAGCGTCGGTCACGGCAACTACAACGGCTTGTTCATTTCTACGAAGATAACCCAGTGGAAGGGAATCACCCTTCAGGAAAACTTCACTTGGAGTAAAGCCTTGGGCAGCGGCGCTGTCGTGCAGGCGACCAGCGAATACACCGAGAACGACCCATTCAACATTAACAATCAGTATGGCTTGCAGACTTTCGACCGCAAGTTCGTGTTCAACTCCTACGCCATGATTGAGGATCCCTGGTACAAGAGCCAGAAAGGGATCATCGGCCATATCGCTGGGGGATGGTCTCTAGCACCGATCGTTGCCATTGGTAGCGGCGCACCGATCGGCTGCGCTACACAGACGGACGGCCAATCTTTTGGCTCAGCCGATGGACGCAACTTCTTCACCATGGAAAACTGCGTGCTCACCAAGGCTGTCTCCGGTGGCTCGTCTTCGCTCCACGCCAACACCGGTAGCAACGCCGGCACTATCGGGTTCAACATCTTTTCGAATGCCGACGCCGTGCTGAACACCCTCCGTCCGCCGATTCTCGGTCTTGACAATGGGACTGGTGGCGTCGGCGTGTTCCGCGGCTTGATGTACTGGAATATGGACCTGCGCGTGGTGAAGGACATCAAGATAAGAGAGCGCGTCGGCCTGCAATTCCAGTATGTCGTGACCAACGTCTTCAACCATCCAGTCTTTGCCGATCCGAACGCTTCGTTCTTTGTACAGGGCGTTGACCCGACCAGCTCGGGCTTCGGCGTCGTCAACTCGCAAGGCAACAATGCGAGGCAAATGCAGTTCGGGTTGCGGTTTACGTTCTAGCTAATCTTTTAGTCAGGAGCCGATGGACTTTCTCCCCGCCGGGAAGCCTTTAAGCTTCCCGGCATTCCAACTTGGTTCCTCGGCACCGGCGATTGTTGGCATCGGCATGCGTGGAGAGTACACGCGGTCATCTAACGCTCAAACCCAAGGGAATCAACTGTCTCGGGGGAAATCAATGAAGCGAAAAATTCTCAGGACGATCACACTAGGAAGCTTCGCGCTGGTTGTGTTCCTGGGCGCAGCATGGCAAGTGCGAGCGCAGGACGCCAAAACCTTATCCCAGCATGGCCCCGCTTGAGCAATACTTGATCTCGGATCGGAATGTCGAGATAGCTCTGGCGAGGAGCGCGGCCCCGGAATCCATCTCACGCGATGCCGAAGTTCTGGTCCTCGGAGGGCATGATTACGAAACCGGAATCAAAGGTAAGTATGTATTGGTCTTTTAATTCCTCAGGAGGAATCAATGAACCAAACGGGCCAAAAAATAGTCGCCATGATCGCATCGGGAACTTTTGCGCTGGTTATCGGGCTCGGCAAGTTGCGGCAAACGCAAGCGCGAGAGGCCAAAGCACCCTATCCAAGCATGGCTACGCTTGATCAATACCTAATGGAGCGCAACGCCGAGATTGCCATGGCGCGGAGCGCGGCCCCGGAGTCCATCTCCCGCGATGCCGATGTCCTCGTCCTGGGAAGGCATGGCTACGAAACCGCAGTCAAAGGTAAGAACGGTTTCGTGTGTGTCGTGGAGCGAGGGTGGATGGGCCCATTCGATGGCGAATTTGCGGTTAATTTTTGGAACCCTAAACTTCGAGGCCCGCTCTGCTTCAATCCGCCGGCTGTCCGCTCCATTCTGCCGATGACGTATAAAAGAACGGAGATGGTATTGGCCGGTCAATCCAAAGCTCAGATCATCGAGGGCATCAAGACATTCATAAAGCA
>Ga0209488_10005092_pt1 | contig 10135 bp, 7 predicted proteins | sample Rivendell_Oct201_8_FD_188349 | JGI IMG/M metagenome (GOLD analysis project Ga0209488, IMG submission 188349) | Vadose zone soil microbial communities from the Eel River Critical Zone Observatory, Northern California, USA -... | ecosystem: Environmental > Terrestrial > Soil > Vadose zone >... | reverse complement strand
GGACTCGCCGCGGTGGGCCTGCTCGACTACGTCACCGGTCCCTGGCTCTCCTTCGCGCTCTTCTACGTCGCCCCGGTGCTTGGAGCGGCCTGGTGGCTGGGCCGCGGCCCGGCGCTACTCGCGGCGCTCACCGCCGGAGTCGCCTGGTTCGAAGCGGAAGCCTGGGGCCACCGCGGCGAGCCGACTCGCAGCCTGATGTGGAATTCGATGACCCGGCTGGCGATGCTGATCGCCATGGCGGCGATGGTGGTGCGGATCCGCGAGGACCGGCGCCGCCTGAAGGACGTCAACGCACGCCTCTCGCTGCTGCTCGATGCCGAGGAGAAACTCTCCCGCACCGATCCGCTCACCGGCCTTCCCAACCGCCGCGCCTTCCTCGAGCGCCTCTCCGACGAGTTGGCGCGCGCGAAGCGCAGCCGCCAGCCCGTCTGCATCGCCTACATCGACATCGACAACTTCAAGCGGATCAACGACGACAAGGGTCACATCGAGGGCGACGCGTTCCTCAAGCAGGTCGCCCACGCAATCCGTGAGACCATCCGGGCCAGCGACGTCGCCTCCCGCCTGGGCGGGGACGAGTTCGCGGTCCTCTTCACCGACGCCAAGCGCTCCGCGGTGGAACCGCTGGCGCATCGGCTCCTCGCCCGCTCCCGTTCCCTCGGCGAGCGGTACCCGGGCCTCGACATCGGCGCCTCCATCGGAATGGCGTGGTTCGAGTCCGCCCCCGACTCCGCCGAGCTTCTCCTCGACCGCGCCGACGCCGCCATGTACGAAGCCAAGTCCGCCGGCAAACACCGCTTCGCCCTCTGGCCAAGCAACTCCGAAAACCCTACCCTGCAAGCTTGATTCCTTGATTCTCGGCTGGTGTCGGCTACCATGCGCCGCCCTCGGAGGAATCGCATGATGCTTTCGCTTCTCGCCGCGCTGGTCGCGGCCTCCGCACCCGCCGCGCCCGCCGCTGACGCGTCGAAGGCGTATCCGTTTCCGGTCGAGATGCATGCGTTGCCGAACGGCCTGCGCGTCGCCTTCATCCAGTACGACGCTCCCGGCCTGGTCGCGTACTACACGCTGATGCGCGTGGGCAGCCGCAATGAAGTGGAGAAGGGCCGCTCGGGATTCGCTCACTTCTTCGAGCACATGATGTTCCGCGGCACGAAGCAGCACTCCGCCGAGGAATACAGCCAGACGATGACGCGCCTCGGGCTGAACACCAACGCGTTCACCAGCGAGGACATGACCGTCTACCATCTCTACGGCCCCGCCAGGTCGCTGCCCACCATCATCGAGTACGAGGCCGATCGCTTCCAGAACCTCTCCTACGACGAGCCCGCCTTCCGCACCGAGGCCGGCGCGATCCTCGGCGAGTACGTGAAGAGCGCCAGCAACCCCGGCCAGAAGATGTACGAGAAGATGGTGGAGACCGCCTTCACCCGGCACACCTACGGGCACACGGTGATCGGCTACCTGAAGGACATCGAGAACATGCCTTCAGGCTACGAATACTCGCGCCAGTTCTTCCGCCGGTATTACACGCCCGACAACACCACCATCTTCGTCGCCGGGGACTTCGATCGGCCTGCCACTCTCGCTTTGATCGAGAAGGCCTACGGGGGGTGGAAGGGCAAGCTGGACGCGATGCCCGTCCCGCGGGAACAGAAGCAGAGGCAGAGCCGGCGCGCTCAGGTGGACTGGGACAAGCCGACGCTGCCGCGCCTCTGGATCACCTGGCACACGTCGGGCGCAGACGACCTGAAGCGCGCTGCCGTGCAAAACCTGCTCAACGCGTACCTCTTCGGCCCGACCAGCACGCTGTACCAGAACCTGGTGCTAGGCAAGCAGCTGGTCGATTCGATGGAGCCGACCTACAACGACCACCGCGACCCGTACCTGTTCGGCGTGATCATTCTGGTGAAGGACGCCAAGAACCTGCGCACGGTGGAGACCGCCGTGCTGCGCGAGATCAAGAACCTGGCGGGGGGCCGCGTGGATGCGAAGCGGCTCGAGGCGGTCCGCTCCAACCTGCGCTACTCGAACATCATGGGCCTGGACACGGCTGACTCGGGGGCCGTGACGCTGGCCGTGAGCACGGCGCTCACGGGCGACGTGAACTACCTGAACAAGGAGTTCGACGCGGTGGCCCAGGTGCAGCCCCGCGACCTGCAGGAATTCGCCAAGCAGCACTTCATGGACCTGAACCGGACCACGGTCACGTTGGTGACGGCGCGCAAGGGAGGTAGCCGATGAGGCGCGCCCTGGGAGTCGCCCTCGCGCTGGCGGTGGCCTGCGCCCAGCAGCAGGAGCGGGTGCGGAAGGAAGGAGCAGCAGACGACGGCGATGCCGGATTGCTGCCCGCCGCCGGGGCCATCGGGACGGAGCCGCCCGCACCAAGAGCAACCGCCGCGTCGGACGGCGGCGTGATCCCGCCCGGCGGCGAACCGCACAAGCCGGCCATCGTCAGGCCCGGCCGGACGGACGGCGGCACGCAGGCGCGGGCGGAGCCGGGCGGCGTGCTCGTTCCGGTGGTCACCAAGCTGCCCTCGGGCGCCATACTGTTCGAGATGCCTGCGAACGACAACGCGATCGTCAACGTCCAGCTCCGTTTTCGCTCGGGCGCAGTCGACGATCCGCCCGGAAAAGCGGGACTCACCTACCTCACCGCGCGGGTGATGGCCGAAGGCGGCACCCAGGCGCTGAGCGCCAAGCAGCTACTCGAGGCCCTATTTCCCCTCGCCGCCGAGCTGGACGTTCGCGTGGACAAGGAGCTGACCACCTTCCGCGTCCGCGTCCACCGGGACAACCTGGCGAAGCTCCTCCCCATCGTCAGCGACGTCGTCCTGCGCCCGCGCTGGGACCCCGAGGAGTTCCGGCGGCTGCGCGATGCGGCCGTGAACGACGTCGAGAAGCGCTTGCGGCAGGGGGACGACGAGAACCTGGGCAAGGAGTCGCTGCAAGAGCTGATGTTCCGCGAGCACCCCTACGGGCGCCTCACGCTGGGACACGCGTCCGATCTGAAGTCGATGGTGCTGCAAGACTTGCAGCAGCACGCGGCCCGCGTGTTTGCCGGCGAGCGGCTGACGGTGGGCTTGTCCGGCGGATATCCGGCGGGCCTCGGGCAGGACCTCGCGAAGGCATTTTCGTCGCTTCCAGGAAAAGCCCCCTCGCCTGCCGAGATTCCCGAGGCCAGCCCACACCGGCCGCGGTTCCTGCTGGTGGAGAAGATCTCCGACTCGACGGCCATCTCCATCGGCATGCCCTGGAACCTCTCGCACCAGGATCGGGACTGGCCGGCGATGTCCATCGCCCGGAGCGCGTTCGGCGAGCACCGGCAGTTCAACGGCCGCCTGATGCAGCGCCTGCGCGAGGCGCGCGGACTCAACTACGGCGACTACGCGTACATCGAGCACTTCGAGCAGGAGGGAGGCGACGCGGCCGCCGCGCAGACGGGGCGCGCCCGTCACCAGCAAGAGTTCACCATCTGGCTCCGCCCGGTGCGCGACGACAACCGCCTGTTCGCCGTTCGCGCCGCGCTCCGTGAGCTGGAGCGCACCCTGGGCGACGAGCCCTTCTCGCCGGAGGAAGTGGAGCAGACGAAGGGCTTCCTCGACGGCTACATCCTGCTCTTCGACCAGACCGACGCGCGGAAGCTGGGGTACGCGCTCGACGACCAGTTCTACGGTTTGCCCGGGTTCCTCAGCGCCTGGCGAGCGTCGTTGCGAAGGGTCACCGCCGACCAGGTGAACGCAGCCTGGCGCAAGTGGATCGATCCATCGAAGCTGGAGATCGTTCTCGCCGGCAAGGACATGGCCGCGGTGAAGAAGACGGTGCTCGCGGGGGACCCGACACCCATCCAGTACCAGCGCGACGCCACCGGCAAGACGCCGGAGAAGCCCACTGAGCAGCTCGCCGCCGACAAGGAGATCGAGAAGTTCCCCTTCGGCGCTCGCGGCGACGCGGATGTCCAGGTCGTGCCCGTCGATCGGATGTTCGAGTAGCCGCGAGAGCGGGCCCCAGAGATCCGGGGCCCGCCCTGCGTTGGATCACGCCGCGTCCGGCACGTCGATGTGCAGCTCGACCCGTCGGTTCTGCGCCCGCCCGGACGCGCTGGCATTGCTCGCGACCGGCCGCTCCGGCCCCATGCCCTCGACCAACATCTGCTCCGGCTTGACGCCGCGGCCCTGTAGCACGTCGCGCACGGCCTTGGCGCGTCGGAGCGAGAGCTCCTCGTTGTGCGCCGTGGATCCGGTGGAGTCCGTGTAGCCTGCGACCCGGATGCGATCGTCGGGATACTTGGCGAGGATGTCGCCCAGCTTCGCGACCAGCTCCACCGCCTCGGGCTTCAGGACCGAGCTATCGGTGGTGAAGAGCAGCTTGGACTTGAGATCGACCATGATCCCGTCCTTGGTCCGCCGCGTGGTCTCGGCCACTTCCTTCAGCTCCTGGGCCTGCTTGTCCAGGTAGTTCCCAACGGCGCCGCCGGCGACTCCGCCGACCGCAGCGCCGATGGCCGCGCCTTTCCAACCGCCGACGATGGCGCCTACGCCCGCGCCTGCCGCTGCGCCGCCGCCGGCGCCGATGGCGGTACGCTTCCCGGGGGTGGCACAGGCCGCAGCGAGAGCGATCAAGATGAGAGATTTCCGCATGACGTCTCCTCCTGCCGCCTTTTGGACGGCGCGTCGTTTACTTGGCTTCAAACCACGCAGGTACCTGGGGGAATTCCGGCGAGGCGGCCGACATGTAGGTGGGTGTCAGACCGCCCGCGCTTCAGCTAGTTGCCTTACTGGCGAGACTCCTGTGATGCATAGGGGTCTGCTGGATCTCGCGGGTTCCGCGGCCTGAAGGCCGCGGGCGTTGTGGCCGTCTTAATTCGAAGCGACGGCGCGGCGAGTAGCGGTGCGCGAGTGGACCAAGGCCACCACCTTGCGCTTCTTCACGACGCGATCCTTGAGCTTGCGCGCCATTCGCGCCTCTTGCACCGCCTGCAGGCGGGAGATCTCCGCCACGTGATCATCCGTCACCTTGCAGGCCAGCTGTTCGGTGCGCGTGTGCCGGCGGACCAGCTCCGAGTAGGTCGCGGCCTCGGCGTCCCCGGAGTGCAGGTCGGCCTCGAGTGCGTCCAGCTGTTTCAGCATCCGCGCCGAGCGCTCCATCGCTTCCGATTGTCGCGGCGCGGGCGCCGTCTTCACGCACGCCGCCGCCACCACCACCAGAAGGAGTCCCGTTCGCCGCATCACACCGCCCCCCTGTCCCGCCCGGAGCAAGGGTGGGTACCGCTCGGGCGCTCGGCAACTCCGGGCGCGCGGGGGCGCGTTCAGAACTATTCAGTTTCAAGCTGCGGCTCAGGTGTGCGGGACGGCCTTGAGGATGGCCTTGCCGCCCTTGATCACGACCTTGAACTCGATGTTCTTCGCCTTGTGCTTCTGCATCAGCTCGGGGACCTGGGCACGGATCCGGGAGGCGATCGAATCGAAGGACATGCCGGCTGTCGATTCGCCGCAGCGCTTCTTCGCAACCAGATAGGTGTCGTAGAGGCGGCGGAGGTTCGCGTCCGAGATCGTCGGCGCCGGCGCGGACCTCGCCGGAGCAGCACCCCCCTCGTCGCGATCCTTGTCGCGCAGCTTGGCCTTGAAGACGTCGCGCTTGTAGGTACCGTCCTCGATCTCGCGCAGGGTGCGGTCCCACATGCGCTCGAAGGAGAGCAGCTTGGCAAAGAGCGTGTTGATCTTGAACTTCAGCGCCGTGTTGCGGATGTTGGTGGTGCGCATCTCGCGCGTCTTCTGCGAGATGCGCTTGCGCTCCTGCTCGGGCGGCCGGCGATCGATGCCGAGGAAATACTTCTCGTAGAGGACCTGGAGGTTGACGATGGCCTCGTCGAGCTCGGTGAGCTCCTCGGCGTACTTCTCCTGAGGCAGCTGCTGGGTCCCAATCGGCGACGCCACGGGGAAAGTCTACCTCACGCCGCCGCGGGGACTGAAGCTCCGGCCGTGCGCCGGCTCTGCGTCAGATAGATGGCCACGCCCGCGGCGAAGATGCCGATGCTGATCAGCTCGCTGGTAGACAGATTCCACCATGCGTGCCGCGCCCACCCGCCGAGGAAATTGAACACCCGGCCGCGCTCCTCATCTCCGCGGAACGTCTCGACCAGCGCGCGGAGCGGCGCGTACATCATGAGGTAGAGCGCCAGGAGCTCGCCGTGGAAGCGCTTGCGGGAGCGCCAGTACGTGAGGAAGAGGAAGATGAGCGCGCACCCGAGCGCTTCGTACAACTGCGTCGGATGGATGGAGATGGTGTTGGGAGCGCCAGCCTCGATCACGCGCGCCGCCACCTGCGATTGATATGCGAGCGACTCGGGCGGAAAGCGCGCCGCCAACGGATAGTGGACGTCGCAGGCGCCGCCCCAGCAGCATCCGGCTGCGAAGCAGCCCAGTCGACCCAGGGCCTGCCCGATGGCGACGGTGGGCCCCAAGGCATCGGCGTACTGGAGGAACGGCATCTCGTTGCGGCGCATGTACCAGAGGGAGAACAGCACCGCGCCGATGAACCCGCCGTAGAAGACCAGGCCGCCCTTCCAGAACTGGAAGATGCCCGGGAGGTCGTGGGCGTACTCGTCCCAGTTCACGATGATGAAGAGCACCCGCGAGCCCACCATCGCGGCGATCAGGATCCCGAACGACAGGTCCAGCACCTTGTCGCGGTTCAGGCCGCTGCGCTCGGCCGCGCGCGCGGCCAGCGACATGGCAACCAGGAATCCCGCAGCCACCAGGATGCCGTAGGTGTGCACCGGGATCGCGAGCGGCCGCTCCAGGTGGAGGATGTTCTGTCCGCCGAGCAGCTTCACCGCGGCGTACAGCACGACCGCCGTGCCCGCGGTCCAGGTGGCGAAGGTCTTCCACAGACCTTTCTCCCCGGCGGCGCGCGCGGTGCGGACCTGCCAGGCGCCGGACGCCACCGACAGCGCCAGCCAGACCACGATGCCCAGGGAGGGCGGAATCGTCAGGGTGAAGAGGACGGGCAGCATCAGGCTTTCCTCGGGGTAGCCGCGGCGGGTTCCTTGGCGGCCTTTTTCGCGAGCAGCATGTCCAGGAAGAGCATCACGAGTCCCACGGTGATTCCGCTGTCCGCCACGTTGAAGGTGGGCCAGTGGAGCGCCGGGCGCAGCCAGTTCGGGTCGAACCAGTGCCAGTCGATGAAGTCGATCACGTACCCGCGCAGCACACGATCCATGGCGTTGCCGATGGCGCCGCCGAGCACCAGGGCGAGCGCGAACTGGAGGTAGCGCTGATCGGTCCGCAGCTTCCGGTAGTAGGAGAAGATGAAGATCACGGCCGCGATGCTGACCAGGTAGAAGAAGGGCACCCGGAACTGCTCTCCCGCGCCCGACAAGACGCCCCAGGCAGCGCCGCGGTTCTGCGTGTATCGGTGCTGCCAGAAAGGCGCGATGGTGACCGGCACCGTGTCCGCCAGCCCGCGCTCCAGCAGGTTCTTCTGCTCGACGAAGGCGCGGAGCTTGTCTGGGAAGTCGCGGGCCCCCGCCACCCTGAACGCCGCGGTGAGGTGCTCGACCGCAAGAAACTTCGTCACCTGATCGGCGATGACCCAGACGCCGGCGATCAGCGCGAGGACCTTCCACTTGGAAATGCCGTTCTGCATCAACCCTCGCTCACAGCGCGCTGACAGCGCGCACACAGACCGTTCTCTCCCACGTCGGGGAGCGCCCGCCAGCAGCGCTCGCAAGCCCGGTTCGGGCTCTTGCGCACCTCGGCCGCGGCGGTCTCCCCCGGACGGAGCGTAACGCTCGCGCAGAGGAAGAGATCTGCCAGCTCCTTCTCGTAACGCTGGGCGACCTCCCTTGCCATCCCGGGAGGGACCGTCAGGGCCACGTCCGCCTCGGTGGCCTTGCCGATCTCCTTGGCTGCCCGCTTCTGCTCGAGGGCCAGGTTGACCACTTCCCGTAGACCCTGGAGAACGCGGAATTCTTCCTCCAGCGAGTCAGACACCAGACCCGGCTCCGGCGGGGGGAACCCGGCGAGGAACACGCTTCCGGTCTCGTGCCGGGGGACGTACTTCCAAGCCTCCTCCGCCGTGAACGACAGGGCGGGAGCGACCAAGCGGCTCAGGTCGCGGGCGATCCGGTACAGCACAGTCTGGGCAGCGCGGCGCTCAGGCCAGCGCTTGCCCGAGCAGTAGGTCCGGTCCTTCAAGACGTCGAAATAGAAGGCGGAGAGATCCACCGCGCAGAGCTCGACGGTGGCCCGGTACACCTTGTGGAACTCGTACTTGTCGTACGCCTCGATCGCGGCTGCCCGGTACCGCTCGAAGCGGGACAGCGCCCAGCGGTCGATGGGGAGCAGCTCGGTGGTGGTGTCCCGCCGCGGATCGAATTCGTGGAGCTGCGAGAGGCAGTAGCGCAGCGTGTTGCGGATCTTCCGATAACTCTCGGAGAGCGTCTCGACGATGGCGTTGGAGAACCCGATGTCGTCGCGATAGTCCGATCCGGCGACCCACAGGCGCATCAGCTCAGCGCCGTACTTCTTCAACAGGCCTTGCGGGTCCGGGGCGTTCCCCAGGGACTTCGACATCTTCCGGCCTTGGCCATCGACCAGGAAGCCGTGTGTGAGCACGCTCCGGTAAGGCGCCTGGCCCCGGGTGCCGATGCCGATCATCAGGGAGGACATGAACCAGCCGCGGTGCTGGTCGGACCCTTCCAGGTAGAGGTCGGCGGGAAAACGCAACGTGGGCCACACGCCGCTCTCCAACACCGGAGCGAACGACGACCCCGAGTCGAACCAGACGTCGAGGATGTCGGTCTCTTTCTCGAACTCGGTGGCGCCGCACTTCCCGCAGCGCGGAGCGGGCGACGGCACCAGGTCGCGCACGGAACGGTCGAACCACGCGTCGGCGCCTTCCTTGTCGAAGATGCCCGCGACGTGTTCCATCACCTCCGGCGAGACCAGCGGCTCGCGATCCTTGCCGCAATAGAAGACCGGAATGGGCACGCCCCAGACGCGCTGGCGCGAGACGCACCAGTCGGGCCGGCCCTCCACCATGCTGCGGATGCGTTCCTTGCCCCAGGCCGGGATCCAGCCACCGTGCGCGGCGATCTCGTCGATGGCGGCCAGCGCAGCCTTGCGGATGGTGGTGCGGCCGCGCCCGGGCAGCTCGATCTCGAGATCCAGGCCGATCCACCACTGATCGGTCGCGCGGAAGATGACCGGGTTCTTGCAGCGCCAGCAGTGCGGATAGCTGTGGCGGATCTGCGCTGGTTTTCCCCCGGCGTTCAGCAAGGCCCCCACCGAGGCGAGCAGATCGACGATCTTCGGGTTCGCGTCGAAGACCTTCACGCCTTCGAGACCCGGAATACCGACGTCGCCCGTGAAGCGCCCCAGGCCGTCCACCGGCGCCCAGATGGGCAGCCCATGCTGCACGCCGATGTTGAAGTCGTCCTCGCCGTGGCCGGGCGCGGTGTGGACGAGGCCGGTGCCGGTCTCCGCGGTCGCGTGCGCGCCCATCACCACGGGGCTCTCCCGGGCGACCAGCGGGTGCCGGTACTTCCAGCCCTCGAGCTCGCTGCCCTGCAGCGTCTTCTTGATCCGTTCCGGGTGCTTGAGGGTGGCGCCGGTGGCGCGCGCGGCGGAGAGCAGATCGTCGCCCCGCGCGTCGGGTGCCTGCGCCAGCTCCTCGGGCGCGCACTCCTTCAGGAAGGCGTGGAGCAGGTCCTTGGCGACGACCGTGACGCCGTGCCGCGGCAGATCGTACGCGACGTACTCCAGATCGGGATTGGCGGTGATGGCCAGGTTCGCCGGGATGGTCCAGGGCGTGGTGGTCCAGATGGCGAGGCCCCATCCTTGCGGCCCTCCCGAAGTGACCGGAAAGCGGACGTAGATGGAGGGACTGGTCTTGTCCGCGTATTCCACCTCCGCTTCGGCGAGCGCGGTGACGTCGATGAAGCACCAGTGCACCGGCCGCTTGCGGCGGTAGAGCGCGCCCCGGCGGGCGAACTTCGACAGCTCGCGCACGATGTCCGCCTCGTAGCGGAAATCCATCGTCTTGTAGGGGTGGTCCCAGCGGGCGAAGATCCCCAGACGCTTGAAATCATTCCGCTGCAGGTCGATCTGCTCCTCGGCGTACTTGCGGCAGG
>Ga0209488_10005091_pt1 | contig 10135 bp, 8 predicted proteins | sample Rivendell_Oct201_8_FD_188349 | JGI IMG/M metagenome (GOLD analysis project Ga0209488, IMG submission 188349) | Vadose zone soil microbial communities from the Eel River Critical Zone Observatory, Northern California, USA -... | ecosystem: Environmental > Terrestrial > Soil > Vadose zone >... | reverse complement strand
TGCAGAAGTATATGACGGCGATTGAGCAGCAGCAGGAAATTCTTTCCGCCATTGCGGACATGGTGATTGAAATTTTCGCCATGGATTCAGTGGTGCTGCGCACGCAGAAACTGATTGAGCGCCAGGGAGAAGCGAAGTCCGCTCTGGCTGTTGCCATGGCCCAGGTCAGCCTGACCAATTCGATGGACAAGATCGAAGCGGCGGCAAAAAAGGTTGTGGCCGCGGTTTCAGAAGGCGACATGCTGCGCACGCAGATGGTCATCCTGCGGCGCTTGTTCAAGCATGAGCCATTCAACGTGATCGCGTTGACGCAGCAGATCGCCGCGCGGCTGATCGACGCAGGGAAGTACGTGCGGGCGTAACAAGGAATTGGTAATTGAGTAATTTGGTAACTTGGTAATTGACAGGCTGTGAAGCCGCGAGCTTCGCGAACCCACGCGAATCTGATTTTGATTCGTGTCTATTTGCGGAATCCGCGGCTTGGTTTTTAAATTACCCATTTACCAAATTACTCAATTACCAAATTCGTTGTGCCTTTGTGATTAAATTGATTGCTCCCATGAATACAGAATGCAATCGCATCGCTGATCAATTGGCCTCAACCATCAACGGAGAAGCCTGGTATGGAGACTCGCTGCGCGAAATCCTGAACGGCGTCACCGCCGAGCAGGCCAAAGTCCATCCCATTCCGAACGCGCATTCCATCTGGGAGCTCGTGCTCCACGTGGAAGCTTGGTGCAAGTTCGCTATTGGCGCGGTGCAGGGAACTCCGATTCCGCCGTGGCCGGCGATGCCTAAAGAATTAGACTGGCCGCCGGTGACCGCGACGACTGACCAGGCATGGAAAGACGCGCTGCAGTCATTCTTCGCCAGCTGTCTGGAATTTGTCGAGGCGATTCAAGGATTCAGTGACGAGCGTCTTGAAGATGCAGTCCCAGGCAGGACCTACAATTATTACCGGCTCTTCCAAAGTATGACGCAGCATGCGGTCTACCACTCGGGCCAGATTGCGCTGCTGAAGAAACTGGTCGCATAAGTACGATACGAGACATAGATCCGCGCAAGTTGTATCAAGCAGGCGCTTCCTGTAAAGTCTTGCCAGGTCATGGTCCTAGCCAACACGTACGCCCTGCTCACCAAGGCTGAGATCGAAACAGCCGTCGTTGCCTATTGGAAAGCTCTTTCCGCCAAGAATGCTGTGCAGCAGCAGAACTTCTATGATGACCAGGCGGGAATGTTTTCTACCGAGTCAAAGAAGCTGGAGCGGGCACGCCTGGTTCTGCTCCGCCGCCAGCGGGAGTACCTGACCGCGGCCACCAGCACGCAGGTGCAGGTAGGCGAAATTGACGTGGAATTGATTGGCGCAAGCCACGCCGTGGCCGCCTACACCATTCAACTCGACGCCCAGCATGTAATCAGGACTTCCTCCACCGCCGATTCAGAAGAACACTTAAAGAACGCGCGCGTGACCCATATCTTTCAGCGCCAGAGCGATGGGGCGGTGCGAATCGTTCACGAGCATATTTCTGTGCCGCGTTTATAGTTGAATTGAAAAGGGACCGATCTCTCGGTCCCTTCGTCCTTCCTGATCTGGGTCTGTTATTGCAAAGCGGAGAGAGCGTTGATCCTGCCCTTGCCGGATTCCGCGTCTGCTCCAGGTTTCAGGATGTCATCGGCCGAGTGCTCTATGATGGCCTGCAGTTGGGCAGGCGGCATGTGACCAAACTTGCCAACAATCAAAGCGGCCAGTCCGGAAACATGCGGTGTGGCCATCGAGGTGCCTATGGCAAAGAAGTAACGATTGCTGGTTCCCAGCTTTCCGCCCGGGCTCAACACAAAGTCAAATACGAAGCAGTTGGAAAGAATGGGACCGACAATGCAGAGTTGAGACGTCGGGGTGAACAGAGCGTCGCCGCCCGGCGCCGCCACGTTCACGACCGATTGCCCAAAGTTGCTGTAAGAAGCCAGCCGGTCAAACACGGCCGGAGGATTGAACCCGAACTTTCCAAAGCCAATCGGACCGGTGGCGGAGACGGCCATACCGTTGCCCGATTGCGCGGGAACCGAGAAGAGCCGGCCGTTGAGGTCTGCGCCGTTGTTGCCAGCAGCGCTGACGATCAGCGTACCGCGTGCCGTTGCGTGATTGACCGCGCGGTTGAGACCGGAGATCAGCGCCGCATCGCCTCTACCGAAACTGGGGTCCTTGCGGTCAAAAACTGCGCCCAGGCTCATGTTGACAACGTCAGCATGGACCAGTGGTCCGGAAGCGTACTCCAGGCCTGCGATCACAGAGGCGAAAGATCCGCTGCCGGAATTGCGCAGCACTTTTACCATCACCAGCTCGGCATTGGGAGCTACTCCCTGCGTGCCGATGCCATTGATAGGAGCGGCCACGATGCCACCCACATGAGTGGCGTGGCTGAACGCGCCGTTCGAGGGGAAAATGAAGCTGGGCTCGGAAGGCACAAAGGAAGTGCTCAGACCCAGGTTGAGGTTGGCGGCAATATCGATATGGCTAGCCACTATGCCGGTATCGAGGATAGCGACCCGCGCGCGGGTGGCGGTATTTCCCCGGTCGCCGTTGGCGGCCGTCTGATCGGCGTGAATCTGGTGCAGGTTCCACTGTACCGCGCTGAAGCTCTCATGATTGGCAAGGGGCAGAGCGGAGGCGTCCGGCGGCGGCACGGCGGAATCATCGACGGCGTTGTCCGCCGCAACTACCATTTCGTTGGGAGAGATCCATGCACGGTCCGGGTCTTCGGTGACCGACTGCACGCCGGAGAGAGCGCCAGCCTGGGCGGCAAAGTTGGGGTCACTGGATTGTGCCACCACAATGCCGATTTCGTCATATTGCGCAATCACGCTAGAGCCAAGGGCTGAGGCAAAGCTGGTGCTTCCCGCTCCCTGCCCATTGGCAAGGATCAAATATGTTTTTGTTGGATTTTGTGCCAGACTCGATCCGGCTACGACAAGGCACAAGAGAGCTACTGAGAGGGTCCTTCTTAACATGCGCACACTCCTGAAGTATGTTCGTTGCAGTCAATGGACGAACCGTGGTTCATTCGTTGACCGTTGCTTGGACCTGCTTAGTTACGAAGCCGGAGTGGCCTGGGAGGGCAAGGGCGGCTGTGCAGGGGTGTGACAACTCTAACGCAAGTAGCTGGATTTGGCTATGGAAAAGAGCGAGAATTTGCAGTATTTATCAGGGGTTAAGGAAGGCCCGTCGGGTTTGCAGTCAATGATACGAATGCACTAAAAAAGGGTCGTCTTACTGGCAGGATGGCAAAGGAATAATAAGGCTAGCCGATCCAACACAATCCTAGTTATGGGCCAAAGTAGTAAGTAGATTTTATTAGGATAAACCTGTCTTGGTGAAAACTCTTCCGGTCATCTCCTCAGCCGGAGCGCCACCTGCCATCTGCTGGGCCACGATCATTTCCCGGCCCACGGGCCGGAGAGCCGGCAGTTTGGACCAGAAAACACCCGCTCCCACAATAGCCACCACACCGCCGATTCCAACGGTCATGGGGGCGCCTAACTTATGCGCCAGGCTACCGGCCAGCAGAGCACCCATGGGAGCCATCCCCATGAAAGTCATGGCATAGACGGACATAACACGGCCGCGCAGGCGGTCGGGAACCATGCTTTGAATCAATGTGTTGGAGGACGCCATCTGAATCATGGCGCAAAATCCGGTGGGGACCAGCAGCACGGCAGAGAGCCATAGCGAGCGCGAAAAGGAAAAGAGCAGCAGGGCTAAACCGAAACCGGCGCAGGAAGCAGCCACCCATGTGCCGAGGCCGTGCACGGTTTTTCTCATCGCAAGGGTAACAGCGCCGCCCAGGGCGCCAATGCCGGAACAGCCCATGAGCAATCCCAGCGCCTGAGCCCCGCCATGGAGTATTTTGTCGGCGAAGAGGGGCATGAGTACGGCGTAGGGCATGGCGGTGAAACTTACCAGCCCCAGCAGCAGCATAAGCGCGCGAACCGGGCCGCTTTGAGCGACAAAGCGAAAGCCCTCAATGATATTTTCCAGCGGAGAACCTTCAATGGCCATTCGCGGCCGGTCCATCTTCATCAGGGCCAGGCCCGCGATGACCGCCAGGAAGCTAACGCCATTGGCAAAGAAGCACCAGCCTTCGCCGATCGCGGCAACCACTATGCCAGCCAGGGCGGGTCCCACTACGCGGGCGCCATTAAACATTGAAGAGTTGAGCGCAATGGCATTTACCAGGTCGGCCCGCGAGACCATATCCACCACAAAAGACTGGCGGGCCGGAAGATCAATCGCGTTGACCACGCCGGTAAGCGCGGCCAGCGTGACAACTTGCCAGATCTTTACCCGGTGCGAAAGCGTGACCCATGCCAGCACGAACGTGAGCACCATCATGGCGGACTGGGTGGCAATCAGGATTTTTCGACGGTCAATGCGGTCGGCCAAGGCCCCGCCAATCGGCGCCAACAGGAAAACCGGGATCTGCGAGGCAAATGCGACCGTCCCCAACAGCAGGGCTGAGCCGGTCAGGCGATAGACCAGCCAAGCTTCGGCCACCTGGTCCATCCAGGTCCCTATCAAGGAAATGAGTTGGCCCGCAAAAAATAATTGATAGTTGCGATGACGCAAAGCCCGCATGGATTCAGGCCATCTGATTGAGCGCGGTTTATCAGGGTTCTGTTCTATCTTGTCCATTCCAAAGAGCTTTGATGCCAGACACGCGGGACAGGCGACGTTCTCTATGTCTTGCCGGAGATGTGGATCAGGATCAACTTTACATTTCTACCGCTGAACTGAATTGTCCAAAGCGCTTTGCCATGCATGAAACCTATATTTAATGCGTTTTTCACCTTTACAGATGGAGAGCAGAAGGGTATTTTGATTCAGCCAGCTTCTACTCTCAATTTTGGCATTTGGAGCACCTCAGCTCCCTCTCAGGAGATACACCCTATGTTGAAGACCTCTCGTCACGCGTTACCCTCACGCGTATTTCTCGGATTCTTACTTTTTATCGGCTTGGCCGGCGTCAGCTTTGCCCAAAACGATATCGCTGCGCCTAACGGCTCAGCAGGCTATGTAAGAATGCCGGTAGCCGCAATCGACAACTCCACGGGCCAGCCAGTCGGCTCGGCTCCTCTTCTTGTGTTTCCAGACGGCGCAGATACGTCTAAAGGCAGCTTTTCTTCCGACGCGAACACGGCCGGCAGCGGGCCGGGAGGCAGTGCTCCGATAAAAACAGCCGCCATTACAACCAGCTCGGTTGGCGGCGTAATGACCGGACTGGATACAGTGCCGACTTTTACCGGCTCGTTCTTTAATCCTAATCCGTCTATTCTCGGCTCGCGTCCAAACGGCGTGTTTCCGTTCGTGATGATAGGGAACGATCCTCGCGTCGGCAAGACGACTCGCATCCCGGCCAAGATTACAGAAGTTTCGCTAATTTTGCTCAATGATGATCGCACCGTCCGGGCCACCATGCCCTTTGCCCCATTCTCAGATCTTACGGAAGACTCGCCGAACTTTTCTCCGTCCAATTTTACCTCTGGACGCCATATCCAGTATGGAGACGCGATCCATCGCGCTCAATTCTTCAACAGCATGGACGAGGATTGGCACACAGTGCTGGGTGGTCCAACAACCGTGAATCGCGTTACCTTCACCATTCCTCGGCATGTCAACGTGCGGCTGGCGAACGGAACGATCGTCTCAGTTCAAGCTTACTTGTTTGGACACGCACCGAACGGCGATCCTTTCATTGAATTACTGGACTTGCTATTCAACGCCTTGAACACCAACCAGGTCGTGAATGACATCAACGCCGGTAACTTCACCACCGACGCGCTCAATATCAATATGTATCCCAACACGTTCCTGTTTTCGATCAACAGTCAGGGACAGTTCGCTGGTTGCTGCGTTCTGGGATTCCATACTTACTTCTTCGAAAATGGCGTGACCCCGCAGCCCCGCTGGATTTTCAACTTCGCCAGCTGGATTTCTCCAGGATTGTTTGGGGCAGGGTTCCAGGACGTAACTGCGCTTTCTCACGAAATTGCAGAAACAATCGCGGATCCCTTTGTCAACACGATTGTGCCAACTTGGCAGTTCCCGGGAGTTCCGCCCACCGCCAAGATTTGTCAGGCAAATCTTGAGGAAGGCGATCCTATCGAAGTCCTTCCGGTGGCGACTGTGCCCATATTGCTCAGAGAGCGGCGGGAAGTGTTCACCTATCACCCGCAGATCATACCTTTGCTGCAGTGGTTTGAGATGGGCACCACCTCCGACGCAATCGGCGGCGCGTTCAGCTATCCGGATACGACCACACTTCCGCATTCAGCACGGCCCTGCCCGATTTAAGCAGGATCTGTTTTCAACCATGGCGCCGGTTTCCCCGGCGCCATTTTTGTTTTCCAAGCGAATATCATCCGGGGAAGTTGCCGGGAAGGTAATTTGCATCCTGGGGAGCCGCCTGATAATCTAACTAACTGGTTAATTAATTTCCGCTTGGGCGTTGTCCTGCTCTTTTTGGTGATATTTGAAAGATCGAAATTCGCACCGGCAACATAGGCGCATCCCGCCCTGTGCGACCGCATCTAAAACCCGATACCTCGTGAAGAAGGTAAATATACGGATGCAAAGTGTTTGTGTCGTTTTATTCATATTTCTGACTGCCCTTTCTTCCGCTGCTCAACTTCCCGGCACAGCACCGGCACCGGCGACTGATCGCCAGACTCCCGCGCTGACTACCGCACTGCCTCCATCGCAAGAGTCATTCAGCGGCAGCGGGACGGTGGACAAACTGGTTCCTGGGGTACTTCCGCTTTCCCTGCTGGATGCAATCGATCGCGGGCTCAAACACAACCTTGGGTTGCTTCTTTCCCAGCAGCAGACAGAACTTGCGCGGGCGCAATATCGTCGACAGTTAAGCGCCCTGCTGCCGAACGTTTCCGGCGACGTCAACGAGTCTGTGAACAAGATCAACCTGGCGGCCTTCGGCATTCCGCTGCCCGCGGGATTGACTTCGCCCGTGGTGGGGCCGTTTGGCATTTTCGATGCTCATGCCAACGTGAGCGAGACATTGCTCGACTTCAACGCCATCAACAAAGTCCGTGCGGCCTCTGAAAATGAGAGAGGCGCAAAGTTTACGGTGCAGGATGCGCGCGAGCTGGTAGTACTGCTGGTGGGCAATCAATATCTGTTGACGGTAGCGAGCGCCACGCGGCTGGATACGACCAAGGCCCAGCTCAACACTGCTCAGACCATCTTCCAGCAAACCCAGGACCTGAAAAATGCGGGCGTGGCCGCGGGCATTGATGTTTTGCGCTCGCAAGTGCAGATGCAAACGCTGCAGCAACGCGTCCTGGCAGCACAGAACCAATTTGAGCAGCAGAAGATGTCTCTGGCGCGGACCATCGGAATACCGGTGGCGCAACAAATTCAACTGACGGACGCTGTTCCGTACGCTCCGCTCACCACCTTGAACCTGGAAGAAGCGCTGGCGCATGCGTACCAGGTTCGACCTGAATTTCGGGCGGCGGAATCGCGCGTGCGCTCCGCAGAACTTGCAGTGAAGGCGGCTAAAGGCGAAGCCCTGCCGACCGTGGAACTGAACGGACAGGCTGGCTTCATCGGACCCGCGCCCGGAAGCGCAGAGAACACATACGCCATTTCCGCTGGCGTCCGAATACCAATCTTTCAGGGCGGCAAGGTAAAAGCAGACGTCGACCAGGCAGCGGCTTTGCTGCGGCAGGAACGGCTGCAACTGGAAAACCTGCGCGGCCGCGTGGAATACGAAATCCGTTCGGCGCTGCTGGACGTTAAGGCCTCTGACGATCAGGTGGCCGTGGCCAATCAACAGATCGGTCTTGCGGCCGAACAATTGAAGGAAGCGCAGGACCGCTACAAAGCCGGCGTTTCCGGAAGTCTTGAAGTGGTGCAGGCGCAGGAAGCTGTTGCCGGCGCGAATGAAAACCACATTCAGGCCCTGTATCAGAACAATGTAGCCAAGCTGACGCTGGTGCGCGCCCTGGGCGAGGCGGAGCTGCGGACGCGAGCATTCCTGGGAGGAAAATAAAGTGCCTGACCCGATTAAGATATCGCAATATGAAGTGGAAGAAGACGTGAAGGAGCCTGTCCGCACAGAAATAGAGGAGCCTGAGAAAGATGATGAGCGGCGCGCAGGCAAAGAGCGGCGGGTGGCCGATACTCGCGCCGTGGGATTCTTCCGCTCGCATCCGCGGGCCAAGTGGCTTATTGCCGTGGTGGTGATTCTTCTTCTGATCGGCGGCTTTTTCATATGGCGGTATTACTCCGTTCGTGAATCCACAGACGACGCTCAGATCGACGGTCACATCAATCCCATCAGCCCACGCGTTACCGGCACCGTGGTAAACGTGCTGCATGACGATAACGAAGTCGTACAAGCCGGGACACTGCTGGTGGAACTTGATCCCAAGGATTACCAGGTTGCCGTGGACCGGGCGCGAGCAGATCTGGCCAACGCTCAGGCCAATGCGACCGCAGCCAACGTCGGCGTTCCGCTCACGCAGACCACAAGCTCCAGCCAGCTTGTTGCCGCCGATGCCGGCGTGATAGGCGCGGGACGCGACATTGAATCGGCCAAGGCCAGGCTCAATGACGCACAATCCAACTTTGCTAAAGTGTCTGCCGATCTCAAGCGCATGGAGATGCTCGTCGCAAAAGATGAGATATCGCATCAGCAATATGACGCTTCCGTTGCCGCTTACAACTCTGCAAAGGCAAACGTAGAAGCCGCCACCGCCGCGATCGCCAGCGCTGAAAGCCGTGCTGCTCAGGCTGCGGCCCAGGCCGTAGGCGCACGCACTGTCCCTGAGCAACTTAAAGTTACGCGCGCACGCGCAGGAGCCGCTATCGCTGAAGTGCAGCGGGCCGCTTCTGCCCTGGCACAGGCCGAACTGAATCTCAAGTACACAAAGATCATTGCGCCGGTGACCGGCGTGCTCAGCAAGCGCAGCGTTGAACCGGGCCAGACAGTGCAATCCGGCCAGCCGCTGTTTTCCATCGTGAACCTGGATGACATCTGGACCACTGCAAACTTCAAAGAAACACAGCTCCGAGGAATGAAGGTCGGACAACCAGCCAAAATCAAAGTTGACGCTTACGGCCGGGAATTTAGTGGCACTGTTGAATCGATAGGTGGCGCAACCGGGGCCCGGTTCAGTTTGTTGCCTCCGGAAAACGCTACTGGTAATTACGTAAAAGTGGTGCAGCGCATTCCGGTCCGCATCCGCTTTGACAAAGATCAGGACCCAAATCATCAACTGCGTCCGGGCATGTCAGTGGAGCCGGTTGTGTTCACCAAGTAACTCTCGAAAGGCCGCGAGGCCCGTAGCCGCCGAGCGGCAGGCATTGAATCGGAGCAGGCAATTTCGCGCCACAAGTAGTAAGAAAAAATGTCGGAATCCAAGCCAGTCATCAATCCGTGGATCATCGCCATTTCGGTGATGCTTGGCACCTTCATGGAAGTGCTGGACACCACGGTGGTCAACGTATCGCTGCAGCACATTGCCGGCAGCCTTTCCGTTACCCCGGAAGAAGCCACCTGGGTTCTGACGTCTTACCTTGTCGCGAATGCCATTGTGTTGCCGCTTACGGGATGGCTGGGCAACTATTTTGGCCGACGCAACATTCTGCTGGTATCGGTCGGCGGGTTCACCGTGTTTTCTTTTCTGTGCGGCATCGCGCCGAACCTTCCACTGCTCATCATCTTCCGCGTGCTCCAGGGCGCAACCGGCGGAGGCCTGCAACCGCTCTCGCAAGCCATCCTGATGGAAGCCTTTCCCCCCGAGAAGCGTGCCAAAGCCATGGCATTCTGGGCGCTTGGCATCGTGGTGGCTCCAATGCTTGGTCCCGTGCTCGGCGGCTGGATCACCGAAAGTTATTCCTGGCGCTGGCTTTTCTATATCAACATTCCTATCGGGATCGCGGCCGTCATCATGGCCCTGTTGTTCATTCACGATCCGCCATACATTAAGCGCGGTGCAGGCGGCGTCGATTACTGGGGCATCGGCTACCTCGCGCTGGGTATCGGCGCGCTCCAGATCATGCTCGATAAAGGCCAGGAAGAAGACTGGTTCGCGTCGCACTTCATCCTTATTCTGG
>Ga0209488_10005090_pt1 | contig 10137 bp, 9 predicted proteins | sample Rivendell_Oct201_8_FD_188349 | JGI IMG/M metagenome (GOLD analysis project Ga0209488, IMG submission 188349) | Vadose zone soil microbial communities from the Eel River Critical Zone Observatory, Northern California, USA -... | ecosystem: Environmental > Terrestrial > Soil > Vadose zone >... | reverse complement strand
GACGCGGCGTCCTGCAGCATCTCGAGGAAAAGCGGCTTGGTGAGATGAAAGCTGCAGCTCGCCGTGTACAGCAGCCCACCCGGAGCGAGAAGCCGCATCGCGCGCAAATTGATGTCCTTGTACCCGCGCATCGCGGCGGGCAGCGCACTTCGTGTCTTCGCGAAAGCGGGTGGGTCGAGCACGATCGTGTCGAAGGTGACTCCCTCGCGTTCTTTCTCTCGCAGATAGTCGAACGCGTTGGCTTCGACGAATGAGATGTTGTCGAGAGAGTTGCGGGCCGCATTCTCGGCGGCTCTCATGAGCGCCGGGCCTGACGCATCCAAAGCAGTCACGTGGGTTGCCTTCTTGGCCAGGTGCAGCGCGAACGAGCCGTGGTAGCTGAAGCAATCGAGCGCTCTGCCACGCGCCACAGTTCCCACGAAGTGCCTGTTCTCTCGCTGGTCGAGAAACGCGCCGGTCTTTTGTCCGGTCCACGGAGCGGCCAGAAACCTGACGCCATACTCGTGGACTTCGATCTCGCGCGGTACGTCACCGTGCAGTACCACGGTTTCCCGCGGCAGGCCCTCCTTGGCGCGGAGCGGAACATCATTGCGGGCCAGAATTCCCTCGGGCTCGACGAGCGAGCGCAAAGATCCGAGGATTTCCTCGCGAAAGCGCTCGAGTCCCGCGCTCATGAACTGCACCACGAGCCATTCGTCATAACGATCGCAAACGAGTGATGGACATCCATCAGCCTCACCGTGAATGAGGCGGAGCGCATTCGTGTGGTCTTCGAGCGGTACCCGCCGTGCGATCGCGGAAGCGATCCGCTCATCCCACCACCCCTGATCGATTACCGCATCGGGATCGGAGTCGAGCAGCCTCAGAGAGATCTCCGATAGCGGACTCCACAGCGCCCACCCAATCGGCTTTCCGCGATTGTCGTGAACGAGAACGGCTCCCGCTTCCATCAGTGGCCGCTCGATCACGTCGGTCCGATAGATCCATGGATGCCCGCTCAACCACCGTCGGGCTCCCTTGGCGTTCACGCGCGCGATGCTCATTCGTAAAAATAGTTAGGGCTGAGATCGCTGCGATCAATTGATAACCACAGAACCGAAGCAGGGAGCCGTTAGCGAACTACGCTGAATGGCTCGGAGCTCTCATACAGGCGTAACAGTGGCGTGCATTCAACACGTCTCGTCTTTCAACGCCTGCTTGCATGAGTGCGTTGAAATAGGGCAGGCACTCCTTGAACGCCACCAGAAAAGCTCCGAGCCTAGCAGCTGCAAAGCCGACAGCTTACTGCTTCGGTTTTGTGGATGTTTACGTGAACGCTTCAATCCTGCCCGAGCCACTTTCGTAGCCCGTACATTTCTTGCGAAGCGCATAGATATGAAGCACATCCTCCCACTCTCGGTCGGCGCAGCGGCGAGCGGCCTGCTCTATCGCGAGCACGAGCTGCGCAACAGGGCCGAGCGGCTGAGCGCGGCAACTCTCGAGACGCTGCTAAACGCGATCGATGCCAACGACGCCCAGACGGGCGCCCACGTTCGCCGGGTCGCGATATACGCTCTCATACTCGGCAAGGCCGCTGACCTCGACGAGCGCACACTGCGTAGCGTCGAGCGCGTCGCGCTCTTCCATGATATTGGCAAGCTGCACGGAGCGCTGTCCGACATCTTTCACGAGCAGTCGAAGCTCACGCCCGAGGAACGGCGAGCGGTCAGGACACATCCTCAGCGGGGCGCGGATGTGCTCGCGCCGCTCAGCGCGTTTTACCCCGACCTGGGAAAGGGTGTCGCCGCGCACCACGAGCGTTGGGATGGCTCCGGGTATCCACGCGGGTTGAAGGGAAAGCGGATCCCGTTCGTGGCCCGCGTGGTCGCCATCGCCGACAGCTTCGACGCCATCACGTACCGTCGCCGTTATAGTAACGCTCGCAGCTTCGCCGAAGCGACGCGCGCCATCTCCGCTGGCAGGGGGACACAATTCGATCCGGAGTTGGTAGACCTGTTTCTGACTCGTCCCGTGCAGGCGAGGATCGGGAAGGCCTTGCGCGAGGCAAACATGCCGCGAAAGAAGCGAAGCACGAACCGAAGGCGCGGAGAGACTCAGTCCGTGCCTGACATCACTTTCCGATGGCGGCCGCGATCGCTCGAGCCGCAGTCTCAGGATCGGCAGCCATGAAGATCGCGTTGATCACTGCCACGCCGGCCGCGCCCGCGGCCGTTATCTGAAGCGCACGATCGGCGGTTATTCCTCCCACCGCCACCGCGGGATGCGCGACGAGCGACGCCAGTCGCTTGAATCCCTCCACGCCGATCGCTGAGCCGGCGTCGCTCTTCGAGTCCGAGCCGTAGACGGGTCCTATGCCGACATAGTCCGCATCCTTCGCGTTTGCCAGCTCGGTTTCGCTTCCAAGCGATGCGCCGACTATGAAATTCGCTGGCGCGAATCTGCGGATGGCCGTCACGGGGAGATCGGCTTCACCGACATGAACGCCCGCCGCGCCGGCGGCGAGAGCGATGTCGGCCCGGTCGTTGACGATTACGGGCACGGCGACTCTACTCATGATCGACCGCGTGATCTCAACTACCTCGCGTGGGGTCGCGCGCTTGAGCCGAACTTGAACGCTCGTGGCGCCGCCACGAACTGCGGCCGCCACCCGATCCGTCAATGTCGCTCGCCCATCCTCGGCGTCGTCCGTGATGGCGACCAGACGCAGGATCTTTGGGTCGAGCATTTGGGCGCTATCGACTCGTCGTCGTGGTCCTGCTGGGAGAACGCTTTTTAGTGCTGGAGGAGCGATCGGTCGATTTTTTTGACGTCCCTTTCACCGTTGCGCGCGTCTTTGAGACGCTTGTGCTGACGGTTTTCGCTGGTGTCTTGCCGGTGGTTTTCGCCGATGTCTTGCCCGCGGTTTTCACGGCTGGCTTGCTCGTTGGCCGCGATGTGGACGCGCCCGATCGGGCAGCTGGGCTCGCCGCGGTGGTGCCAGTCGATGCCATCGCCAACATCCGGGGAGCTGCCTTCCTCGCGGGGCTCGTTGCCCGAACTTCACGAATGGCGCTCGTGTGCTCTTCGAGCGTCATCCGGAATTCGTGATGCCCGTCCTTGCTGGCGACGAAGTATAGATACGGGACGTTCGCCGGATTTGCAGCCGCGGCAAGACTTGCTACGCCGGGCGAGGCCACCGGTCCGGGTGGCAGACCTTTATGTATGTAAGTGTTGTACGGCGACGCGATCTCCAGATCCTTGTACAGCACTCGTCCCACGTGATGGCCGAGGGCGTACTGAATGGTCGGGTCGGCCTGAAGGAGCATTCCTCTGCGCAGCCGGTTGTAGTAGACGGCGGCAATCACTGGGCGCTCTTCCGGAAGCCGGGCCTCTCTCTCGACGATTGAAGCCATCGTCACGAGATCGTTGCGATTGACCTTGAGGTCTACGAGACTCGAATCCCATTCGGGCTTCCAGCGGCGCTCAAACGAGTACACCATTTCACGAACCGCCTGACGCGCCGTCGTCCCGACCGGAAATGCGTAGGTGTCGGGAAAGACGTAGCCCTCCAGCGTCGGACTGGGAATGTCGAGTCTGGCGAGCAGCGCGGTGTCGCGAACGGCGGCTTGCACCGAGTCCATTGGCACCCTGAGCGTGCGCGCCAGGAGCGGCGTGATCTGCGAGAGAGTATAGCCTTCGGGAATCGTGATCGTGTTGACGAGTCCGTGCCCGCCATTGAGGGCACTGACGATGTCATGCCACGGCGTCCCGTGCTTGAGCAGATAGGTCCCCGGTTTGATATTCCGATCGCCACCGGTAACGCGTCCATACAAACGGAACATCCTGGGCGAGCCGATGAGGCCGGTGCGGGCGAGCGAATCTGCCGCCTGCGCGAAGCTCGCGCCGCGGGGGATGATCACGCGAGTCGCCGCTCCGTGCGGCTGACCCGAGCAGGCAGCCGCGAGCGCGCACACCGCGACAAGCGCGAAGCGTGAATCAGCTCGAAACATTGAGCGCCTGCTGAAGGAGGATCGCTGCCGCAAGCGAGTCAACGTCGCCCTTCCTGCCGCGGGTCGATTCTCCCATTTCCTGGACTGTTCGCAATGCTGCCGCCGTGGTAAACCGTTCATCTAAGAAACGAACAGGCATGCCTGTACGTTTCGCGATTTCGGCACCCAAAGCACGAATTTCTGCGGTCCAATCCGTCTCGTTGCCCTCTCCGTCGAGCGGAAGGCCTATTAGATAGCCTTGAGCCCCCAATTCGGTGGCGCGCGCGACGATTTTTGTGATCGGGGGTCTTTTGCCTTCCCGACGTACGATGAAGCCCGCCGGTGAGGCGATCATGCCCAGCGGATCGCTGATTGCGAGGCCGATTCGCTTCCGGCCGTAGTCCACCGCGAGAAATCGAGCGAGCGCGGCGTTCATTTTGGCTAGCCCTGCGCCATCTGGATGAAGAATTCCTTGTTGTTCTTCGACTTCGCCATCTGTCGCAGCAGGAACTCGATCGCCTCGGCCTCAGGCATGTCGGCGAGAAACTGGCGGAGCAGGATCACTCGATTGATCTCGGCCTGACTGAGAAGCAGCTCCTCTTTTCGTGTGCCCGAGCGGAAGATGTCGATCGCAGGATAAATGCGCCGGTCGGCGATCTTGCGGTCGAGGACGAGCTCCATGTTGCCGGTGCCCTTGAACTCCTCGAAGATTACGTCGTCCATCCGGGAGCCCGTCTCCGTGAGCGCCGTCGCGATGATCGTGAGCGAGCCACCGCCATCGATGTTTCGCGCCGAGCCGAAGAATCTCTTGGGTTTATGCAGAGCGCTTGCGTCTACGCCACCTGAAAGAATCTTTCCCGACTGGGGCGCCACGGTATTGTGCGCCCGCGCGAACCGGGTGAGCGAGTCGAGAAGGATTACGACGTCCTTGCCGTGCTCGACCAGACGCTTCGCCTTCTCCAGCACCATGTCCGACACCTGGACATGTCGCGCGGCGCCCTCGTCGAACGTCGAGCTGACCACTTCGGCCCGGGTGGTGCTCGCGATCATCTCGGTCACTTCTTCCGGCCGCTCGTCGATCAGCAGCACGATGATCGTGACCTCCGGATGATTCTCGGCGATCGCGTTCGCCATCTTGTTCAGCAGGATGGTTTTTCCGGCACGCGGCGGTGAGACGATGATTCCGCGCTGACCCTTTCCGATCGGTGCCATGAGGTCGACGACGCGCATGCTCAGATCGCCATCCTTCATCTCCAGTCGGAGTCGCTCGTCCGGGTAGCGGGGAACGAGGTTGTCGAACGGGACGCGATCCTTTGCCTTCTCGGGATCTTCGGCGTTGACGCTCTCGACTTTGAGAAGCGCGAGATAGCGCTCCCACGGCTTGGGCGGGCGAACCTGACCGCGCACGTCGTCACCAGTGCGAAGCCCGAATCGCTTTATCTGCGATGGTGAGACGTAAATGTCGTCCGGGCCGGGGAGATAGCTCCAGTCCTGACTACGCAGAAATCCATAGCCCTCGGGCAGGATCTCCAACACGCCATCACCGTGCAGCATGATGTCGGTATCGAGCAGATTCTGCTCGATCTGGAAAATGAGATCCTGCTTCCGGAGGCCCGACGAGCCATCAATCTTGAGGCCGTCGGCCATCTCCTGGAGCTCGCTCACGGATTTTCGCTTTAGCTCGGCGATATCCACGTTGTTGGGAGGGGAGGGGCGGAAAGAGGTGGGACGCGCTGAAACCGAGCGGGGAGCTCGAAATACTGTGCGGTTGCGGAGGTGCTGGAGGAGGGGAAGTGGGTCGCGCTTTACGACGCCTGAGTCTTCTCGAAGCTAATGGCGCCGAAAAAACCGGTCAAGTCAAAATCAGATGTACAAGTCAGAATGTGATGTAGCGCAGCGGATGACTTTTGGCATCCTTGATGAGCGAAGCGAGCAGCGTATGAGTGCGCGCGAGTTGAAGCGTGAGTGTGCTGTCCGAATGCGCGGCAGCAATTGAGCCGACCGGGTCAGCGAACAGGGCCCGCAAAGTGTCGACTTCGGCGAGAACGTGAATAGCGTTGGGGACGAGAGTCGTATCGCGTCTGAAGCGACCGAGACTCCCCCTGTTCGACGCCATCAGAGTGCGGATCGAATCTGCGGCCGCCATGACATGAGATGCGCGCGAGCTAATGTCGCCCTGCATCGCGCGCACGATCGTGCCATTTCCGCTCGTGGCTCGCGCGCTCAGGCTCGACATGCCGGCGCTCACATCGGGTAGATCGGCAAGCCCGCTCGCGCGATAGTTTCCGATCGTGCCTACGGGGTGATTGATCTTGTTCGCGAGCTCTTTGGTAGCGGCGCCAAGGGCGGCAAACTGTGGTCCGACTGAACCAATGTCCTCGCTGAGATTTGATACGGCGGCTCTTTGACGGGCGTAGACGGTGTCGCCGTCTCCAAGCGGAGGGGCGGTCGCCGTTCCCGGTGAGATTGCAACGACTAGAGTTCCGATCAGGCTTCCGCCTGGCTTGATCTGCGCGTACGAATCCCGTCGTACGCTCGGCATGGCTTCGGTCAGGAATTCGGTCGTGATGACCACCCGCTCCGATTCAGGCGCGGTGGGCGGCTGGAACGTGACATCCTTGACGACACCCTCTTTCTGGCCCGCGACCCACACCTCAGTGCCGGCGAGGATCCCGGGCGCTTCGGCCGTGACCACGTACAAGGTTATTTTCTTGCCGTGAATTCCGCCCACGCGCGCGAACAACAGGACAGCAAGGGTCACCACCGCGATGGCTGCCGCCGCGATGATACCACCTGTCAGCTCTCTCCAATGAAGTTGGCGGGGCATTGAGCGAATATAAACACGGGCTATCGGGAGCGCTTATCTTATGGCTCATACATGACGGTCATTAACGCTAAGGAATGCTGATAGGCGTACCGCGGGAGATTGCGAGCGGCGAGAGACGAGTCGCGATCGTACCGGAAGTCGTGCCATTGCTCACGCGCGCGGGACATCGTGTTGTGGTCGAGCGTGACGCCGGACAGCGGGCCGGATTTACCGACGAGGCGTACAAGGCCGTCGGCGCCAATGTGGCCGAGACTCCCGAACAGATTTATTCGGCGGCGCAGATGATTCTGAAAGTGCAGCGGCCGGCGCGCGCGGAATCGAGCGGTGAGGCCGAGCTGGACATGCTGGTTAAAGGCACGGTTCTGATCGGACTACTCCAGCCTTCCGGCGATCCGGCACTTTTTCAACAGCTGGCGGATCGCGAGATCATCGCGTGCAGTATGGAGCTGGTGCCGCGCACGACGCGGGCTCAGATGATGGATGCGCTGTCATCGCAAAGCACCGTTGCCGGCTACAAAGCGGTGCTCCTCGCCGCGAATGCACTGCAGAAGTTCTTCCCCATGCTCATGACTGCAGCGGGCACGGTACGTCCCGCGCGCGTTCTAGTGATTGGTGCCGGCGTCGCCGGCTTGCAGGCGATAGCGACGGCGCGTCGCATCGGAGCCGTCGTCGAGGCATTCGACACCCGGCCGGTGGTCAAGGAGCAAGTGCAAAGCCTTGGCGCGACTTTCGTCGAGCTCGATGTTCATCTCGAGGATGCGCAGGATGCCGGCGGCTACGCCCGGGAGCTGAGCGACCGGCACATCAAGCGCGAGAAGGAATTGATCCACAAACACGCCTTGCAGGCTGACGTGATCATCACCACTGCACTTGTGCCCGGAAAGGCGGCGCCAGTTCTGGTTAGCGCGGAGACGGTCAAGGAGATGCGCCCCGGGTCGGTGATCGTGGATCTTGCCGGCGAGCAAGGCGGAAACTGCGAGCTCACTGTGCCGGGCGAGACCATAGTGACGCACGACGTCACGATCATCGCCCCACTCCACATATCCAGCGATCTCGCCTATCACGCCAGCCAGATGTACGCGAAGAACATATCGGCGCTCGTTGTGCTGCTCGCGCCGAAGGGCGAGCTCAATCTCAATTTCGGCGACGACATCATCAATGCCGTCGTGGTTACCGCTAACGGCGAAGTCCGTCACGAGGCGACCCGCCGGCGCCTCGGCATGGAGCCGCTCAAATCTCCAACTGTGGGGTCTGCCAAGTGAGTCAGGAGCTGATTCTCGGGATTTACGTTTTCATCATGGCGATCTTCGTCGGCTTCGAGGTGATCAGTCGAGTCCCTTCTGTGCTGCACACGCCGCTCATGTCGGGCACGAATGCGATTCACGGCATCGTGGTGCTCGGAGCGTTCCTCGTTGCGGGCTCAGCGGACACACCGCTTCTCCACGTCCTGGGCTTCATTGCCGTCGTATTCGGCGCAGCGAATGTCTTCGGCGGATTCTTCGTGACCGACCGCATGCTCGAGATGTTCAAGAAGCGCGAGACCGTCGCTTCCAAGACAGAGGTCCAGAAAAAGAATGCTTGATGCCCGCGAATCGGTGATAGCGCTCAGCTACATCGTTGCGGCGGTTCTCTTCATTTTCGGGCTCAAGCAGCTCAGTTCGCCCGCAACCGCGCGCGCAGGAAATCGTCTGGCCGCGATTGGAATGACCGTGGCGCTGGGCGTGACTCTGCTGGATCGCCAGATCGTATCGTTCTGGACGATCGCGATTGGAACGCTGATCGGCGCCGCGATAGGGATCTATTTCGCCAGAACCGTGCAAATGACGGCGATGCCGCAGATGGTCGCGCTCTTCAACGGGATGGGCGGCGCCACCGCGGCTCTGGTGTCGGTGGCCGAGTTCCTGAGGCTGACGCGAGCGGGCGAGGCGATCGGAGCAGGGGAGTCGACGTCGATCGTTCTGGGAACGGCGATCGGCGCGATCTCGTTCACGGGAAGCATTGTTGCTTTCGGAAAGCTTCAGGAGATCCTGCCTGGGCGACCGCTGCAATTTCCGCTTCAGCGTTTGGTCAACGGGCTGATCCTGCTCTCGGTGCTCGGGTTGGGCGCGTTCGTCGTCGTGGGCAGTGGCGGCGCTATGCCGCTCTGGCTGCTGTTCGCGGCGGCGCTGGTTTTAGGGGCGATGTTTGTGCTTCCGATCGGCGGGGGAGACATGCCGGTCGTGATCTCGATTCTGAACTCGCTCACCGGTCTCGCTGCGGCTCTGACCGGATTCGTGCTCCACAATCAGATGCTCGTCGTCGCCGGGGTTCTTGTCGGCGCGTCCGGTACACTGCTGACTCTTCTCATGAGCACAGCGATGAACAGATCTGTGGGCAACGTTCTGTTTGGCGCGTTTGGCGCGGCGAGCAGCGATGCTGTTTCGACGGCGAGCGCCGTCGGGCTCACGGTTCGGCAAACGACGGCGGAGGACACGGCAATTGCCCTCGCGTATGCGAGGAGCGTCGTGATCGTGCCGGGTTACGGTCTCGCTGTCGCCGAAGCGCAGCACACAGTGAGGGAGCTCGCCACCGATCTCGAGAAGCGCGGCGTCGATGTGAAGTACGCCATTCATCCGGTCGCCGGCCGGATGCCGGGGCACATGAACGTGCTCCTCGCGGAGGCGAACGTGCCGTACGACCAGCTGCTCGAAATGGATCAAGTGAACGGCGAATTCCCGCAGACCGACGTGGTTCTAGTGGTAGGCGCGAACGACGTTGTGAACCCGGCCGCGCGCGACGATCCGTCGAGCCCGATTTACGGGATGCCCATTCTGGACGTGGATCGCGCCCGCAACGTGATAGTCCTCAAGCGCAGCATGGGGCACGGCTTCGCGGGAATCGACAACGCCCTCTTTTACAACGACAACACGCGAATGTTGTTCGGAGACGCGCGTCAGTCACTGACTCACGTCGGGCAAGCCCTTAAGACCGTCTAGCGCCGCGCCCGCCCACGCAGGCACGACTCGCGGCGTGAATTCCGAAGCGCGCTATGAGTCCGTGTGATACTCGACAGGGAAGGAGGGAGGGGGTCCTCGTAGCGGCTTTCCAAAGCGAGCGCGAGGAGAAGACCCGCGACCGAGCAGAGCGAGAGAGCGTAGTTAGGGGCTTCGACCAAGCGAGCGTAGCCGCGAAGAGGAACCCCCTCCCGACTGACCGGCGGACCAATTCCGAAATCCGCGGAAGCCCAAGGCGAGAAGAAGAGCATGCGCGCGGCGGGACTCGAACCCACGACCTTCGGCTCCGGAGGCCGACGCTCTATCCAACTGAGCTACGCGCGCGATGTGAATGACTTCCCTGAGGATT
>Ga0209488_10005089_pt1 | contig 10138 bp, 8 predicted proteins | sample Rivendell_Oct201_8_FD_188349 | JGI IMG/M metagenome (GOLD analysis project Ga0209488, IMG submission 188349) | Vadose zone soil microbial communities from the Eel River Critical Zone Observatory, Northern California, USA -... | ecosystem: Environmental > Terrestrial > Soil > Vadose zone >... | reverse complement strand
ACCGGGTCGTGGTGGAAAAATGCCAGCTCTTTGGCGCCCGCCTGCTCGGCCAGCGCAAGGGCCTCCTCATAGGTCGAGTGGCCAAAACCGGCGTGGGTCTTGTACTCCTCTGTGCTGTATTGCGCGTCGTGCACGAGCAGATCCGCATCGCGACACCAGTTCGCCATGTCCTTGAGCGAGCCGTTCTCCTGGTTGGCGAACATTGCGATCTCGTTGTCGGTGGCAAAGCAAAACCGAGATGACCCCTCGTCGATGCGATAGCCGAATGTGGGAATCGGATGCATCAGCAGGTGCGGTGTGATTCGTAGTGCGCCCACCTCGAAGGTCTCGCCCGGGTTGCGCTCGATGAACTCCATCTCAGCCGGCATATGGCTCAACCGCACAGGAAAGTAAGCCGGGTCCATCTGGTCGGCGAACGCGGCCTGCAGCGATTTGGCGGATCCTGCAGGCCCAACGATCGTCAGGTGCGTGCCCGGCACGAACGCCGGCAGGAAGAATGGGAAGCCCTGGATGTGGTCGAGGTGCGTGTGCGTGATGAGCAGGTGGGCCTGGAGCGGATCGGTAGGACCGAATCCATTGCCCAGCTCTGCGATCCCTGATCCTGAGTCGATGATCAGCAGGTTGTTCTCTGCGTCTCGGACCTCGACGCAGGTCGTGTTGCCTCCATATCTGAGCGTGCGCCGGCCTGGCGTAGGCCTCGTCCCCCGCGTGCCCCAGAACTTGATCCTCATCAGGCGGCGGTCACGTGATAGATCTTCTTGGCGACGAAGACTTCGAGCAGGTCTTTGTCGAGCTTGCCCTCCTCCGCCTCGGCCTGGAGTATGTCCAGCGCGGTGCGGACAGGCACCGCTCGCTTGTAAGGCCGGTCCTGCGCCGTCAGCGCGTCGAAGATGTCCGAGATCGTCATCATCCGGGCCTGCACCGGGATCTGATCTCCAGTGAGTCGCCTCGGGTAGCCAGAACCATCGAGCTTCTCGTGGTGGCCGTAAGCGATCTCGGGAATCCCACGCATCACCGGCGTCCAGGGAATCTTGGTCAAGAAATGGAAGCTGTGCGTCACATGCGATTCCATCTCCAGCCGCTCCTGCGCGTCAAGCGTTCCTTTGCGGATGCTGAGGAAGCGGAACTCCTGTGGATCGAGCATCGGGTGCGGCTTGCCCGACATGTCGTAGTACGTCTGCTGCGAGAGGAACTCGAGCATCGAGGCCTTGTCCTCGGGCAGCACGGTAGGCTCGTTGGCCGCGGCGATGCTCTGCACCCACTGGTTGAGCTGTGCGAGCTCCTCATCGAGCCGTTTATCGATCTCGGCGAGCACTGTCGCACTGCCAATTTCACTTCGCATCGCCTCGAGCTTCTCGGTCGCGTACTTGACCTGCAGGGAGCGCTCGACGAACTCGAAACGTGACTGGATCACCTCCAGCTGCCCGGGCATCAGCTTCTTGGCCTTGATCAGGATGTGCTCGCGGACGCCGACCTTGCCAAAGTCATGCAAGAGGCACGCGTAGCGCAGCTCTTTGAACTGGTCCTCGGTCAGGTGCACATCGCGGTACTTGCCTGCGCCAAGCCCGGTCACGGCCCTGGCCAACGCCGTCGTCAACTTCTCGACGCGTCCCGAGTGACCGGCGGTGCTCGGGTCTCTTTGCTCGATCGCGGTCACGCTTGCCTGCACGAAACCGTCGAACAGCGCCTGGATCGAATCGATGAGATTCTTGTTGTCGAGGGCGACCGCCGCCTGGCTGGCAATCGATTCGATCATCTCGAGGTCCTCAGGCCGGAAGCTCACAACCTCGGCCTCGACCGTGTCCACCGTGAGGTGGGTTTCGAAACTCCGCTTGGCGTTGATCAGCTGGATGGCGCCTACGACCTCGTGGTTGTAGTTCCGCATGGGCACGGTCAGCATCGACTTGGTCCGGTAGCCGAACTGCGCGTCAAAACCTTTGCCGCCCTGCGGCCGGCCCGGCGGTGGGTGATACGCATCGTCGTAGATCTGGCTGCTTCCGACCGACACCGTGTAACCGACCACCGATCTCTCGTCGACCGGCACCTTGAATGCCTGATAGGTGTTGTCGATCGAGGTGTTCTGGCTCGAAGCCAGGAACAGCATCGGCTCGTCGTGGTCGCCGACAGTCTTGAGCCACAGGCTGGCGCCATCCGCGTTGGTCAGCTGCCGCATCGTCATGAGGATGAAGTGCTGCAGCTTCGCGATGTCCTTCTCAGCCGACAGAGCGATGCCGATCCTGTTGAGCTCTTCGAACTGACGGTGCTGTCGCCCAGCCTGTTCCTCGAGCTGGGTCACCTCCTGCTTCAGTGCGATGTTCTCCATCGCCATCCTCAGGAGCTCGCGCAGCGCAGCCGGGGAGGCGTCCGCCGGCGGCTTGATCGCGATGTCGTCCAGCCCTTCGGGCGCCTGCCGATCCGGACCGACCACGAGCAGGGCGGGGCGCACGACCTTCGCCGGGTCGATCAGGGGCTCGGATTCGAGGCCTAGGTCGGCGAGCAGCTTGGTAAAGCCAAACTGGTCCAGGTTCCCCAGGAGGTAGAGGTGGAAGGCATGGGCGGTCTTCATCCCGCCTTAATGTCTAGCATCGCCGTTCGAGTTTTGAGCGTAGATAAGACGTAAACCTTCCAGGGTCAAAAGCGGGTCGGTGGTCTCGATCACATGGGTCAGCCCGGCCAGGAGGGCCGCCTGGCCTCCGGTCGCGATCACCTTGGCCGACCCCCCGAGCTCCGACCGGAAGCGCGCGACCATCCCCTCCACCTGGGCGACAAAGCCCCAGATCAGGCCCGACTGGATCGAAGCCACGGTGTTGCGGCCGATCACCGAGTCGGGCGCCACCGGCTCGACCCGGCGGAGCATCGCGGTGTGGCGGACGAGGGCGTCGAGCGAGATCTCGACGCCAGGCGCAATGGCGCCACCCAGGTAGTCCCCTTCGGCATTGATCGCGTCATAAGTGACTGCGGTGCCGAAGTCGATCACGACGACCGGGCCGCCGTACTTCGTATACGCGGCCAGGGCGTTGGCGATCCGGTCGGCGCCCACGTCCTTGGGGTTGTCGTAGCGGATGCGCACGCTTGTCTTCACGCCTGGCCCGACCATCACCGGCTCGCACTTGAGGTAGCGCCTGGAGGTCTCGATCAGGGCCGGGTTCAGGTTCGGGACGACGCTCGAGATGACCACCCCGTCGACCACCCCGAAATCGAACCCGCGCAGCGCAAACAGCTGCCTCAGCTCCACGGCCAGCTCGTCGGCCGTCCGCTCGCGGTACGAAGTCACCCGCCAGTCCGCGACCAGGCGCTCGCCCTCGAACAGCGCCATCGTCACGTTCGTGTTGCCGACGTCGACTGCCAGGAGCACGGCCGAACTCTAGCTCGGAAGTCCCCTGGGGTGAGCTTCTGACCAGCGTCTCAGCGCAGCTGCTTCCCGGCGCACCGCCGTCGCCCTGGCCGCCACCCGCCGAGGATTCGGACCGCCGGGAAGGTCGCGCTTGCCGACCGAAGCCCGAGCGTCGCCAGGTACGTCCAGCTTTCCCTCGAGGACCTGGCGTCCGATCTTTTCGTAGGCCTGCCGGAACGGCGTTCCCGATCTGACCAGGCTCTCGGCAGCGTCTGTCGCGAGGAGCGACGGGTCGCTGGCCGCGAAGGCCAGCACCTGGCGGTCGAACTCGAGGTGCTGGACCAGGAGCGCCGCAGCGTCCAGTGAGTCCAGCGCGTTGTCCACCGCTCCGAAAAGGGCCATTTTGTCTTCTTGCAGGTCGCGGTCGTAGGCGAGCGGCAGGCCTTTCAGGACCGTGGCCAGGGCGACCAGGCTGCCGAGCGCCCGGCCGGACCGCCCTCTCAAGAGCTCGGCGATGTCCGGGTTTCTCTTCTGGGGCATAGCGCTTGAGCCTGTGGACACCTCGTCGGCGAGCACCACGAAACCGAACTCGGAGCTCGCCCACAGGACTATGTCCTCAGCGAGGCGGCTCAGATGTATAGACGCGCACGCGCACGCGTAGATCAGGTCCAGGGCGAAGTCGCGATCCGAAACCGCGTCGATGCTGTTTTCGGTCAGGCGCTCGAATCCGAGCTCCCGGCGAACCACATCGCGCTCCAGTGGGAGAGTTGAAGCAGCCAGCGCACCCGAACCCAGCGGCATCGCGTCCGCCGCGCTGTACGCGTCCCGAAAACGTTTTGCGTCCCTGAGCAAGGGTTCGGCATGGGCGAGCAGGTGATGGCCGACGGTCACCGGTTGAGCACGCTGGAGATGGGTGTAGCCAGGCATGATCCAGGTCGCGTGAGCGCGCGCCTTGGCAGCGATCGCTTCGACCACATCGGCGAGCGACGAAACGAGCTGCGACGCGGCCACCCTGCAGTAGAGCCGCAGGTCCAGGGCCACCTGGTCGTTGCGCGAACGCCCGGTGTGAAGCGCCGCGCCGGCCGGGGTGATCTCCGTGAGGCGCCGCTCGATCGCGGTGTGAATGTCCTCGTCGGTCTCGCGGAACTCGAACTCTCCGCTGTCGAGCTCGCGCTTGACCCGGCGGAGGCCGCGCTCGATCGCGGTCAATCGAGTTCGAGATACGAGGCCTGCCTTGGCCAGCCCGCGCGCATGCGCAATGCTCCCTGCGATGTCGAACGGATAGAGCTCGAAATCCGTCTCCAGCGATGAGGAGAATTGCTCGAGATCGGGATGCAGGGGCCTCCGGAACCGTGCACCCCACAGCTTGCCTATGGCGTCAGCCTCTTCACATCTCCGAGCAGGTTGCCGAGCTCGCGCGCGTGCAGCTGGCCCTGGACCCGAGCCGAGGTGCGCACCCCCATGCCCCAGAGCTTGATGAAGCCGGCCGCGGCCGACTGGTCGAACTCGTCGCCCTTTCCATACGTGGCGAGGGAAAGTTGATACAGCTGGTGCGGACCCTTCCGTCCGACCACCTGTGATGAGCCTTTGAACAGCTTGAGCCGCACCTCTCCGGTGACGTGACGCTGCGTTTCGGAGACGAACGCATACAGCGCGTCGCGCAGCGGGCTGAACCACAGGCCGTCGTAGACCATCTGCGCCCACTGCTGCGCGACGATGTCCTTGAACCGTGCGACCTCCTTGGGCAGCGTGATGTCCTCGAGCGCCTGGTGCGCCTGGAGCAAAAGCACCGCCGCGGGCGCCTCGTAGATCTCGCGCGACTTGATGCCGATCAGACGGTTCTCCAGGTGATCGATGCGGCCGACCCCGTTCTCGCCGCCGATCCGGTTGAGGGCGGTGACCAGCTCGAGCGCGTCGACTGGCTTGCCGTCGAGCGACACGGGCAGCCCTTCCTTGAAGCCGATCTCCAGGTAGGCCGGCTCTTCCGGGCAGTCGCGCGCATCGCGCGTCCAGCTGTACACGTCGCGGGGTGGCTCCGCCCAGGGATCTTCGAGCACGCCCGCTTCGATGGACCGGCCCCACAGGTTTTCGTCCGTCGAGTAAGGCGATCGTGTTGTGGCAGGCACCTCGATTCCGTGCTTGGCGGCGTACTCGATCTCATCGTCGCGATTCATGCCCCACTCGCGGACGGGCGCGACGACCTGCAGGTCCGGCGCGAGAGCCGCTGTGGTGACGTCGAATCGCACCTGGTCGTTGCCCTTGCCCGTGCACCCGTGGGCGATGGCTGTGGCGCCTTCGCGCCTTGCGATCTCGACCATCATCGCCGCGATCAGCGGCCGGCCGAGGGCCGTCGCGAGCGGGTACTCCTTCTCGTAGACCGCGCCGGCCTGTAGCGAAGGCCACACGAACAGCTGTAGGAATGGCGCCCGCCCGTCCGCGACATAGGCCGCGGAGGCGCCGATCTTCAGCGCCCGCGCCTGTATCGCCTCCAGATCTTTCTGCTCACCAAGGTCGACGGTGAATGCGATCACGTCCCATCCGAGGTCTTTCAGCCACCGGATCGCCACCGACGTGTCGAGGCCGCCCGAGTAGGCAAGGACGAGCCGTTTAGCCGGCATGGGCGAGAAGCTCCTTGAGCGCTCGCCCGGCGCCTCGATTGCGCAGCACCGCGATGATCGTGTCGTCCCCGGCCACCGTGCCAGCGACACCTGCCAGCGCCGCCTCGTCGATCCGGCGCGCGACGAGATTTGCCGTCCCCGGCGGGGTCCTGATCACCGCCATCGGTTCGACCAGCTCAATCGACAGCACCAGCTCGCTGACCAGGGCCGCGGAGCTACGGTAGCCGCTGCCCGCCCTCACCAGTCCGAGCTCCTGGATGTCACGCGAGATCGTGGCCTGGGTGGCTCGCACGCCACGGCGCGCCAGCGCGCGCGCGATCTCCTGCTGCGTGTGAACAGAGCCGCGATTGACGACCTCGAGGATCGCGTTGTGCCGCTGGGTCTTGGTCGGGGTCACGAGGCGACCTTTTTCATGGTTGAGTGAGCTCGATCGATCTCGGCGTTGCCGATGATCAGCGGTGGAACCAGCCGGATCGAGTGGTCGTCGACCGCGTTGACGATCAGGCCCGCTTCCAGGCAAGACTGCTGAAACGCTTTCGCGCGGGGCTCGCCAAACTCGAAGGCCTGCATCAACCCGAGGCCGCGCACATCTTTGGCGCCGAGGTCGAGCAGAGCCTCGTGAAGGGCCTCGCCCATCTCGGCGGCGTGGCCGACGAGCCCGTCGCGCTCGATCACCGATAGGACGGCGAGGGCCGCTGCACAGGCCAGCGGGTTGCCGCCAAAAGTCGAACCGTGATCACCAGGTTCGAACACGTCAGCGCGCGGCGCGGCCAGGCAGGCGCCAATCGGCACGCCGCCGCCAAGTCCCTTGGCGAGGGTCATCACATCCGGGGTGATGCCGTGATGCTGGTGCGCGAACCATCGGCCGGTGCGGCCCAGGCCGGTCTGCACCTCGTCGAGGATCAGCAGCAGGTTTTTTGCGTCGCACCAGGCGCGGACATCGGCGAGGTAGCCCGTCGCCGCCGGGATGATGCCGATCTCGCCCATGACGGGCTCCAGCATCACCGCGACGGTGCGGTCGCTGGTCGCCACCTTGATCGCGTCGAGGTCGTTGTAGGGGACGTGCACGAAGCCCTCGGGCAGAGGCTTGAAGGGATCGGCGTACTTGGGCTGGCCGCCCGCGGTCACGGTCGCGAGCGTCCGCCCGTGGAAGGAGCCGGTCGTCGAGATGATCTCGAAAGCAGCGTCGCGATTGCGCGCCCCCCACTTTCTCGCGAGCTTGATCGCGGCCTCGTTCGCCTCCGCGCCTGAGTTGCAGAAGAAGACGCGCGAGGGAAACGACAGCTCGACGAGGCGCCGCGCAAGCTCGACCTGCGGTTGCGTGAAGTAAAGGTTGGAGGTGTGGATCAACGTGCTCGCCTGCGCGGTCACCGCGGCGACGACCTGCGGATGCGCGTGGCCAAGCAGGTTGACGGCGATGCCGGCGACCAGGTCGAGGTACTCGCGACCCGCGTCGTCGTAGACCAGGCAGCCCTGGCCGCGGACGAACGTGACTGGGAGGCGGCGACCTGTCTGCATCAGGTAGCGCTCGGCGAGCTCTGGCGTACCCATCAGGTTCGACCCCGGCGGCGTGGCGAGAGATTCGGTGACCAGGCGGCCCAGATGCTAGGCGCGGCCGAGCATCGCAGCGCGCGCATCCGTTGATGCGTAAGCGAGAAGCGCAGGTCGCAACAACGCAGATGGGCCGCATGGGCGCCGAAGATCCGTCTCGCCGTCGGGGGCGAACCTGTCATCAGGGGGTGACCATCGTCCCGATGCCGGCTTCGGTGAACAGCTCGAGCAGCAACGCATGCGGTGTGCGGCCGTCGACAATGTGCGCCAGGGGCACCACGTCGAGCGCGCGCAGGCAGGCTTCGAGCTTGGGGATCATCCCGCCGGTGACTTCACCGGCCTCGATCCGCTGGCGCGCGTCTTCGCGGGACAGCACCGCGACGACCTGGCCGTCGACACCAAGCACTCCTGGCACATCGGTCAGCAGGATCACCTTCGCCGCATTCAGGGCGACCGCGATCTCCGCCGCGACCGTATCCGCATTGATGTTGTATGCGTTCCCGTCGTAGCCGAGCCCGATCGAGGCGATGACAGGGATGTAACCCCGCCCGACCAACGCCGTGATCGGCTCCTTGTTGACCTGCGTGACCTTGCCGACGAAACCCATCGAATGGTCGAGAGGCTCGGCGATGATGGTCGGACCATCCTCTCCGCTCATCCCTACCGCCTGCCCGCCGAGCCGGTGGATGGCAGCGACGAGGTCGGGACCGACCTTGCCGGTCAGCACCATCTTCACGACCTCCATCGTCTTTTCGTCTGTGACGCGCAGGCCTTTTTTGAAGCTCGGCTTGAGACCCAGCCGCTCGCTCATGGCGGTGATCTCTGGACCGCCTCCGTGCACGAGCACCGGCTGCATGCCGACGTAGCGCAGCAGCACCACGTCCAGCAGAGTCTCGTCGCGCGCCGAATCGATGGCATTGCCCCCCACCTTGATCACGACCGTCTGGCCGTAAAACCGCTTGATGTAAGGCAGAGCCTCGACCAGGACTTTCGCTCGCTCTTCGACGCTCAAGGTCATGTCGTGTAGTCGGCGTTGATGCGCACGTACTCCTCCGAAAGGTCACAGCCCCAGGCTTCGGCACGGCCGTCCGCAAGCCCCAGGGTGGCGACGATTTCAATCTCCGGTTGCTCAAACGCGTGGCGAACTTTCGTCAGGTCCACATCCACGCCGGCGCCGCGCGCAAAGACGACCTCACCGCCGACCGTGAGGTGCAGCTTGTCGAGCGCGAGCTCGGCGCCACTGTAACCGAGAGCACACACGATTCGTCCCCAGTTCGGGTCTCCGCCGTGAACCGCGGTCTTGACGAGGCTTGACGCCGCGACGGCGCGTGCTGCCGTCCGGGCCTCGGCGTCGGATGCAGCGTCCAACACCTTCACCGTGATGAGCTTCGTCGCGCCTTCTCCGTCGCGCGCGATTGCCCGCGCCATCTGCTGAGCTACCTCCACCAGGGCCATTTCGAGGCGCTCGGCCTCGAGGCTGCCGGCTCGAATCGGCTCATTTCCCGCGGCGCCGTTCGCCAGCATCAGGAAGGTGTCATTGGTCGAGCTGTCGCCGTCGACTGTGACCTGGTTGAAGCTGCGATCGGCGATCGACTTCGCCAGAGTCGCCATGAGGCCCGCCTCGACCGCCGCGTCGGTAGTCACGTACGCCAGCATCGTGGCCATGTTCGGGTGGATCATCCCCGAGCCCTTGCACATTCCTCCGATGCGAACCGTCGTGCCGCCGAGGTCGAGCTCGAGCTCCGCCATTTTCGGCACGAGGTCGGTCGTCATGATCGCGCGCGCCGCCGCCGCCCCACCTTCGGCGGTCAGCTTTGAACAGGCCTCTGCGATGCCAGGCTTGATCGCGTTCATGGGCAGGTAGCGCCCGATCACACCCGTCGTCCCAACGAGTACCTGGTCCGGGTCGAGGTCGAGCCGGTCGGCCGAGAGCTTGGCCATCAGCAGCGCGTCCTTGAATCCCTGCGCGCCGGTGCACGCGTTTGCGTTGCCGGAGATGACAGTCAGAGCCCGCACGCGGTTGTGCTGGAGGTGAAGCTGGTCGATCACCACCGATGCCGACTTGACCTTGTTCGTCGTGAAGACGCCGCCTGCATCGCATGGAAGCGACGAATAGATCACGCATAGGTCGTCTCTCTGTCCCGTCGGGATCGCGGAGGCGCCTGCCGTGAATGCCTTGATGCCGCAGGCGGCCGTGCCCGCCGTGAAGCCTTGGGGAAACGTCACGGCCACTGAACCGGGCCCTCCAGCGCGGTCGTGCGCTCGAAACCGAACGCGATGTTGAAGCACTCGACGCCCTGGCCCGACGCGCCTTTGAGCAGGTTGTCCAGGGCCGCAGTGACGACCGCCTTCTTCTCCTGCGCAGCGACGTTGACGAGGCAAAGATTCGAGTGGCTCGCGAGCTTGGTCGTCGGCGTCTGCGCGACGACCCTGGTGAAAGGCTGGCCCGCATAGAACTCTCGATAGGCCTCCTGCAGCTCGGCCAGCGACCCCTTCAAGTCGAAGTAGCAGGTCGCGAGGATGCCTCGCGTCATCGGCACGAGATGCGGTACGAACGTGACCTGCACGCCGCCGTTTCGGCTCAGCTTGCCGAGCTCCTGCGTCAGCTCCGGCAGCGCCTGGTAGAGATCGGCGA
>Ga0209488_10005088_pt1 | contig 10139 bp, 9 predicted proteins | sample Rivendell_Oct201_8_FD_188349 | JGI IMG/M metagenome (GOLD analysis project Ga0209488, IMG submission 188349) | Vadose zone soil microbial communities from the Eel River Critical Zone Observatory, Northern California, USA -... | ecosystem: Environmental > Terrestrial > Soil > Vadose zone >... | reverse complement strand
TTCCGCTCAGGCCATCACGTGCTGGTCGCCGCGAACGGCCGCTGGCTGCTCGATGGAAAGATTTCGGGCGAGCGGTTGCCGCAACCCGTTGGTCTGACCGAGCTCGCCGATATCTTCGTGGTTGCGAGCGAGACGGCGCTGTACGTATTCCGCGAGGACGGCGAGTTGATCGAAAAGCTGGAGCGGGGAGCTCTGCCCGGTGTCCCCGTGCAGGCGATAGGCTCGAGCGCGCGCGGCATCGTGCTTCGCACCGCATCGGGAATTTTTACGAGCGCCGATGCCTTGTCGTGGCGTCCCTTGAAGCAGCGGAGCGTGCTCTGGTCGGCGCCGGCCGAACTTTCCGCAGCCCGGCGGCAAGCCTACGAAGAGGCGCTGACGCCCGGGGTTTCGGTCCAGCAGCTGCTGCTCGATCTGCACAGCGGCAGGTTCGCGGGGCGCTACGGACCGGTGTTCGTGGATCTGCTGGCGTTGCTGCTCGCGGTCGTGTCTCTTACGGGCGCCTGGCTCTTTCTCGTGCCTCGACTGCACCGGCATTGAAACCCCGCTACGGCAATCGAGCGCTGTTGTTCGCCGTGCTTGCGCTGCTCCCGCAGGTGCGAGCGACCGCGGCGGAATATCGCGCGAGTTCTTACGTGTTCGGCACCGTGGTCGAGATCACCGTTGTCGACCGCGATACAGTGCGCGCGCAGGAAGCGGCCGGGCGGATTTTCCGGGAGTTCGACCGCATGCATCGCGAGTTGCACGCGTGGCAGCCCGGGAAGTTGGTGGCGCTCAACCAGGCGATCGCCCGCGGCGAAAAAAACATCCAAACAACTGCCGAGATCGCGCAGCTTATTCGCGGTTCGCAGGTGCTGGCCGAGGAATCGGGAAGTTTGTTCAATCCTGCGATCGGTAAGTTGGTCGGATTGTGGAGCTTTCACAGAAACAAACCCGGAGGTCCTCCGCCTGCCCCCGAAGAAATCGCCCGACTCATCCGCGCCAACCCGCGTATAAGCGATCTGAGCGTGGTGGGCGATAGGGTGACCAGCGCCAATCCTGCCGTGCAACTGGACTTCGGCGGCTACGCGAAGGGTTACGCGCTCGATCGCGCGGCGGACATTCTTCGCGAGAAAGGCATCCAGAATGCGCTCGTGAACGTCGGCGGCAACATCATGGCGTTGGGGCGCCGCGCAGGGCGTCCCTGGCGCGTCGGTCTGGAATCCCCGCGTGGCAAAGCCATACTCGCCACGATAGAACTGGCGGACGGCGAAGCGATCGGCACCTCGGGCGACTACCGGCGCTACTACGAGATCGACGGCAAGCGCTACTCGCATATCATTGATCCGCGCAGCGGTTATCCGGTTCCGGGGGTCCAGTCGGTGACCGTGCTGGTGCCCAGGCAGCCGGGGGCGGGCGCGTTGTCCGACGCGGCCTCCAAGCCGATTTTCATCGAAGGACCACGCGGTTGGAAGGAAGCTGCAGCGCGCATGGGGGTTTCCTGCGCGATGCTAGTCGACACCGACGGCGTGGTGCACGTCACTCGGGAGCTGAACGCGCGGATACGCTTCAGCGATCCTGCCCGAATCGCCGTTCAGTAGTCCGGTCCCTAGGCGAATCCATATCGCCGCGCTGGACCTGGATCGCGAAGCTCAGAGCGGTTCCTGCCGGTCGCCTTGGCGCGGTACATGGCGAGGTCGGCGCGCTTGAGCAGAATGTCGGCCTCCTGCCCGTCTCGCGGATACAAGCTCAAGCCGACGCTCATCGTGAGGCGCAGCGTGTTACCGCGGAGCTCGTAGCTCCCGCAGCAGGCCGCGAGCAGCCTATCGGCGATTTTCGCGGCGATCTCGGAGTCGAGAACGCGATCGAGAATCGCGCCAAATTCATCCCCGCCCAGGCGCGCAACCGTGTCGGTCTCGCGCAGGCACGCGCGCATGCGCGCCGCGGCCTGGCCCAAGAGGTCGTCGCCCGCGTCGTGTCCGTGCGAATCGTTCACCAGCTTGAAGTGATCGATGTCGGCCGAGAGCACCGCAAAGCCATGACGGGTGCGGCGCGCCGTCCCCATGGCGAGCGAGAGCCTGTTTTGGAAAAGATTGCGATTGGGCAGGCCCGTCAGCTCGTCGTAGAACATCGGGCTCTTCGAGGGCTCGGAGATCTCGAGGAGGCTCGAGTCCTGCAGAAAGTGAATGAAATGCGTGACTCGCCCCTCGTTGTCGCGCAGGGGGTATGCAGATTCGAGCACCGGGAGCCTATCGCCACTTCCCGTCAGGAACTGCGCTTCCTCCCGCCAAGCCTCAGCGGCGAGGAGCCGGCGCCTCATCCGCTCATTCTGCGAGGAGGTGCCGGAGATCCTCAACTCGGCGAGATCGACGCCCTCCAGGCGCGCGGGCGGGGACCGAAACATGCCGCTCAGATGCGGATTGACATACTCGATGGAACCCGAAGGCAGCGTTACCGCCACCCCGATCGGGATCTGCTCGATGATTTGCGAAAGATCGTGTGTTCGCCAGGTCACGGGTTTTGCATGCCGCCGGCAATTTGAATTGGAACCCGACGCATCCCCGACCGAAGTATGTTACCATGGGTTTCAATAAAATGAAACTGAAAGTAACCGTATGTGGTCGCGCCCGGTGATAATTTCCACGGCATGACGATCGCCGAAGAAAAAGGGGACTTCAGCAGGCGTCTCAAGGAAGCCATGCGCAAAGCTCGCTTGGACGCCGGTCCCACGCGATTTGCGCGCGAGTTCAACCTGCGGCATCACGGCGAGCCGGTGACCGCCCAGACGGCGCGCAAATGGCTTTACGGCAGCGCGCTTCCCACGCAGGACAAGCTGCGCACGCTGGCGCAGTGGCTGGAGGTTCCGCCGCACTGGCTGCGCTACGGCGAGCCCGAGCGAGCGCATACGACCGCAAAGCAGGACACCGCGACCTACGCGGTGGATTCAGCCTGGCAGGGAAAAAAGTTCGACTCGCTCAGCGAGCCGCACCGGAAGATGGTCCTCGAAATCACACGTGCCCTGCTGCGACTCGAAGGCAAGCAGTAGTGCGATACGCTCGCGTAGCTCCGCGGGTCAATTCAGCCGCACGTACTCGTAGTCCACCGGCAGGTTGTTGACGCCGCGCTCGGGCGGCGCTATCCACGCGGCCATTTTTCCCGGCTCGACCACGCGCTGCATCAGGCTCTTCACGTAGTCTCTGTCGGACGCGCTCGGCAGCCAGCCGGGCAGGCTTCGGTCGTACTCCTCGCGGCCGATGGGCCGGCCCTCTAGGTCGGTGGGAATGTTCGCCCAGGCACCGATCGCGCGGCGGAAGCGGTTGCTCGGCAGCTTCAGCTCGAAGTTGTAACCGGCGCGCTTGATTTGCATGTTCCAGCGCTTCAGACCGATCTCGCAGTCCCTGACGTAGGCGTCGCGCAGCACTTCGTTCATGGCGTTGCGCATCGGGGATGTGTCCTTGACGACTCCGCCTCTGCCGTCCGGCACTTCGATCTCGAAGGTCGAATCGGAGCAGACGTGGTCCCGATACTGAGTAGTCTCGTCGGGACGTCCCTTGATGCCGCTGGCGAAAGTCGTTGCTGCGTTCGAGGAGACCTCCGATCCGAAGAGATCGAGCGACGAGCTGAACCAGTAGTTGAGATAGCGCTGCAAGAGCGGCAGGTCCACCGCACCCCGGCGGCGGATCGCCTCGGGGTCGTCGCTGCCGATCTCCTTCATCACTTCGAGCGTGCGCCGCACGATCCTGCCTAGGCCGGTCTCGCCGACGAACATGTGGTGGGCTTCCTCCGTCAGCATGAAACGGCAGGTGCGGGCGAGCGGGTCAAACGAGGACTCTGCGAGGCTCTTCAGCTGGAATTTGCCGTCGCGGTCGGTGAAATAGCAGAAGCAGAAGAACGACAGCCAGTCTTCGATCGGCTCGTTGAAGGTGCCGAGGATGCGCGGCTTGTCCACGTCGCCGGAGTGGCGCGCGAGGAGCTCCTCGGCTTCCTCGCGACCGTCTCGGCCGAAATAGGCGTGCAGGATATACACCATCGCCCAAAGATGCCGTCCTTCCTCGACGTTGATCTGGAAGAGATTGCGCAGATCGTAGAGAGAAGGGCAAGTGTGGCCGAGCCGGTGCTGTTGTTCAACCGAAGCGGGCTCGGTGTCGCCCTGGGTGACGATGAGGCGGCGGAACTGAGAGCGGAATTCGCCGGGCACCTGCTGCCACACCGGCTGGCCGAAAGAGTCCCCGAAGCCGATGGTGCGGTTCGCGATGGGATCGGCCAGAAAAATGCCCCAGCGGTAGTCGGGCATCTTCACCGTGCCGTAATGTGCCCAGCCTTGTGCGTCCACGCCGACCGCGGTCCGCAGATAGACGTCGACCGAGGCGAAGTCATTCGGTCCCATCTCACGCCACCAGTCGAGAAAGCGCGGCTGCCAGTGCTCGAGCGCGCGCTGCAGCGTGCGATCGTTGGCGAGGTTGACGTTGTTGGGGATTTTGTCGGAATAATCGATGTTGCTCATGCGCGCTCCCGCTTCGGTCCGGCCTTTTAAACCCGCTCCCAGTTGAATTTGGCTTTCGCGCCGCTGCCGTACACTTTCAGCGCGCCGTGCTCGCCCACCGCGTTTGGGCGGACGAAGATCCAGTTCTGCCAGGCGGAAAGCCTGCCGAAGATACGCGTCTCCATTGTTTCCTTGCCTGAGAAGCGCAGATTCGCTTCCATGCCCGTGAGCGCGTCGGGGGAGAGGCTCGCCCGCTCCTCGATCGCGATGCGCACCTCCTCGTCCCAATCGAGATCATCGGGCGTGAAGGTGACCAGGCCCAATTCGGAGGCGGGCCTGGCGCCGAGCTTCTCGCCGATGCGCGTGCGTGCCGCGTCGATCGGTTTCGACTCGCCGCAGAAATGCGCACTGATGCGCGCCTCCTGGCTGACCATCGGATAGGCGCCGAAATTAAGTTCCGACAGCGCGACCGTCGGCGCGCCGGCTTCATCGTCGGGCAGCTGGAGCATGTAGCTGCGGTCGGCGGCGAGCGCAAGCTCGAACAGCGTTCCCGCGAAGCAGGAACCCTTGTCGATGATGGCGAATAGGGTGCGCGAGGAGACGTCCAGCCTCGCGAGGGTCCGGCGCAGGAAACCGATCACCTGGCGCACGAACCAGGTGTTTTCGTTCGCCTTGAGCGCTGCGTCTGCTGCCAGCACTTTGTCCAGGTCACCGCGCGTGTTGAATATCCAGGTACCGATGTCGAGGTCATTCGTGCGCAGCATCAGGATGGCATCGTCCAGATCGCGTGCCATCGCGAGCGGCCACCACTTGTCGCCCGCCGCGAGGATCGCCTCGATGCCGGAGGGAACTTCCTGGCGGGGAGCGAATACCGTTATGGTCGCGGTGCGGTGCTTGCGGTCGATCACCGCGTCCACGTTGTCGTAGTGATATCCACCGGCATCGATCGAGCGCTTGAGCGCGCTGAGGGTCACGCCTTTGCCGCTTCCGCGCCGGCTTTGCGCGGTGAGCGCCGCAACGCGCTCCTTTACGGCATCCTTGAAGCCTTGAGGCTTGGCGATGTGGTCCACCAGCTTCCATTGCTTTGCGCGGTCGGCGCGCACGCCTTCACTCGTCGTGCAGAACACGTCGGCGAGATCGCGCCGGACCTTTCTCTTGTCGGTGACGCGCGTGAGGCCGCCCGTTCCGGGCAGGACGCCCAGTAGCGGCAGCTCGGGCAGGCTCACCGTCGAGGAACGATCGTCGATCATCAGGATCTCATCGCAGGCGAGCGCGAGCTCGTAGCCGCCGCCCGCGACCGTGCCGTTGACCGCAGCAAGGGACTTCAAGCCTTCGTGGCGGCTCGAGTCTTCGATGCCGTTGCGCGTTTCGTTGGTGAACTTGCAGAAATTCACTTTCCACGCGTGCGTCGACTGACCGAGCATGTAGATGTTGGCCCCGGAGCAGAACATGCGCTCGCGCGCGCTCGTGATCACCACGCACTTCACCTCGGGGTGCTCGAAGCGGACGCGGTTCAACGCGTCGGCGAGCTCGATGTCCACGCCGAGGTCGTAGGAATTGAGCTTCAGCTTGTAGCCGGGCTTCAGGCCCTTGTCCTCGTCCACGTCCATGGACAGCGTCGCCACCGGCCCGTCGAACGCAAGACGCCAGTGGCTGTAGCGGTCCGGGTGCGTGTCGTAGGTGAAGGAAGGGGAGGGAGCTTCGAGAACTGCGGCCATGGAACTCTCCTGAATACTATGCGGCGACAGCCTTGCGCAGCGCCGAGAGGCTCTGCTCAGGTGTCTTGCCGGCCGTGTCCACCGTGACGTCGGCCTGTCCATAGAGCACGGCCCGGCCGTGGAGTATACGCCGCAGATCCTCCATCGCCTGGTCGTTCCCGGCCATCGGGCGGGTGTCGCCCTGCGCGATCACGCGCGCCATATGCTCCTCGGGCTCGGCCTTCAGCCAGACCGTGAAGCAGGCCGAGAGCAGGAGCTCGTAGGTTCCGGGCTCCGAGACGATGCTTCCGCCCGTCGCGATGACCGCGCGCGCGTTCTTTTCGAGCACCCTTTCGAGGCAGCGCCGCTCGTAGCGCCGGTAGCCGGCCTGCCCGTAGAGCAGAAAAATCTCCGAGAGACTGGTGCCCGCCTCGCGCTCGATCTCGCGGTCGAGCTCGATAAAGGGCGCACCCAGCACCTTGGAGAGCTTGGCACCCAGCGTGGATTTTCCCGCGCCACGCAGTCCGATGAGCGCGATGCGCTTCATGCGCTCGTCGTGCGCGCTGCCGTAGTCGCGCACCAGCTGCGAACGCACGGCGGCGAGCTTTTGCCGCGGGAGCCGCTTCAGGAATTGCGTCGTGAGGGTCAGCTCCACGGTATCGCCCGTGTCCTCGGCAAGCAGTTCGGTGAGCGGTGAATCGAGGGCCGATGCAATCTGGCGCAGCAGCAGGATGGAGATGTTTCCCAGGCCTGCTTCGAGCTGGGCCAGGTAGCGCTCCGACACCCCTGAATCGCGTGCGAGAAGCTTGCGCGATATTCCCCGCCGTGCCCGCGCCTCGCGCACCCTTTCGCCCAGGGCGGCAAGGTAATCTCGCTCACCGTTCTTTGTATAAACAGTATCTTGAGACGATTTATTAATGTTAGTAGTGAGCACGTTCAGCAATGCAATATAATGCTTGCCATACGCAAGGCATGCAGTATGATGCACCTCTAAAGGAAACGCAAGCGGGAACGCGAAGACCCTCGATGGCGCTAGAACTGACCATCCTCGTCGGGACCATGACCGGCACCGCGCAGCTGGTCGCTCAGGAGCTCGAGCTCACGCTCGAGGACGGCGAGACCCGTGTGCACACCAGGACGATGGACGGCCTCGATGCGGGCGTGTTCTCAGGCGGCGGCCTGTTTCTTATCTGCTCATCCACCTACGGGCAGGGCGACGTGCCCGACAACGCGAAGAATCTGTACGAGTCGCTCAACACCGCGCGTCCCGACCTCTCGACGGTGCGATACGGCGTGATCGCCCTCGGTGACCGGACCTACGCGGAAACCTTCTGCAACGGTGGCAAGCGTTTCGACGCGATCCTCTCCGAGCTGGGAGCGAGGCGCATCGGCGAGATCATGCTGCACGACGCGAGCGCGGGCACCATGCCGGAGGAAATCGCCGTCGCGTGGATCGCCGGCTGGATCTCGCTGTGTCGCAAAGAAGTCCGGCTCACGGCCTGAGTTGATCGAAGAAAGGACAGACAATCGTGCCGTCGCTCAGCGCCGCTGACCATTCGGTCAGCCCGCCTAAAGTCCATATTCCCCGCGACTACAACGCCGCATACGATTTGATCGAGCGTAATCTCTCCGCCGGCCGCGCGGGCAGGGTCGCGTTCGTGGACGACACCGGTCAATATACCTTCGGCGAGCTCGCCGAGCGCGTAAACCGCTTCGGATCGGGGCTTCGGGCAATCGGCCTCGAGATGGAGCACCGGGTGCTGCTCGCACTCACCGACACAATCGATTTCCCGACTGCGTTCTTCGGCGCGATCAAGGCGGGGATCATCCCGGTCGCGGTGAATACGCTGCTGACGCCGAAAGACTACGAGTACATGCTCTCCGACAGCCGTGCCAAGGCGCTCGTTGTCTCGGAGCAGCTGCTTCCCCAGTTCGCGCCGCTCTTGCCCAATCTCCCGTTCCTGAAACACGTCATCGTTTCGGGTCGCGGCGCATCCGGCCACGCAGCGTTGGAGGAAGTCCTCGCGAAAGGTTCACCCGAGCTCTCGCCCGCGCCGACGACTTCCGACGATCCCTGCTTCTGGCTGTATTCCTCGGGCTCGACCGGCACGCCGAAAGCGGCCGTGCACGTGCATTCGAGCATGGCAGTCACCGCGGAGCTCTACGGGAAAGGCGTCCTCGGGATCACCGAGAAGGACGTGCTTTTTTCCGCGGCGAAACTGGCCTTTGCGTACGGTCTCGGCAACGCGCAGACCTTCAGTCTCGCCATCGGAGCCAAAGCTGTGCTCATGGCCGAGCGTGCGACGGCGGCGTCGGTATTCAGGCGCCTCGCCGAAACAAGGCCGACGGTCTTCTATGCGGTCCCGACGCTCTACGGGGCGATGCTCGCCAGCCCCGAGTTCCCGAAGAAAGAGTCTCTCTCCTTGCGTCTGTGCGTCTCGGCAGGTGAGGCCTTGCCGGCCGACATGGGCAGGCGCTGGAAAGAAAAAACTGGCGTCGACATCCTGGAGGGCATCGGTTCGACCGAGATGCTGCACATGTTCATCAGTGCCCGGCCGGGAGATGTGCGCTACGGCGCGACCGGGAAGCCCGTGCCCGGATACGAGCTCCGCCTGGTGGACGAGCACGAGGCTGCGGTAGAGCGGGGCGAGATCGGCGAGCTCCAGGTGAGCGGACCGACCAGTGCGGCGTATTACTGGAACAACCGCGAGAAAAGCCGATCGACCTTTGTCGGCACGTGGTTCAGGAGCGGCGACAAGTTCAGGCAGGACGAGGACGGTTACTTTGTCTACGCCGGCCGCTCCGACGACATGCTGAGAGTCTCCGGCTTCTACGTCTCGCCCGCAGAGGTCGAGGCCGCGCTCGTCAGCCACGAGGCGGTGCTCGAAGCCGCGGTGGTCGGCCACGAGGACGGCAACCGGTTGATCAAGCCCAAAGCGTTCGTCGTGCTCAAGCAGGGCCGCTCCCCGAGCGAATCCCTCAAAGCGACCATGCAGCAGCACATCAAGGACCGGCTCGCGCCTTATAAGTACCCTCGCTGGATCGAGTTCGTGAACGAATTACCCAAGACGGCGACCGGCAAGATCCAGCGTTTCAAGCTTCGCGAGTAGCCGGGTCTTCCTCGCCGCAGCATTGCGATTTAGATTGCCTTGAGACCTTTCCCGGCTTAGAATTTGAACAATGGTTCAAGTTTTGAATCGGGGTTCTAACGAGACCCTCTTGTCGGAGCGCGTGCAGCGCAAGAACGACGCGCGGCGCCTCGAGATCCTGCGCGCCGCCGCGCGCGTGTTCCGCCGCCTGGGACTCTCGGCGACCGGCATGCGCGAGATCGCCGAGGAGGCCGATCTGTCGCCCGGCAACCTGTATTACTACTTCAGCGGCAAGGACGAGATCCTGCTCTTCTGCCAGGAGCGCACGCTCGAGCGCCTTCTTGCCGCGGTGAAGGAGGCGCGCGCCGCGGCCGGTGCCTGCGCCGGGCGGCTGCGCGCGGTGATGAGTGCGCACGTTCGTTGCATGCTCGATGAGCTCGAGGGCGCGACCGCCCACCTCGAGGTGGAAGTTCTGCCCGAGGCGATGCGCAAAGCGGTCATCGAGAAGCGGGATGCCTACGAGCGCGCGGTGCGCGGTCTCGTCGCCGAAGGGATGAAGCGCGGTGAATTCACGCAAACGGATCCAGCGCTCGTCACGCGGGCGATGCTCGGAGCGGTCAACTGGACTGCGCGCTGGTATCGCCCCGAGGGGCCGCAGTCTGTGGGCGAAATCGCCGATTCGCTCTCCGAGTACCTCGTCCGCGGGCTCGCGGCGGCACCACGCGCAAGAGTTGCGAAATGAAAACTCCGGCACCGAATAACGTTCATCTGTCGCTGCGCGTGAACGGCGAGGAACAGCAGGTTTCCTTCGCCCCGTACAAGACGCTGCTCGAAGTGCTGCGCGAGGACATGAACCTCACCGGCACCAAGCACGGCTGCGAGCTCGGCGAATGC